>ENA-OWNT01003699-OWNT01003699.1-seawater-metagenome-genome-assembly--contig:-NODE-3699-length-14176-cov-4.193702_pt1 | contig 14176 bp, 8 predicted proteins | sample MGYA00238136_ERZ651165 | MGnify/ENA primary metagenome ERZ651165 (study PRJEB26861, sample SAMN08777766) | seawater metagenome | isolation source: coastal seawater | place: USA: Florida | collected...
AAAGTTCGTTCGTTCCAAAGTTCGTTCGTTCCAAAGTTCGTTCGTTCCAAAGTTCGTTCGTTCCAAAGTTCGTTCGTGCGTTCCAAAGTTCGTTCGTTCGTTTGTCACTTCGTCCGTCGCTTCGTTCGTTTGTCGCTGCGTTCGTCGCTGCGCCGCTGCGCCGCTGCGCCGCTGCGCCGTCAACCTACGAGCAAGCTTTCGTCTGCTGTGTTGTTGTGGCGTGACAACATTTTGTTTGCAGTGTTGTGACAATGTGAGGCGGCGTGTTGTAGCATGGTGGGGTGTGACGTGGCGTGTTACGTCTTTGGAAAGTCAGGTAGCGCCGGTGGAGAAGTCCATGGCTGCGGCTCATTCACGACAAAAAGATAACTGCACAACGGTGGACTCTGCACGGGGGTGAGAGAAAGTGCCAGATTTTGAATCGTGGCTGGTGAGAATTTTTTGACGATTGCTCACTCGGGCGCGTTGCTGCGGCAAAAACGCCACCCCTGGCATCTACTCGATCACATCGAACGCGAAGAGCAGGGTGGTGTCTCGACTGGCAGCAAGTGCCGCGGATGCCCCACCAATCAAAAGTCTGTTTCACGAGCTCATCGCTCTGTGTGTGAGTTCGTGACTGACACATAAATATGTCCGATGATGATCGTGCTCAGAGACAGGCGGCAATCAGAGCAAAGCTCGCTGCCAGACGCGCCAGTCGGGCCGTTCCTCCAGCTGCGCCTTCTTCCGACGACGCAGCGGACGCCGCGAAAAAAGAACGACAGCGACTCGTGAAAGAGAAATTGGCAGCTAGACGTGCAAAGGCTGCTCAACAAGAATCTGGAGCCGCATCAGAAAGTGCCTCGGCAGAGGACGACAAACAGGCAAAGGCCAAAGCAGCGGCAGATCGGATTGCAGCTGCCCGGGAACGTGGCAAGGCCAAGGCGGCTGCGAAAGCAAAACAAGAGAACCACTCTGCGACCGCCAAGGCGTCGTCGTCTCCGCCAAAGCCTCAAACAGACACAAAAAAGAAGCTCACAATTCAAGAGAGGAAAGAGAAAATTCTCGCTGAAAAGCGGGCTAAGTTGGCCTTAAAGAAGAAAGCGGCCGAAGAGCAACGAACGAAGCAAGCCACGAAGACAACGAGTAAGAAGAAAAAACAATCATCGACAGCCAAAACGCGACACGCGGCAGCAGCATCAGGTGATGCCGATCGAGACACTCCTCCACCACCACCACTCAATGATTCTGATGAGGATGAAGACCCACCTTCTGTCAACCAATCGAAAGATGACACCTCTTCTACGCCGCCGCCGCCGCCACCGTCAATTGTAGGAGACGACAGTGCCACACCTCCTCCACCTGCTGTTGTTGGAAAGTTCAACGCAACAACGTCGGTGACATCGTCCACAGACGCGTCACTTCCGCCGCCGCCACCGCATGGTGCTGGGCTTCCCATGCCCCCACCACCGCCCGCAAACAATATCGCAAAGACCCCAGTGGGCAAAAAAGGCAAGAAAAAAGGCCGCAAAGGTGCCGCGGGTGGCGGTGACTTGCTAGCGGCGATTCGACGAGGCTCAACGTTGAGAAAGACCAAGACAGTAGATAAGTCCAAACCAGCCGTTCCCGGATCAAGATCCAAAACGTCGACACCCGCTGGCGGCATGATGGCGGAAATGCTGGCTGCGCGATCAACGCTCGGGAAAAAGAAAAAAAAGCGCTTGAGCCGCAAAGGGAAGTCTCCGCCTTCCACCCAAAATAGTACCAGTTGTAGTCCCGCGACCGTATCAGCTGCTGACAAATTTGGCAAAAAGATAGCTCGTGCCAAACCTGGCATCAAGAAAAAGCCCAGGAACTCGAACGCGTCGCAGTCATCACAGCCATCCATCACCAGTGCCTCGACAACGCAGCCAGAGCAGTCGACGACAAACAATGATGCGACGCCTGCCACAACGAAGTCCTCTGTGCAAATAGAAAAGAAACCATCGCAACAAGCAAGCGCTGTATCTCGTGCCAAAATCCCAGAAAACAATGACTCTGCGAGCGGCCACAAAGCCGGAGGCGACAGCATAGTCAACGAAGGGGTCTCCAAATCGGACCCGAACGGCAGCAGCAAGAATAGTACTGCGCAAAAATCCTCAACACCCACGCCGTCCAAGGCAGCTCTCGTAGTTACCCAACAATCACGAGCGCCATCGTCTGCTTTCATAAACGACGATCACGGGTGGAAGGATTCGTCTCCACGCTCCACTGTTCTGCGGTCAGCGCGTGGGTTGAGGCGCACCGACAGTGGGCGGTATGTCCAGCCGACACCAACAAGTCGTGCAAAGTCGATGACGACACCCCAACGCTCGGTGAAGGCAGTGAAGCCCACAGCCAACACCAGCCCGGACACCGACACTGACGAAACCAGTGATGCGGAGTGGCTCGGGTCGCAGCCAGTCGCTTCGTCGGCAACACCATCGTCTGCGTCAACGGCAGCACCGAGCGCAGCACCGAAACTTGCGCCGAAATCGCCTGTTCCGAACAAACCCCGAGAGCAGCCTCCCTGGCTGGCCACTCCCGCGGCAGGTCCACAAAGTGGACATTCGTCGCCGCGCCACGGCACGCAGCGGACTCAGCAAGCAAAGTCAACCGGCCACCTGGCGCAGTCAACCCACGGCGCCACTTCAATCAAGTCACTTACAGCGAACACGGAGCACATTCCGAGTTTTCAGCGCAAATCGGTATCTCCACACCGTCTTACTCCACGCCAACGCCAACGGCGGCAAGCGGAAGAAGAGAAGCGGCGGCGTCGCAATGCTGAAGAACAAGCAGTCCGCCGAAAAGCCAAGGCAGACGCGGTGGCGCTGCAACTTCTTCGCGAAGAGCGACTCGCGATGGCTCTTGCTCGGCGGCGCGAGGAGGAAGAAGCAGCTTGGCAAGAGGAGGAGCGACGTTTGGAGATGAGTCAGCAGCTGGCGGAGGAGCGCGCCCAAGCCGCAGAAGATGCCATTATAGGAGCAGCATTTGCGCAGCGAGTGGCTGAGGAAAGGGCCAATCTCGACGATTGGTGTGCGTCAGATGTTGACAGCTTGATTGCCAACTCGAGGGACCCCGCTGAGGTGGTGGGTGCCATGCGGGAGAGGCTCGACGATGCGAAAACCCAACGGCAGGGTTGCATTGCAATGGCAAACCTCGTGATGGCACCATCCTCTGTGTCTGCCAGCCACCGTGCTCGCTTTTTGCGAGGTGGAGGTGTTCAAGCATTATCTGAGTCGCTTCGTAAGTACCCCGGCAAAGTGGACGTTCAAGAATGTGGGCTGTGGGCTGCGGCTGCCCTCGCCCATAACAGCGTTCCCGGCACAACAAAATTGCATCTAGGTGGATTCTTGAACATTGCAATGGCGGCTTTGCAAAGAGCACCTCGTGGCTACGGCGGCGAGGCTCGGCTGGTGGGCGTCCAAGCTGCTGCATGCGCTGTTCTTCGCCGGTTGGCAGGTGGCGGCGTCGTTCAACAGGTCCACATACTTCGTGCAGATGCTGTTCCAGCCTTGCTTGGCATACTCCGCCGGGGGGTGCATGAGTTGTCGGGAGAGTCCACGGCACATCTTGCAACTTCGACGGCGAACCTTGACACCCATGTGTTGAACGTTCTTGACCCTCCACGTGGACCCCCAGCACGGTCTCCAGACGAAGAGCGGCAACGCGTCACGCACATCAGATTGATCGAAGAAGCCGTCCTCGTGTTGGAATCTCTCGCACAAAATGGCGACGGCCAAGCAGCAATTGTGATGGAGTCGGGGGTCGATCTTCTATTCGACGTACTACGCTGGGCATTGTCCCCGTTGTCCGCTGTCCGCGAGCTGATCCCACCGTTGCCGTTCGAATCGGTGAGCACAAGTGCGACAGTGGTATGTGAAGGCCCAAATTCGGTCCTGCAAACTAGCTTGTGTCGTCTATTCGAAAAGCTGTGCGAGAATTTCACTGCAAAGTCTCAGATTCAACGCCACCGCAGCGTCATCGATGAACTACGCCAGACGGTTGAAGAATCTACAGCCATTTCGTCCCTTGTTGGTGAAACGGCGCAGTATCAGACACGGGAGGTGACCCAGGCCGCGCAAGCAGCTTTGAAGTGGGCTACGCGACTTCTGCGCCGCTTGGACAAAGTTGTATAATTGATAGTTGCAGGATTTGATTTAGGTTTAGGAAGTGCGGGAGTAGTCTTGTTTTGTTGCTGCGTGCGTACACGGCGATAAACAATTATAGATAGATCGTGCACCTATGGCATGGCATACACTTGCATTGTCTCTCCCCAACTTAACAACCGCCAGCTTTGTGTACCTGTGTGTCGTTTCAGTCAAACAAGGCAGGCACACCAGGAATTAGGAGAATTGAGTTGGCATATCACTTTGCGGGGCCGGCTGAGCGGCTGAGCGGTGATCAGTCAGCGGGTGCACTTTGCGGGGCCGGCTGAGCGGCTGAGCGGTGATCAGTCAGCGGGTGGGGAACTCATCGATGACGTCATAGATTTGATAGAGTGCATCGTGCACCACGTGGCAGGCAACGAGGGATTTCCAAACTCGTGTTTGGTGCTCGTGCGTTGGTGTGGCCGTTGCGACGACTGCAACGTCCAACTTCCGAAGGTGGTGACTCCGTGGTCTGTGGTGACAGCACGTATCTGGTGAGGATGTTCGACTCGGTTGCGGTTGAGAAAGCGCATGGATGAACCGCTCAACAACCAACGACAAGGTGTGACGGCTGTAACGTGCGCCACACAACGAACTGCCAAGACAAAGTGGCATGCAGTGTGCGATCGCGACAACAAACCAAATCGAGACAAGTTTTCATAGCGCGTCATGGGGTGCGGAGCGTCAAACAACACGCTCCTCAGAGACTTAACAACTGAAGACAAAGTACGCTTTTAAAGTTAACTTTGATTCGTTTGTGGTTTGCTTTTAATGTCTTGCTCAATTAGGGCGCAGGGCTTGTGACAGTACACCACCAAAATGCCGCGGTTTGCACAAATGGCGTGCATCGCCGGTTACGGACGGACGAGGCTGGGCAAGCTTGGTCTGCCTGCTTCCAGGTTGATGCAGCAGGCCTTAGAGGCCGCATTGTCCAGTGCACGACTACGGATCCGAGATCTTGATGGACTCGTTGCGGTGCCTTCTCTTTCCGACCCACACTTCATGGAGGCACACGCCTTAGCCACACAGGTCGGGTTGCTCCCGCAGCACAACGTACGTAGCGTGAAAGTATGTCGTGGCGAGTGTCCAATGCCTCGGCATCAAGTGTGACTTGGCGTTGTGTTACAGGTGATGGTGCGCACTATTGATACAGGAGGTGCTGGTCCAGTTTCCGGGTTGCTAGAGGCGCGAAGAATGATCCTGTCAGAAGGCTGCCAAGCTGTTGCCGTGGTAGCGGGCGATGCGGTGTCGTCTCTGGACACCGCAGAATTTTTGAAGCGTGCAGACCAAGGCTTCAACAGACATTCGGAGTTACCCTCACCATGCATTCCGCACGGATACAATCGCGTCGCCGAGTGAGTTGTTTTGAGTGCGCAGACCATAATTTCTTGTGAGTGACGCCCTGTTCGATCGTCATTTGACCAGGTGGCAAATGGAAACGTATGGCGTGAGCCGTGAGCAACTTGCAATGGTATCTGTGCTAATGTCGCGTCAGGCACGTTTCCCCAGTCAACACATGCCCTTCTTCCGCAACAAATTTAAGTTCATTCGTGAGTTACCTTTTCGCAGGCCAGTCGACACCCTGCGGCATTGACACAGAAGCCACATGGTCTCGATGATGTTCTTAGTTCTAAACCTGTGAGTGTGCGAAGTCGGCGGCTCGGCAATGCGCATTGCTGAAATGGATTCGATTTTTTGCTTTTAGATTTGTCCTAGCACTACGCTGCTGGAATGTGCACGCCGCGCAGATGGGTACGATACCGAGGCTCGAGAGACGCTCCCCACCACAGCTCGAATTTGAAATTACTACACCATTGCGTAACGCTGCGTAATTGTATCTCCAGGGGCGCGTGTATCATCGTAGCTAGTTCCAGATTCTTGGAACAAAATGGGACTGACTCCATCTGCACTGTTGTGGGGGGCGGTGAGGCTTCAGGCCCGTTGTATCCGCCCCCGGTAATCGACGAGTCGATGTTTAGTTGCGAACAGGTAACGTGTTGCTGAATCTAGAGGTTGTTGAATGCTCAACAGAAGCAAAGTGTTTATTCTTTTTCCTCTGTCGCAGGCCGCTGAATCTGCGTATTACGAGTCACAGTTAGTGCCTGAAGACATTGATTGGTTTGGGTTGTACGTAGCTCTTGTCACAAGCGTTTTGCTAGCGCGTACCTTCGACAATGGTTGGTTTGAAGTACCTTTATGTGCAATTTGGTCCCCAAGATATGATTGCTACCCAGCATGCTTTATCCGCGCCGTTGAAGCTTGCGGACTTGCTCCGGCGGGCAAAGGAGGTGAATGGTGCGAGGAAATGTACCAAAAGACAGAAAATTTAGACTATGATCCGACGGTTTTTCCGGTGAACACACACGGAGGTTTACTTGCCTTCGGTGCACCTTGGGAGGTATGGTCCACGTTTCTCTGGCAGTTACGCGCTCAGTATGGGGTATGACATACTCGCACCATATTGGTTTCTTGCTGCTATCAAGGTTCCGGCTATGTACAACATCATAGAGGCCTGTCAGCAACTCGAAGCTTCCTGCGGGCAGGATCGACAGATTCCGGACGCAAAGCGAGCTTTGGTGTGTAATGAGATGTGTAAAATGTTGAATAATTGCCCCAATCCTGTCTCACCACCCGCGCGCATTGGCTCCTGATGCGAAGGTTTACGGCAACGGAGGCATTTTCTCCCATAGTGCTGTTGCGATTTTGTCATCGACCGCGAAGCACACCCGGAAGAAAGCTCGGAGTTCGCTGTAGTAACCAAAGGGGTTTGTGCCGTCATGTTTACACCAATACAGTATCTTGTAGATCAATGCTGTGCATAAAAATCCAAAATACACAATACATACAAACAACATCGCCACAACATTACGCGGGTACGACAGCATCACAACAAGATCACCTTCGCCATTCGCCGTCAATCTACTCGAGTAAAGTACGATCGAGCAAGCAGGAATTGCTGTTGCGAACAGCAATGATTGATTGTCCACGGCATCCTTGGACGGATGGGTTGAGTCATACATCCTGTGTCGGTGTACAGGTTTTTTCCACCACCATGATGTGAAAAGTGAAAAGTGAAAAGTGAAAAGTGAAAAGTGAAAATCCTTCGCCGTTCGCCGTTCATTCATTCGATGTTGCGTTTGTTGGGCTGCGGTGTGTGTGAGGTGAGGTGTGCGTGACAGTGGAAGGCAGAGACTGACTGACTGACTGCCGTCAGACAGACACCACACACAAACAATGACTGACTGCGAGAGCGAAGGACTGACTGACTGACGACGGATTCATTCATTCATTCACACGGCACGCACGCACGCACTGCTCACCGCTTATGATACTCACACTGACTGTGGGTGGTTGGGTGTTGGGTGGGCTGTGGGTGACTGTGACTCACTGACGGTGGGTGGGTGCTGCTGGTGGCGTTGACGGTGACTGATCATCATCCACCCACCCACCCACTCACTCTCTCAATCAGTCACTGCAGCCTGCCTGCCTGCCTGTGTTGTTGTGCTGCTGCGTTGTTGTGTTGCTGTGTTGTGTTAGAGTGTTGTTGTGTTGTTGTTGTCGTTGTCGTCGATGTTGTTGTTGTTGTTGCGTTCATCGATGTTCGGTGTTCGATGTTCGGTGTTCGGTGTTCAGTGTTCAGTGCTCAGTTTTTGGTGTGCAGTCTTCGGGCTTCGGATGGTGCAACACACGGGACTGCGCTGTTGTCGTTGTCAAGATGCACACACACGCACACACACACACACACACACACACACACACACACACACAAGACGTTGTTATGTCCACCACTCCTTCGAGACGACATGACCGGACGAACTGTTACGGTTTGTGTAGAAGGTATGCCGGCGGTGGTGTAGAGACGGTGGTCGGTTTTAACAGTGCACGGCGTGTGTGGCCGTGCTCCCCTGGACCGAGCGCGACGTGAGTGCTCGCAACCGTTCTTTTCTGGAGGCGTGTCCGGCCCGGCTATTTGTTATGCACCACAAGACCAGCAGCAACTTTTCGGCACTGTTTCGCGCCACCGAGGGCTTGGTGGTGGAATACAACTTGCAAGGTATTGGCGCGTCGCAGCTCGTTATTCACCATGTTCGGGTGGCTGAAAAAGAAGAAGAAGAAGAAACCGGAGGCCGAAACGGCACCGGCACCGGCACCGGCGCCGCAGACCCAAGAGGAAGACGGTTTTGACTTCGGAGCTGCGGACACTGCGGTCCCCGATGAGAGCGGCTTCGACTTTGGCGGTGCAGAAACCACCGTGCCTGACGACAGCGGGTTCGATTTCGGAGCAGCAGATACTTCTGTGGCTGACGACAGTGGCTTTGATTTCGGAGGGGATGATTCAACGGCCTCGCCGGCACCTGCGCCTCGTTCACCCGTTGCGTCGACTGCTGCTGTCTCCGTTGGGCCCAGCGCTCTATCCAAGCGTGTCAAAAAGAAAAAGAAGAAAAAGAAAGGCCCAAAGTTTGGCATCGGCCTTGGTGCGGGCTCGACGAGTTTTGAGGAGACACCCATCCCCGACGAAGACTTTGCCACGAGCCCTGCTCCAGCCCCAGCCCCTGCCCCTGCTCTGGCTGTGCAGAGTGCTGTATCCGCAGAAACTGAACTACCCCCGGACGACAATGACGGTTTCGACTTTTCGTCTGGAACAAGTGCTGCAGGAGGGTCCGAGGCGTACGGGGGTGATTTGCTTGGTGAAATGGATGGCTTTGATTTCAGCGGCGGGGCAGCAGAACCTGAACCCGAACCCGAACCCGAACCGGAGCCGGAACCAGTTGCGTCCACGCCACTGTCTTTATTTGCGGCAGTTGCTGCCCCCACCGCCGCGAAATTCGACTCAGCGTCTGCAAGTTTCTCATCGCGCACGTCTCAGCTACGCTCTCTGCAAGCGAGACTATCAGCTGCGCAGCGCCGCAGTGAAGAGAGCACTGACGCTATCGCATCGTTAGAACAAGAAATCGAGGCGAGCTTGGAGGCGGAAGACTACGAGAAGGCTGGTGAGCTTGAAGAGCAAATTAAACAAAGACGCGCCGACGCTGCCTCGGCTGCATCTGAGGTTGATAGACTCAACGGCCAAATCGCTGAAAGTGCCGCTGCAGTCGCTGCCACTATCCAGCAAGTCGTGAGCACTGCACGCGAACAGAAGCAAGCTCTTGACACCTTCATCATCGACGAACAAGCTGACGCCGAGGAGAAGGCGCGGCAAAGTAGCGACGCCAACAAGGCTGAGAGTGACCGCCTGATTGAGTGGAGTCGCGAGCTGGAAGCGAAACAGTCAGCCGCAGCTGATGACAGATCTGCAGCGGAGTCCCGGCAACAAGCGTTAAACGAAGAACACGCAGCTGCAAAGGCACAACCTCAGGCGTCGAAAGACGAAGCACAGGCCGCACACGATGTTTTAGCAGATGAAATTGCCGAGCTGGAAGCAAAACTCGCTCGGAAGCGAGAAGAACAAGCGCAGAAAGCCCAGCGAATCAGCGAATTGTCAAGGGAGATCGCGGGCATTGATGAGGACTTCGCGACCCGTCACGCCACCCTGAGGGAGCAGGATGCTGAAGTACTGCAGCGCTGTGCTGACGTTGATGCAGAGCAAGCCCAGTTTGATGGGGCCAAGGCTGCAATGGAAGCGAGCGTTGCTGCTGCCAATGACCACGCACAAGAATCGGCGTTGGCGGTTGCAAAGTGCCGCAACACGAAGCAGCTCGTTGTCCTTGCCACCCAGGCATTGGAGGCCCTGAAGTCAACTCCCACTGCCGTCGGTGCACCGCAAGACGCTTCATCGGCCAACCCCGAGCTTGCTGCCGCCAAGGCCGCGGTACGTTCGGCCTCAGCCAGCCTTTCAAAATGCAACTCGAGTCTCGCTGCGGCCAGAGATGTAGTCTTGAAGACAACAACAAGGATTACTCATATTGAAGCAGAATTGCCTCGCCTGCAAAAGCTCAAAAAAGCAGCAGCCGCTGCGAGGTCTTTCAAGGAAGCTGGTGAGAAAAACAAGGAGATTAAAAAGCTCACAGCGGAATTGGAGACGACAAAATCTGAGAAGGAGGATGCTGACAGTGAGGTGACATCTTTGACGGCCACGCAGCAGACTTTGGAGAGCGAACTTTCAACCAGTGAAACGAAGCTGCAGTCCCTCGAACGTGAGGCACGACAGGAGCAATTGCAAGAACACAAAGGCGCGTTGCGTGAAATCAAAGGGGTCATTGACGCCATCAAACGTCGCAGAGACAACTATTCATCCGGTGCAGCCACAGACATGGATGGGGGTGGATTGTTCGGCGGCGACGAGTTTTCTGGCGGCGAACGCGCACAGGACACTTCGAGCGGGGCTGACATCAGTCCGGCTGAGCCCACCAATGTCATCACATCCATTTTGTTCATGCTGGAAACCCAGTTCGACGTCAGCATGGAAGCATTTCGACTACTCGCCAGTCAGTGCGGAGAAGTGGACGACATTGGTGATGTGCCAACCGTCGCGGAAGGGGAGCTGTTCCAGCCGGAACAACGTGTTGCTGCAGAATTTGTGGACATTTATGCGCTGTCGACGGATGATCTAACTCTGAAGTTGGATGAGTTGTCGACCAAGTTAGCAGAGTTAGACGTTCAGATTTCTGCAGCTATGGAAGCGGAAGATTACGAGAAAGCCGAGGTTCTGGAACAAGAACGTATCCAGGCCACGACGCTCCGTTCTCAAGTTGAGCAACGCCTGTCGAAGGCATCACCATCAAACGACGAGCCGGAGAATGCTTCTGATTTGGATGTTTCGGCCGTACCAGTCGAGAATGAATCCAGTGCCCTTGAAGAGACCAACAACGTCATCGCCGCTGTCGACAACTCCCCTTCTAAGACCCGCACTGAAATCGAAGCTGAAATTGCTGCATTGGAGCAGAAAATCCAGGACGCAGTTGAGGCAGATGACTTCGATGCTGCTGAAACTCTGAGTCAGGGTCTCGAACAACTTCAAAAGTCACTTGCCGACGCTCCCGAGGTCGACGCGGCAGAGGCAGACGGCAATGACGTCAACAACACCTCTTCCCAGACGCGCGCCGAAATCGAAGCTGAAATTGCCGTATTAGAGCAGCAAATCCAGGACGCAGTGGAGGCTGATGATTTCGACGCGGCTGAATCTCTCAGTCAACGGCTGGAGCAGCTGCAGACATCACTGCCCAACGCCCCGGAGGCAGAAGTAGTCGCGGAAGCACAGCCGGAACCAGAACCCGAGCCGGAACCCGAGCCGGAACCCGAACCCGAACCCGAACCCGAGCCAACGCCAGAGCCTGAGTCTGAGCCAGAACCCGAACCCGAGCCTGAACGCGAACCCGAACCCGAACCCGAACCAGAGCTAGATCCGGAACCAGAGCCAGAGCCGGAACCGGAGCCGGAACCACTGCCAGAGCCAGAGCCAGAGCCAGAGCCAGAGCCAGAGCCAGAATCAGATTCTTTGGCATTCGGTATCGAAGACAGTGATGATGCTGCGAATGAGCCAGACGTTGACAACGGTGATGCAACGCCAGCTGACAACGAGAACAGCAACGCACAGGAAGACGCCTTCAACTTTGCGGACGGTGGTGATGAGCCGAGCGGCGGCGATGGGTTCGATTTTGGCACGACTGATGACGTCGCAGATGATGGCGCTGGGGACGGATTCAGTTTTGACGCTCCTGCTGATGAGGCCGAAGCTGGTGTGGATGGGTTTGATTTTGGAGGAGGTGATGACAGCAACGCCAACAATCAGGATGACGACTTCGGCTTCGACTTCGGTGCCGACCAAGAGGAGACAAATGCTGATGCCAACGATGCCAACGGTGGCGATGACGGATTTTCATTTGAGTGAATTCTGTGCGCTCGAAGCTGTCAGAAAGAATCGCCAACCACGCGCACTATTGTGTTGTGGTTTGATTTTATAAAAATTTAACAGTAAAACAAAAGCAAATCACCAGTAAAAGCACGTGCCGGGGTCATGGATTGTTCCCGTTGGCACCGCGAAGAAGTATCCGCAACTTTTCGTAGGCGACGAAAAAGGTGCTGCACCAAAGTATTTTCCGCACGAAGATTGGAGCGAATCCTTTGTAGAGAGCTTGTGGTCCCTCCTGAGAAAAAATTGTGAACAGTGCTCCAACCATTGAGGAGTATACTCGTTTGCCACCAGCATTGTTCATCATCCGTGTTTTGACGACATCGGCAGGTGTTGACACGACTGCAGATGAAAATCCGGCGACACCACTGGCGCCCAAGAAGGCGAAAAAGTTATCGCCGACGTATGGAATCAGTGCTTCTTTGGTTTGATCATAGGTGCCCAGCTCTGCCGCATTTACTAGAAATGTCCGAGCAATATTCGGGGCTAAGCCTGCCCAAAAGCCCAAAATTCCATCCGACTGCAACACTCTACGCACGACACCGGCCATAGTTTGATGTCCTTCGTCCGTCATTATTTGCGTCTTCAAAACCTCGGTCGGATTGAAAACCGTAATTGCCATCGCTCCTTCACAGCAACAAAACAAGACATCATCACAACTTGCCACGAAGTGGTTACTGGGAGGGTGCTAACCGGAACACGCCGCAAATACCTGCTGTACCGCCGGCCAAAAGCCTCTCCGCAAACGTTGGAGTTCCGTCTTTGCGAAGACTCAAACTTGTGAATGCGCGACCGTACACTGCTCGAACAGGTTCGTACAACACCAGTGAGAGACTGCTGTAGCACACCTGTCTAATGAGCGCAGGTGCCAGTCCCTTCCACAAAGCCCGTGCTCCTTCCTCTCGATACATCCGCGACACACAATTGGCAAAACCAGTATATGGTTGACCCGATCCGGCGGACGCGGTCGATTTCTGGACTTGTAGCCGCGTCTTGGCCACATCAGTCGGCAACGTGAGCGTTTCAGCAAAAATGGCGCCGACTGAGCTCGCGGCGAAGCGATACAAAGCCTCGGCCGTTGTTGAGTGCTGATTGGATGAAGAGGAGGACATGCCTGGCGAGTGGGCACAAGAAACTTTGTTGGTTCAGTCTCTTACATGAATGCACTAGATCTCGGAGCACTTCGGAAAGTCACCGAGGCCCTGCGGGGAACAGGACGACAAAAAGAAGAAGAAAACAAGGCGTGGCGGAGAGGTGAAGTAAATCTATGGGCGGGAGGAACAAACTAGCCGGGACTCGGCTTGAAAGAATGTTGCCTTGTCATGTTCTCGTTCATTCATCATCTGCTACCGTTGTGCCAAGGCAGTTTGGCGTCCACCTTCGTTGGCCGACTCGAATGGCCACACAGAGCAGCGAGTCCGTCAAGGCCTCTGCACAAACGTGCTTTTCACGTTTTCCAATCTGCGCCGCGGCGTTCACTGCAATCGCTGTCACGCGGCTACACCGCCACAACGCCACATTCAACGCAGCAATGAATGGCAGCCAAGCGTCGCAAAGCGTCGAACTCGCAACAACAGCAACAACAGCAGCAACAGCAACAGCAGCAACAGCAACAGCAAACACTACTGGCAAACGTCAGATAGATGTCAAACGTCAAACGTCCGACACTCCGACAGTGGACAGTCCGACAACCGCGAAACGAACGAACGGGCCAGCAGCCAGCCACCAGCCAAGCAGCACTCAATCCTTCGTCCTGGCGGAGGGAGATCGAGTGATGATGACGTGACAGAGGAAGCTTGTTTGGAATCCTGCAAACAACAACCTCGAAGTTCATTCAAATCTAATCTCATCATCAATCAACCATCAACCTTCGTTCGTTCATTCATTCACAGACTTGCCTGGCTGGCTGACTGACTGCCGCACACTCACTCACTCACGGTCACTCACTCACTTACTCACTCACTCACTCGCTCACTCACTGCTCGCGCAGTCAGGCAGTCACTCACTCACTCACTCACTCACTCACTCATCTCACTCACTCACTCTGCGAAAGAGAAAGAGAAAGAGAGCACTGCACTGCGCTCACTCACTCACTCACTCACTCACTCACTCACTCACTCACTCACTCACTCACTTCACCGCCAGCCTTGGGGCGGTGACAGAAACAGATTGCTGACTC
>ENA-OWNT01003701-OWNT01003701.1-seawater-metagenome-genome-assembly--contig:-NODE-3701-length-14167-cov-4.494393_pt1 | contig 14167 bp, 11 predicted proteins | sample MGYA00238136_ERZ651165 | MGnify/ENA primary metagenome ERZ651165 (study PRJEB26861, sample SAMN08777766) | seawater metagenome | isolation source: coastal seawater | place: USA: Florida | collected...
GCAACCGTGGCCACGCCGAATTCGTCGGCATCAACGCGGGCCAGACCCACAAGTTCCGCGGCGACGAAGTCGAAGGCTTCATCCACGTCCCCGGCCACCACTCCAAGCGGCCGAGACGGCTCATCTTCCCGTCAGTCGAACTGAAGGACCGGCTCGTGCTCCGCTACGGCGTGCCCACCGGCGGGAGCACCCACAGCGAGGCCGCTGGCCGCGGCGTCGCCCGCGACGAGATCGGCATCCATCCCCACGACGCTGGTGAGCACGGCATCTCCGATGGGCAGCTGGTCTCCGTCGCCAGCGACACCGGCGGCTTCCAGGGCCGGGCCCGCCTGATGGAGGTCGCCCCCGGCCACCTGTGGGTGCCGTGGCCCGAGGTCGCCGCCGCCCTGCCGTGGTCCGTCGATGCCCACGGTTCCCTGCTCCTCGACGCGCCCGTGCAGCTCACCGCCCGATGAGTGTGGCCCCACGCGCCGTCCGCCAGCACCCGTCCACCGAGCGCATCGACGACGCCCTCGCCGTCGAGGAGCCGCTGGAGATCCGCGTCGAAGAGCGCTCCATCGCCGTGCTCATGCGAAGCCCCGGCCACGACCTCGACCTCGCTGCCGGCTTCCTCCGCACCGAAGGGGTCATCGAGGACCGAGACGACCTGTCCGCCCTCGCGCACCTCCCCGGCGACCCGGCGGGCAACACGGTCCAGGCCCGCCTCGCTGCCGGGGTGGAGGCACACCTCGACGCCCTCGAGAGCGCCACCCGCGCCCTGTACGCCAGCAGCTCGTGCGGCATCTGCGGGAAGGCCAGCATCGACCGGCTGCGCATCGATCTCGCCGCCGAGCGTCCGGCCCCCCTCAGGCTACCTCCGCACATCCTCGACACCCTACCCGCGGCCCTCACCGACGCCATGGACGGCTTCGCCCGCACCGGCGGACTGCACGGAGCCGCCGCCGTCGACCGGAACGGGCAGCTCCTTCTCGTGCGCGAGGACATCGGGCGCCACAACGCCGTCGACAAGGTCGTGGGGGCCTGTCTCCGCGCCGACCAGCCCGTCGACACCCTGGGCCTCCTCGTGAGCTCCCGCGCGGGCTTCGAGATCGTGCAGAAAGCCCTGGTCGCCGGCTTCGGTGCCGTCTGGGCCGTGGGGGCCGCGAGCACCCTGGCGGTCGACCTCGCAGCCGAGCTCGGCCTTCCCCTCACCGGCTTCCTCCGGGCAGGCCGGCACACGGTCTACGTGGAGTAGGCGGCCCCGGGCTCGCCCTACTTCCGGAACAGGCTCGGCTGGATCTCCACCTCTTCGGTGGTGAGCCGCCGCGGGGGCTCTGGGGTGAGCAGCTCGATCAGCTCGAGTTCCTCTCGGGACAGCTGGTAGTGGCGCCGATGGCCCTCGTACAGGAGCTTGCGAATCAGCGACTGCCAGGAGTCCTGGGTGCGCAGCGCGTCGTTCGCCGACGCCGCCTTCTGGGAGAGCCGCCGAGCAAAGGCCTCCTCGGTCGTGCGGACCGCCCCTCGGATCTGCCAGCCGTCGTCGGTGCGGAAGGCGATGAAGCCCTCGAGCCGCTTCGTGAAGTAGGTGCGTACGCTGGCCTCCGAGTAGCCGGTGTCCTTCGCCAGCTTCGGAAACGACACGACCTGACCGGCCCGCTCCAGCTCTCGAAGCGCGATCAGCAACGCGACCTGTTTGTCGGACAACTCGTCGGCCATACCCGAGCATACCGGAGGAGGAGCAGTGCTACCCTGCCGCCATGTGGTCTCTGCTGCTCGCGCTGGCCTTGGCCCAGCCCACCCCCGCACCCGAGGCAGCCGCTCCCGTGGCGGCCGCCGACCGGGCCCCACTGGTCGTGGCCGTCAAGCCGTCACCCCCCTTCACCATCCGCGAAGAGGACGGGGGCTGGCACGGCATCAGCTTCGAGCTGTGGGAGTCCATGGCGGAAGAGACCGGGCAGCCCTTCGAGCTGCGCGAGCTCACCCTCGCCGAGATGCTCACGGGCTTGGAAGAAGGCTCCATCGACGTGGGCGTCGCCGCCCTGACCGTCACCGCCGAGCGCGAGGCCAAGTTCGACTTCACCCATCCGTTCTACCAGGGCGGGCTGGGCATCGCCGTGAGCCGCACCCCCCAGTCGGGCATGCGCATCGTCTGGCGCGTGCTCTCCGCCCAGTTCCTCCAGGCCATCGCCGCCCTGGTCGCCGTGCTCTTCGTCTCGGGCTGGCTGATGTGGTTCTTCGAGCGCCACCACAACGACGACCCTCGGGGCGTGAACAGCGTGTTCGACGCCTTCTGGTGGAGCGCCGTGACCATGACCACCGTGGGCTACGGCGACCGCGTGCCCCAGACCACCGGCGGCCGGATGGTGGCGATGGTGTGGATGTTCAGCGGCATCCTCATCATCTCGTCCTTCACCGCGACCATCTCCTCGGTCCTGACCGTCTCTCAGCTCGAGACCGACATCGACGGCCCCGAGGACCTCTCCGGCGTGCGGGTGGGCACCGTGGGCTCGTCCACCTCCGCCAGCTGGGTGTCGGACCAGCGCCTCTACGCCGAGCTCTACGACTCACCGGCCGCCGCGCTGGAGGCCCTCGACGCCGGCACCGTGGAGGCCGTCGTCTACGACGCCCCCGTGCTGCAGTACCTCGTGCACAAGCACCACAACAGCGCCCTCACCGTGCTCCCCCACGTGTTCGCACGACAGAACTACGCCATCGGGCTGCGCCAGGGCCTCGGGGGGCGGGAGGAGATGAACCGCGTGCTGCTGCAGCGGGTGGAGTCCAGCTGGTACCGAGAGCTCCAGCAGCGTCACCTCGGAGAATGATGCAGCGCAGCAATGCTGCACCGCAACATCAACCTCAGGACCGCCGCAGCCGCCCCTCCAGGGCTGCCAGGCGCTCGCGCAACGCGTCGAGCTCCGAGCTGGCCTCTTCGGCTGCGTCCCGCGTGGGCTCGGGGGCCGGGGCCGGTTCAGGGGCACGCTGGGTCGTCGGTGGCGGGGCGGTGGGCTTCGTGCGGGAGGTCGGGAGCAGCGACTCCATCCGGTCGAGCTGGGCAGAGAGCATGTCGAAGCCCATCACCAGCTGACGCCGCACCATGAGATCGGTGGGCGAGTCTCCGGAGCTGCGGATGATGCGCCGCAGCATACCCACCGGGAAGAACTCGGAGCCCTTGAGCACCTTGAGCACGATCTCCAGCAGGACCTCCCGGGTCAGGTCGGCCTCGGTCTTGGCGTCGACCACCTCGATCTCGTGCCCCGCACGCACCAACTCGGCGAGGTCCTCGAGGTTCACGTAGGCCGAACGCGACGTGTCGTAGAGGCGTCGGTTGGCGTACTTCTTGATCCGGATCACGGTCTCTCCCTCGCGCGTGCCCGGTCTCTAACACGCTGCTGGTGCCCCTTTGCTGCGACGCCGCAGCCCCGCGGTGCTGCAACGCAAAAAACTTCCTTGCCGCACCGCAGCACGGGGTGTACATAGAAGGTGCCCGGGGGGAACACCCCCACCGCAACACTCAACGGAGACAGAGCCATGACCGACACCATCCGCGCCATCGTCAAGGATCAGCAGGACCTCGCCAAGGAGATGGTCAACGTCGCCATCGAGAACCAGAAGCTGATGCAGAAGCAGGTCACCCTCGCCATGGACAACGGCCGCGCCTCCATGGAGATGGCCCGCGACCTCAGCGTCAAGAGCGCCGAGATGATGAGCGAGGCCCTCCTCCCCAAGAAGGGCGAGGCCTGAGGCCCCCGAGGCGCTGCTCGGCTCTCCGCCAGCGGCGCCTCACCCCTCGGTCTGCTGCAACGCAGCAGCCGCCCCGGCTCACCGCCGGCCCCCCATCCGGACCACCGGATTCCAACCGGAGAAGCGACCGATGAGCGACCTCAAGGACATGTCCACCGAGATGTACCGTGCCTGGGAAACGTCCATGACCACGTGGTGGGATGCGATCCTCGACGATCCGCAGTTCATCAAGGGCATGGGTGACAACCTCTCGATGCAGTCTCGGGCGCGTAAGGGCTACGAAGACCAGGTCGACAAGACCATGGAGTCGATGCACCTTCCGTCCCGCAAGGATGTCGTCCGGCTCGCCCGCATCGCTTCTCTCCTGGAAGACAAGGTCCTCGGTCTCGAAGACACTCTCCTCGACCAGAACGATGCCCTCGGTCGGGTCGAGAAGGAGAGCCTCCAGGCTCGTGTCGACGCCGCCGAGGCCCTCGTCACCGTCCAGGACCGCCTGGCCAACATCGACGCCAAGCTCGACGCCCTCACCGAGGCGATCGCCGGGCTGAGCACCGCCCCGGCCAAGAAGGCCCCCGCGCGCTCCCGCAGCCGCTCCCGCAAGAGCACCGCGAAGCCCGCCGATGCCGCCGCTGACAGCAAGGAGTCCTGATCATGCCCTCGCTGCTCGGACGCACCGTCCAGACCGCGAAGTTCCTCGCGGCCGACCCGGTCCTCACCGCGAAGACCGGCCAGACGCCCCACGAGATCGTCTTCCGCATGGGCAAGTCCGCCCTGCGCTTCTTCCCGGCCGACCCCGAGGTCGAGGCCCGGCGCCCCGTGCTCATCAGCATGCCGCTGATCAACACGTGGACCATCTTCGACCTTCTTCCCGGCCGCTCCGTGGTCGCGAAGCTCACCGCTGCCGGCATCCCTGTCTACCTGGTCGACTGGGGCCGCCCCGGTGAGGAAGACGAGGCCCGCGAGCTGTCGTACTACATCGACGACGTGCTCGGTCGCATGTTCGACCGTGCCCGCCGTCACGCCAGCAAGCACTACGACACCACCGAGCTGGATGCCATCGGCTACTGCGTCGGCGGCACCTTCCTCTCCGTCCACCTCGCCCGCAACCCGGAGCAGGCGATCCGCTCGGCCTTCGTGGCCACGCCGATCGACTTCCACAGCTCCGAGCGTCTGGCCCGGTGGGCCAACCCCGAGTCGTTCCCCCTCGACACGCTCATCGACAGCGTCGGCAACTACCCGGCCGACCTGATGCGCACCTCCTTCGCGTGGCTCAAGCCCTCGGGCCAGACCGCCAAGTGGGTGGGCCTCTGGGAGCGGATCGACCAGGACGGCTTCCCCGAGCTTTGGGCAGCGCTCGAGCAGTGGAGCGGCGACAACGTCGACTTCCCTGGCGAGGCGTACCGCGAGTACGTGCAGCGCTGCTACTTCGACAACGCGCTGATGACCGGTGGCTGGGTCCTGGGGACCCAAGCGGTCGATCTCTCGAAGGCCAAGACACCGGCCCTGGTCATCAGCGCCTCGCGGGACCACATCGCGCCCCCTGCCGCCTGCGGCGGGCTCGAGAAGGCCTGGGGTGCCCCCTGTGAGGTCAAGACCATCCGCGGCGGCCACGTGGGCATCTGCGTCGGATCCACGCTAGCTGCCACCCTCATCGAGTGGTTCACGCAGCCGGAGGCCTGACATGGCGGAGCGCGAGGAGGGTCTGTTCGGACTGGGTGCCCTCGACAAGGTCGACCGCATCCGCCGGGGCATGTGGGTGCACGCCACCTCTCCTCGCCCCGACGTGGGGCTCACGCCCCACACCGTCATCCACACGCACGACAAGCTGGTCGTGCGCCACTACGCCGCCGCCCCCGCCGAGGGGGTGGAGCGGCACGGCACCCCGGTGGTCATCGTCCCGTCGATGATCAACCGCGCCTACATCGTCGACCTCGAGCCCGGGCGCTCCCTCGTCGAGGGCCTGAGCCAGCTCGGTCATGATGTCTACCTGATCGACTGGGGCGTGCCCGCCGCGGAAGACGCCGACGAAGACGTGGGCTACGTCCTGCTCACCTTGCTGCACCGCAGCATCCGGCGGGTGCTGCGCCACGCCAAGGCTCGCGAGGCCCACCTGTTCGGCTACTGCATGGGCGGCACCCTGGTGGCCATGTACGCCGCCCTACGGCAGCAGTACCTCGCGTCCATCACCACCCTCGCGGCCCCCATCAAGTTCGCCGAGGGCGGTCGCTTCCGCGACTTCGTGGCGCCTCTCGATGTCGACCGCACCCTGGGCGCCGATGGCCTGGTGCCCGTCGAGGTCATGAAGCCTGCCTTCCAGATGCTCGACCCCATGGGCAACTGGACCAAGTACGAAGGCGTGGAGAAGGCCAGCCACGACGACGACACCCTGCGCCGCGTCATGGTGCGGGAGCGCTGGCTCGAAGAGAACGTGCCCATGGCTGGCGCCTTCGCCCGTGAGTTCGTCCGCGAGGCCTACCAGAACGACCGCCTCCTCGACGCCAGCTGGCAGGTTCGGGGCGAGGCCGTCGACCTGGGCAAGGTTCGCTGCCCCACCATGGTGGTGGCCTGCGAGCGAGACTTCATCACGCCGCCCGCCGCCGCGCTCCCCCTGAGCGAGCTGGTCGGCGCCGACACCGTGCGCACCGAGGTGCTGAAGACCGGCCACATCGGCGTGGTCGTCGGCTCCATGGGCCCGCGGGTGTTCTACCCCCTCCTCGACACCTGGTTTCGGGAGCTTTCATGAGCTGGGCCTGGGCGTTCTTCCTGATCTACGCGGTCTTCACGGCCGGGCTGGCCTGGCGGAGCGGCCAGGGAACGGACTCCAGCGAGTCCTTCGCCATCGGCTCCGGCAAGATGCCGTGGTGGATGGCCGGGGTCACGCTGGGCGCCTGCCTCGCCTCGTCGAGCACGTTCGTGATCATGCCCGGCTTCGTGTACGCCAGCGGCCTGCCGGCCCTGATCTCCTTCACGCTGCCCCTGCTCCTGGGCATCGCCCTGGGGCTGTGGTCGCTGTCCTACCGCTTCCAGGCCGTGGGCGGGCGTCATGGGGCCCTCACGGTCCCCCACCTGCTCGGCGCCGCCTACGACAGCCCCAAGCTCCGCCAGCTCTTCGCGGGCCTGAACATCCTCAACATCGCCTACCTGATCCTGATCACGGTGGGCTGCGGCTACGTCATGGAGGCCGCCCTCGGCGTGCCCTACCCCTGGGCCGTGGTGGGCATCGTCACCTTCGTGTTCGCCTACACGGGCTTCGGCGGCGCCACCGCCCACGCGTGGACGAACACCCTCCAGGGCATGGTGATGGTCGTGGTCAGCCTGCTCGTGTTCGCCAGCGGCTTCGGCCTGTGGCCCGAGGTAGCGGCCGACCTGCCGACCACCGGCTTCACCGACCCCGACTCCGTGCTCTTCAGCACCGCCTGGGAGACCTACCTGGTGCCCGTGGTGATCGGCTACGCGCTGTCCACCCAGCCCCACCTCCTCTCCAAGGCGCTCTACGTGGAAGACCGCGGCGAGCTCACCAAGACCATCACCCTGGGCATGGTGACCTACGGCGTGTTCAGCCTGGTGCTCTTCGCTGGCGCCTACGCCCGCCTCACCCTGCCGGCCGACGTGCCCCAGGACCAGGTGATGGCGCAGTACCTCGTCCACGCCTTCGGCACGGGTCCCATCGGCGCGCTCATCTCCACGGCCATCCTCGCCGCCGCCATGTCCACCCTCGATGGCCTGCTGGTCGCCATCGCCGCCTCCGTCGGCAACGACCTCATCCCCGGCAAGGGCAGCGTGTGGGCCAACCGCGGCGTGCTCGTCTTCCTCGGCATCACGACCATCCTGGGTGCCTTGAACCCGCCGAAGCTCGTCCTCATCCTCGGGCAGCTCGGCATCTACGGCCTCGTCGCCGCCTCGGCCGGCCCCCTGCTGGCCGCCCTGTACAGCCGCGGCACCCCTCCCGTGGCCGCGGCCTTCGCCTCGTCCGGTGTCGCCCTGCTCGTCCACTTCGGGCTCTCCGCCTACGTGCCCAACCCAGCCGTGGCTGCCTGCGCCGCCCTCATCGTCGCCGTGCCGGTGGCGGTGATCCCCGCGCTGCGCTCCTCGGGCGAGGGCGAGCTACCTGACACCCCCACCCCTCAGCCGGAGGTCGTCCGATGATGCGCGCCACTGGAGCCTGGCTCGAGACCCACGCCCGCTTCCGCCCCGATGCCGAAGCGGTCGTCTGCATTCCCACCGGCCGTCGCTGGACCTACGCCGAGCTCGCTCGCGACGCCCGCCGCTGGGCTGGCAAGCTGGCCCACCACGGCGTGATCAAGGGCGACCGCGTCGCCCTGCTGGCCCACAACTCGGGCGACCACTTCGCGCTGATGTTCGCCTGTGCCGAGCTCGGCGCCATCTTCTTCCCGCTCAACTGGCGCCTGGCCCCCGAGGAGCTCGCCTGGCAGCTCGGCAACGCCGAGCCCCGCGTCCTCCTCACCGACGCCACCTTCTCCGACACCCTCGACACCGATGCCCTCCGCCTGGAAGACGGCCCGGGCGACCAGGAGGCCATCGGCGACGGCTCCAGCCTCGACGACCCCTGGGTCCTCATGTACACCTCGGGCAGCTCGGGCCGGCCCAAGGGCGCCCTGCTCACCCACCGTCAGCTCCACTGGAACGCCCTGAACACCATCATGGCGTGCGATCTGACCGCCGACGACGCCACCCTCACCTTCACGCCGCTCTTCCACACCGGCGGCCTGAACAGCCTCTCCTCGCCCCTGCTGCACCGCGGCGGGAAGGTCGTCGTCACCAAGGGCGTCGACGTGCCCCAGGCGCTCCGCCTCATCCAAGAGGAGCGGATCAGCCTACTCATGGGCGTGCCCACCATCTTCCAGATGCTGGCCGACCACCCCGACTTCCCAGGCACCGACTTCTCCTCCGTGCGCGACGCTCTGTGCGGCGGGGCCTCTCTCTCCCTGCCCCTGCTCGAGCGCTACCTCGACCGCGGCATCCCCCTACGCCAGGGCTTCGGCATGACCGAGGTCGGCCCCAACTGCTTCTCCATGCCCCACGACAAGGTGCGGGAGAAGCTGTCCACCGTGGGCCTCCCCATCCACCACATCGAGGCCAAGGTGGTGCGCCCCGATGGCTCCACCTGTGCGCCCGACGAGCCCGGGGAGCTGATGCTCCGCGGCCCGGTGGTCTGCGGCGGGTACTTCCGCAACGCCGAGGCCACGGCCAAGTCCATCGACGCCGACGGCTGGTTCCACACCGGCGACGTGCTCAGCTGCGACGCCGACGGCTTCTTCACCGTGCGCGGCCGGCTCAAGGAGATGTTCATCTCCGGGGGCGAGAACGTGTACCCGGCCGAGATCGAGGCCGTCATCTACGAGCACCCCGGCGTCGCCAACGTCGCCGTGGTCGGCGTCCCCAACGAGCGCTGGGGCGAGGTGGGTCACGCCTTCGTCGAGCCGCGGCCGGGCAGCGCCGTCGAGGCCGACGACATCAAGGGCTTCTTGAACGGCAAGCTCGCTCGCTTCAAGCAGCCCAAGCATGTCACCGTGATGCCCGCCCTGCCGCGCACGGCGAGCGGGAAGATCGACAAGGTCACGCTGAAGAAGCGCGCCTAGCTAGGCTGCTTTGGCCTACGGCGCGCTCCTCGAGCGAAGGTCGCCTTAGGGGCAGGTGCGGTTGGCCGCACCCGGCGTGGCGTAGACGCCGCTCGCCGCCGGCGGAGCCGGGGTGTCGCACCAGGTGCCGATGCTGTCCAGCTGCCAGCTGTAGGCATCGAGGGGGTAGACCCCGGTGTAGCTCACCGTGTCGACCGTGCCGCCGAGCTCGTCGTAGAGCATGAAGGTGGCGCCGCTGTTGCCGAGGGCGTGGTCGAGCAGGATGTCGCTGGCGATGCCCGCACCGAAGCAGGTCTCGAAGTCACCGATGTTCCGCGTGAACACCAGGTAGCCCCCCGCGCCGATCACGGTGCCGGCCGGGAAGACCGTGGCCGGAGCCGTGCCCAGGCTGCCACCGGTGAGGTCGACGTCGACGCCGCCGGTGTTGTACAGCTCGATGAACTCGGCGTTGCTGGGGCACGGGTCGAGGCCCGCGTTGTTCGGGTCGGGGAGCAGCTCGTTGATGACCACGGCCCCACCGGCCTGGCTCAGGGGCAACCCCGTGGGGACCGGACCGGTGTCGGTGACCGTGCCGGTGCTCGTGTCGCCGGTGTCGCCCGTGGGCGCCGTGTCGACGGGGAGGACGCAGATGCCCCAGGTGAGCGACACATCCTCGGAGGTCTCGTCGGCGCCGTCGATGCCGTTGCCACCCGTGGTCAGCTCGGCCCCCTCGGTGGGGTCGATGCGGCAGTGGCTCTCACCGATCTCCGCGACCGGGGAGGCGAAGCTCTGGGCCGCCGTGCCCACCTCGGCCAGGTAGCTGCTGGCGATGGCGTCGAAGTCGATGCCGTCGATGGACACGCCGGTCTTGTCGACCGCCTCGGCGGTGTCGCCCCAGCGGAACTGGTCGAGGTCGGACACGAGGTCGGAGACGCCGTCCCAGGTGTAGAGGAAGAGCGCCTCACCGCTGTTCGTGAGGGAGCCCTGGCCGGCGATGCCGCCGGGGAAGGCCTCCAGCATGTCGGGCACGGCGTCTGCGGTGGCGTCGTCCTCGTAGAGCTCGAAGTCGGGCAGCATGCCGTAGGTGGCCTCGAAGTCGATGCTGCCGCTGATGGCGACGACCAGGGTCTGGCCCGGGTCGATGCTGGCCCCCGCGGGGAAGCGAGCGTGGAAGTCACCGAAGCCGCCGCCGCCGGCGTTCGTGCCGTTCACCACGTTGTAGTAGTAGGTGTCGCCCCCCGCGAAGGTCGCGTCGGTCAGGTACACATCGGTCAGATCGAGGGTCGCGCTGCCCCGGTTGGTGATGGACACCAGCTCGCCCTCGGTGGGGGTGAGCACGACCTCCTGGAGGAGGAGGTCGGCCAGGGTGCCGGCCGCGGTGTCGGTGATGGTGCCGGAGTCGCCGGTGGGCGTGGTGACGACGGAGTCCGTGATGGTGGTGGTGCCCGTGTCCGCCGTGGGGAACGTGGGGATGCTGGTGTCGCCGGTGGGGAAGGTCGGGGGACCCGAGTCCCCGGTATCCCCCGTGGAACCCGTGGAGCCCGTGGGCACGGGGAAGGTGCACACGGTCCAGGTCGCCGTGAGGTCCTCGGAGGTCTCGTCGGAGCCGTCGGCCCCGTTGCCGCCCATCGCCTCACCGCCCTCGGTGAAGTCGACCCGGCAGTGGCTCTCCCCGACGCCCGCGACGGGGTCGGCGAAGCTCTGGCTCGCGAGGGAGACCTCGGCCTGGTAGGCGCTGGTGTCGGTGCCGCCGTCCGGACCATCGATGGTCACGCCGGTCTTGTCGACGCCCTCGGCCGTGTCGCCCCAGCGGAACTGGTCGAGGTCGGCCACGAGGTCGGAGCTGCCGTCCCAGGTGTACAGGAAGAGCGCCTCGCCGCTGTTGGTGAGGCCGCCCTGCCCGGCGATGGAGCCGCTGAAGGCCTCGAGCATGTCGGGCACGCCGTCGGCCAGGCCGTCGTCCTCGAACAGCTCGAGATCGGGCATCGTGCCGTAGGTCGCCTGGTAGTTCGCGCTACCCGACATCGAGATGACCAGCGTCTGGCCCGCCCCGATGGTGGTGCCGGCGGGGAAGCGCGCGTGGAAGTCACCGAAGTCGCCGCCGCCGGCGTCCGAGCCGGTGACGATGTTGTAGTAGTAGGTGCCGCCCGACGCGAAGGTGGCGTCGGTCAGGTAGACATCGGTGAGGTCGAGGGCGGACGAGCCGCGGTTGGTGACCGCCACGAACTCGCCTTCGGTGGGCGTGAGCACGACCTCGCTGAGGAGCAGGTCGGAGAGGTTCGCCGGGAAGGTGGTGCCGCCCGAGTCGCCCGTGTCACCGGTGGTGTCGGTGTCGGTGTCCGCGTCGGTGTCGCTGTCCGTGTCCGCGTCGGTGTCGCTGTCCGTGTCCGCGTCGGTGTCGCTGTCCGTGTCCGAGTCGGTGTCCGAGTCGGTGTCGCTGTCCGTGTCCGAGTCGGTGTCCGAGTCGGTGTCACTGTCCGTGTCCGAGTCGGTGTCACTGTCCGTGTCCGAGTCGGTGTCACTGTCCGTGTCCGAGTCGGTGTCGGTGTCGGTGTCGGCATCACCGTCGACCAACGGGGTGGACGGCGTGGTGTCATCCGACTTGTCGCCGGTGCAGCCGAGGGCAGAGAGCAGAACGAGAGCAGAAACGACACGCATGGGTACCTCCCTGGGTGGACAAGGCATACCCCGACCCCCGGGCCCGGTCCACCCACCTGCCCTTGCCGCATCCAAACGTTGCAACGCCGACAATTACTGTACGAAACATCGTCGATCGTGCAAAGCATCGCCCCAACCTCGGGACGTCGCGGGTAGCATGGCCCATGCTCGAGCCCGGTGAGTCCTTCGGCCCCTTCGTGTTGCGCCAGCGTCTCGGCGGCGGCGGCGCCGGCGAGGTGTGGCGGGCAGAGCTGGCGGACCACGACGTGCCCGTCGCGCTGAAGCTGCTCCGAGCCGATCGGTGGAACGACCGAGGCCTGGACCGCTTCCTGGCCGAGGCCCGAGCAGCCGCCGGGCTGGATCACCCCCACATCGTGCAGGTCCTCGACTACGGCTTCGCCGAGCGTGGGTCGGGTCCCGTTCCCTTCCTCGCCATGGACCTCGCCTCGGGGGGCACCCTGGCCGATGCCTCCCTGCCGTGGCCAAGGCTCCACCGGGCCATCGACCAGGTCATGCAGGGCCTCGCCCATGCCCATGCCCGTGGGGTGATCCACCTCGACGTGAAGGGCGAGAACATCCTCCGGGGCGCCGTCACGGACGGCCACGTGGGCTGGCGGGTCGCCGACTTCGGCATCGCCCATGCCTTCGGGCACGACCCCTCCGAGGGCCAGGTGTCGGGCACCCCCACCCACATGGCGCCGGAGCAGTGGCAGGCTCAGTGGCGGGACTACGGACCATGGACCGACGTGTACGCCCTGGGCTGCACGGTCTGGGAGTTGGTCGCCGGTCGCCCCCTGTACGAAGGCAGCGTGATGCAGCTCGCCATGGCTCATGTCCTCGGTCAGCACCCCCCGCTGCACCCGCGACAGCCCGTACCGAGCGAGCTCGGCGCCTGGCTCGCTCGGGCTCTCCAGGTCCAACCCGACCAGCGCTTCCGCCACATGGCCGACGCCCGGGCGGCGTGGCAGGCCCTCGGCCCCCCGGCGTCCCGCGATCGGCTCTCCACCGACACGCCCTGTGCTCAGCGAGCGCCCCTCTCGGTCGCGACCACCTGGCGCGAGGCCCAACCCGCCAGCACGCCGATTCGGGTGGGCCACCTCGGTCTCGGCGTCCTCACCGCCCGGCGTCCCCCCATGGCCGGTCGCCTCCACGAGCGCCGTGCGCTCTGGGAAGCGCTGGGGGCCCTCGCGAAGGGCATCGGGGGGCGGTGGTCCCTGCACGGTCCCCCGGGGATAGGCACGACCCGGCTGGCCCAGTGGCTCGCCGAGCGCGCCGCAGCCATCGGCTTCGCCACCCTCACCCTCCGGCACGACCCCGGCCGAGACGCCCTCCGCGAGGCCGCCCGCCGCACCACCCGCTGCCACCTCCCCATGGGCCCCATCGAGCGAGGCCATCGCCTGAAGGGCTTCCTCGACCGGGTCGGGGGCGACGAGCGAGACCTGCGCCTGCTCGACGACTGGCTGGCGACCGACGGCACGGCCCCCAGTGGCGCCGCACGGATGTTCCTCACCGCCCTCGCACGACACCGTCCCCTCGTGCTCCTCCTGGACGGCATCCATCGGGCGCCGCCCATGGTGGACTTCGTGAACGGCCTCGCGGAGGCCCCCATCCTCGTGCTCGCCACCAGCCCCACCGCCGTCAGCGGATGGTCCTCGCTCCCCCTCGGGCCCCTCGGCGAGCCCGCCCTGCGCGTCCTCGCCGAGTCCCTCCTGCCCCTGACCCCCGGCGCCGTCGGGCGCCTCGTGTCCGCGGCCGCTGGCCACCCCCACGACCTCCTGCAGCGCCTGGTGCGTCATGTGCGGGCGGGGGAGGTGATCCGCCGCGCCGACCGCTACGAGCTGCCCGAGGTCGCGCTCTCCCACGTGACCACCCTGTGGGACGAACGGCTCGCCGCCGCCCTGCACGGCCGCGCCACCCACGACCTCGAGACCCTCGCCACCGCCGCGGCCCTCGGGCACGTGGTCGACCACGCCGAGTGGTCTCGCATCCAGGCCCCCGACGCGGGGCTCGTCCGCCACCTCGTCGAGGTGGGCTTGCTCATCCGCCCTCCTCGCTCGTCGACCCTGCGTTTCGTCCATCCGAGCCTGCGGGAGTCGGTGCGCCGCCGGGTGGGTCCCGCGGGCTGGACCGAGGCACACCGCCGCTGCGCCGACGCCCTCGACCACCCGGGGGCCGACCCCGCCCGCATCGGTCGGCACCGCCTCGGCGCC
>ENA-OWNT01003702-OWNT01003702.1-seawater-metagenome-genome-assembly--contig:-NODE-3702-length-14165-cov-3.580920_pt1 | contig 14165 bp, 11 predicted proteins | sample MGYA00238136_ERZ651165 | MGnify/ENA primary metagenome ERZ651165 (study PRJEB26861, sample SAMN08777766) | seawater metagenome | isolation source: coastal seawater | place: USA: Florida | collected...
ATGTGTCCGGCGCGGCGGCACTTGGTGCGCACGACGGGCTTGGGGACCCAATGCAGGATTTCTTCATGAATGCAGAATCCCCGTGCTATACACAAATTCGGGATCATATTAATCACGTGATCCGGCTGATATCACCCGTGAGGTTGGCCGAAGATCGCCGTCGGGCTGTGTGCGCCTTCGTCAAAGCCCAAGTAGAGGCGGTGGTCCAGAATCCTGTCGCGGTAGTGGGATCGTTTGCTTCCAAAGTGTATTTGCCTGACAGCGATATTGACCTCACTGCGTTTGTGCACCCACGGCAAGGTACGAACTGGGTCAATGAGTTAGTTAGTGCGTTAGTGAAGCGCGGCATCGAGGACAACAGTAGAGATGATGCCCCATATCAAATTAGAAACGTGACCTTCGTCAATGCCGAGACGAAGCTAGTCAAGTGTGTTATCAACAACATTCAGGTGGACATCACCGACAACAAGTTTAACAACGTGCTCGCGTGCAGTTTCTTGCTCGCCTTGAATAAGGCGGTTGGAAAAGATGACTTGCTGTCCAGAAGTATTTTGCTGATCAAAGCATGGTGCTCGTACGATGCTGTTGGATTCGTTCAAGAGCCACTGCTGGGGTCAGATAAGTCGCGACTGACGTCTTTTGGATTGACTACCATGGTGCTCTTCATATTTAATCGCTTCGAGATTTCCCACCCGCTCGTCGCCCTTGCGCACTTTTTCACCTACTTCAAAGGGTTCAATTGGAAGCGCAATGTGCTCACGGTGTATGGGCCGGTTGCTGCACGGGCTGACGGAGCAGGGATATCGCTGGCTTCGGCTGTTAGAGCGTGCAAGTTTACACCACTGCTGCCGCAAAACATATTTCAGCGGTTTCACAAAATATTTAAGGAATGCAGACCTAGCTCACTTGTTCCTGGAGGCGACACCTCATCGCAACGCTTCCCATCGCGACACGTCAATATTTTGGACCCTTTGGATGATTCCAACAATATCGGGAAGAGCGTGAACAAGACTGGCGTCATTGAAATGGCTCTGGCTTTTTCTTCAGGTTCGTGTTTCCGTCATTCCGGTGTCCTCGAAATCCGTCCGCGTGTGCTTGTGGAGTTTCATTTTGATATCTGGTTCGCTTTGCGTGCAGGAGAAAAGTACTTGAAAACCATACTTGGATGCTTGGCTTATGCTGCACACTTTGATGCCACGACCGCCCCATGGGAAGATGGGCAAAGCCCAGTCCTGCAGGTACATTTGATCCCAACATCGTTTTGTCAAAGCGGCCAAGTTTACCAAAGACACACACAAAAACGCAATATTTTGCAGGCCCGAACGTTTTCGCAGCAATTGTTTCATAGCTCCTTGAATAAGTTTGGACGTGGCGATGGGTATCGTCCAGATTTATTGATGCACCCTTGCGAAACATGGGTGTGGCGGTACGTGGACGGCTCGCTCACATGGCCGTCGCCTTGATCAAGACCTCAATGTTCTCTGTGTGCACACGATAGACCGCCAGCAGCCAGAAAGGCAGCGTCCACACATTCCAAGACACCGCGAGAGAGCAAGGGCGCGTATGCCGCCGCAGTTATCAGTGGAGCGCCGACTGACGGCACATCCAAGAACACGCAGAAAACGGTGAACAACTACGCCATCTACAAGCCTTCTCAGGTCACCCAAAAACCGAACTGGTGTGCCTCGTGCGGGTGGTTGTCTGAACATGGTGATGGTGTTGTAGGCCGACGCAAAAGCGTTGAAAAAGTCACTTGAGGAGAGCCGACAGGCGTTTGCCAGGATCTTTGCAGACGCGGTACGCTAGTATCACCGAGTCACATACCGACGGGCCAGGCTTACTGACGATTGTGTTCATTTTTGTAGGCCGCACAAACTACACGGTCGAGGGCAAGTGTGCCGCCGAACCTCGACGACAGCGCGACCACCAATGCGGCTACACCGTCTTCAAGAGATACTTCCCAAGTCGGCAGCCCCAGTGATCGTCGTCGTAAGGGTAGTATCAGCAAGGGCAAGGATGACAAAGAAGGGCAGGGCGGGGACTCTAGTACCAGCAGTGCCAGCCATGCAAAATCATCTTCAAGTCAGCACCAACGCAAAGTAGGATCACCATCGCGGCCTCGACTGAGTCGCAATTCCGAGGATCAATCTGTGGATGAAGAGGAGCAAGCTGCCCTACTTGCCGCAGCAAATAGAATTCGTAGTCCGAAAGAAATTCAGAGGGTGCGTTTCGGCAATGTGCATGTCCACGTACGTTTATGTTGATCGTGGGTTGCCAAGTGACAATTGTGCTTTGCGTGGTTGCACGTCACAGTCACTAGACCACCTTGGGACGAACCCCACCAGTTCTTTACCAAGTCCCCAGGACCCACAAGCCATCCAGGTGGATGCTGTTCTCTCGCGCTTGAGTAGTATGCCCTCTCCGCGAGGTCTGGCAGCGGACAGCATCAGGAATAATATTTTCAAAACTGCGAGCAAGTCATCCCATCAGGCTGAGGACGATGATTCAAGTAGTTCCGATGGAGACGTTGAAAGCCCACCAGCATCCGCCTCCAACAATAGACACAAAAGCTCCAAAGTCGCATCAAGCAGTGGTGGGAAGTCGAAAGATGGCGCTGGGACGGATGGCGGTGCAAAAACAAAGCAACTGAAAGGGCCACCCCAAACGACCAGCAACTCCGCTGCGGCGAAGCAGAAGGGAACTTCCGGGAGTACAACAAGACGTAAAAGCAAAGCAGGTCAGGAAGGAAAACAATCATCCAACAGCAGTGCTCGTGGACGCAAAGGCTCTAAAGGTGGAGTGAAGAACCGAACCAAGAAACAACAACGATCGAGCACCGCTGAGCAGGGCAAACGTGATACGAAGCGCGTCAACAAGAAGCAAGATCTCAAAGTCACCAACGCGATCCGGCCCGCAGTATGCGGGTGCTCATCTCGTATCACGGCTCTCGCTGCTGCCGAGAGCCCATTGGCTGTGGCTGTCGGAGTGGTTGTCCTGTCCATCGTGGTTGGATGCATTGTAGTTGCGGTGTTAGTGTGGAGTCCACAAACAGTTTCCAATGCCGTGTCGTCATCTTTGCCGTCAGTTGCGTGCTCGGGCCACGGTGATGAAATGTGGTTGGAGCACAAGCAGTGGATTTTGGCGGAAAACACCATCGCGGCATCACGCGAGCAAAAGCAAAAAACTCGTCAAACTCGGGGCAAGACTCCCAAGTTGAGTAAGGCTTTACTGAAGAACTATCCGACTGCTGATGAAGACAACATTCACGAGGAAGTGTTGGAGTTTGTCGATCTGCATGACCCGACAGATCCAGCCCATCTCGCCGCGCTTGGGCACCCAAGTGCAAAGTATTGCGTGTGTCACCGAGGTTGGACAGGACCGAAATGTGAGAGAACTTTCCTGGCAGTTGGCGAGGCTACTCTTTCTAACTTGAGCGCTGCGAACACTACAACAACGCAAGGGGTCGCCATGTTGCAGGACCAGAACTGCGAGCGTGAAGGTGGATGCACATTTGGTGCCTCATCGCCGCCGTGGCCTTCTTTCCACACAACGACCGGCGTATCTGGCCAGGCACACGCCAGCACCGCTGCAAAGTTCTGGGTTCAAGCGGACTTTGAACAATATAGGCATCGGGGCGCAAGTGTCCTGTCGTCGTCTTCGACGAGGCACGGGCTGCGGCAGCATGATCCAACAGGGTCATACTCAACATCGACGGAGCGGGCAATGAACCCACATTTATTACACCACCACATGCCTCCAGCGCAAAAGAGAACCCAAGCGTCACCAGAGAGTGCCCCCAAGGCCATCGACAAATCAACGAATTATCAAGGCCGTCGAGTTGGTCAGATGGGGCGCGGCGCCAACCTTGGTGGGGCGAGTGGAGGATATGCGTCAAACTCTTTCTCTGGTAGCAGTCGCTCGCACCCGAGGAGAGTGGGCACCAATCGCATGCCTGATGGGGCGGTGACTGAATAGAATAGACATTGATGCAACTTGCTGCATTGAATTGACGACAACGGTCCGTATTTCTCCCATTTTAGTTACGTAAATTAGAGCTCTTGTCAGACACGTGCAGCGATCCTATTGTGACAATGTCAAATGGCTTCTTTCTGGCGAATCCACTTCGAGGATGCTTGCCTAGCATCAGGTGCCGTACGGTGTGACGCGCGTTTTTGAGCAGCTGCCGCGTTGTTCCAATGTTTACGCTTCATCGTTGAGCTCAAGGGTTGCAGCCACGAGTACGTGATCACTAGGCTCCGAGCGCGTTGGTAACGACTCGCTGCTTGACTGCAGCTCTTTGCGAGATGGCAGTGGCCTACAAATAATTCATAGAAGACGTCCGCGTTGAGTGACAGCAACCAAAACGTTTCCACGTGATCATCGCTGCACACCTGGTGCTCTGCACGCGCCAGTCCCCTACAAATATTCGCCATGTGCGATTGACACATGCAATTTCAACATGACTTGAATGCTAAAACGACCGTCATTAGTTGATGCAAATGGCTTACCTGGCGACATGAAGATATAGTCGAGACATTCTATGAACGGATCACTTGCTTGAATTTTCGCCTGTCACAACGAGTTCCAATCATGAGCTCAGAACAACAAATGGTAGTATTAGCATGCAACTCACGTAATTTGTGGCTTCCGGCTCTTTTCCACAACTGACAGCGTAGGCACTGTCCAAGGCGAGGAGGTTCGGGTCAAATTCGAATATTCCGTCTTCCTTGTCCTCGTTGGGCACAGCACTATGACTGCTCGTGTTTTCACCTGCTTGGCGTCGGACCTGGAATGTACGCACACCACGTGATGTTCTTGCATTCGGACATGAATTACATTGAGCTTCATCACTTACTCGCAAATGGCCTTTCTGATCATTGTTGAGTGATCCTACACAAAGCGGCGGAGACTACCAGTTATGTGTCAACCAGAATGACGACACCATGAAGCCTGGAGAAACGAACCTTGTGTCACGAGAGAGTACGAATCAGAGCGCGGCTCAAAATTGAAGTCGCCGGCGAGAATAAATGGAGTACCCTTTCCAGCGAAAGAGGCTGCAACGTGCACTGACAAGGCAGTATGGCACGTCATAACATGCGGAAACCGAAAGGCACAAGGCATGTGATAAGTCGACACGCAGAATTCATCTGGCGTCCCGACGTCTGCGTGTTGTTGAAGACGAATATTTAACTGCACGTTCTCTTTTCGCTCTGACATCCCCATATTCTGCAGGGACTGTACCGGCCCCATGTCTTCGGGACCCCCGAGCTTTGTAACAGGCGCCACATGAAGGGGCTTCCACGTGAGCGCATCGGCAAGTCGAATGTTCTCATTTTGCAAAAGCTTGTATTTTGACAACGGGAAGCAAATCGCAGTGCCCATGTAGCCATTGAACTTTCGTCCATACTGAGCCGTGATCATGTAGTATCCGCGCTCACTGAAATAAGAGTGTAAATCACCTGCCCAATTCTGCGACACTTCCTGCAAGCATATAATAGCCGAACTGTCCATCTGCTCATCAAGCTGCTGCTTTACTCGTTCGAGTCGTTTTGGTCCAGCCAGATCCATCGGATCACACGACGTGAACCAGTCTGGCTCGGCGAGGTGGTCCGACAGAACATTGTAGGACGCAACGACGTGGGTACTGCTCCTTCTGACATTCTGAGACTGGCGTAGAAGTGTCGGGGATGATATTGTGATTGAAGACGCGACACCATGGTGACTCTTAATCAACGCACGAGCTCGCGTTGCGACAGCTAACATCGTTTGGTCCCGGTGACCCGACTGCACCGCACTCGATTGTTGCGGCGGACCCTCAACGATTTCCCGTCCACAGTTTGGAGAGCTTAGTCCAGTTCATAAAATTTTATTCAGCCGCATTGCTCTTGATCATATTGGTGGGTATTGAATGTACAAGCAGACTGCACTTCACTGGACCGGTCTCAACCGGTGCTTTTCGCACACTGTTCTTGTCAACCTTTGTTGTGCTGGCCGTTCTCAAGGTTAGCCATGAAAGTCCAGCACCAATTGAAAGGCCTACGCATCACACGACGATGGGTTGGTTGGTTTGAGTCGACAACTTCACTCTCTCCGACCGATTCGCGATTGCACGCGGACAATACCTTGTCTACGTGCCATTCTAGACCATTGCCACGTCTTCGTCGCGTCACCACTTTGTTGCTACTCGCCGGCCGCATGGTCACGTTTCGGCGCGGTTGCGCGGTGCGCGTGTGGCTTGTCGCGGCCGACAATGCGGCGGTGGCGGCGGTGCGCGGCGGTGTTTGCGCGAAGTGGCTCGTGGCCATCGGAGCACTGGCTGGTTACTATTTCTGTTCCACTTTCAACAGTACATGTAGTACACACTGTTCGTACCCGGGGACTGTTGAGATTGCTATTTCTGTATGGTACATCGACTGACTGTCTGTGGTTGCAGCGCACAGTGCCGTGCGGTGAATGAAAGTCAGTGAGCCACAGTGAGTGAGTGAGCCACAGTGAGTGAGTGAGTGGGTGAGTGGGAGACTGAGTGAGTTGAGTGAGTGAGAGTGTGAGTGGGTGTGAGTGGGTGTGAGTGGGTGTGAGTGGCGGCGGCCGTTGTTGCTGGTTTGTTGTGTGCTTGCCCGGCCGGTTGGTTGGGTTGGCCACGTTGACGTTGTTGTGTGGCCAACCAACCAAACAACAACGACGACTCCTACCCCCTCCCCCTCCCTCACAATCACAGTCACAGTCACACCGGCACACTGTCTGTCACGCCGACCACCGACAGTGCACTTCCCCGCCGTCGCTGCATGCACTGGCTGCACTGTGGCACGCTCTGGTCTCTGTGGGAACGCCGCGTTGACGGTGTCGTGGAGCGGTGCGCGTGCAAAGCCGCTTTCAGACGGAGACGCGGAGGAGGAGGCGCACACTCGAGCGGACGGTCGATGTGCAAAGTCTAAGCGACGCGGCACGGAACGGGAGAGTGCGTTCATGATGTGAGACGATGGAAACCGAGGGCAATGCCCACACGCCGATTGTGCGGCAGTTTCTTTATGATGACGAGGGTTGGGTTGATGCAACGGAAACGTAAGATGGAATGTCATGGAGGAAGTATCTCAGCTGCGTCGTCGACCAGACGTGAGGAATGCTCATCACACCTTGAAGAAACAGCCTTTAACGCCGGCGACCTCCGGGCGCGGTCGTGGAACTAACATTCAACGACTGCGTAAAGAAGAGCTAATTCTCTTTGACGTGCAAAAGTTCACCGACAAGAGTGAACAAGTAGTCAAGAGTAGTAGGAAAGAAGTTTATTTTGTTAAAACATCATGGGCAAATCTAAAGTTGACTCCAAGGCTCGTGCCAACGAGACGCCAGCTGAGCGGAAGGCGCGCAAGGCGGCAAAGAAAGCCAAGAAAGCAAAAATTGCCGCCGCCGCCGAGGCCTTGGTCACTGGGGCAAGACCACAGAAGCGCAAAGCCTCCCCTGATGCTGAGGAGAAAGTGTCAAAGAAGGACCGCAAGGATAAGAAGGACAAAAAGAAGAAGAAGAAGAAAGAACGCAAGTCGAAGCCCTTGGAAATCGTCCCGGAGTCGAAGCCTGCCACCTTAATTCCCGGTGCCCTGGCGTCCAAATCAGTGTCAGACAGCAGTGATTCGGACAGTGACGACAACACTGGCATGGGAGCACCTGCCGCAAAAACTGAATCACGCCCCCGCAGCAACAGTTTGACGCGCATGCGCACTCGTTCAATGGACAAAGCAGACAAGATAGCGGCGAACTCAGGAATGTCCGCGGATGAGTTCCGCAAGAAGCATCAAATGGAGGTCGAGGGATTGGACGAGGAGGGGAAACTTCCGTACAGCACCCCTGATCCGATTGCCTTGTTTAGCCAAGCCCCCTTTTCCTGCGTTCTTAAGAGGGTCTTCGATACGGCGGGATTCGCAACACCGACGCCCATCCAAGCCCAAGCTTGGCCTATTTGCGTTCAAGGGCGTGACATGATCTCCGTGGCCCGAACAGGATCCGGCAAGACGCTTGGGTTTTTGTTGCCGACTTTCCTCCAAATCCAACGCCTTGCAAAGCTGAGTAGCGGGCAACCAGCCCTCACAGAGCGCGAGAAAGTGTGGGGAAGGAGACCCGCCGGTCGAGTCACGAGTCCCTTAGCCATTGTGTTGGCGCCAACACGTGAACTGGCAATGCAGATCAATGTTGAAGCTGTGAGTTTCTGTCGAGCTTCTGTTCATTGCGCGTGATTATTTTTGTATTTGGAGACTGACGAGGTTGCTTTTCCACATAGGGCAAATTCGGCAAGGTGCAAGGCATCAATTCTGTCTGCATTTACGGTGGCGAATCGAAGTGGCTCCAAGTGTCCGCCATGAATCGATTGAAGCCACAGTTGCTCATCGCCACACCAGGGCGACTCAACGACATGTGCACAATCGGCAAAATTTCTTTGAAAAAGGTTGGGATTTTAGTGCTGGACGAGGCTGACCGCATGCTTGACATGGGTTTTGAGCCACAGTTAGACGACATCCGAAGTAAGTTGACTGACGTTGTTGCGCCGTGTGCCCTGTCACAGCACTAACCACACGCTACCGATTCTTTTGGTTTGAAGGTCACATGACACCTCAAGCTACAGGAAGTGCTCGCAGCCTGCCGTCGAGCGGCCAATGTGGCCCTGACTCACGTCAAACCCTTTTATTCACAGCCACGTATGCTTCAGATGTTAGTGCCTGCGCGACTCTTTGAACCCCTTCTCACAGTTTCCTTTTCATGTACCCAGTTGGCCCAAGAGCGTGGAACGAATTGCTGCAAAACTTCTCCACAACCCAGTACGTTCATCACGTGTGCGAAATGACAGTGCAATTGATGAGGAGCTGAAAAGTGTGTGTGCTGTCTTCGCTCAGGTCAAACTCCACGTCGGCAAGAGCGGCGTTCTCGTGGCGAACGAGAAGATCAAACAGGAGGTTATTGTGCTTTCTCAACACGACAAACCAGCTCGTCTCGTGGACATCTTGGTGAGTATTACTTGGTGGTTGCATGAGTTCCCGCTTCCATGCGAAAATGACCGGAGAGTTCCACCTTGAATAAACAGTCCGCACTTCCAAAAGACAACAAAACACTCGTGTTCCTGATGCGCAAGCGTGACTGCGATGAAACCGCCAATAAGCTGTGGAACCAAGGGTACAACTGTGACGCGATTCACGGCGACAAAGAGCAACGCCAACGGACGCGCACGATGGCCGCCTTCAAAAATGGAACTGTCCCGCTTCTTTTTGCGACCGATGTCGCTGCGCGTGGACTGGACGTCAGTGATGTAACTCACGTCATCAACTACGATTTCCCGAACACAAAGGGCAAAGCTGGCATCGAAGAATTTGTTCACCGAATCGGTATATACATTTCGTAGAGCTGAAACATCCGTAACGCATGTTGTGACAGTTTGTGGTGTGTGTGCATAGGACGAACAGGCCGCGCGGGCAAGACCGGGATCGCCATCACATTCTTCACTCGCGACAACCGCGGAAATGCGAACCAACTGTGCCAGCTTCTACGCCGCGCAAAACAGCCAGTCCCGCCTGAACTGGAGGTTAGTGGTAACATTTCGTCTGCGTTGCTGACAATGCCCAAAACTAATTATCGTGTGTTGCAATGCAGGCGATGGGCGGTCGATTTGGGGGACGCAATGGTGGCCGTGGTGGTCGAGGCCGCTCGCGCTTTGGTCGCGGCCGTGGTCGCGGTCGCGGCCGAGGATATGGCCGGCGGTTCTAAACGAGTGAACCGTATTTTTAACTATGAATTCGTGTGAACGGTTGCGCACTTGCCCACTGGCGTACAATTGACAGCTATTCTGGGCCCAGCACCGCAATAAATAACTTCCATAACGCATCAAATTGAGTTGTATCAAGGCGCATTCATGAATCTGATTGACGATTCAACTAACTTGCAGCATGTCTGAAGAACGTATGGGGCATGCCAAACAACATCTAGGCATGCCTCTAGATTATCTGGACACCGAGCAGTTGCTGTCTTCGTCCCATGTCCAGCTGTGGGGCGGTGGGCGGTGGGCTATGGCGGTCCTGCTGTGGGTTGTTGGCAGAGAGACACATGCCTTTTGACGATTTCACACTTTTACACTGTACACTACACTCCAAATTGGAGCGGGTGTCTGCACTTGTATGGCGCAACCTTGCAGCCGGCTCTGTGCCACCACTGAAGGAGTCAAATTTGACATGTACAGTACTAGAGTACCACGTTCAGTGTCTTCTTCATCGCGGCGTTGGTGCTGAAGGAGTAACATAACACGTGATTCCCCAAAGTGTCGACGGTGGAGATGACCTCACCGACGAACAACTTCACAACTTCGCCACTGCGTCAAAGTCTGCGAGTTCGCCGCTTAGTTAGCGGTGGTGAGGTGGGTGGGTGCAACAAAGTTACAAACTTCAAGATGAACCGTGATGCGAAGAGTTTGCGGCGAGGAACCCAAGCAAGGACTCTACGAGCGGGAATATAAAGCCGTTGGCTCTCAGTGCGGAGTTTGCGAACCTGCGCTGGTTGTGGGTTTTGGAGGCTGCGGTGTGTGTTGTGTGTGTGCGTGTGGGTGGGTGGGAGAGTGAGGGAGAGGAGGAACCAGTGGTGGAGCGGAAGACTATGCCATATTCGAGTGGGGTCGTGGGTGGGGGCTCACAGGCGGAAAGACGAGGAAATGACTGACGACTGACGACGACTGACTGAGAGTGGGCTCGTAGCCGGCAGCTGCCAACCCCTACACCGCCGCACTGTTGCAGCTGTTCTCACTTTGTTGCTATCGACGTCGTTGTCTGCTTCGCACCTCAACTCGCTTCGTTTTGCTGCTACTGTTGTTTCAATCCATCGGAATGCGTGCCTGTTGGCACAAGAGTTGCCTGTCTCTGTCCAGGAAATGCAACATTGCTTCCTTGGCACCGATGCTGGTGGACCAGCTTCGCTTGCAAGGGGACAGACTTGACACAAAACGGGTTGTGGGACATTTTGAAGGGGTTGGTGAAGCACGAGTACACAAACCCTCCATGTGCTCCAACGGACCGCAGTGGTGGGTTTGGGTTGTCGACTTTACTGCAGTAGCGGAAATAACTGTTCGCAACAAAGTCACCGCTTTTGCGAAACAGTGGACCGCTTGTGGTCTCAAACAAGCAAACTTCTTTCGAGTTGAACAAAACTGCTCACGTCCACGTCGCGTTGTGTGTTGTGGAGAATACAGCAGGATGCGCAGTTTTGTGTTGCTGTCGACAGCATTGTCGATCTCGTCCTGCTCTGGCGCCGTTTTCTTTAAGCCAAATCCTATCCCCGACAACTATGTTGAATGGACAGCAACGACGTATTCCGATGGCGACGGAACGTCATCGTACTCCGGTTCTACCGACAGCGAGCTTGTATTCTGGTGGGAGTCTGGAACACAAGATGTGTGGCAAATGTATGATGAAACTTCGTGGAAGAACTGCGACTTCGCGTACGCTACTCAGTTGACGGAACCGCTGAAGAGTGAGGGGAGCTATGTAGAGGCCGCTGTTGATCTCAGCGCGTTTAAACCAGGGACGTATTACTGGGCGGCCGGGGTCGGCGCACATTGCGATGCCGGGCAAAAGTTGATCGTTACTATTTGGGACAACCCGCTAAGCAACGAACAAACCGGGTGGAACTCCTTCATCGGAGCTGGAGCTGCGAACGTCGCGTCTGGAGATTGGTCAACCATTGGCGGAGGCTACAACAACAAAGCAACAGGGATGAGTAGCACAGTTCTCGGGGGGATCAGCAATGCGTGCGTGTCAAACTATGCCACCATCACAGGGGGCTACAACAATATGGCGTCATCACGCTTCGCCACTGTATTGGGCGGGGCCCGCAACACAGCAAGGGGGAGGTATTCTCTTGCGGCTGGGTTTCAGGCTCGAACAACCGAAGATTATTCCGCAGCATTTGGTTTCAATGGCAAAGAATGCACTGCCGAAACCGCAAAGACTGTTGCGTTTTGCGCCGACCACTTTTACATCAATGACGTCGATATTCTCGCCGATTTGGGATCGCGGCGGTTGCGGGAGGAGGCCATGTCAGCACAAAAGTCGTCTCTTGCTGAAATTGAGTCAATAGTCCAGCAGCATGAAGAAACAATATATAAACTTGCACCAGCCATTCAGAGGCAGGAGGAAGCATTTCAAACATTGGAACGGATTGAGAAAATGCTTGACGTGGTTTCCGCCAAGTGAGCAGCTGAACGGAACAGAGTAATATACTCAAGGCAGTCCCGAAACGTTGACACAAAACTCATCAGAGCTCTAACTAACAACTAAATTTAAAACATCAATTTCCCAACAATCAACCCGCAACATTAATTAAAGTTCATCTTTGCTCGAGCGAGCCAATTTACTGGAATGGACAATTCCATGGGTTTTCCCCTTGATGTCTTGGAACTGCATTTCACCCATGCCATCCACGGTTCCCATGAAGTAGTTCAGGCCGAGCAAATTATCGCTCGTGCCGTCCAGGGCGCTCCTGCGGAGCAACTGCGCACGCTTCACCGCAGATTCGGAGGTTGGAGGAAGGGATATGTTGTCGGCACTACTATCAGAGTTAATGACGTTGCCCACATTTGAAAGTACTGCCACCACATAAAGATTGTCAGCCTTAGAATCCTCACTCCGTGCCCGCAGCTCAGCCACACCTGGCGGCACGTAATCCGCAAGTAGTCGACCCTTGTGAGTTTGCAACGCAGTCCCTGGCACGCTGGTGGCCGCCTGAAAACAGCTGCCGGTTTCGCAGTCAAGCGGAATGTCAACCACCATCCAGTGAAGCCAAGGCGTATCTTCCGCGGAACCCGCATCGCTTATGTTTGCGGAGAGGGAGGCACTCCATAATACAATTGACACGTTTGCGTTCTCACCCAACTGCTCAGCAATAAGACTCTCTTCACAATCCAAAAATACACGGGGCTTGTAATGCGTTTGAGAAGAAGACAAAGAATTTCCAGAGTCCACGCGAAAACCTCGGCCCAACCGCCATTGCCCGTTTGGGTAGAAGTTTACATTCACCGTGCAAGGGCTGTTTGCGATGTATTGTCGCAGTTGATCGACCTTTCCGCCAGAATGTTCTGGTGGCGCAGCTTGTTGAGTAAGCGATTGTCGAAATAGACACGCGAGGCAAATGAAGCAGAAAAATCGCGTGAACCACATTTGTGCGTGTGTTTTGTTGAAAAGGTCTGCTTTGCTCACTCGCCCGCGAAGCAAAGTGGAAAAACGCTACATAGCAGCACACTTCCTCAACTCCGGCGAAATGAAGGGACTCAAAAAGAACACCTAACGAACAAAGTCTATCCAATTTTGTCTTGATTTCTGAGGTGGAAACACTGTTTTTTCGGTTTTGACAACGGAGAATGAATGCAGCGGCTTTCACTGGAAGCGGCTTTCACTAGATTCTGCGCGCAGCAAGTATTCCAACACGCCCAAGCAATATGCCAACCAACCCGTCAACGAAGTCATCAGCCCAGCAAACGTCGCATCCTATCTTTGGAGCTTCCCATCAACGAAGCATGTTTTCAACGAAGCATCGTATCAACGAAGGATTCCATGAACGACGCAACGACGCAACGACACAACGAAGCACGCAGCTACCGAACGAACCAGCCAACCAACGGACACAACGAAACACCACCAAAGAAAGGCAGCGCACACACAGCAAAGGGTTCTCAATCGATCAAGTTCGACAATTGAAGTTAGAACATGGAACGGGAACGCAAATCTACAGTGACGCTTACGGCAAACATTCCGGGCAATGCTTCTCGAAACGACGCAACACGAAACACACAAACGAGAAAGAACAGAAAGAACAGAAAGAACGAAAGAACAGAACGAACAGAACGAACAGAACGAACAGAACGAACGAACGCAAAGCACAAAACGCAAAACGCAAAGCACAAAACGCCAAACGCCAAACGAAAAAACGAAAAACGAAAAACGAAAACGCAAAAACGCAAAAACGCAAAAACGCAAAACGAAAAGCGCAAAACGCAAAAACGCAAAACGCAAAACGAAAAACGAAAGCAAACTCAGCCAGCCAGCAACCCAGCAACCCAGCCAGCCAGCCACAAACAGTCCCAATCAGTCAGTCAGTTAGTCAGTCGGCCTCTCCCTCCCTCCCTCCCTCCCCTACTACTCCCC
>ENA-OWNT01003703-OWNT01003703.1-seawater-metagenome-genome-assembly--contig:-NODE-3703-length-14162-cov-5.298190_pt1 | contig 14162 bp, 14 predicted proteins | sample MGYA00238136_ERZ651165 | MGnify/ENA primary metagenome ERZ651165 (study PRJEB26861, sample SAMN08777766) | seawater metagenome | isolation source: coastal seawater | place: USA: Florida | collected...
CAGCCATGTCGATGGATGTTGACCGTCATCACTATTCCTCCTCCTTCTCCTCCTCCTCCTCCTCCACCTCCACCTCCTCCACCTCCTCCACCACCACCACCTCCTCCTCCTCCTCCTCCTCCACCACCACCACCACCTGCTCCACATTCTTCGTCGTTGCTGTCCGTCCCTCACACTTTCTGCCATCGACGCGCAATCACACACTCGCAAACGTCGATGGCCCCAACGCTTGGTGTCAGTCATGGCAGCCAATGGTCATTACGAAGGATGTCGAGCGACATCCTCCTCCTCCCTTCTCCCCCTTCCTCCATCCCTCCCTTCTCGACACAAGCAGTCACATTCATCGGCATCGACGCATTCTCCACCGAAGTGGTTGGAACTTGCCTCGGTTCAACATTTAAACGACGTTCTTCTTTGTTCGCAGAAAGTGTTTTCCAACATGCGTCGCGCGTTGCTGCCACGCGCTGGCGAACACTGCGTGGATTGATGGATTGCGCGATTGCTATTGGGGTCGGCTAGACTTCTGCTGCAAGCAGCATTGATGCCGCGGAGAAAGAAACGGTGCAAGTTGGGCACGGCTTGCCCTTACCAGCATGAGCATCAACACACCAGCGAGTACTCCCACTCCGACGCACCGACAACGTCGCGAAAACGAGCCGCCGCATCGTCGTCGTCATCGTCGGGATCAGCATTACGATCGTCCGGAAAGCGGTTTACCGGCCTAGGTCGAGCCGCCGCATCGTCAGCGTCAACATCGGGATCGGCATCGCGAAAACGAGCTGCCTCATCGTCGTCGTCGGCATCGTCGGCATCAGCATCAGGATCGTCCAACAAGCGGTTTTCCGGCCGAGGTCGTAAGCTTGGTGGCGTTTCATCCAGCGGCGCAGCGCGGAAACGATCGCGGCGACCATCAGCATCAAAGTCCGCACCCACGTCCTCTCGTCGCGGCAAGGTCCCGGCGTCGTCGCGGTTGCTGCAGACCAACCCATACCGTCGACGAGATGCAGGTAAAACGCGCAGCGCGGTCGGCATTGGCACTGCTCTCGGGAAACGTTCAGTAAGCCGGGGCCCAAGCACGTCGATGTCGCAACGTGCGCCGCTCGGAGTTCGTTCGCAACAGTCGCGCAACAATCGAGCGCCGACAACAGCTTCTTCGCGTCGCGCTATTGCGACCAAGAGTAAAGGACGCGGTAGCTCAGCGAGTGCAACCCTGCGAACACCGCCACCAACGAGCAAGTCGAGGCCTGCGCCGGAAGTCATCGATCTTTGCACATGAGTACTCAGTACGCCGCCATAATTTATATTTGTCTTCAACGTTGCAAGCACAATACCAAACAACACAGCACGCCTCAACGCGAGATGTCCTTCGAACCGATACAAACGCGGCTTTCGCGACATCACCGCGGATTCGCAACCGCGAACAAGAACTGTTCCGGCGTCGATGAGTGAATGAGCTCTTCGTCCGATAGCCGCAACCGCTGCAACACTCCAGAAGCCGCGCGGCGAGCTTTGTGATCGCGCTCTTCGTGTGCCGCATCGGGGCTGGCACCCTCGGTGTACTTTTGCGCGCGCACGAGCGCCTCGTGCTGCAGGTGGCAAGCGAGGTATTGCGGGAAGTGGTCGAGCTGCAGAAACACCGTCCAAGAGGGCAAGCTGTGGCATTCAACAGCACATAGACACCAAGCGAACATTGTCACGACGATCGAATCTTCCGGTTGTTGAAGGCGGCACAAAAAATCGCAATGTCCATGCGCAGCACGCACCTGAAGTCAAAGGCCCACATCGGAAGGTCCGTGTTGGTCTCTTGTAGTCGCACGACTAGCGCAGGGTCAAAACTCTGTCGCTTCGAGGCCTGGCGCGACGGACCAGACCTGCGAGACGGAGGCATTCCAGGTGAAAGAGCACTGTCAAAACTACACAGTCAAAGACGCGCTTGGTCAGGATGTCAAAGTCACTTTGTGTATCACGCGAGAAGGGGGTCGTAGTCGTACATGCGCCCAATGTTGCGGAAGAAAGTATTGCGCTTGTCTCCGCCTGTTTGAGCCGCTTGTTGCGGCTTCGGTTTGGGTTTCGGTTTCGGTTTGGACTTCGGCTTGTCCGGAAGTGGCTCTATTCTCGGGGCGCTCACGAGAGCTTGGTACCTGAGCCGCATTGAACGTTGTGGTCATGACCACGGCAATGGCAATGGCAATGCACATCAAGACACCATGCGAAGTGAGCACGTAGAAGTTCGGCTGCAGACGAGTGAGTGGCATCTGGCGTACTCGGCTTCCGAAATGACGCCGTCATCGAGCAACTCCTTGGCATTGGTTGCAACTGAGTCACTGCGTTGAATATTCGGTTCGGTCGGCGCTTCGTCGGAATCGTCACCTTCTTCCATCAAAAGATGCGGCGAGTTTTCCACCGCTCTCGATGTCAGGGCGAGCGACAGTTGCGCGTGCTTTCGTTTCAAGTAGCCGACGAAATGCAATTTCTGCAGCGGACTATCATACAGGAACAGAAGAATCCACGCCCAAAATTAGCACTGGCGGCGTCACGAAGACGACGCGGCTGCGTGCACGTTACGCACCGAGACAAGATGGTGTAGTCATTCATGTTGAGTCGAGCGCCATCTTCTGGTTTGGCATACTCCCTTGGGCGATCGGGTCTCATGACAGCGAGCAATATCTGGGGGCAAAAGGATGTCGTCACGCACAGACAAAGGTTATCATAAACGCCATGAGGTGCGCAAGGGTATTGTCTGACGCATGGACCATACCACTACTTCGTCCACGATAACGAGATGCCATACTCCAGGCCCGGTGTGTTTGCCAGTGAGTGCACAAGCCTGGTATATTGAGCAAGTGCATACGGTCACCCACTGAAGGTCATACCAGAACCGTGGTGTTCACGTGCTACGCACCGACAACACTTCGAATTGTTGCTCGGCAAAGACTTGGCAGTCCACCGTGTTCAGCGGGCTGTTTGTAGACCGCGTCTTCGGCCTGGGCAAGTATGCCAACACAATTAGTGGTGCCAATGAAAGGTGCCGTAGACATCACGCAGAAGTTGTCGTCACCAGTTGGGTGTCAAGGCCTTGATCAGCTTCAAACGCTGCTGCATCGCAAATTGGAGAATAGACTGGTCCAGATACCTATTCATCACAACAAAGAACCAGACCATCAATCGAAACACACAGATTCACACAATGAGACAACACCTCAGTGTACACAGGCCACTTACGTTGCCGCAGCTCGGGCTCGACCGCGGACGGCCTCAATGCTTTGAAGGAGGGTACTAAACTCTTTACCGATTGCAGCAAGTTCCGCTTCTTCTTCGGTTTGTTGTGGCGGAGACAACTCACCTGCATCTTCTTGCGTGTGGTATGGTTGAGGACTCGAGGGCTCGGCTGCCGCCAGTTTTTCTGTCGCAGTGTACAGATCTATGTCCAAGTACCCTCCATCCTCGTCCGTCAGAGCAACTTTCGCCACTGAAACTTCGGTTGTGCCATGGTAAGTTGGCGAAATCTCAAATAAAATTCCCTCAAACTGGTCGCCGAGCCGGACAACGTCTCCGATCATAGAATCGTCGACAGGTACGCTGTTGCCATGATCGACACCATCGATATCCCCTGCCGCCGCAGTGCTAGTCTGGGATGCAGCGTCCTCGCCAGCTTCAGAAGACACGGGCTGCAATATCACCTCAGCTTGCTTGTGAACCTGAAGAGCGATCATCGTACTGTGCGTTACGACCGCGCTGGCCCGTGTGAAGACGAAGCAAACGCGTGCTGACCTGATTCATGAGCATCACATATCGAGGAACGCGCTGGACGGGCTCAATGAGGAACGATTCGATGAGCAGCGGGCGTCCGTGCTCGTCCTGGAACGAAGCCTGAAGTTCTTGGTAGCTGTGACCATGACACGCACGTCAGCCCAACAAAGTCATGAACAAAATTAAACCGCAGCAGAGTTTTTGCGCAGGTTCATTCCATAACATACTCCTTGTTGTTGATTCTAGGCAGCTTGGCAGGTTCCATCGGTGTGCCTTTCAAAAGCCGTGTTTCGCTGGTGTAGCGAGCCTGGGGCTTGCCGAGATTGTACATGTTTTCTCGGATCTTGTCGTAGTGAATGAAGTAGCTTTTGTAGCACTCCAAGTGTGACACCTACACGTGCAACGTCGAGTCGTGTTCAACTTCTGCCGCGGTGACGTTGACGCTGCAGTCGAGACAATCGCACCAGTTCCATGGTCTCTGCTGCCACAATGGATGCCAATGTTAAAGCCTAAGTGGTTATGGAGCACAGACGAAATCGTCAGAGCATAAAATTTTCACACTGGCACCAAAGAGCAACGGAATACGTACTTGGAACTCAGGGCTGTCTGCAGAAATGCTGCTGGCAGTGTTGTGAACCGTTCGTGAAGTCGAGTAGTCGTGCTCCAATGCCTACAAGGTTCGACAAAATGTGAAAGAACGTCACAACACTATCTGCCCCGCCAGAAGACGCGGAGATGTATGGCATGTAGCATACCTTCTTCAGGTCATCAACGGACAACTCAGTCTTTTTTTGCAGCTGGTCCAAAATTGCCTTACTGAGTGCTTGCACCCGGTGATGTTGTGACTGCCGAGAACAAAGAGATGTTGACAACGCAATATCCAAGCACAAGATCGTGTGGGCGAAAACTGACTTACCTGTGCCCCCCTGTTGGCCTGATATCTCTTGGCGCTGTGGTGAAGTTGGCAGCACACAATGTGTAGCCCGTTCCGTTCCGCGATCTACATGTCACCAGGTACATTGAGCATCACAACCGTCGACCCGACGCGCAGGGAGCGTGGGAAAAATCTGAGTACCTGGGCAAGGTTGCGCGAATCTTGACTGCAAAACTCCAGAATTTCCAACACCAGGGATGCAACGTCCGCCGACAAGTAAATGCATTGGAACGAATCCGGGAACGCTATAGGGACAGCAGGGTAGTCTACAATTATTGCCAGGAAACGGGACGATGTAGTCATATCATTGCGGAACGCACCCGAAGTGGTGTGATACTGTGCGGGCAACGCCGCACTGCCGATTTCAATAGCCAAATCACAAAGGTATGACGAGTTGACACTATAAATCACTTCAATGCCTACAACAACGACAAAAGAAGCTTGAGAGTCGTATGACCTTGACTGCATTGTGCTCGCGTTCGACAACCACGCACCGGACTTTGCAAACAAGAACGATGCGGCTTCAGGCAGTTGTTCCCGCATGGGTTTAATGAAGTTGATGATCAGCTTGCGCAATCGTTGCACGTAAGAGAGCTCTGTCTGCAGTGTTTCCTTGACGAGACAGTTCAACACATATCTGCAGCAGCAGCAATCCCATACAGATAAGTAAGGGCACATCACACATTCTGCGCCGCAAACGGCTTTGACGCAACAAAACTCACGGTGCAGTCGTCGACTTGGCTTCTTCCGCCGAATACAAGTCCACCCCTCGGATGGCTGCGTCAATCAGAGCCATCCATGGCTTCAATTCATGCGCGTCCACCTCGCATAGAATGGACAAAACATCAAAGATGCTGTCATCGTCACTGTCCGACGAAGGCAGCGACAAGTGTAGCCAGAATTGTGTTTCCGACTCCTCCCCGCTGTGAACAAACTTTTTGGCCTTGACAGCACATCCATCGTAAAACAAGTCTGCCTTGAGGTCTGGCTTGGTCATCGTATCGTCGAAGTAGATGTATAGGGTGCGCCCTTGCAGTTTCATGTAGCGAAGCCGTTCCTCCCCTTCGATCGTGAGCATTACCCATCCTGGCCACATAAACCAAGCAAGTAAATGGCAAAGCTCTCAGGCAATCGAGCTTGCTATGACGGTGGATTACCGGAATATATAGTCGGGTTGGTCTGCAACGCGGCCAGCTGGGCATTCACGATGTCGTTGACCCAGTCAGACGCTTCTTGGGTACTGCCCACATCCATGGTGACACCTTGGCCGGGATCCTTGAACTCAATTACAATTTTGGATCTGTGCATCGACACGGTCAAATGGTCACATTCGACATTGTAAGTGGGCCATGCCAGCGGTGCGGACGTACCCCTGGGGCAGCACCTGCTTGACATCGTCGACGCTGAACTTCAAGGTCGATGTCGGCTCCTCAGACTGAGGCGAAAGGAGATCTAACTCAAAAATACCCTTGCTGGCCGAGCGGGTCTTCAGCGCGACTGCTCCGGAACGGCTGACTTTCTTTTGCTGTTGACACCAGTCACCACAGATTTTCAGGCCCGTGATTAGCGCACGTACATTTAACGAACGCACACACACACAAACCTCCTTTTGCTTCCCACTCTTGCTTGCGCCACCTGCGCCCGAAAACTGTCGTAGCAGAGATTCTGCACGGAGAGAGAAAAACGCGGTTTTGACGAAGTGACGCTTGGCGTTGGCGCAAGTGACACGTCATCACAAGCGTTACCTTGTTCCTCTGCCGATGTTCCACTCGAGTTTGCACGGCGCCGTTTGTTGAGCTCCATACGGCGTCGGAATTCGTCTTCGTCCACCTGCCCGCGAAAAACAATCGATCCAGGAACAGCGAAATCAGAGAAACCAGATGCAAGCAAACGCGGCACTCGGAACACTGCTCTCTGCACGAACCCCAGACGCGGCGAACGTCGAGATGGTTTTCGCAAACTTTTTCTGTGCGCCATCCGCTGCTTGATTGGTCTTGTTCCAAACGTGCTTGGCAGCTTTGGATTTCTGCCACTGCCGTTTCTGTTTCGATCCCTGAAGGCAAATGACAAGAGTGAAAGGCGATTTGGAGTGCGCAGCTTAAACTCCGTCCGCGACAACGACACAGTTCTTGTCGTCGTTGCACCAACAATACCAACCAACTCCGGCGTGGCGGACACAACATCATACAACGTACCGCGTCGCTGCTAGTGCCTTTCTTCGGGGTCATAAATCGTTTTTTCAAGTCTACCATTTCGCGCTCCTCCTCCGTCGACATTGTGCGACGAATCGGCGCTTCTCCGGCGTACCCACGGCCACCAGAATGGGCACGTGCTCGCCCCGCGGCAACTTCTCGTTCCTCGTGCTGGTAATCAGTGATCGTGGTTTGGAATTGCTGAGCGGCCTCGATGCTGTCGAAACGAAAAGTTGTGACTTTGTTGTGGCGTGGGTCCGAGCCTTGCACGATGCGCACCGCATGACCGCCGTTGACGCGCTCGACTGAGATGTCGTGGATGCTCGATAATTGCATCGCCACCGCAAACTGGTCTCTAACGTTTCCGTACTCCAACGAGTAGCCGCCCTTCTTGTTGTAGAGGCACGCCGTGTACTGCCTCCACTTCGAATCAGTGCCCTTGACGTCAACGGAAATGATCTTCAAGGGCTGCGACGTTGCAGTCCTTGCCCGAAATGTCGAGCGCCGGATGTGCACAACCTCGTCGTTGCGCATCCCCGTCGGCACATCGTTTCCCATGGTGTTGGCGACGCTTCGACCACCACCAGCGCGGCGGGTGTGCGTGTGCCAATGCAACTCAAGCGTAAGAAAGAAGGCAACCGACAACCGGCAACAATTTGAGCGCAACACTGAGGTGGGACAGTGCAAAAAATACACGGAGACAATATATTTTGCGAGCACATTCTCGGCAACGCTCCGCTGCGCGAACCCGTGCACATTAAAGCTCTGAGTGGCTTCAAGAAATCGAGCTTCCGAACCAACAACTACCGGGACAACGATACATTCCTCACCCATACATAGCAGTCCACCACACCGTACCAGTTACGTTATCTTTTTCGTATGCTCGTCTACTCGACGCGTAGGTAGCAAACGAATGAACAAGCCACCTTTCTTGTAGCCGGTGGCAAAAAGAACAGCGTGTGCAACGAACGAAAAGCCACGACGTCGACTTTGGACGGTAGTAACACAATCAACGTCGTCGTCGTAACTAACTGTAGCGACCAACCAACAAACAAGGCAAACGCCGGCAACGACGGTCGAATACAACGAACGACGGAAGAGGGGAAAGAAAACGACGGCGGACGATGACGAACGAACGAACGAACGAACGAACCAACAACGACGACAAAAGAACGACGAACGACGAACAACGAACGACGAACGACAACGAATGAACGAACGAACGACGAACGACAACAAACGCTGACGAAGATCCAGAAACAGCGAACGAACGAACGAACGAACGAACGAACGAACGCCGCAAAAACTTCCAACTCTTTGATAGTTTTTCAACTATAACCATTGGGAATGGGTGTGCAATGGATTCGACGAAAGTACAAACGTACAGCGATTCCGAATGCGGGACTAAGTGAGGATGTGGTGCATCAAGCAACACAACGCAATGCATCGATCGATTGATCGATCGATCGACAGTGGCGGCGGCGGCGTGCTTGTTCTGCACTTGATCAGTTAGTTTTATTATGGATAAGTGGACGGAGGGTTGCTCCGCCTCGGGCTGGCACTTGATCAGCTACCCGAGGGTAGTCTACACTTTCTTGATTGAGGGAATCATTCATTTAGACTTTAGACGAGACTGGATGCTAATTGTTAGACAGAGGTTTGCAAAATGGGACTTGAAAGAATGGACACTTTTCGGGTCGAAAGGATGAATTAATCGACTCCGGGCTGAGTGGTTTTCCTGCAGTCAATTCTCCCAAGGGGACTTAATTTAATCAAGAGTGGACACTTCTCGGGTCTCGAGGATGAATTTTATTAATAAAATCGGCTCCTGCTGGAGTGGTTTCCTGGTAGTCAATCACCAGAATAAAATATCCGTAGTATTCCGGCTATTGACTGCAAGGAAACCCCTCAGCCCCAAGCCGATGAATTCATCCATCCTCCGGACCCGAAAAGCAGCCATTCTGAATTAATTAAGTCCCGTTGTTTGGAGATGTTTGCAGCAATGTTCTAACAATTAACTAAGTACCCATTTCTCAATGAAAAGCCGTCGCGATGAATGTTTCCTTGAAGCGTACCATAGAGACTAGCTGATCAATTACCAGCTCGACAGGCGGAGCAGCCCTCCGTCCACTCATGGTCGACCTATTACACGCGAGCAACCTCATTTATTTTACGTGTGTCTGTGTTGACTGTTCCGCTGCTTGGACCCGCTCCACTCCATCCAATGTTCGTGGCAACACCACAGCCGGCATTTGCATCTCAAATTGCGGCACACTGCGCCACGGCCGGTGGCTGAACCCGAACTCGCTGCGCCACCTCCACCACCACTTCCCGCGAGCGCCCATGGTGTGGATCCAAGAGGCTGCGGCGTGACAGCAACAGTGCATGAGTCAGCTTCCGCAGCAACAGCTAGCACGTCCTCAGCATGAGGTAAAAACAGGCGAGGAATACCACGGCGAATATTTTTGGTGTTTCCAGACATGGGGTCCCCACAAAAATTGCCGGATTGCCGCAACCAGTGCTGAAGCTGTTGGCGCGCATACTGAAATGCGCGCAAAACGCGGATGTGAGAGCTGTTGACCTTGCGGCGCAGGCCGCGCCGCGACACGGCGTGTGCAGGCTCGTGCGCTGCGCCTTTCGCGCGATTGAGCATGGACTGCTTGGGGTTCAGCGGGGCTTCGTTGCGAGACCTTTCGACTCCGATCTCTGTTGAATACTTATAGTAGAACTGTTTCGCGAAATGCAGCGCAGTTTGTGTTTCCACAAGCCCAAGCCAGCAAATGACGGCATGGCCTTTGTTGACCAAAGCGCTGGCCATGCGGGATCCATGGCAAGTATTGATGAACACCGTGTGCAGGCGGTCGCTGATGCAGCATGCATTGACAAACTTGGAACCGCTAGCCCAACGTTTCGGAAAAGCTAATTGCCCGTGCTCGCTGCCGTGGCCCGCAAAGTGAATGAGAAGGGGATTGTGTTGGAACACGTAGTTTTCAAACTCTTCCAGGTCTCGCGGCATCAATACAAGATGCGACAAGTTATGGAAGTTGAATGCACTCAGTTCGCTCCTCAGCTGAAGCGGCTTGCCGCTTTCTGCCATGGCTCGGATAATTCGAGTCACTGCTTCCAGGCGCATGTGCGTGTAACCCTGGTCCTGGAGCTGCTGCACGTGGACTTGTGGAGTCATGCTTTCGCGATGAGTTTCTGCTTCCGAGAGAAAAGCCAGCAAGTCCTTCTCGAGCAACTGCTTTGTGTCCTGTGGGGCGGCAAAAATGCCACTTCGAAGCACATCATCAATGGTGAACCGTTGCTGCGGATCGACCCACAGCAACTTCAGCAACAGTCGTTTGATAGACGGGTCGATGACTGGCATCGGACATGTCGCCTTGCATCCGGCAAAGGGGCCAAAGGATCTGTCGGTTGCGTCTGTATCCCCAGCGGCCTCGAACTGCGCGTCCAACGCATGGGCTTCGTGCTCGTCCTCAGGTGTAGCATACCGCATCGCAGACAGTCGATCCCAGAGACGCTGAAACTCCAGCGTCGTTGAGTGCGATGACCGCGGGACGCTTGCGGTGGAGTGCGGGGTTCGACTCCCGGCTGATGCCGAGTGCGCCAGTGGCGAGGGTGATGAGCCTTCGCCTTTAGTTGTTGCAGTCACCTTTCGTGGCGTCGATTGCGACGAGTTGCTGGCACGCCGTGACTTCGGTTCCTCGTCAACGGCCGCAATGTCTGGGGGAGCATCCCATGGCAAACAGCCAGCAGCTAGCCGCAGCAGGGTCAGCCCGAGAGACCAGATGTCGGCTTTGCGAGAAACCTGCACTTTGCTGCGGTCGGCAATTGCTCTGTAGATCTCAGGTGCACAGTATTCCTCCGTGACGCGCAGTGAGGATGCATTTCGGTACACGGAGCCTTCCGACTCCGACAAGTCCACACTGCTACCGAAATCTATCAGTTTCAAATGGGCGAACTGCACGAACTGCGAGGGTTTGATGTCGAGATGCACAACGTCTTGCTCGTGGAGCGCTTGGACACATTGGCACATTCTGCGAGCGAAATCCACGAACTCAGTGATGCTGACAGCACCACTAACTTGCGCCGACAGGTCCAAGGGCGCTTCCTTCAGCGACGATAGAGCATTCATGTATTTGTTCCGCTGCTGTCGCAGCTGCTCTCTGAGGCGAGCCACAGCCATCATGCGGTGGTGATGTATAACATCGTGCAAGGTGTCACAAGTGGGTGCGCACTCCATCATAATTGCGTATTTGTACCGGTCCTCGTTCGCGCCTTGCTGCCGTCCCGGTGTTGTAGCATAGTAACTGCTCGACGAGACTGGCAGCACACCAAGCTGTCGAATGTGGGGGCGCTTCCTCTTTTTCTTCGACTTTGGTGGGCGAGGCTGCGGAGGCTTGACGCTGGAATGCAGCCCGGACCCGATGTTGTCAGAGCTCTTGGAAGTGGGTGGCGGCCGGCGTGAGTGGGTTCTCAGGATGGCACCGTAGTCGAGCGGAGGTGGCTTGGACCCGGGCTGCTGCCGATCAGCGGTGGAATCGGACATGGGGTGAGGACTTTGTGAGAGTGCTTGCGACGCTCCTGCGGGAGTGTCCTTGATTCCATCAAACACCGTCGGCACCGACTTCGGCCGTTGGCGTTCATCGCCTAACTCATCGCCACCACCAAAACTTGCCACCCGCGGAGGCGGGACGTGTTTCCCAATGTGTACGCCGGTGATCACGCGAGGCGCAAACGCCTCGCCTACCCTTTTCTGGAAGGCCATTTCGGCCTCTCCTTCGGCTGCAGACTTGAACAGTTTCAGCACAACAGGAACACGCGCCTGCGGACGCGGGCGCGAGGAATGAGTCACCGTTTCTCCGTGCTGATCAACGTATGTTGTCACAATGGTCGTGGTGATGTCACAGACGGCAAACCCGATGTAGTCTTTGGCGTGGAGCCGGCTGCCAACACTTCCGCCCTTGTCCCTTGCCGCGTCGTTGCCGTAATCAAATCCAGGTGGGAGAACGAGGCGAGAGGAAGGGATTTTTGTGATGCGCAGGTCGTACTTGGTGAATGCAGTCCTCTCTGCGATGCCTCGTCGTGCTTTCGGCACCTCGCGGAACGGTAGCACACGTGGTGGATCCTCAAACTGATACTCACGGCCGACTTGAAAAGTTGCCGGCAGCTTGGGGCGCATTGGAGAGTCGCTTCCTGCGCTGGAGGTGGAGGTTCGGGTCTTCTTGTGGACGCCGACGGGGAGAGTTGTAGAGCCCGTGGAGCTCCTCGCCTTGCGCAAACGAACTTCACGCAACAGACGTTCGGGAATGGTTGGAGTGGCGATGTCAACGGTGGCGTATGGAATCAAGGCATTGACGTGCCTGCAGAGTAGGAGTGCGAGCAAAGCAAGTCGTCAGGGTTCGCGTGCGAATTTGGTCAGCACCGAAAGACAGGCGCAGTGCACATGGTGACGGCAAGAACGTACTGCAAACTCGCGAACAGTTGTTTCTTTTCGGAGGCAGTCCAATCAAGCTGCTCTGCTATGGACTTCAAATATGGTTTCAATTGACTTTTCATGGCCAACAACAACAAATCGGGACCTGACAGCCGCATGGCGAGGACAATTCGTTGAAGCGCAGCACTCGCTTCCGGCGGACAGTCCGCGAGTGCTTTGATGTGGTCGACGACGTCCTCTGACCTGCGCAATGAACAAAACCTTCCGCGTTCACGCGCGTTGTCGGACAATGCCAGGTGGCCAACGGTTCGGAGTTTGTCGGTTCGCGAACGTGGCCGGCTACTGCGCCGCGCCGACGGAGACGAGTGGCGATCCGTCGACGGAGCTGCCGTTCGACGCTGCGATGTGCTCTTTGGCTCTTCAATGACGGTGAACCGGGTGAGCATTTGACCGCAGTGGTAACAAAAGTTCACGGAGCGTGCATTTAGCGGCACCATGGGTGGTTCGGCCCCGCAACTCGGACATGGTGAGCGCTCCAGTTCGTGACCGTCGGCCTCGGTGCGCTTGCGAACGAACGGATTTTCTATGTCGGTTTGGGCCAATTTGGTGCCTGTGATGACACGGTTGCCGTGTATGATGCGCCTGCGATTCATTGCGACCTGTGCTGCATCAGCTTCTTTGGCGGTTCTAAATTGGACGAATGCTGCTGCATAGGGCTTGTTGCTCAGAGGATCTCTCATCATGGCGGCGCGCGAAGGAACCAGCTGAAACCCTTCAACATCGGTGACGTTTGCGAAGAGACTTTTGAGGCGTGGTGAGCTGATGGTGTCGGGGTCGACATCCTTGAGAATTAGGGTTCGCTGGTTGGGGCTGCCGAACTCATCGAAGTCACTGTCGGTGCCATCGCTGGCATTTCGCTCCAGGTCAAGTGCTGGAATATCGTCTGCGTGCGACCTGTGAGAAGGCCCCGTGGAAGATCGTGGCGACTTCTTGAACAGCGCCAAGCCAGCGCCAGGATTGCCCCATGCAGACCGCGATGCGTTGGATGCGTTGGATGCGTTGGATGCGTTGGATGCACGGGGTGGCGGGATGGCGATCGGGCGTGATGCTGTGCGTGGTCGAGCCACGCCGCCTGTTTGTCTCTTTGACCCGCCACCCACGCCAGTGTTGGTGTCCGCTGCACGTTCAGACTCGCTGCTGCCGGCCCGGACGTTCCGCCTCCTCGTTTCCATCGGCGACGAGTGTTTGTGACTCATCGTCGAAACGCCTCCCGCGGTCGAAGGCACCTCGCCGGCGTGTCTACACGGCTGGAATGCGTATCATTCTGGCGATCTTTCTCGGTCGCAAATTTTCTGGCAACTCCACAACTCAGCAACAGGTCCACAACGACTCCACAACAACGAAGCAGTCAAACGACGCAACCAAGCGACGCAGTCAAACGACGCAACCAAGCGACGCAGTCAAACGACGCAATCAAACGACGCGATCAAACAAAGCAATCTCGCGAGACAATGAAACAAAGCAACCACCCCAAGCAATCAAACGGAGCAATGACAAAGAGATCAAACGAAGCAACGAAACAATCATCCGAAGCAACTGCAACTCCGCCAACTCAACACACATCAACTCCACAAACATGCATCAACTCCACAGCAACGAAGCAACAGCGAAGCATCAACTCCACAGCAACGAAGCAAGAACGAAGCAAGAACGAAGCCAGAACGAAGCCAGAACGCAGCAAGAACGAAGCAAGAACGAAGCAAGAACGAAGCAAGAACGACGCGACAGCGAAGCAACAGCGAAGCAACAGCGAAGCAACAGCGAAGCAACAGCGAAGCAACAGCGA
>ENA-OWNT01003704-OWNT01003704.1-seawater-metagenome-genome-assembly--contig:-NODE-3704-length-14161-cov-4.806518_pt1 | contig 14161 bp, 18 predicted proteins | sample MGYA00238136_ERZ651165 | MGnify/ENA primary metagenome ERZ651165 (study PRJEB26861, sample SAMN08777766) | seawater metagenome | isolation source: coastal seawater | place: USA: Florida | collected...
TGTTCGTTGTTCGTTGTTCGTTGTTCGTTGTTCGTTGTTCGTTGTTCGTCGTTCGTCGTTCGTCGTTCGTCGTTCGTTGTTCGCTGTTCGTTCGTTCGTTGTTCGTCGTTCGTCGTTCGTTGTTCGTTGTTCGTTGTCATTGAATCATTCTAAGCCAGCACTCTTGGAACCTTCGTTCGTTGTGGTAAAGGCGGTTCGTTGCTCGTCGCCCGGCGTCGCTGTCGTGGCTAGCAAACGTTGAGGTGATGTCGTTGCTGCTAGTGACTCCCTTGTGTAACGACTTGGCGTTCGGCCATTGCAACGAGTCAGTTTGATGTTGTCACTGACTGAGTCCGATGTCTTTGTCATTGTTGCGATTGGTTGTTGGGCCATCGACTTCGCCGTCGTCTTCGCGTTTTCTCTCGCCATTGTTATACCTTTGTTTGCTTCGTTTTTTGTTTCTGCTTTGCTTTGCTCTCTTATCTTGGGAGTGTGTGTTCATCGGCGGGACAAGAAGCGTCAAACAAGTGGTGACACGACGCTTATTCCGCCCGAACTGTGAGTTGCTCTCCCAACGATGTCAGACTCCCGCAGTGGGGCGAAGTCCGATGACTTGCTCCTTCCCGACGCCGCGCTGCGACTGCTCGGCGATCGTTCGTACGACAAGCGCAAAACCGGTGCTCTCAGCGTCGAGGAGATCATCAAATCCCACCTCGTGCAGCAGAAGCACGAAAAGATCCATGCCATCGTTAAGCTTCTCGGCGACAAATACACGCGCTCGAACAACCAAATCCACCGAAAGGGAGGACTCATCGGCCTCGCCGCCACTGCAATCGGCCTCGCCAACCAGATCGACCCGTTCTTGAAGAACTTGCTCGAGCCCGTCACGCAGTGCTTCTCTGACCCCGAGCCGCGCGTGCGTTACTACGCTTGCGAGTCCCTGTTCAACATCGCGAAAGTTGCACGGCAGTCCATCCTCAAGCAGTCATTCAACGAGATATTCGCCGGGTACGACGCCAACCCACCCTTCTTCTTGCCTTCTTCTTTCTTTTCAAGTGAGGCAATTGACGACTCATCCGCTGTTTTGTCCGTGATTTGCGCTTAATGTAGGTTGTGCTTGCTCTACTCCGACGTCGATGTAGATGTCAAGAACGCCGCGCAGGTAAGTCAGTGTTCATTCTCGTGTTCCCACCTTGGCATCTTTGTACTTCGACCCTTCTCACGTGCATTCCGCTGAACAACATCGTTCGTAGCTGCTCGATCGCCTCTTGAAAGAGATTGTCACGGAGAGTGATCACTTCGCCATCGACGAGTTCATTCCGCTTCTGGAGAGCAAGCTGGAGATTACAAACCCGTGCGTCCTTGTGCGACAAAATGCACGGCCACACGAGCGCGAGCGTCGCTAAAATCACTCTTTCCGTGTATCCGTCTGTCCGTGGCTGCAGGTACATTCGCCAGCTCTTGGTGGGCTGGATCACCATTCTGGACTCCGTCCCGTTCATCAACATGTTGGACTATCTCCCGAACTTCTTGAAAGGGCTGTTCACGATGTTGAGTGATGTCATCAAAGAAATTCGCCAGCAGGCAAGTCACCCTTCCGTCTCACACTGCCATAGACTAGATGACATGGCACATTAACACTGACATGACGTCAATGTAGGCCGACCAAGCACTGTGTGAGTTCTTGGAGGAAATCAAGACGTGCAACGTTGAAACGTAGGTGCTTTGCATTTCTTAGAAACAACACCGCCCCGACTGCGCTGGCTTTGCGTCATGCCTATCCGCGTGGCCGTTGTCGTCTTGTGCAGGCTTCAGTTGGCCCCCATCATCAAGATTTTGGTCCAACAATGTGCGCCGCGTCAGCTGCGCTTCAACAAGCTGACCGCCATCACTTGGCTCCAAGAAATCATCAGGCTCGGCCAAGAGCGTCTGCAAGATCTTTATGGTATGCGTTGTGCTGTCGACAACCTTGATTGCCGGTCCACCTGCGAACGGTCGCTGATGCGACCCATAATTTGCACATGCAGGCCTTCTGCTGAACGCCGTTCTCCAGCTTGTTGCCGACAGTGAGCCCGAAATCCGCGACTACGCAACGGAAACGAATGAGGACTTATTGAAGGTCCGCTGCGCTCGCTCACTCGCGATGCGACGCCAGTGAATCGTAGGACTGACCCCCATGTGTGTCTGCCACAGCTTGTCCGGAAAACGCCGGAACCGCTGGACTTTTCCGTGCTGTTGCACAAACTTCGCAAAGAACTCCAGTCGAAGGACCCCATCGTCCGTCAGCAATCGTTGTCTTGGGTGTCCATGTTGCTCGAGAAAAATGAAGGGCAGGTGCTCAGCGTGCTCGAGGACTTCTGGTATGCGCAGTACCTTCGCCGTGATTGCTGCCTGCTTCGTTTGTGTGCACGCAATACATCGTACACGGTGTGACAAACATCCGCGCTTGGATTGCTGCATCAGGCCTGTCTTGATGAATTTGCTGTGCGACGAGTACGACACCATCGCGATGTCAACCCTTCAAGTACTCGCCGGTATTGCCTCAAACGACGCCCACTTCGGAGATGTGCTGCGCCGTATTTTGTTGCTCTTTGAGCGACAGCCGGAACTGGTTGGTGCATGCCGTGATCGAGCTGAAATTCGTTACACGCCTCGCTGATTGATGTCCTGCCTCTTGTGTGTTGCTCAGCTGGAAGATCGTGGTAGTTTCATCATCCGAACGATGTGTGCGGAGTCCTCTGGCCTCGATTCGAAAACCATTTACATCACAATGGCCAAGCAGTTGCTCGCCCACAACGACGTTGAGTTTGCGAAGATCATGGTGCAGGTGTGGTCGCTGTCGTTGTCCCATCTGTGGTGTGACTGCCGCCGACTGTTGACCTCTTAAATCGCTGTGGGATGCCTTGCGTGGCTTTTACTGCAGACTTTCAACCTGATTCTTCTCACCGCTGTCGAGTTGCGAGGTCTTCGCACTTTGCTGGAGAGGTGTTTCAACCACCCGGGTGAGCAGCCGGACAAGCCGAACTTCGAACCCAACGACCAAGAGAGTTACACCGTGTTCAAAACTCTGTACATCACATGGTGCCACAACCCGGTGGCTGCGTTGAGTTTGTGCCTGCTGGCACAGGCATATCACATCTCCTCCCTCCTGATCCCGAAGTTTTGTGACATGTCCATTTCTCTCGACGTCTTGATGCAGCTGGATCGCCTCGTCCTCCTTGTAGAGTCTCCCATTTTCCTGCGCCAGCGACTGCAGCTGATGGAACCGCGAAGTTTAAAGAGTCAGTTGTTGATCAAAACCTTGTATGGTGTTCTGATGCTGCTTCCCCAAAGCACGGCCTTCACTACGCTGAACGAGCGACTGAAGAGCATTACGCCTTTGTACATGATGCTGAATCAAACGGTACGTTCTTCCGCGACTCTGTGTTCGTGTTCGCCCCGCCGCCAGTTGATGGTCTGCCTCGCTAACTCGGTCTTGATTTAACTTGCACAGGTGAATCCGGCCGCAATCAAAGACCAAGTTCCTGCAGAAGCCCTGTCTCTCACGGAGCGATTCTCGGAGGTCCACGCAGCTGCGGCGTCTCCGAAAACCAAGCAGTGAGGACGTGTGTCGCATGGCATACAACATGACTCGCGCCACGCCGCACGTTTGCGCACCTTTGTCTCATCTCCATAATAAATTCCCCATAAAACTACAATGACAATCAATTGCTTCCTTTCCGACGTGTGCGCAGCGATGACGAAAAAACTGTGGCCTGAAGTGATGGTGTTGCAACGAATTCGGCACACTGACTTACTAATTTACAACACTATGCATGGTTTCGACTCGATTCTTGTTCACGTATGTCGGCATACCAGCGGACGTTTGTGGACAAAGGATTACGGTGTGTCTCGTCTAGAGCTTGGAATTAAGCTTTTTGCGTGCAGCTGGCAAGCGAGTTTCCGTCTCGGTACATTGCACCCCGAACGCACTTAACTTCCGTAGGACAGGCTCGTAAATGTCCTTCGTCAGCGGGAGTATCACCCCTCGACGCCGGATGGTTCCGTTGAGCACCAGCAAAGCTGCAATTGCAACTGGCAATCCAACCGTCGTAGCCATGGCCGACGGGCCAGCAGGATACGGTTTGCCAATCTCTTTCAGTGTCGAAGTTACTTTGCGGCGCGTGCCATCCCGCGACTCTATCTCAAATTCGTGGTACAGCAGCACCATGTCGCTCTCGCCGTCGCTGTAGCTCAGTCGCTCTTCTAGTCGATCACACAGCGCACCACGGGCAGTCTTGCCTGCAGCCAATGCTTCGGCAACCGAATCATAATCTTTGTCGGATCCCAGCAAGCCCAAGAAATCGAAGCCTTTGAGCACCTCAGACACGACGCTATTGCTATTGGGGCCCATAAATTCCAGCTTCAGCCGTTCGCGTAACGTGCGGCGGATGCCCGTCCCTTCAATTGGCTGCACCACGGCCGTCATCAAGTCCGCCCATGTCGGGTTCGCCAACGTCTTCGCATCCGAGCCCTCCAACCAATCGCCAATCGACTTCTCGTTGTCGAACAATCCGATCTTAGACAGAGCGTGCACGATCGGCGCGAACCCGCTGTATCGAAGCGTGCCGCGGTACACCGTGTGGGCGTCAGGCAATCCATACAGCTCCTGGTAGATCATTGAATCGCGGTTCGGCAACTGTTCCAAACTCAGCGCCGAAGACCCAATGTCAACCGGTCGGCACTGCAGCATCAACTGGTCTCCAGGGACCTGCTGCAGCTTCTTGCGGTGCAAGAACTGTGCCGGGTTCTGCGATGCTTGCAACACGCCGGCAGGATTCCAACTGAACTTGTAGCCCAGAGGGTTGTCAGCCGCCTCAGGTGCCGGCAACCCGCCGCACAAGGACGTGAACGACGTCACCTTCTCACCGCGCTCGTGCGCCTCGTCGATGATCTTCATCGCAGACATGTGGTCGATGCCTGGGTCCAGGCCGATCTCATTCAACAAAGTCAGCCCCGCGGACCGAGCGCGCTCATCGAGCTCACGCATTTGCGGGCTTTCGTAGCTAGCGCTCACGAAATGCTTGCCGTTCTCGATGCACAGCTCGGCCACCTGCGCGTGCATCGTGGCGGGGAGCAGACTGATCACGACGTCGTGGCCGGCCACCAGCGACGGGAGGCCCTCCGCGTCGTTCATGTCCAGGAATGCTGCGCGCAGCGTCTGCCCGCGCTGAAGTCTCTGCATGTATGGCGCCGTCAACCTTTTGGCGGCAGCAAGTTCATTGGAGGCAAGTGTTACTGACACGCCACTTTCCACGACGACTCGAACGGCGGGACCGACAACCTTGCCAGAGCCCAGGATGAGGACGGCCTTTCCTTGACAGCCCGGCACGTTGTAGACAGCTGCACCCTCGACATTGCTGGGAACGATGTTGCTCATGACGAGCACAGTCACTTCCAGGCGGCACTTGTTGCGGTCAGGACGTCACACCATATCATCAATGCAAAGCAAATTGAAAAAGTAATTGAAGTTGCAGGGTGGGCAAAACTTTGTTGACGGACAAAATATGATTCCATGCACTGCATTGCATTCTCATCTTCGTATCCATCATGTCATCTCCCAATGACGCGTGCTTACCGCCACCGCGGCCACCACTGTTTCCGCACGACACGACACGCATTGGAGTACGTGTCCTTGGCTCCCCAAACCGTCCCAAAGTCGTTGCTGCAGAGAGCGTTCGAGATCCGAGAGTTGCTCGACCGACGACGGAGGAGTGGGAGTCGCGTCAGCGCGTCAGCAGAATGTTGCGAGCGAGTGCCAACGCATAGTTTGTCACTGCCGTTACGCCGTTATTCAACTGACAAGATACCGTAGCCGACCGCGCCGTATCTTTACCGCCGCAACACCGCAAAATGTTGCCTCAACGGCATTTACATTTGACTCACTGCGGCAACCTGACAGCATCAACAATAGGTAGATAGATGTTCGACGTTGTTTTGCGTTGTAGTGGCTGCAGGTGTGCCACAGGACGTGGGATTGCGGCACAGCCAACTTGGAGGCGGATTGCAATTGAACACTGCGACGAATGCAAGATGCATCGTCTGCCTTACGAACGAACGTTGCAAATGATATGTTTTCGCCGTGGAAATTAATCGTCGAGTGTGTTTGTCAGGCGTGGCGTGGTCATTGACACGTTGCTATATCGGCAAGTAATGCATTTTTTAAAGATTTTGTGAACAGAGTCAGCGCTACCGTCAATTGAAACTACACAATGGCCGACGCCGTGCCTGGCGCTTGCCACCAAACCTATCGCACCGCTTCCTCCTTTTCCGTGCAGACCACACCCAATTCCTCCAAAGTGTCCAGGATCGGATCGTAGATGTCTTTGGTCAACGGCAAAATCGCTCCACGCTGCTCAATAGTGCCGTTGAGCACCATCAAAGCTGCGATACCGACGGGCAGTCCCACGGTTGTGGCCATGGCCGATGGGCCGGCTGGGTACGGTTCGCCGGTTGCCTGCAAAGTTGAAGTCACGCGCCGCTTCTTGCCCTCTGGAGACTCCATGTGGAACTCGTGGTGCAACAGCACCATGTCGCTCTCGCCATCGTTGTAGCTCAGGCGCTCTTCCAGTCGGTCGCAGAGAACCCCGCGAGCTGTCTTGCCGGCAGCCAATGCATCCAGCAACGAGTCTGACTTTTTGTCTGATCCAAACAAGCCCAAGAAATCGAAAGCTTCGACGCTCTTGAAGGCGATGTTGCGACTGTCGGAGCCGAAAAACTCCAACTCGAGCCGTTCGCGCAACGTGCGGCGGATTCCCATCCCTTCTATTGGCTGCACCACGGCCGTCATCAAGTCCGCCCATGTCGGGTTCGCCAACGTCTTCGCATCCGAGCCCTCCAACCAATCGCCAATCGACTTCTCGTTGTCGAACAATCCGATCTTAGACAGAGCGTGCACGATCGGCGCGAACCCGCTGTATCGAAGCGTGCCGCGGTACACCGTGTGGGCGTCAGGCAATCCATACAGCTCCTGGTAGATCATTGAATCGCGGTTCGGCAACTGTTCCAAACTCAGCGCCGAAGACCCAATGTCAACCGGTCGGCACTGCAGCATCAACTGGTCTCCAGGGACCTGCTGCAGCTTCTTGCGGTGCAAGAACTGTGCCGGGTTCTGCGATGCTTGCAACACGCCGGCAGGATTCCAACTGAACTTGTAGCCCAGAGGGTTGTCAGCCGCCTCAGGTGCCGGCAACCCGCCGCACAAGGACGTGAACGACGTCACCTTCTCACCGCGCTCGTGCGCCTCGTCGATGATCTTCATCGCAGACATGTGGTCGATGCCTGGGTCCAGGCCGATCTCATTCAACAAAGTCAGCCCCGCGGACCGAGCGCGCTCATCGAGCTCACGCATTTGCGGGCTTTCGTAGCTAGCGCTCACGAAATGCTTGCCGTTCTCGATGCACAACTCGGCCACCTGCACGTGCATCGTGGCGGGGAGCAGACTGATCACGACGTCGTGGTCGGCCACCAGCGACGGGAGGCCCTCCGCGTCGTTCATGTCCAGGAATACTGCGTCCACTGACTGCGCATTCGCGGCCGGCTGCTGGAACGGAGCTACCAGTTCTTGCGCGGCTTCCAATTCGTTCGAGGCGAGAGTTACGGAGACTCCACTGTCAGCGATGACCTGGAGAGCGGGGCCCACTACCATTCCGGACCCAAGGATGAGAGCAGACTTTCCTTCGCAGTTGGGGACAGGGCTCTTCGCTACCGTGCGCACGCCGCTGTCATGGGCGTTGTCTTCGGAGGATCCAGTATCCATTTGCAGTCCCGTGATGTTTCGGAACGCGATGGGCGCAATGTGCGTCATGGCCTTCGTGAGTCCCTCAATTCTTTCGACCGCCAAGTTCACGATGGTTTCCGCATCTGCTTCATCACTGTAGATTTCCAAGACGGCTGAAGAGCTCTCGTCCTTCGTCGTGCCCAACGACCAGTCAACCATGTTCACACCACAGCCTTCCACATTTTCGACAATGTCGAGGGACTTGTTAATGATGGCGTTGTCAAACAAATGCCCGCGCAACAAGATGCGTGCAGCAGCGGCCTTGGCCTTCTCAGTTTCCTCAGCCGTGTGGGAGGCACTGGCGTGCAGAGCAGCGATACGTTCGTTGTTCTCTCGCAAATCCTGGATGTACTCGTATTCCGGCGTGAGTTTACCATGCGCAGTGATCATGGACCCGAACCACGAGGGGTTGAGTTCGTGGCGCTGTTGCTCCAGCGGCAGCGTCCCATCGGAATCGATCAGATTCGGTAAGAGCGGCATAAGGTGCTCGCCGAAGTGGTCAGTGGCTTCCTTCGGGAGTTCAGCAGGCAGCGTGTCGACTCCCTGCATGAGAATGCCATCTGATTCCAGGTCATCAGACCTATAATATGGTGACACAATTTCAAGTCAAACACACTTCGCCAAGCAGAGCACACAAGCCACATTACACCAGGTTGTGACATCACGCAGGCACTCACATTAAACCAGTCTGAGGGTCGAACATGTAGAACGGATTTTCAATGGTCGAGAATTTGCCCAAGCACTCCACCGATCCTTTGTAGTCGCATGTAATCTCGCCGACTGCCAAAAGGCGGAGGCGCTGCTGCGTATCAAGCTCCTGCAGCTGCTTGTTGGTCACAATTCGAGGGTACGACTGCGTCCAGAACATGCAGTTCATCAAGACAGAAGTGTAGGGGAGGTGCGTCTCGTGGAACACGGAACGGAACTCGTGCGGCTCCGAATAGTATCGCGACTTGTCGAAGCCGCCGCCGCTGTTGGGCACGATAAAATCTTCCGACTTCGCGACCACGCCGTAGACCTTCTGCAGGTCGGCGTTCTTGCCGCCGTCGGCGACGAGGTGGGGCAGATCTTCCGCAGACACCCATTCATGTGGCAGAAGAGAAAAGATCTCCTGGGCGCCACGACTGACCAAACCGTCTCCAGTGAACGTGAACACAAGCGGTCCCAGATCGGTTGGAGATCCGTTGGCGGCGAGAACTTGGCCTGTCCTCTGTACGGCTTCCTGGGCGTGTTCAAGACTTTCGTACATGTACGTCGATGCAACCTGCGTAGAAACAATCAGACAACCAGGAGTTTCACCCGCCGTCCTGATCAAGCACCGTACGGTTTGCAAGAAACGATGGCTTACCTTCATGAATGGGTTTGTGTACCCAAGTGACAGCATACGCTCGCCCAGTCCACGGCATATATCGATCATACCTGCCAATCCAGCGTAGCGTCCGAACGCAACGAGGCGCGGACTGCAGAACAAACGAACAGGCACCCATGCACGCGGATACGATTGTCGTGAGCGCGCCGTTGTTGCGCTGACGCAATGGGGAGTGAGCTGCGTGAGTCAGTAGATAACAAAACGCACCTTTGACGTTCACCAGTTTCCGTGATCATTTCGTAGTCGAAGAGCCGAATGTTTTTGTCCAGAACGGCGTCCAACAGCGGCATGTTGTAGCTGCACAAGCAAAAAAACCCATCGACAATCAATCAGATATGCGACTGCACACACGGCCCCTGGCAAATGGCAGGGTCGTCGACCACAGCCCCACAATCAACGTACTCTTGGGCCTTCGTGGTGTGTGAGAAGAACAAGTAGCTGCGCTCTGGGAGCAGGTCTGGAATCGGGACCTCCTTCACACCAAGCACTAGGGACGCGGGGGAGACATCGTCTTGCAGCACAGCGCCTGCTTCGGCGTACTCCTTGTCGTAGAACGCGCGGCGGGTTGAAGGCTGAACAATCACCTTAATGCCCTTCTGCACGAGCCGCTTGACATGGCGGGGGGAAAGGGGTGCTCTCTGCTCCCACTTGTTTTTCGACTCCCTCAGGATGCCGATGACACGGTTGCCGCGGAGCATGCTCGACGGTGGAACACCTCACAGTGGGTGTCAGCACTTGCAGCGCGTCTGCCGCTCGCGACCTCTGTTGTTGCCTGCTTGAAGCGACTTCGTCGACGAGCAGAGCAAGAAACAAGAAAAAGAAGAAAAAGTTCGTTCTGCCGCAGCAGCTACCAGCGCTCAAGAATTAATAGAACCTCTGTCGCTTGCCCATCCGCACGCATGAACTTAGTAAGAAGAGCAAACACAGGTGTCTGCAACACAGGTGTCTGCAGAACAACGACACCAACGAAGACAACGACTGGGAAAGACGGCGTAGACAACGACAACAAGAATAAGAACAAGGACCAGGAAAAGAACAGCGGCACGACACCGACAACAGCAACGGAGATTGCAACAAAAGGAGGCGGGGGAGGAGGAGGAGGAGAAGGAGGAGGACTGCGAGGACGATGGCAACGAGCAACAGCAAACTTCGACCGACTGACGAACGACAGTGGTGATGATGGTCACAACGGCAATGATAGATGGTGACGATGCTTGGTGACGACGACGACGACGACGACCAACGAAGGAACGAACGAAGGAACGAACGAAGGAACGAACGAAGGAACGAACGAAGGAACGAAGGAACGAAGGAACGAACGAACGAACGACCGAACGAACGAACGAACGAACGAACGAACGAAGTCAACGAACGAACGAACGAAGTCAACGAACGACGCATCCAAACAATCAAACGATATCAACTCACAATACTCAGTACCGTACACTTACATCACGCAGATTTACTAAATAACATAACCAGCAACACACCGACAGTGTAAATTTAGTGACATATTGAAACCACAATGTACAGCACGAATAATACGTTTTCGAGTGCGCTCAAACGGTTTGGATCGCGTTCGTTCGTTCGTTCGTTCGTTCGTTCGTTCAGTCATTGATTGAATCTGCTTTGGACTTTGGGCTACGACTTAGAGTTCATTGTTACTGCACTGACTTGGCTTCACTATGACACGGTCACTGATGGTCATACAACTATGAGTATGGACAAAGTAATCGACCAAATGTAAGTATGCTATAATCGACCGCACGGAAGGCCGCTCGCTGGAGACAACGATTGCGATGGCATAGCCATGAACGCTCGTGCTTACGGCGACTACACAGTTTCAATCCCCTCGAAGATAATAACAGGAGGTTAAATTATTAGAATGTACGGCGTGCAGCTGTAGACGTGCGGAGGTGGCATTGGCACCGCGGCCATGCTATAAAAGTGATAATGAAATCCCCTGCACTAGAGTATGATGCTGACGGAAAGGGCGATACGTGCCAAGACATGTCACGGAAAATGGCTGACCGACAACGACAGCCATTCGCATCACGGGTGAAAGGTGTAAAGGTTTTAAGATTTGCACTTAGAGATAAAAAAAAGCGTGGCGCTCCGAGTGCAAATTTCGGTGCAACTCGCTTGCATGAGCTACGGTGGATAGATGTCGTACACTTTGCTCAAGTTAGCTCAGGCGATTTGTGTGTGTCAAAAAGAAAAGGTGGGAAATGCCAGATGCTTAGAGCAGCAGCAGCGAAGCAGTGCTCATGGCAGCTCCGGCCGCGAGCAAGACGAACAATATCCAGACCATGACCGAGCCTCTCTTCTCGGGCTGCGAGGAGGAATCGCCAATGTAGCCAGCTTCGAGGAGACCAACTTGACTGATACTTTTCTTTTTCTATAGCATGGAAAAAACAACGTGAGCCCCACAATTCGGCATGTTTAAAAATAGGTCATCGAGACAGGGTGCCAGACGACAGGGTGCCCGGCAACAGGGTGCCAGGCGACAGAGCACAACTATGTCGCGCAAACTGACCTGGGATCTCATTGTGCAAGCCCTTATGAACCCGATGATCGAGAAGATGACCAGAGCACCCATACTGGTGCCGTAGCCGGCAATGAACAGAGTCGGCCATTCGTCCTTGTAGCTGTACTCGGCAATGCCGAGGAATACAGCCACAGCAGCACAGCCGAACGCCGAGTATCCAGTAACAGCGTGGATGAAGTGCCACACGTGGTGGCAGTGGTGCCTCTTGTCCTCCGAACACGACGGAAGGCCATTGCGGAGCACTGCGAACACGGGCTGGCTCAAAGTTAGAGCAAAAGAAACGATGCCGACAATTTCGTGGATTCCCTGCACGTGGCAACAGCGGCGTTAATGGTCACACTCGGTGCATGGCAAGGCGACACACGTGCGTTGACACACACCTTGGAGTAGGTTCCCGCAAGGTATTCTTGCGTCATCAAGCCGGACTTGATGAAGATGGCGACTATGGCTCCAATCATCAACACGACTCCAATGTACTGCAGCACTCGGTGGATGCGCCACCACATCGGCGGGCCTTGCAGTCCACTGTGCTTCCCCACACCTAACGCGTAAAGCACAAGGTCACTACTTTCACAGTCCTACAATTTGCAACGACGAGAAGCACGGCGTACCCATGGAATCGCGGAATCGGGCGACGTACATCCCGAACGGGAGGGCGAAGAGCCAAGTCACAATCATGAGAGAACCGTGAGTTTTGCGGCTGTTGTGCACAACAGAACGGCATAGGGGGTGAGAGGTGACTTTTCGCGCAGGTCAAAAGCAATGCCCGATTTATCTGCTCGCCGCACGTACAGAATAGTTCCAACATTAATTGACGGAGGACCGTCAGGCACGGTTCCAGAGACGGTGAAGTTGTACGCCACAGAGCTCGGTTCGGCAGAGTCGTGGTAGTCGATATCACCATCGGCCAACGGCCCGATGGCGAACTTCAAGAATGCTTTCTGACTCGAAAGGTCAACCTGGCAAGGAAACGGCAGTAGAATCGCGAGATGGTGAGGAGGCGCACGTTCGGGGCCTTCGACGAGACCTCAAGAGCACGGTGCGCACCTGTGTTGACTTGGATGTCTTGAGCGGTCTGTTGAACGTGCAAGTCAAAATGTCCGATGAGGAACCACTGGTGAGGCAGTTGCTGCTGTCGATATCGGGCGTGTCGCTTTGTGGTGGGTAGTCGGCGCCGGAAGCAAGCCAGCGATTGGTGATGGCGAGGGTGTCACCCTGCCCGGTGTAGAATTCGCCAGGACCCATGGAATCCTGTTGCGGGCTGACGGCGATGCCGATCCAGGATGAGCCAAGCTTCTTGTCGGAGCCCGAGAAGTCGTGCTCAATGAAGAAGTCGATCGACGCATCTGCAGGCAGGGGCATCCAACTCGCGGTCAGTTCTTTCGGAGAGACGGTCGCGGGGCGAGCTGCTTTGTCTGAAATCTTGATGGAATCGAAAGTGCCGTAGTTGTCATTGTGGAACGAAATGTCGCCACTGTCCAAGTCGCCGAAAGCGAACAATATGTCCACATCTTTCGTCAGGTCAATCGAGCTCGACGCGGCACTGCTGTCCGGAGTGAGGTAGCGCCACACGTTGCAGATCAATTTTGTCGATTCGATCGAGCAGCTGCTGTCAATGACGGTTGTCGTGTTCACTGCTGGCGGATAATCGCTTCCGGAAGCGAGGTATCGTGGCGTCACGCTCAGGGTGTCTGTTTGGCCAGTGTAGAACTCTCCCGGGCCCATAGATGAGGCGCCAGCCGTGCGAATGCCCATGCCTGCCCACTTGTTGCTTGTCTGGTCGATGGCTGCGCCAAAGTCCAACTGAAACTGAAACTTCACAGTGGAGTTGTCGAGGACATTCGGAATGTACCAAAACGCACTGAACTTGTCTTTCGTCACCTGAAAACTTCCGGACGAGTCTGCAATCGCAGTTTGGGCGAGTAAACCCACAGCGACGCAGAGCGACGTTGCTGAGAACGTCATTCTCGCAGTCTTGTATCCAGAGCCGTGATGTGTGTGGCCTGTTGTTTCGCACGTCAACGCCGCACAGAAACAAAAACTAGTAACAAAATGCAAGAGCTGCTTTTTGCAGCGGTGCCTGTTCGCGTCTTGTTCCGTCCCACGACTTGGCGAGCACTCACACAATCAATCCGCTACTGTGGTGTTTGACTACTCTGGCTTCCAGGACGTGATGCGTTTCACCATCTAAAGTTGCAGTTTGAGATGGGGGGCGGCCGTGCATTGACCACGTCCTCGCGCGACACGAACGCAAGAAACGACAGGGATACATGTGCACAGGCATCTACACTGCAGTGCGCAGCGGGCCCTTTCTTTGGACGATCGAACGAACCAGCGAGCAAACGAACGAAACCCCGCGTTCCGTCACCACAACGAACCAACGAACCAACGAACCAACGAACCAACGAACCAACGAACCAACGAACCAACGAACCAACGAACCAAC
>ENA-OWNT01003705-OWNT01003705.1-seawater-metagenome-genome-assembly--contig:-NODE-3705-length-14150-cov-4.162794_pt1 | contig 14150 bp, 12 predicted proteins | sample MGYA00238136_ERZ651165 | MGnify/ENA primary metagenome ERZ651165 (study PRJEB26861, sample SAMN08777766) | seawater metagenome | isolation source: coastal seawater | place: USA: Florida | collected...
GCTGACTGGTGTGCTGTTCTTGTTGCACCACAACGACGAAGAGGATGATGACCACAACGCCCAACAACCACAACAAAGACACCAAGCGCGCGCGCGCGGTAACCACACACCACCAACAGCGCGCCAATCACAACAGCGCGCTAACTAAAGTAACGCGCTAACCTAAAAATCAAAAATCAAAAATCAAAAATCAGTTTTGGTGTTTTGTTGTTTTGTGTTTAGTTCTAGTGCTGTATGTACAGTACTAGATGTTATGGTTTCACTCTGTGTGTGTTAGAGTACATCGTCGTTGAGATTTTTATTTCAAAACTCGTGTTTCGTGTTTCACATTTCAACAAGATTTTGAGATTTTGAGATTTTGAGATTTTGAGATTTTGGATTTTGAGATTTTGGGATTTCGGGCTCGCGCTGTCGATGATGATTGATGATTGATGATTGATTGAATTTGAGTGAGTTGATGAGACGGCGTTGGACACACTTCTAGTTCTATTATAAAGATGCGTGGTTAGGCTTCTTCTTATATATCGGATACTCGGCTTCACTGTTTGTGTGCAGTCGCCGGTCGGTCGCCTGTCGCCGGTCGCCGGTCGCGGTCGGGCTGACTTCGTGGCTTCAGCGACGTTTCGACGTTTTGCGATCGGTTGCACGACGACGACGACGACGACGACGATGACGACGACGATGACGACGACGATGACGACGACGACGTAGACGACGACGACGACGACGACGTAGACGACGACGACGACGACGACGTAGACGACGACGACACCGGCGGTGGCAATGGCAAAGTGACGGTGACGACGACAAGAACACGAAAACGACAGAGACGATGACGAACATGAACACGAAGACGCAGGGCTAGGCAAAGGTAGTGGCAACGACGACAACGGCGACGAAGACAACGGGAAGACGACGACAATGGGAAGGCTGATTCAGAGGGATAGAACAGTCAGTCACAGGGGCACCGATGCACTGCACACGGACGTAGTGGGTGATTGCTTACCCAACGTATGAGGACTACGAACTATGCACGAATAACCGATGAGGTGTTTCGAATGATTGAAGAAGTCTTCTGCTAGCTTTTCTACTTTGTTTTGGTTTCTTTGCTTCTTTCTTTTAGAGGGCGTGCGTTTTGTGAGTATGCCTGCCACATTCGTTGTTGCCACGGCACGTGTTCGGACGGCGGGCTGAATGTCGGCGTTGTAGACAGCAGCTGCCACTCACGTGGGAGCTGGATTCAAGAATGAGCACCGAGCCGCCCGCAGTGGCGTTGAGCTTCAATCCACATGTCGTGAACTATCAGCGCACAATCATGTGTAGCATGGAATCAGAAAGAGATCGGGCTCGCCGTCGGCGCGAGGCACTCGCCAGCGGATTGTGCAGCGGTAAGTATCGAAATGGGGCAGGAAAACTTGTCCGTACCTTTGGCGGCGGAGTGGTGAAGCATCGGAAACCGCGCCGAGTCCTAGCATTTGGAAGTGCCATTACTCTCAAACCCAAGCCAAGAAAACCACACGCGAAGAGAAAAACGTCGAGGAAACCAAATTCCAAGCGTGGACACCGCCGAGCTAAAAGTGGAAGCGACGCCTTGGGACCTTTCGAGATCCAGGGCAAGGAGATCAGTCCATCTCAATCACCTCGAGATGCTTTCCACGAGCGCAGTTCGAATAGCGGTGGGGCGCAACCTGCGATCGAGGTGCGAATCAGCACAAGACGTGGGCAAAGACCTCACACTGCGAATGGGAGAGTGAACCACCATGTCACCCCCACCGAAGCGACGACCTCACCAGCAAAACCGGGATATATGCGTCAAAGTACGCGTGGATCGTATGCCAAAGCGACCCGACACGCAACACGAAGTGCCAAGCACCGAACAGCGTCAACAAGAAATCGAAATTGGACTCAGAGCCACAACGGAGGAGTCGGAGTGAAGCAGCCGATTCTCGTTCCTTCTTACGCCAAAGTTAACCTCGTCATTCGCCCCACGAAACCTCGTCCTCAACGTCGTCAGTCACGGTAGCAACTTGCATGTTGTGGGCAGCACGTTTGTGGTGCAGTGTGCCGACGGCGAATGTCGCACATGACTGGGTCCTAGTGAGTCGCTGATACTTGACACGCCGAGAATCCGTGTATTGATTGATAGTCGGTATGTTTCAGTTATTTTGAAGAGAAGAAAATCGTACACCTGTAAATTTAAATAAAACTGTTTGAGGAGGCTGTTGGACGTTCGGAGATTGATTGGTTCACACGCGTTCATAAAAACTCAATCCAGAAGCGACACAGCGCCAGACTAAATCCATGATAATGGCGGCGCTTTGTGCAACACGCAACAACACAGATTGCTCAGCTTTGCGCAAGCACATCCAAGTGCTCGAGGGGGTTCAGTTGTGGATATACACGCTTGTCGGCGACAGTTTTTGTCGGCTGCTCCCACCACTTGCGACTGTACACACACGTTACCGGAGTCAGATCACGAAGGTGCATCACAACACGAACGGCACAACATACCAGGCTGTCAAAGTAGTTGATTTCGGCACAAATGAGCGGTAACCAAGAATGCGCCGGGCGCGTGACGAATTCACAGTCGTCGTCAAGCCAGCGGCAAGAGCTCCATCGTGAAGACCCGTCTTAGGTTGCAGCAATTGGAAGCCGCAAAACAGTTTGTACAAAATTATCGACAGCCAGATAGCCGAGTGCACCATCAGCGCCAATGACCAGTAAGGTAGGTTGATGGGGGGTGGTGGAGCCCCTGTAAGCTCGTGATAAAGACAAATAATGTTCTGGCTGAAATCTGACACGTAAAATGTCCTTCCCTCCACGAGCGCCTTCACCCACAAAAAGGAATGTGATGCAATCGTGCAAAGTCATGGATGTCGCACTGTCCATGGACATGCAAACCTGCTTGGGTCCGGGACTCAGCAAGGCGGCGGCGATAATGTGCGCAAACGCACAGTTCTCAACATCAACCATTCCCATTGGAGCAGCCTTCCCTGTTTCGGGAGTTCCTTTGCCGAAGCAAACTGGGACGGAGCCGAGAATGAATAGATCGTCGCCCTATCACACGTAACAGCAACGCACAAAAGCACGGACCACCAACGTTACCCGGAGAACCTCAACTGTGTTACGTTCATTGGAGTTTGACTGGAATCTCAGTCGCATGCACGCACCTGTCCAAAAATGTGTGCCGGTCTTAGGGCAGCGGTTTTCAGGCCACTCTCCCCATCGTTCGCTGCGAGAACAAGTTTTTCTGCCTCTATTTTTGTGCGTTGGTAGCCATTCGAGGGTTTTGACGGATAAGGCATGGTTTCGTCAACATTGATGCATTCGTTGTTCGAGTAACCGCACTCGATAGTGGACGTGTACACAAACTTGGTCAGCTTATCATTGCATAGCGAAGATTCTTTCGAGAGCTCCAACAGACTACGTGTTGCCTCGACGTTAATTTGATCGAGCGACGGCACAGGATACGGACGCAGGTCAATGATGGACGCGGCGTGGAAGACCGAATCTGGATTCAGTACTTCAAAGAGTTTCCTCATTGCGTCCTATTTTTACACAATGACAAGCAGAACATCACAGTTGTTGAATTGATGCTGGGCAAGCTTTTACGCGGTGGCGCCGCACCGTATCCGTGATTGATGCACGGTGGAACGACACGTGCTGAAAGACTTCCTCGAAGGCCTTGCGCGGCGGGGTGACATCGAGGACATGGATGGTCATTTCATTTTCTTCAACTTCTCCCCTCGACTTTGCCTTGAACGCACGACAGCCAAATGAACAAATAAAATTGGCACCGGGTGGGCAAGTTCACTGTTCGTGGCAAAGCAGCGACCTAAAACCAGGGGCGGATGGCAGCACTTACAAGCTGAACAAGCTGGCTAACAATGTGAGATCCCATAAACCCACAGCCGCCGATGACCAGGCAAGTACCAAGTGAACGCCGAACAGCTGCAGCGAGTGCTGCATCATAGATCTGAGTCATGTTTACGAATGTGAGGACAGAGTCGGCTTGTCTGTGATTTCGACCAGTCGTGCTGACAACTTGAAGCACGAAAAGTAAACACGCGCTCAAACGTGGCTCTGGCAAAAAATGTGTTGATGTGATGTCCCACGAAGCCGCTCAATTCCGCGCGGCAACACCTGAACCGAAAAAGCATACACCACGATCGACAGAGACAGAAAGAAAAGCAGTTCGAAAACAACGACGGTGTACGGCGAACGAACAACGGCGAACTAACTAACAACGAGCAGCAAGCAACGACAAAGGCACAAAGACACGTTCAGCCGATGCCATGTACATACACTCTCGGTACGTTCAGCGACAACAACTGAATACAAGTTCCAATAGCAGCAAGTAACTGCAGCAACAACAAAGTACGGTTGCGTGGTGGGAACCACGGGAGTGTAGGCTGGCTTACCCTACCGCGACGCTGCAGGCGTAGCCAGTGTGGCCGCTTGACGGGAGCGTGGTGGGGCTCTGTGCGTGTTGTCCTCATCGCGCCTCTGCGTGCATGAGCGAGTGCCGCGCAGCAGTAGTTTACTCATTGATTTTATAATAAAATAAAACAACAACGACAACGACGACGATGACAACGAAGACAACGACGCAAACACGACGAATGACGAACAAATAACGACGAACGGCGACCGTTACGGCGACGAACGACGAACAAAGAACGACAACGAACGACGACGACGACCAACAACGACGAACGAACGACGAACGACGAACGACGAACGACGAACGACGAACAACGAACAACGAAGATCCCTCATCAACTTGCACGCACTTCCGTACATTTTATGAACACGTGTCGTCATTCAATCATACATTCGTTAATTCCCTATACTAATCTCTGTACGTTACATGTACAGAAAACGTATGCCACGTGTACACTCGGCTCCACTTTGAGCAAGTTGAGAATGCAGAAGATTGCTGTACTAAGGTACTACACTGTTCCACGCGGCGGGATGTTCATAGAGTCTATATGTGTTTTCAATGAAAGTTTGTGTACTAGTACGGAAACCGTCGTTGTGTGTCACTGCCGACCTTGCGAGGTGGCCGCCTTTGGCCACACCGCCGTCGACGTCGTCGTTGTCGTTGTCGTCGTCGTCGTCGTCGTTGTCGTCGTCGTTGTCGTTGCTGTTGTCGTCGTTGTCGTTGTCGTCGTCGTTGTCGTTGTCGTCATTGTCGTTGTCGTTGTCGTTGTCGTTGTCGTTGTCGTTGTGCGTTGCTGTGGTGGTTTTTGTTGTGGTTGTTGTTGCCGTATGTTTGTGACGACTTTGAAAATGACGATTTGTTCGATCATTGTGCGACCCCCTTTGGCCACGTGGCACGACCGTTGCGGCCACGTGGCAGCAAAGGAACCAGCGGGCAAGGCACTAATGCGAATCTCGAGGCGCGAGAACAAACCTTCGTAGTTCGTCCACGAACGAACCACAACGGGTGAATCCCGACGGACGAAGACTGCGAACAAAGAAGAAGCTGCATGTAGGTCGTGCCAAGCGGTGCCGTGCCGCGCCCGTTTGCTGTGAAGACAAGTCGAGAAGGTCTCCAGGAACGACGCAAGTTAGGGACTAGTTGAGAGCAAGGTGTGCTTTACCTCCCAGGGAAACATTTCGTGGAATTTACACACCTTTTATCGTCCGACTGCCACCGTCACTTGCCTACATTTGGGTCGTCGACGCAAGCATTGCGTCCTTGCTCCGCCGCCCGATTGCTTGGGCGGGAAAGAGGCTGAGTGCCCCTTTCGAAAATTTTGTGGCCACCATGAGTCAGCAAGCAACACCAACAGAGAAAGCGGCAGGCGATGTCCCGGCGGCATCTTCCACCACAGCACAGTCACCAACTTTCACAGCGCTGAAGCCCGACGCTGAAGGCTACGCTCAGGCAGGCAAGCTCCTACGAGAAGGAAGGCTCGTCGCGTTTCCGACAGAAACAGTGTACGGACTAGGGGCGAATGCCTTGGATGAAGACGCTGTTCGGTCCATCTTTACATGCAAAGGACGCCCGCTTACAGACCCTCTCATAGTGCACATCCCAGATCCTGCTGATGCCGAGGACCTTGTTCAGTTGGACGAAAAATCCGCCGCACTGTTCGCAGCGCTCACAACCAAATTTTGGCCCGGTCCCCTGACCATCGTTGCGAAAGCGAAGCCCAAATTGCCCTTGCTCTTATCCGCAGGCACCGGCTTTGTTGGCATTCGTTGCCCAAACCACCCGGTTGCGTTGGCAATGCTGCGCGCTGCCGGTGTGCCAGTTTCTGCACCGAGTGCGAACAGGTTCGGCCACGTGAGTCCAACGCTAGCTGCGCATGTTGTGAAAGATCTCGGACACTCCACAGTGGGTGGAGGTATTGCCGTTATCGACAATGACAACTCCTCAGCCTCTACCGCCAGTTGCGGCGTGGGCATTGAATCCACTGTTGCCAAGATTGATGCTGACGCACATGAAATTGTAGTATTTCGTCGTGGAGGTATCTCCCAGGCTGCACTTCAATCGGTGCTCGATGAGGGGCAGTTTGACTTTCAAATTCGCTGCTTGAGCAAAAAGGCGAGCGAAAGCCAAAAGGGGTTGCAAGCGCCAGGTCAAATGCTCACACACTACGCTCCAGATGTGGAAACGTTTTTGATTCGTGACGTTGGAGTTGGACCGTCTTCGGAAGGGCCGGATTCTGCGGCCTCGGCCGCAAAGGCAGTCGTTGCCACTCCAGTCGACGACGCAGGAGCTCCCATTTCAGTTGATGGACAGGAACTGACCACCACCATTGACTTGTCCAAGAGTGTTGTTATTGATTTCAATGGAGCACTGTCCAAGTTGAAGGACTTAGGCCCACTCGCGTACCGTGACATGTCAGAGGTTGGTCGCCTGCTCCCTGGGCGCTGTATAAATGCAGCCTGTCCCCGAACCGGATGGTCCGCTGAATGATGTTGTTGTCTTTTGTGTAGGTGGGAGACATGAAGCAAGCAGCTCAAGAGCTGTTCAAATCTTTGCGATGGTCGGAATTGCAGAACGGCGCAACGAAGGTAAGGCCCAGTTGCAGCAACGGATACAGCCGTTGTATGCGCTCTCGTCACCATATGTGACTTTGCGTGACAGGTACTGCTCGCGGACGTGTCAGGTTCGCAGCACGAAGACACAGCTGCTGTGCGAGACCGGATGTACCGAGCAGCATCCGGCAAGCAACTTACTTTGAGCTTGCGCGTGGATAGATAGCCAAACCGAGACCTTCACCGTAACTTACACCACTTCCTTGTGATCACCTCCTGTCCGAACCTTGCCATCCGGAGCTTTTACACACATATTTACAGGGGTCATATTTACGGGGTCAGTCACGGCCACGGTTGGTGCTCTGATTGGGACATGTGTGTGCATGTTACATGCCATCAGTCATCAGGTCGATGTGCCATATGCGAGGTCGACGCGTCCGGGCTGCCTGTGCGGTTTCGCGCTCTTATTTATCCTCGTCGACAAACCACCGCCAAACACGAATCAAAGAACGCCAGAATGACAGAACGACACGACGTATGGTCATATCTACAAAGTTCCCCAGAGCAAAACCGCTGAAAGTCTGCAAGTGGACCCAGCAACGAGCACTGTGCGCTATAAACTTCGACACTTCGCACTGTACAGTGCTCTGTAATGTCGTAGTTGAGGATGGTATGTCCCGGTGTCAGCGAGTGCACAGTGCACAGGCCAGGCTGCAAACGACGACGAAGAGCGAAAAATGAAAAATGGAAAAATGGGAAAATGGGAAAATGGAAAATGGGAAAATGGGAAAACGGGATAAACGAACAATCGAACATCGAAAAATCAACAACAGCCGGCGGAACTGCCAAGGGACAGGCTGACTGATTGATGCAGGTCCCAGCGACCCACCGACCCACCGACCCACCGAGCAACCGAGCAGCCGAGCAGCCCGCCCAGCAGTCCAGTCAGCAGCAGTAGCTCAGAAGCAAGTTCGTTGACAACACAGCAGTGGAGGTGGAAGGTGGAGTAGACTTTTCTTCTTGCAGCACAACAGCACAACGACAACACAACAACACGACGCAATGAACGCAACGCAACGCAACGAACGCACCACCACAATGCAACACACACACACACACACACACAACGACGCAGCAACACGACGACGCCGCAACACGATGACGCGCCGTACAACAAAACGACGTACGTCTCGACGACGTCGTACGTAGCGGCGGTGTCCTCGGCAATGGTTGCGTATGAAAAGTGTTTTGCGTGTATACATGCGACGTTGATGCAGAACGACGACGACAATGGACGCTATCGTTCACTGCCGTTGCGGCTATGTTTACACACTAAAAAGGTCTCCGTCGTTCAGTTCAGGTGATGTTGTTGTTCGTCGACGTCTGTTTTCGTTGTCAACAGAGTGTTCGTTGTTGCCGTTGTTGGTTGAAAGAATGTGCTGTTTTTGATGTCCACGCAGGTTCATTCGACAGAGAGGCGTATTAGCCGGTAACCAAGCGGCTTGCTTGTACAGACTTGTGTTTGTTACTTCTTTTGTACCTCTGTGCCCTACGTCGTCGAGTTGTTGTCGAAGCTCTTGCCTGGACAAGCTAACTCTTTGTAGGACGACGGATTGGTTCTCGCGTCGCAACAGTGACATGATTGTAGAGAACTCTGACGACGGAACAACCAACCAGGAGAACTTTTGTTGTTTTTGCTCCAGCACTGCGACAGCGCTTTGCACCGCTTGAACGGGTGTATGAAGTAGTCTGATATTCTTGCACGAGCTTGGCGCCAAAGCACCCTACGTAGACAGGCGCGAAGCCTCGTCGTCGTGCCCAATGAAGTTCCTTGGCCTGCTGTGTCTTTTGTGGGCGGCCGTCGCCGCGTCAGATGTGACAACCGCCACACCACGCAATATGCCAGTCAAAACGCGCGCTCCCATCAAAACCAGCGTTGATGAACCGATCGCAGAAAATGTTCTTTGCGCGCTGTTACATCTTCAAGTCCCCGCAGCGTATTGGCTTTCGGAAAACACATTCGTCGCTCTCCAGAAGATAATTGAGCCACTCACCGACGAAAAGCGTGAAGAAGCCGACGAAAAGGCGGCGGAGTTGCTGAGAGCCAAGAAGTTGGACAACTTGTCGCTGAAACAGCAAGCCATCTCCGACGACGAATTCAGTGCAGTGTGCCTTCACGAAGTAATCCTGTCGCTTCGCCGACGCGAACTGGAAAAGCTGAACAGAGTGTTCTCCGGGCTGCGTGATCCGCCGAAGTACATGAAGGCCCACTCCAACATTATCAAAAGCGAGCTGGCGGCACTGACCGAGCGCGTGGAGGAAATTCGAACCGCCGTCGGCAAAAGAACAGTGACCCACCATGCTGATGTCGCCGCGGAAGAAGTGCAAAAGATATTGGATGATCACAAACGACAAGGAACGTCCAACAACGACATTGCGAACGCCCACATCCCAGCCGATGAGCACAAGCTGAAAAACGTGGTCGAAATGGACGAGGATACTCTGTACCGCGAGAAAGTACGCGACTTGCGCAGAAGAATCGAAGGTGCAACGCGCGCTTCTGACAAGAAAGCTCTGCGTGGCGAGCTCGCGTCCTTGTATCAAAAGCACAGCAACCGCAAGACTCCTGCGCGGCGACAGGGGGTTTACAGAACTCTGAAGGGCGAAACTCCTGCGCAGGTCGCCGAGCTTCTTGGAATTGACGTCAACAAGTTGCTTGTTGCGAATGTTGCCAACCGACCTGACTTGAAGCCGTGGACGAAGCTTGATCAGGGCTCTCCATTGGTGATCCCCAAAGTTCTTCTTCACCGTTCACAGCAGCGCATGCAGGAGCAAACAGCAACTGGTGAAGCGCGCAACGAGGCTCGACGAACGCAGAGCCTGCACTCCGATTTGCTCAAAGCTGTCGAAGCGCGCGATTACAAAACCGCTGCCATGCTTGCGGACGTGCTTCACGGCACGGCTTCCGAGGACCAGGACTCGCAGGGAACACGAGCTGGTAAGACCTCCAGGGGGAAGAACGGTGCACGCAAACAGAATGGCAAGAACAAAGTCGACAAAGAGCGCCAGAAAGAACCGAAACGGGCGAAAAAGGCAACAACAAAGGCAACCCGCGATAAAAAGGCCAAGAGACCCACAGCAGGAAATCCTGAGGGTTTCGTCACAGCTCGAGCCATGACAGTATTGGTCGATTGCGCGGCCTGCGCGGCTCCGATTCGGATTGAAAATGTGCACCGGTGCGTGTTTTCCCACGAAGGCCACAATCACGTAAATTTTTCCGTCATGCGTATGAATACGTTTTTTGCAGGGACATGACCATCTCCCACGTTTTAGAGAAAGCCCAGAAAAAGGGACTTGCTACTGGATACGACGCTTTCGTGTACGTGTCCGACTCGTTTCGTCGGTGCCAAAATTCTCAGTTGTGCTAAGTGGACCTTCTTCTCAACGGCGTGTAGGTACAAGGGCAAATTGCTGTCCGCAAGCACGACTCTTACCGATTTGAGCATCCCAGTGAAAGACGCACGGCAGGTCAAAATAATGGCCATGTCGCAAGCGAAGCGAGAAAAGGGGCCTGATCCTCTCAAACTCCGGCAGCAGGCACCAATCAAAGAGTAAGAAACGCCGACTGACAACGCACGAGTACTCGAGTACCACACTGGGGCACGGTGTGAAGACGACGGTCAACAAATAACAACGTGCAAAAAGTTCCGTAATTATTATTATTATGTAGGAGCACCGTATGGTCGTAGATTTTTATTGTACAACTAGCCTGCTGTCACAACCCACAAGCTACGCGCGCGATTGCTCGACATTAGCACCAACGAGATGGCCATGCTCATTCAGCTTAAGGAGCCATGATGGCAACCAGGTTTACGACAATGGCAGTGACGTCGTCAATACGGCGTTTTCGCTTCACCCATTCTTCTCGCGCAGAGTCGCACAGCGTCTGCGCGGCAACCTGCGCATTCCAGTGCGGGGTTGACTTCCTTGCAGTGTTCTTGTCAGCTTCGGCCGCCGCATCTCCGTCACTGCTGTCTGTTGAGTTCTTTCGTTCTCGGCGCCTTTGGTCTTTGGACTGCTTTTTACCTCCACGTCGCTGAGGGCCAGCAACCGACTCGTCCGAATGGTTGATAGCATGTCCTTGCGCTTCAGTGATGAGGCCTTTAATGTCAAACTCGTTGATGTGGTCCCAAACACCATCCGATGCCAACACAATGAACTGGTCCCGGGGATAACTCAGATCTTGCACTCTCACCTCGGGGTCTGAAGTCACACCGCACAGATGCAGGTCCTCATCGCCAAGACTACGTGACATCGCCAAACCTGAGCGATCATCGACATCCTCCTCCTCGGGATCGACCCCCCATACTCGATCGGTGTCCCCTTCGAGCCGAAACACGAAGCCACCCGCTCCTTCAATGCGGGCTCGTTCCCTGGGGTTTGTTGGGACATGGGGTTTGAAAGCAAACTTTACTCTGAACTGCGGAAGCGCATTGTTGGGGCTTGGCTTGCGTGGACTGGAGTGCTCATCAACCGCAAAATCAGAAAGGTTGATGACATCGCCACCGTCACCCTCTGAAAGACTTCGCTGCCGTTGGTGCTGCATTCGACCAGATTCCTGTGCCTTGTTATCAAATAGACTCCCCAGGCAAATATTGGAGTCACCACAGTTGATGGTCACGAGCTTGTGTAGCCGTGGAATTGTAACGCATGCAGCGGCGGTAGTTCCACTCAGAGTTGTGTCGAAACTCGCGCGATGCAGCGCACGTTGCAGGGAGGTAAACGCCTTAGTGACAATAGGACGCACGTCTTTGGTGGACCAAGACATGCCACCTTCCCCAAAGTGAGACTTCTTCAAACACTGGACGAACTGGCTCGCACAGAGTGCAGAACACTTCTGCCCGTGCGGCCCATGGCCATCGAACACAGCGAACAGGGTTGCGCCAGGCTCGGGAAAGCCTTCGACAATGAGATGGGCATCTTGGTTTGTTTTGCGGCGGCTTCCGCGCTGGTTCCTGCTCTTGTTGTCGGCCCCAGCGAGAGAGCACACACCGTAGCAAAGGTCCTTCTTCCGTTGGACTCTGCGCGCTGCACTTTTCACAGCATTGCTGGATCCGCTGGAACGCAACGATTCCATGAAGTCGGTAGTCTGATTCACCAGAGAACGACTGCTGGAACGCTTGACATCCGACATCGATGTGTGCGATCGCAAAACCTTTGCCCTCGGACCTCCACTGGTTGGCTGGGTGGCCCGGCGGAACTGTCGGTTTGACTGCGTTTTCGCTTTGCCCGAAAACTTGTTCAGGTGTCCAAGGGCTTTGGAAAGAGAACTGAAGGAGTTCATAGTCCTCAAGCCTTCGGTCCCAAACTCGCGATCTTCGTGGATGGTGTCTGATTGGCCAAGGAGAGTACGACTTGCCTCTCGCTCCACGGCCACACGCAGATCAGGCAGTGAGCGACTGAGTTGCCGGCGGTGGCTCCGCGAGCCGACATTATTGGGCCGATTCCGCTTGGCAGAGAGCTTATTCAGCAGCGCATCAATGCCAGCCGTCATCGAAGCAGACTCTGACAGCATACCATCCAGTTCTTTGCGTTGCTCCGCAGCCTTGCGGCTGACGGGAGTCAACGGGCCAGCGTCACCAGCACCTTCGGGAGTGTCGCTTCTGTTTTCTTCGTTGCCTGCCCAGGATCGTGTGAGTTGATTGTTCAACTCCGTCAAGTCGTCTTGGATAGTGAGCTCTGCTATCTTCTTTTGCTGCTGCATTCCGTTGAGACCAATCAGCGTATAAGACAGTGCCTTGAGCGACGCATTTTGTGGAGAAACACCCGCAATTGGACTCACGCGTGCCCGGGGAGTGGCATCGCGTGATCCTTGCAGGACCGCTGCCACGCTTCCAATGGGGCTGATGGGTGATACCTTGGGGGGGCTTTGATTTCCATGCAGCTTGCGCACCTTCGTGGAGATGGCCGGCATCAGGCAAGCTGTGGAGGACCCCAAGAGCGCCTTTAGACCACGAGTGGTCACAAGTCGGCAATACTTGACTGCAGTTGTCGGCTTCAGAGACGTTCGAAGTGTTCACGCTTCACTTAATTAATGTCCAGTTCTCGACTTTTAGTTTTACTTGCATCGCAATTTTGTCCTGGCCGTAGGCATTAAGCAGCCACGCTTGGCATGCGGTGCGCCCTCGTTCAACGGCTCCATAGCTGTGGAAGTAGATCGGTCACTCTTCAGAGTGTATTGTCGCCCTCCGGATCGTGTCGGAACGGTTACAGTTTGTGTTGAAGCGTTCGTGCACTGCCGCGCACTTTCCCCTATCTGCTCTTGACCCTTTTGTTGTGCGCTGTTTTGCCTTGGGTGCTCACAGCAATCCCACCTTGTGGTGTTATCGGACTGGCTGTTCAGTCCGTCCTCACGCAACGTACTGAAGTACTCGTCCCCAACCACCAACAACAACGCAATCAAACAGCCAGACGCTCGCAGAGCCTGGCAGACTGACATCCAACACACGTGGCAGACTGACAGCGACACATGCAACTACAGATGGATGGATGCAGACACACACAACACACAGACACACACAGACACACACACAAGACGAGGCAACCTGCACACGCACGTGACACGGAACACGTTCACCAATTTTTGCACGTGCCCGCCGTACACGTCCCAGCGCTGCATGCATGCACGTGCCACAATGCACGCCGACTGCAATCAACGACATCACAGAACGGCCGGCCATTCAACAACCTCCACCAAAAACCAACAACGAATGCATGCAAACGCAACGCAACGCAACGCAACAACACAACGAACGAACGAGCAAGCGAGCGAACGAACGAACGACTCCACGACATTGCCAACGAACGGACGAACGAACGAACGAACGAAAGAGAGAGAGAGAGAGAGAGAACGAAGGCAACAACAAAGAACGAACGAACGAACGAACGAACCGCTGCTGCTGCACCGTTGCGCCACTGAGCCGTGCGTGCGTGCCTTCATTCATTCAACACGCTCCCCCATCCAACCAACCCCCAAGTAAGTAAGCAAGCGTGTGCGACAACACACCAGCGAGCCAGCGAGCGAGCAACCACCAACTAACAGTGAGTGAGTGAGAGTGAGTGAGTGAGTGAGAGTGAACGAACAAACGAAGTGAACG
>ENA-OWNT01003706-OWNT01003706.1-seawater-metagenome-genome-assembly--contig:-NODE-3706-length-14148-cov-14.706204_pt1 | contig 14148 bp, 15 predicted proteins | sample MGYA00238136_ERZ651165 | MGnify/ENA primary metagenome ERZ651165 (study PRJEB26861, sample SAMN08777766) | seawater metagenome | isolation source: coastal seawater | place: USA: Florida | collected...
CGGAACGGCAGACGCGCTGGCTTCAGGTGCCAGTGTCCGAAAGGGCGTGGGGGTTCAAATCCCCCCTCGCGCACGCACATTGAAAGAACCCCGGTCTTCGGACCGGGGTTCTTTCGTTTAACCCCGCCCCTGGACGGAATCCGGCGTCGGGGTCTCCCCACCTTCGCAAGGCTCAGACCGGCGTGTTGCGGCCACCGGCCGGTGTTTGGCGGCGTCGGTCAGGTGAAAGTGGGGAAACTCCGCGGCGGACCCACCCGCAGGAAACCCTTTGCTACGCCGCCCGCAGGGCTCCGAGCCCGGCGAGGAGCGCCTCGAGTCCCAGGCTGAAGGCGACGTCGGCCGGTTTTTCATTGCCTTCCTCGGCCAGGCGCTGGACGGCGGAGGTGAAATGCGGCGTCGAGGCGGCCATGCTGCCGGAATCGAAGATGTCCGCCGGGGCCGTGACGTCGTAGGCGGAGCCAAAGATGAAGGATTCCAGCGCCACGATCGCCGGGATGATGCGCTCCTGTGGAAAACCCGCGCGGCTGAAGCCTGCGCTGACGGCCTCATACATGGCCAGCGTCTTGGGCGCATCGGTCACGGGCAGCACGGCGATGACCGGGATCAGCGGGGTGTGCTTGGAGAACACATCGCGGTAGCTCCAGGCCCAGTCCCGGACGGCTTGCTCCCAAGGGCCGGCCTCGAAGGCGGCGACGTCCACGAACGAGGTCAAGTGGTCCTGGACGAGGACCAGCACGTCCCGTTTGGAGGAGACGTGGTTGTACAGCGCCGAGGGCGCCACATTGAGGGTCCTCGCCAGGGCGGCCATGGTGAAGCCGTCGTAGCCGCTCTTGCCGATCAGCTGCAGGGCCGCCGCAGTGATGCCGTCCTGGTCCAGCACGGCCGCGGCCGGCCGGCCCGCGCGGCGGCGGGTCCCGGCTGCCGTGCTGTGCGGATCGGCGGGGACGCTGGTTGCTGCCGTCATTCCGGGCCTTTCTTCTTGCTTGGCTGGCGGTTTCGGGGTGAGCCCGTTCTGCCCCTACTTTACGGGCGAAATTCGTTAGGCGGAGGGTCTTCCCCGAAGGGCGCGGAAGGTCTATCATTCTAAATGAACGTCATTCATTTAGTGGTCCGCATCACTCTAGCGGCCACGGGGAGGAACATCATGCTGGAACTTGACCGCGACGTCGTCATCGTAGGAGCCGGCCCGTCAGGGTTGACCGCCGCCCGCGAACTCAAGAAGGCCGGACTGAGCGTGGCCGTACTCGAGGCGCGGGACCGCGTGGGCGGCCGGACCTGGACCGACACGGTTGACGGCGCCATGCTCGAAATCGGCGGCCAGTGGGTTTCTCCGGACCAGACGGCGCTGCTGGCGCTGATCGACGATCTCGGCCTGCAGACCTATTCGCGCTACCGCGACGGCGAATCCGTCTACATCGGTGCGGACGGCAAGCGCACCCTGTACACGGGGGACAGCTTCCCCGTAAGCGAAACCACCGCAGCCGAAATGGACAAGCTCACGGCACTGCTGGACTCCCTCGCCGCGGAGATCGGCGCCGAGGAGCCGTGGGCACACCCCAAGGCCCGCGAGCTGGACACCATTTCCTTCCACCACTGGCTGCGGCAGAATTCACCAGATGAGGAAGCTTGCAACAACATCGGCCTTTTCATCGCCGGCGGCATGCTCACCAAGCCGGCCCACGCCTTCTCCGCACTGCAGGCCGTCCTGATGGCTGCGTCCGCCGGATCCTTCACCAACCTCACGGATGAGGACTTCATCCTGGACAAGCGGGTTGTCGGCGGCATGCAGCAGGTTTCGCTGCTGCAGGCCGCGGAACTCGGGGACGACGTCGTCCTCGACAGCCCGGTCCGCACCATCAACTGGGCCGAGGACGCGAGCGGGGGATTCCGTGTCACCGCCGTTTCCGAACGGGCCACAGTGAATGCCCGCTTCGTCATCATGGCCGTGCCGCCGAACCTTTACTCCCGGGTGTCCTTCAACCCGCCGCTGCCCCGCCGCCAGCACCAGATGCACCAGCACCAGTCCCTCGGCCTGGTCATCAAGGTTCACGCCGTGTACAGCTCGCCGTTCTGGCGTGAAGACGGTCTTTCCGGTACCGCGTTCGGTGCCGGCGCCATTGTGCAGGAGGTCTACGACAACACGAACCACGAGGACCCCCGCGGCACACTGGTGGGCTTCGTCTCGGACGAGAAAGCCGACGCCATGTTCGAGCTGAGCGCTGAAGACCGCCGCCGCACCATCCTCGAGTCGATTGCCTCGTTCCTCGGCGAAAAGGCCCTGGATCCGGAGGTTTACTTCGAGTCCGACTGGGGTTCCGAAGAATGGACCCGCGGGGCCTACGCCGCCAGCTACGACCTCGGCGGGCTGCACCGCTACGGCAAGGACCAGCTGAAGCCGGTCGGGCCCATCTACTGGTCCTCCTCCGACCTCGCGGCCGAGGGCTACCAGCACGTCGACGGCGCCGTGCGGATGGGGCAGATCACGGCGGCCCGGATCGTCGCCGCCGCGGACCGCGCGTCCGTCGCTTCGTAAAAATCCCAAACAGTTCAGAGAGGACGGGCCAGATGCGTTACGTAGTGGGGTACTCAGCCAATGCCAGAGGCCACGATGCGGTCAATCTGGCCGTCTCCCTGGCACTGGGGCGGGGGGCGAGCCTGGATCTGGTGCTGGTGGTCCCCGAAGTGCAGCAGTTCGGGGCCGCCCACTCGCCCAGGGTCGGATTCGAGCACCTGCTCAATGAGCAGGCTCAGGAGTGGCTCGACCAGGCGCTGGCGCTGGTCCCGTCCGGTGTTCCGGCCCAAGCCCACGTCCGCAGCGGTGATTCCGACGCCCACGCGCTGATCCAGGCCGCCGAGGAGTTCGGGGCGGACATGCTCATCATCGGCGCGACCAGCAGCGGGATCTTCAAACGGTTCTCGATCGGGTCGGTGGCCAGCGCGCTGCTCCACGCCTCAACCGTTCCCGTGGCCCTTGCGCCCCACGGCTACCACCGCCAGGAGGCCCTGACCCGGATCAGCTGCGGCCTCGGCACCCGGGCGGGCGCCGAGAAGCTGCTCGATTTCGCCCTCGGCATGGCCACGAACCGCGACGTGCCGCTGCGCGTGGTGTCGCTCCTGGCGCTCGACGGCAGGCATGCGGCCGAGGCAACCGAGGCAGCCCAGGCGGCCCGGGAATACGCGGAGAAGCACCTTGCCGCGGCCCTGCCGGTCGGCGAGCAGGAGGAGGTCCGGGTGGAGGCGAAGACGGAAGTCGTCGTCGCGCAGGGCCGAAGCATCGAGGAAGCGGTGGACCGCCTCGACTGGGAAGACGGCGAGGTCCTGTTGATCGGATCGAGCCGGCTTGCCACGAGCAGGTCGATCTTCCTCGGCAGCACAGCCAACCGCATTCTGCGCGCCCTGCCGGTGCCGATGATTGTGGTCCCGAGTGACTATGAACTCAAGCAACAGAACCATTCAGCGTCGAATGACGCCCCCCGAGAGGCACAAAAATGAGCGCCGAACACGCGATGTCCAAGGCCTCGCACGCCGGACAGCATACAGAAGACCAACACGGACTGAGCGAGAAGGGCCTCAAGGCAGGCTCGGTCGGGCTGATTGGCGCCGTCGTCATCGGAGTTTCCTGTATCGCCCCGGCGTATACCCTCACGGCTGCCTTGGGCCCCACCGTGGCCGAGGTCGGCGTGCACCTGCCGGCGATCTTCCTGGTGGGCTTTGTCCCGATGCTTCTGGTGGCGTTCGGCTACCGCGAGCTGAACAACGCCATGCCCGACGCGGGCACGTCCTTCACCTGGGCCTCGAGGGCCTTTGGCCCGTGGCTTGGGTGGATGGGAGGCTGGGGGCTGATTGCGGCGACCATCATCGTGCTCTCGAATCTGGCCGCCGTCGCGGTGGACTTCTTCTACCTGATGCTGTCGCAAATTTTCGGCAATCCGGACCTCGCCGACCTCACCAAGAACCTGCCGCTGAATATCGCCACCACGCTGGTGTTCATCACCCTCGCGTGCTGGATCTCGTACCGCGGCATGGAAACCACCAAGACGGTCCAGTACGTGCTCGTCGGGTTCCAGCTGCTGGTGCTCGGCTGGTTCGCGGTGGCTGCGTTCAGCCACGTCGCCAACGGAACTGCCTTCGATGCCACTGCGATCGAACCAAACTGGTTCAATCCCTTCGCCGTGGAATCGTTCTCCGCGTTTGCCGCCGGCGTTTCGCTGTCCATCTTCATTTACTGGGGATGGGACGTCACGCTGACCATGAATGAGGAGACCAAGAACCCGGAGAAGACACCGGGCCGTGCCGCCACCGTCACCGTGCTGGTCATCGTGATCATCTACATGACCGTTGCCCTGGCCACACTGTCCTACGCCGGGATCGGCACAGAAGGTCTGGGCGCCGGAAACCCGGAGAACCAGGCCAGCATCTTCGCCGTCCTCGCCGGACCGGTGATGGGCCCCTTCGCCGTCCTGATGTCCCTGGCCATCCTGAGCAGTTCGGCGGCTTCGCTGCAGTCCACGTTCGTCTCGCCGGCGCGGACCCTGCTGTCCATGGGTCACTACAAGGCATTGCCCCGGAAGTTCAGCAGGATCAGCCCCACGCACAAGTCGCCGAGCTATGCCACGATCGCCTCGGCGGTGGCTGCCGCAGCGTTCTACGTCATCACCCGCACGACGTCGGAAAACGCGCTGTGGGACACCATCACGGCATTGGGCATGATGATCTGCTTCTACTACGGCATCACCGCGATGGCCTGCGTCTGGTTCTTCCGGGCCGAGGCGTTCAGTGGGGCGCAGGCGTTCTTCTTCAAGTTCCTTGCACCCCTCCTGGGCGGCGTCATCCTGCTCGTCATGTTCTGCAAGACCGCCTACGACTCCATGGATCCGGCGTACGGCTCGGGCTCCTCGATCGGCGGCCTGGGCCTGGTCTTCATCCTCGGCATGGGCGTCATCCTGCTCGGTGTGGTGCTCATGCTGGTCATGGCCAAGGTCCGGCCCGAGTTCTTCAAGGGCGAGGTGCTGTCCCGCGGAAAATGAGTCCCGGCCCGTGCCAGGAAGGTCCCCGTCCGGCAGCTATTGGAAAGTAAGCACACTTACCAATAGGCTGTCCGGAGGGGACCTTCCCCCGTTGGAACGAGAACGAGGTGAGAGCATGTCGGATGCCGCAAGCATCAGCAAGGTCACGGGCATCATCAATGATTCGCACATCGGAATGTTGACCACCATCAACGAAACCGGCACGCTCGTCAGCCGGCCGCTGGCCGTCCAGGAGGTCAACGACGACGGCGACATGTGGTTCTTCACGTCGTCCACCAGTTCGCAGGTGGCCCACATCCGCGCCAACCCGGTGGTGAACGTCTCCTTCGGCAAGCGCACCGAGTGGGTCTCAGTGGCCGGAACTGCCGAGGTGGTGACCGACCGGCAGCTGATCCATGACATGTGGAACCAGGTCGTGGGGGCGTGGTTCCCGGACGGCCCGGACACCCCGGAGGTGGTCCTGCTGCACGTCGACTCGGACTCCGCCCAGTACTGGACCAGCCCGGGCGGCACGGCGGCCACCGTGCTGCAGTGGATCAAGTCCAAGGTAACCAGCAGCCGGATGAGCGTCGGCGAAAGCGCAACTGTGGACCTGTAGCGCGCTGAACCGGGCCGGTCCTAGTCGAGCCGGGCCGGGCGCGATCGCGCCGGTCCTAGTCGATGATCTTCAGGCCGGTACCCCAGTTCAGGCTTGGATAGGCGGGGTTGGCCTGCAGCGCCATGACCAGCAGCTGGAAGCCCTCGAGTTCGCGGGCATGGCGCAGTCCGCCCACTTGGAGGGGGCGCAGCCCGGCGGCCTCGGCGAAGGCCGCGACTTCGTTGCGGGCCTGTTCGGAGTCCGAAGCGATGAAGACGTCCAGCGGCAGGCCGCCGGTGTTCCCGGCGCCGAGCGGGCCGGCGAAGGTGGTGTTGAAGGCTTTCACCACCCGCGCGCCCGGCAGCAGCGCGGCGATTTCCTCGGCGGCCGACGTCTCCGGGCCGACGATCAGGGAGTCGAAGGTTTCGGTGTCGATCGGATTGCTGATCTCCACCACGGTCTTGCCGCTGAGGGTGTCGCCGAAATGCGTGGCAACTTCCTTGGCCGGGCCGAAGTAGAGCGCCAGGACGACGATGTCGCCGTCGGGGACCTCGCTCAGGCCACCTGAGGCGGTGGTGCCGCCAAGTTCAGCAGCGAGCTTGGCGGCATTCTCCGGCGTGCGGTCCAGAACCTGGACGGACCGGCCCGCGGCGACGGCGCGGGTGCCGATCGCCCGTGCCATGTTGCCGCTGCCGATGATCGTGATGTCAGTCATGATGCTTCCTTCCGGGTGGCCGGGAACTGCCGGATCGGCAATTCCGGAAATCAGCTGTGCGCGTGGTCCGGGCCTGGCAGCCCACCGGGGCTGACGCCGGCCGCGCTTTCGGCGGCAGCCAGGGCCCGCTCCAGCTGGTCCACGGCCGGGGCGTAGGCGGCATCGGCGCCTGCGGGGTCAGTGCGGCCACCGAAGCGGTCGGCGGCCTTGATGGCCCGGATCAGGGCGGCCGTTTCCGGCTGCCGGGGATCGCTCATGGAGGGATAGTCGATCGCGTACCGCGGATCGAGTTCGTAGCGTTGCCACCGGGCGAGGGCGCTCTTGTGCCGCGCGGCGGCGGCCTCGTTCAGGAGCTGAGTCTTCCGGCCGGCCCGGCGGGCGTCCTGCCGGCGGAGCACCCGGGGCGCCGCGGCATAAGCCGCCAGGGCCGCCCCGGCGGCCAGCACCCCGAGCGCCAGCCCGGCCCACGGCCACGTGAAGGCGGCCAGGACGACGGCGGGCACGACGACGGCGAGCCCGGCGAACAAGTCCCAAAACGCGCCGTCGGCACCGTCTGAGACGCCGGTGTCGGCTGTCAGGTGTTTGCGGGCGAGGTAGGCCGCGATGGCTGCCGCCCCGGCAACCAGGATGGCGAGGGCGAGGAACTGCCAGGCCGCGAGGGCACCGGATTGTGAGAGCGACGTCATTGCACACCTCCGGCGGAACCGTCCCCGGGCGGGCCCTGTTCCGCTAGTTCCATTGGAATGCCTGGCGGCTGGGCCGTCAATGCCCTTCCGGGCCGCTGCCCTTCCTCCGCCGGCCGCGGCAGGCACACCGGCCTCGAAGCCGGCCGGCGGGGCCGCGTCACTGTTCCCTAGCCGGATCCTCCCGGCGTAGCCTAGGGGCCATGCGACTGAAAATGTGCAGTATCCATGTCAAGGATCCGGCCTCGGCCCATGAGTTCTACACAGGCATCCTGGGCTTTGAAACCCTGATGTCCATGCCGGAGCACAACCTCTTCATCGTCAAGGACCCGGACGGAGCCGGAGGTGCCGGACTCCTGCTGGAGCCCAGCGACAACCCGATCGGGGCGGCCTACATGAACGGCCTGCACGATGCCGGAATTCCGGCGATCGTGTTCGGCGTGCCGGACGTGCGCGCCGAATATGCCCGCCTGTCAGCGAAGGGCGTGATGTTCCAGGGCGAGCCGTCCGAGGGCCCCGGCGGGACCAGCGTGGTGATGGACGACGGCTGCGGCAACTTCGTCCAGCTGCATCAGGACTAGTCCCGGGACTGGTCGCGCCGATTACTTCGGGGGCGCACCGGACCCCGGGCAGGCCTAGCGGCGCAGCTTGTCCTTGTCCGGGTGCTCGTCGCCGATATGGCCGGGTGCGTTGGCGGCCAGGACCCGCGCCACGAAGGAGGCATACTCCTCCATGTAGTGGCGCAGCAACTTTGCCGTGGCTTCGTCTTTGACCTCGCCGTCGTCGCCGTAGACCTCCGGGACGAAGCGGATGTACGCCTCAGGGGCATTGAGCTGCGGCGCATCGAGGAAGCTCAGCACGCTCCGGAACGAGGACTGCATCACGGCCGTGCCGATGCCGCCGGGGGACGCGCCGATGATCCCGGTGGGCTTGCGGGCGAACGAGTTGGTGCCCCAGGGCCTGGATCCCCAGTCGATGGCGTTCTTAAGTGCTCCCGGGATTGACCTGTTGTACTCGGGCGAGACGAACAGGATGCCGTCCGAAGCGGCGACCGCATCCTTGAGCGCCCGGCCCTCGGGCGGAAAGGCGGCATCAAAATCCGGGCTGTACAACGGCAGGTCCCTGATGGGAATTTCGGTGAACTCCAGTTCCGCGGGCGCAAGCCCGATCAGGGCCTTGGACAGGGTGCGGTTGATGGAAGTGCTCGAAAGGCTCCCGACAAAGTATCCGATCTTGAAGGCCATGGCCCAGTTTCCTTCCCGATGCTCCGCCGGTGCCTGGTGGATTGGGAAATGAAATGGGGATCGGGCCGGCGGTCCCGACTCACCCCGCGAGCATAGCCCTGCGTCCGCGGGATGAAAATAGGGGCCGGAAGGAGGCGCGTGCCGTTATTCGGCCTTGGCGCGGGCCTTCTTGGCGTCCTTCTTGGCGGCCTCGTCCTTGACCCGCTGGGCCTCGGCGCGGACGGCGGCGTGGGTGGAGCGCTCGGCGACCAGCCATGCCGGGGGAGCCTGGAGCAGCGCGGTGATTTCCGCCGTCGTCAGCGCCTCTTCGACACCGCCGCGGGCCAGGCCGCTGATGGAGACGTTGAGCTTCTGCGCGACCACCGGGCGGGGGTGCGGGCCGTTGCGGCGCAGTTCCGCGAGCCACTCCGGCGGGTTGGCCTGGAGTTCAGCGAAATCGGCGCGGGTGATGACCGCATCCTGGAACTCCTGGGGTGTCGCCGGAAGGTAAATGCCAAGCTTCTTGGCAACGGTGGCCGGCTTCATGGACTGGGAGTTTGCAGAGGTCATGGTTCAAGGGTATCCGGCCGGAGGCTGACTGGGCACCGGCACTGAGCTTCGCGCCAGCCCGGGCGGTACTGTGAACATGTGTCCGCAGCTGAAGAATCACCCCAGACCCCCGACGAAACCGCCGCCGTCCCAGCCGAAGCAGCCGGGCGGGAGTTGCGTTTCGCCTATGTCGCCGGTGTGACGCCCGGGAAATGGATCCGGCGCTGGGAAGAGCGGATGCCGGATGTGCCGTTGCACTCCTTTATGTCCGACGACGGCGCGCAGCTCGCCGTGCTCCGCGACGGTTCCGCGGACCTGAGCTTCGTCCGGCTTCCCGTGGAGCGCGAGGGCCTCAGCGTCATACCGCTCTATGAGGAACAGCCCGTGGTGGTGGCCCCCAAGGGGCACGAGGTCTCCTTGTTCGAGGAAGTGGACCTGGCGGACTTGTCCGCGGAGACCTTCCTGGACGTGCACGAACTCGGCGGCCCGGCGATGGCCCTGCAGGTGGTGGCGTCCGGCGCCGGACTGGTGATCCTGCCGATGTCCGTGGCCCGGCACTTCAACGTCAAGGACACCGTGGCCCGCAAGCTCACCGGTGCGCCCGGCACTGAGATCGCCCTGGCCTGGCCCAGCGACACCACGGACGAAGTGATCGAGGAATTCATTGGGATTGTGCGCGGGCGCACCGCGGCGAGCTCCCGGCAGCCCTCGGCGCAGCAGGAGAAACCCAAACGGGAACCCAAGCCGGACCGGCGCGGCCCCGCCGTCAAGAAACCCAAAGTGGCCCAGCGCTACGCCCCGAATCCGGACAAGGGCCGCGGCAAGGGATCCCGGAAAAAGGGGAAACGCTAGGACATGGCCGTCCGGGCGCCGGCGCGTAGAAGCTCAACGGCCCGGTCACCCGTCTCGTGAAGACAAGCCCTTCCCGGGCGTCAGTCAGGGCCGACGTCGCGCTGCACCGCAGCCGGCTTCGCCGTTTATTGTCGGCGCCTCCTCATATGCTTTGAGTGTGAAGAGCAACGCAGCGTGGAGTGCGGAGAGCAGGGCGGCCCTGGGGGCCGTCGCCGCGTCCGCTGCCGCGCTGGCTGCCCTCACCGGCGCCGGCGGTGCGGACCGCACCGATCCGCCCGGCGCCGACCGGCTGCAAAACGCTGATCCGTTGCGGGATCTGGCGGACGGTTGCCTGGACGGGCTCGCCGAGCTCACCCGGCTGGAAGCCCGGACCGCCACGCTGAAGGTTCAGCTGGCCGCCGATTACGCCCGGGCGGCCTGGTTCCTGGCGCCGCCGTCGGCGTCCCCGCAGGACCGCGCCGCCCGGGAGATGGCGCTGACCGCCGAGGTCGCCTGTGTCCTGACCGTCAGCGAACGCACCGCCGCAGCCCTCCTGTCCGACTGCCAGGCGCTGACGAAGGGGCTGCCGCTGACCCTGGCGGCCCTGCAGGCCGGGACGATCTCCTGGCAGCACGCCCGGATCATCGTCGACGAAACCACCGGCCTGGATCCGGCCGGGGCGGCCGGACTGGAGGCGCACTTCCTGGACTCCGGCGCGCCAAACCCGGCCCGCGGGTGCCCGGCCGGGGACCTCGTCCCGTCCCGGTTCCGGGCCAAGGCACACACGTGGCGGGAACGCCACCACCCGGTCAGCATCGAAGAACGCCACACCCGAAGCGCCGCGGACCGGCGGGTCGAGTTCGTCCCGGACCGGGACGGCATGGCCTGGCTTTCGGCCTACCTCCCGGCCGACACGGCCGCGGGGATCTGGGAGCGGACCACCGCCGCCGCCCGCGCCCTGCAGGGCCCGAACGAGGCCCGGCCCCTCAGCCAGCTCCGCGCCGACATCACCGCCGCCTGGCTCCTCACCACAGGCACCCTCTGCGGCGGCACCGGCGGAATGGCCAACTGCACCACCACCGGCGGACTGGCCGGCCGCGGAATGCCCGGCGGCGGCACCGGCCCGGCCGGGGGCGGGATGGCCGGCTGCGGCACCGGTCCGGGCGGGGGCGGGGGCGGGGGTGTGCCGGTCCCGCGGGCGCAGGTCCTGGTCACCGTCCCGGTCCTGTCCCTGCTGGGCGCCACGAACGAACCGGCCGTGCTGGACGGGTACGGGCCGATCCCGCCGTCGATGGCCCGCCGCCTGATCGCCGACGGCGCCGATTCCTTCCACCGGGTCCTGACAGACCCCCGCGACGGCGCACCGTTGGAAATCGGACGGACCAGCTACCGTCTCACGAAGGCCCAGCGTCAGTGGCTCCGGCTCCGCGACGGCAGGTGCCCCTTCCCCGGCTGCAGCAACCACTCCCTGGACAACGAGGCAGACCACCTCCTGGCCTGGGCCGACGGAGGCACCACCGGCATCTCCAACCTGGGCCAGCCCTGCCCCAAACACCACCGGCTCAAACACGGCTCCGGCTGGACACCCACCGGGGCCAGCAAAGACGCCCCGCCGGGCTGGACCTCCCCGGCAGGGCGGCACTACTCGAGCGAACACCAGGACTGGGAACCACCCCACTGGCCGGACCACATCCCGGCCACGGAGACACGCCTGGACCAAGGCCTGCCCACGGATCCGGGACATCATCCGGACCCGGCGCTCACCGGGTACCTGGACGTAGAACCCGGCCGGGACACCGAACCGGAACAGCCCCCGGATCCCTTCCCGGACTGGCACCAATTCACAGCCGCGCATCCCTTGCCCGCGGCGGATACGGACGATCCGGACTGGCCGGCGCCCCTCGACGACCCCTTCCCGGAATGCCTCCTGCTGCTATGCGTGTGATCGGCTAGGAGACCGCCCGCCGGGGTCGGGCTGAGCGGAGCGCTACCGCATTGCATACGGCGTCGCGAATCCGGATGCTGCGCTGCGATTCGAGTTGTGCCCTGTTGGGGCGGCAGCCGCTACTTGGCGCAGGCGTCCTGAAGGGCCTTGACGGATTCGGCCGGAACCTGGTCGCCGGACTCGGCGATCTGGCGCAGCGCCGTGGTGATTTCCGCGGGTGCTCCTGCGGTTTCCGCGCCGGCGACAAGGCCGCCCAGCAGTTCCTTGTCCTTGACGCTGACCAGACCGTCCTTCACAAGGGCGCAGGCCTGCTTCTTCACTTCACTGCCGGCCGCCGCGGCAACCTGGGACGCGCCGTCGTTGACGGCCTTTTCGGCGGCGCCCTGCACCTGGCCACAGCCGGTCAGGGCAATCAAAGAGGCGGCAGCGGCAAAGGCGAGACGTCGTTTCATTCAGCCACCCTAACAAGCGAGGTTGGTTAGGGATCCCGGAAAAAGGGGAAACGCCAGGGCATAGCCGTCCGGGCGCCGGCGCGCATAGGCTCGGTTCGTGGACATCGTCGAGTTCCTGACCGCACGGATAAAAGAAGACGAAGCTGCCGCCCTGAAGCTGCTCGGCGACCCCACACTGCCCGTATCCGGCGAGTGGTACGAACGCCGCCTGCTTCGCGAGTGCGAGGCCAAACGCCGGCTCATTGACATCATCGAATCCGCCCGCCAGTCCGTCCTCGCCGCGCTGGTCAGCCAGGAACCCGCCGACGCCGGATGGGTGCCGGACGTCATTGAATGGACCACCCTGTCCCTGAACACCCTGGCCCTGCCGTACGCCGACCACCCCGAATTCCAGGCCCGCTGGCGGACCCCCGGATGAGAGACACACGGGAGGAGCCCGGAGAATTCGTGGTTTTGGAAGACCAGCGGGTCTGTGACGCTTCCCCTGTTAAGACCGAGGACGCGGGTCAGAACGAAGTCGTGATCTCCGACCGTGGTGACGTTCTCGATCTGGCATTCCACTGACGCTGCCGACCCCGTGACTAGCGGTGCGCCGTAGTCGCCAGTAGTGGTTGGCGAAGCGGTCCGCTTCCTCGATCGTGGAGATGCACCGAGCCTTGATGGATGGCTCAGAGTGCAGCCGGAGGCGTGAACCTGACCGGTGGCACCTGAGATCTAACGATGGTTGGCTCGGAGGCGTCAGGTGCCGGCGGCATCGAAGGTGGTTCCGAAGTACGCTGCGCATCTCGCAAACGCCCCAGGGATGTTGCTGCTGGGGTGCTTGGGGAGTGCGGCCCCGGCCCGTGGGCCGCACTCCGCTGCGGTGGTGGCTTAGAGGTGGGTCAGTGCCAGGTCGGGTGCTGTTTCCGGGGTTGCCGGGCTGTGTTCGGCCGGTTCGCGGTGGAATTGGCCGTTCTTCATCACGGCGGTGATCTTGGTGATGTCCTGCAGGATGGTGATGTCCTCGAGCGGGTTGCCGTCGACCAGGATGAGGTCGGCGAAGAAGCCGGGCAGAACCTTGCCGAGTTCGCTGGGTTTTTCGAAGAGTTCCCCGCCGAGGGCGGTGGCGGCGATGATGGCTTCCATTTCGGTGTAGCCGAAGAGCTTGACGAAGTGGTCCAGGTCGCGGGCGTAGGTGCCGCGGGGTGTCCAGGCGAAGCCGTAGTCCCCGCCGGGCAGGACGCGGATGCCGCGGCGGCGCATTTCTTGGATGGCTTTGCAGGCGATTTCGAGTTCGCGGGCGTAGCCGGCTTTCTCTGCCGCTTCATGGGAGTACCCGAAGGCGGCGGCATCGTTGAGGGTGGCGACGATCCAGTTGATGGCCGGGGCGACGAAGACGCGGTCTTTGGCGGCTTCGAGCATGTCCATGCCTTCGTCGTCGATGTAGGAGGCGTGGTAGATCATGTCCACGCCGGTCTTCAGGGAGATGATGACGGAGTCGCGGCTGCGGGCGTGAGTGCAGACGCGGACGTGGCGGCGGTGTGCTTCGTCGACGGCGACCTGGAGTTCTTCTTCGGTGATGTAGGTGTCAGTGGCGGCTTTGGAGCCGGTGATTTCCTCGCCGGAGATGCTGAGTTTGATCTGGTCCACGCCGAGCCCGATGGTTTCGCGGACGACCTTGCGCATTTCCTCGACGCCGTCGGCGATCTGCGTGATGCCGGGGACGAGGTCGCCGGCGGTGGTGGCGATTTCCTGGCCGTTGGCCAGGTAGCGGGGGCCGGGGATGTCGCCGGCGTTGATGGCGTTGCGGACCACGACGTCGAGGCGCTTCTTGGCGCTGGCGGCGCCGAAGCACATGGTGTACCCGTAGTCGATGTAGGTTTTGGCGGACTGGACGGTGTGGAGCAAGTGCTCTTCGACCTGCATGGTTTCCAGGCCGTTGAGGTCCCCGTCGTTCCAGGTGAAATGAGTGTGTGCGTCGCACAGGCCGGACATGAGAGTCTGGCCGCGGCCGTCAATGACTTTGACGCCTTCGCGGGGCAGGTTCCCGGAGCCGGCGCGGACGTCGGTGATGCGCTCATCGACGATCAGCACTTCGCCCAGGAAGGGCTGGGCTCCCGTGCTGTCGAGGATGTTGACGTTGGTGAAGAGGGTTTTAGACATGACT
>ENA-OWNT01003707-OWNT01003707.1-seawater-metagenome-genome-assembly--contig:-NODE-3707-length-14148-cov-4.596901_pt1 | contig 14148 bp, 7 predicted proteins | sample MGYA00238136_ERZ651165 | MGnify/ENA primary metagenome ERZ651165 (study PRJEB26861, sample SAMN08777766) | seawater metagenome | isolation source: coastal seawater | place: USA: Florida | collected...
CCAACCAACCAACCCACCAACCAACCAACCAACCAACCAACCAACCAATCAACCAACCAACCAACCAACCAACCAACCAATCAACCAACCAACCAACCAACCAACCAACCAACCAACGCACGAACACCAGCGCACGAAGATGACCATGCGAACGACATGCCAACGAACAAGCGAACACAACAACCATGACGACGCAGTTGAAAGCCATGCGGACCAACATACCAAAATGAACTAACATACTTTACAAACGAACCAACGAACCAACACACGATGACGACACACACACCACAGTGGACGGCCACAGTCTGACCGAGAGCCGGAACGACCGAACGATGGACACACGCACACACGCGCAAACATACATACATGCACAATGATGAAGGAACTCACCTTGACAAAGCAACCCACGCATGCGAGCTGTCTTTGAAGGGTGGCACGTTGCTGGCGATTGTCCGTGCGTTGCCGCAACCGCGTGGCAGAACATGGCGGTAGCGGCAACTAATTGAGACAAAGGGCAATGTTTGCGTAAGCGATCCTACAGCCGTCAGAATCTGGCATGCATGCTGGCAGTTCAAGTACGTCGCCTCTGTCCCCGCGCCTCACAAGTTATTTGTCCGCCACCGAAGATGTCGACGATTCCGATTTGTAGCAAATTCCACATATCGACTGACAAAACAGAACAGATGTTGAAGGCTTCTGTGTGTGTAACTGATTGTTAAGTGTTCGGGGTTGCGGGGCTTCGTCCTGAACACGAACATGGCGCCTTTTGATGGAGGCATTCTACCTTTCATGTTCGGTTGTTTGGCCATGCTAACAGCAAGTGAAGCTGCGCCGATCCAGTGGCACGAAGTGCCTACCACTGGATCAGCAAAGGCATGGGTGACGTCGTCGACCGCAGCTGCGTGTGGTGGCCACCAAGCCCCTGCAGTGACGATTGCTGTGTTGGAACAAAGCCACATGGCCTTGTCAAATGCGTCCGTGGAACAGCATCCACCGCAGCTTAGTGGGCCTACCGATCCTCGTTTGTGTCCTCCCGACACCCCCATCAACACATACGGACTCGCCGATGTTGAAAACACATGGAGTTATCGCCGGGCGTATGTGTCTTGCAATTGCAATGTTAAATGTTCGACGTCGCGGTTCAAGCCAGTTACAGACAAAGGCAGTAAGCTACCGGAGCGCACATGTTCAGTAACCTCGGCCGTGCACTCATGGTGGCTTGGCAACTCGCCTGGCGGCTTCTACGCCATGCGCTTGCCGTTGCCGGATTGCGCGCATGCAAACTTCTCCACCGTCACCTCGAACGGTGCCTGTAGCACCCACGTGATGATGTTCGCTGGCATGGAGAACTGCTCCGAGCAAATTGAGCTAATTGGAACAGACAAGGACGCACCGGTTTCTCACAGCTGCGTGTTTCAAAAGTCCATCAAGCAAGTAGAGGCATTTGCCACTTTCGATCTCCCCAAAAATTGGCCAACTTACTCGCAGGAGCAAAACGCTTTGGACGAAGCTATTACGACAGCAAAAGGATGTAATTACGCTGATCAACATCTTGGAACGTGGGCCGCAGACGGAAGCGTGTGGAAAGCCCCGGGGTGCAAAGTCGGTGCCGGCAAGCCACCATCAAAGTCGAACAGCATGAACTCATACGTGTGTACCATAGGGGACTCGCACTTCATGCGGACGCACAGTTTGGCAAAGAATGTCGGCGCCCAAGAGTTCGGCTTCAAGGTTAAAAACGACGCTGACGGCCGTGTCAACCAGTTCTTGGACAATACCACTGAACGCGAGAAGGTAGTTGTCAAAGCCATGAAAAGGTGTGCCACTGCACAAAAAAAATTTAAAGGAGCTCATGATGCCACCATAATTGGGATGGGATCTCACTGGCCACATGCTTCTCCACGTGATCTTGAAGCGTTTGGGGATCGTTTGGCTGCACACGCAATAAAGGATGACTCTTGTGTCATTGCAGTGTCGACGTTAGATTCGTGTTTTGAGAGTATCCCGACCAAGTTTCCCGTGGCTCAGCGAGTAGACCGCAGTTCATGGCGCTTCGCAACACATGTAAGTCCAACGTTATGGCTGTCTGTGCATGTGTATTGTGCTTCAGACACCCACTACATGCTTGAACGTGTGAAGAAAACCACGTCACATTGGTGCCATTCATCATCTCAGGCCGAAACTTTACGTCGACACTTTGCGAAATTGCGCACCAATCACACCGGCAGCAAAGCTCCGCGCCTATTCTTCGTTGACGCTTTCTCGGCAGCTTTAGCATTGCACTGGACCCACTGCAACGACGGCGACCCCGTCCATTTCCACGCAAGCCCCATGTACAAGGAAATGTGGCGGATAATTTTGCGTGCTGTGACTGACTTATGTTAGATTTTATCAATACAACACCACAATGCATGGAAGAAACTTAAATTGGTGTCGCTGAACACGTATGTCTGTGCTTGTAGAGGTCAACGCTGGCGGGTGGTGGCTGGACTCCAACAGACAGCGCAACTTTGGCAGGGTGATGTATGTATGTGCTGTGACTACGAGTACGTAGGAATGTTGTAGACTGGGTTGTAGACTGGGCCGCCATCGTCTCGTCTATCGTATTCAGGACGAAAACCGGGTCAATGAAGGAATGTATCGCAGAAGTGAGCGCGTCGGTGATAATGTCCGTTGCGCAGTCTGAGTTCGTTGACATGTTGTAGACTGGGCTGACCGTCTCATCTAGCGTTACAGGATGAAACTCAGGTCAATGTAAGACGCCTTCGCGACGACAAGGCGAAAGAGATTCTGCTCATGACACGTTTAGTTGCGAGCACGTCTGGCACATTGTGTGCTTTTGATTGTGGATTGTTGATGGGTTCTGCTCCGTACGGGTGTGGCTACGACAGACAACCAACTATTGCAACCGTATCTACAAGTACCCGGGTAGTGTGGGAACTGCACGAACCAAATGAGGTGCTTGCGAACTGTGAAGGTCAGAGATTGCAGCGACGAAGATCAAGCAAGTATTCCACGAAGCCAATGTCCGGCACGATGGGCATTTTCACACACATTTTCACATTTTCACTCCCATGTTTTCACATTTTTCACATTCTGCGTATTTATTTACTCGTTTGCGGAAGCACTTTCACAGGGCAGCCGTTGTGTGGTGAACCAGTGGGGGGGAAGGAATTAATTCATGATCGTACACTCCGCACCGGTAATTACCACCCTCACCCACGGTTCCCATCGTGCCCACACAGCGCATTGTGGTGTTTCGCCTTCAAGGCATACGGCCAATCGAACGAAAGGGACGGCAGCACGAACGAACAAAACGAACAGACATTGCAGCACGGCCAACGACGACGCCAACACCAACACCAACAAACAACACCAACACCAACACCAACACCAACGCCGACACCGACACCAACACAAACACAAACACAAACACGAACGGCGTCGCACGCACGCACACAGTTGTAAATGGATCAACTGATGTTATCAAACAAAGGCACGCATGCGAGCTGTGATCAGAGACTACCTCCGTCAGCTGGTGCTTATCAATGCATGGCCACGTTGACGTGGCGTTCACAGTCAAAGCTGTAAGGGCTTTGACGCGAAAAGTCGTGTGTGGGGACAACGAAACATAACAGCAGCGTGTGTGAATTGGGACACCAGACAGAAGCAGTGCAAGGGCGCAGGCAGGCCGGAGTGGAAGGGCAAACGTGTCCCTGCCAACCCAACAAGACCTCCGCAGCACTTTTGCCTCCATCGAATGCGACAGTGGCCTACGATAGCGCAACCTATCAGCGCTTGCTTCAATTAATATGTTGCCAAAAAGAATACGGATGCTGTGTTGTTCTGCGTGTGGGTGATACTACCGAGCCGGGTTGTTGCGACACTTCGTCCCGAAGATGCCACCTTTCTTTGGCGGCTTGATGCCCGGCATCTTCGCTTGTTTGGCCGTGCTAACAGCAAGTAAAGTGCCGGTCCAGTGGCATGAAGTTCCTACCACTGGGTCAGCAAGGGTATGGGTGACGTCGTCCACCGCAGCTACGTGCGGTGGCCACCAAGCCCCTGCTGTGACGATTGCTGTGTTGGAACAAGGCCACATGGCCTTGTCAAATGGCTCCATGGCACAGCATCCGCCACAGCTTACTGGGCCTACCGATCCTCGTTTGTGTCCTCCCGACACCCCCATCAACACATACGGACTCCTCGACGTGGCAAGCAAATGGGGCTATCGCCGCGCGTATGTGTCTTGCAATTGCAGTGAAAAGTGCTCAACATCGCGCTTCAAACCGGCCGTAGACAAAGGCAACAATCTACCGGAACGCACATGTTCAGTGACTTCGGCTGTACACTCATGGTGGCTGAGTAACTCGTCTGACGGTTTCTACGCTATGCGCTTACCATTGCCGGACTGCACGCATGCGAACTTCTCCACCGCTGCTTCGAACAGCGCTTGCGCCACTCACGTGATGATGTTCGGCGGCATGCAGAACTGCTCCGCGCCAATTGAGCGAATAGTAACGGACAAGTACGAGCCGGTTTCTCACGACTGCGTATTTCAAAAGTCCATCAAGGAAGTGGAGGCATTTGCCACTTTCGACCTCCCAAAAAATTGGCCAACTTACACGCAGGAACAAAATGCTGTGGACAAAGCAGCCACCGCAAAAGGATGTAATTATGCTGATCAGCACCTTGGCATTTGGGCGGCAGACGGAAGCGTGTGGAAAGCCCCGGGGTGCAAAGTCGGTGCCGGCAAAAAGCCACAATCCTCGTCAAAGTCTGGGGCCAACTCGTACATTTGCACGATAGGGGACTCTCATTTCATGAGGACACAGAGTCTGGCAACAAACATTGGTGACCAAGAGTTCGGCTTCAAGGTCAAAAACGAAGCGGATGGCCATGTTAACCAGTTCTTGGACAACAGCACTGAACGCGAACAGGTAGTTTTCAAGGCCATGAAGAAGTGTGCCACCGCTCAAAAGAAGTTTAAAGGAGCTCACGATGCCACCATACTTGGAATGGGATCTCACTGGCCACATGCTTCTCCACATGATCTCGAAGCTTTCGGCGATCGTTTGGCTGCACACGCGATAAAGGATGACACCTGTGTCATTGCAGTGTCGACGTTAGACTCGTGTTTCGAGAGTATTCCGACCAAGTTCCCTGTGGCTCAGCGAGTTGGGCGCAGCTCCTGGCGTTTCGCAGCGCATGTACGTTCAACGCTGTGATTGTCTGTATTTGTATTGTGTTACAGATACCCAGTGCGCGCTTTTTTGTTTATGTATGAAACAAACCACGTCAAATTTGTTTCATTTTGCCACCCCAGGCCGAAACTTTACGTCGACACTTTGCAAAGTTGCGCAACAATCACACCGGCAGCAAAGCTCCTCGTCTATTCTTCGTGGACGCTTTCTCGGCAGCTCTAGCATTGCACTGGACTCATTGTAACGACGGCGATCCTGTTCACTTTCACTCGAGCCCGATGTACAAAGAAATGTGGCGGATAATTTTGCGTGCTGTGACTGACTTGTGTTAAATGTACACAGCTCAATTATAGCAATGAAGTACGACAACACACACGAACTGATCAAAGAGTCTCAGCTTTGTACACACCAGTATCTCTGTGATTTAAGTGGCCAAAACTCAACTTTTGCTACTGCCATCGATGTCCGATTGTCTATAAACTTGCAAGCTGAGGAACGGAAGTTGCTTGGCCAAAGCGACAAACTCCCATCGGCTGCGCAGTTCAGGAACGAAGGTGTGGTGATTTCCAGTGATGTTCGGGTCGCCACCGCCACGGCCAAACAGGGTCATAATAATGTCACCAGTTTGGACCGGTTCCCGCCCATTTCCAAGGTGCGATTCGTCAACTTCAGTAACTCGAAGGTACGTACAACCTTCGAGAGGCACGTACTCTCCTTCCATGGCAATTTCCCACTTGCTGTCTTCGTCATCGAATGCATCTGTTCTCGATGCCCAGCCTTGCACCTCCTCAACATCGAAGCCTAGAACTTGCATCAGCTGGCTGCCTCTTCGTCGGCTTTTGGGACTCAACGGCACGTCTCGTAAACCGTCTGCGCGGTTGTCTACAACGTAATATCTCCAGCCCGGCGGGTGGCCGAGTGGCTCTTGGAACTGCGAGTGATGCACAGAGCCCCACACAGCACCCACAGCTTCCATGACACCATCTCGAATCCAATCGGGGGAGTGTGGCGGAATTCTTTCGGCCAAATGAGCGCTCACTTCATCAACGTTGCTGTGCTGGCTCCGAAACAGCAGGTGAAACTTCGCAAAACATGCTCGAAACTCTATCACAGAAACTGCCCCGTCGCCATCCTGCCGTGGTAAATCGTTGTGTTAAAACAATAATATATCTCTCACAGCCACCAGTAATATCCGAATTACCTGGTCCAAGCGGTGAAATTCGTCGTCGACAAACTTTGAGAAGTTGTTTGCATATCTACGGTGAGAGAAAAGCGATGTGAAGCGACGGCACGTAGGTTGCAGAGCGAAACAAGCATCCATACTTACTTTGAAGATAAACCCCATTCCTCCAGGGATTCAGTCAGCTCAAGTTTCGTAACCCTGCCATCGGCGTCGCGGTCTATTACGTCGAACAGCTCGCGGATTTTCTTCTTGTCCTCACTCTGCGTCCAGAAAATATCAGCAGTGTCACCAGATGTATGCAACGAAAGTGAAGAGAAGAGGCCACACGGCAGTAGCAAAGCCGTGTCACGCACCTCGTTGTGGTCTCGAAGCGAGACTAAGTGGTCACTTCCATTTTGTGCAATGCAATAAAATGCCAGTTGGCGAATGCTGACACCATGCAGCGTTCTCAGGAGGTAGTCTATGTCCGCGCCTGCTTCGTTCCGTTTGTTCAGGCTGGCGCCGAACAACAGCAATTCGCACAAAATGTCAACGTCCAAGTTGTACGCTGCCAGCATGGCCACCGAATTGCCATCGGAGCCCACAGATGCATCAATCGTGGCACCGTTTTCCAGCAATTGTCGCACAATCATGAGATTGCAATGAAACACGGCCACTCGCAAAGGAACAGAACCACTATTAGTTGCGTGATTGGGGTCTGCACCTGCCTTGAGCAACATCAAAGAAACATCATCGTGATTGTGTTGAACTGCGATGTACAATGGTGTCACTCCAGAGTCGTTTGGCTGGTCCACCTGGATGCCGTGCACACCATGACCAAAACGCATGGTGAATTACATTGCGGACGGGCACTCGCGCATGTGTGCTTCACCACAAACCGTGGCTTTTGCCTCCAACAAATGCGACACGCATTCTCCATGTCCATCGTGCGAGGCGATGTATAATGGTGTTGCACCACCAAGCTTTGGCATATCGATGGCTTCGGCAGAGTGGTTCAGCAAATGTCGGACTATGTCTTCACGCCCTTCCTGGCATGCAAGATACAGCGCTGTGCAATTTTTTGCAGCTGTAATTGTTTGCCGTAACTCCGTGCCATACGATTGGCATAACTCTTGCACGACGTCGACGTGGCCTTGGCTTACCGCGAGCACAAGCGGCGGTGCGCCATCTGGAGGCACGTAGTTGGGGTTGGCCTTGGCTTCGCACAAAGCCGAACAAGCCGAAATTCCTGCAACGTGTCAATTCGATGGGTCACATGCACGACAAAAGAGCAACCATGTTTTTCGTCAATCGACTTGGCGAACCTCCGAAGTAGCACGCAATTGTCAATGGCGTCATCCCGTCATTAGTTTGACCTATCGCACAAGTTGGGTAAATTGAGCACGAATGCTGACAATTGTGGACGCAGCACCACTTACAATCGACGTTGGTCTTCATTTTTACAATGTTTTCCACCATATCCCCAGCGTCGTCCTCAGCCATGTCAAGCAGCGATTCTTCGTCCGGCAACCCGACTTGATACAATGCGAGGCCGTGATGCTTTTCGAGGATGCTTTGCACGCTGCTGCCATTGGTGGCAGCAACAGGTGGATCGCCCGCGGCATGGAAAAGTTCTCGCAGCATTTCGAACTGGCCTTCTTGCGCGGCTAGCATCATCAATGTATTGCCGTCATCGCCGTCGACATCTGCGATCCCGTTGCTGAGAAGAAACCGAAGAGCATCGATGGTCCCTTCAAGAATTACCACTTCCGTGGCCGTGCTTCCGTCATCAGCGGTGACTGCCGCGTCTGCTTTGGCGCTGAGCAATACCTCAGCAACATCGATGGATCCATGGCGTAGAGCTTCGAGGAGAGGAGGATGACCGTCGCTGTCGGGCAGGGCATCGTTCAGCGCCGTCGGAAACGACATAGTATGGCTAAGCAGCGCGCTGATAACGTCGGCGCCGTCTTTTTCAATTGCAGCACGGATGGGGTCAATGAATAGTTCGGGGCACTCATTAATGTCGAAGCCAGCTTCTGCAATTGTCTGTGCAACTCCAGCAGCGTCACCCGCGTGACACAAGTCTGACAGTTTTTGAAGTTGTTGGACACGTTTTTCCTCCTTCGTGGCAAGTGCCTCTTCTTCTGCCCGCAACGCAGCCTGTTGTGCGGCTTGTTGCTTGAGACGATGATAAATCGTTTTCGCCCGAGCCATCCGCCACGCGCACTGAATTTTTATGGAAGCGTTGCGTGTGAGGGTTGCTTGAGCTGCTTGTTCCCTCACCAGTGTCACCGACTTTCGAGCGCATGAACACCTCCAAGCACACTGTATTGTGATTGCTGCACTCTCAGCCGCAAGTACTCGTCGCTGGTGGCGTGCATGGGCTGCGATTCTGGACTGCATGCACCGCCATGCACATTGTATCACAACTGCGGCATGTTGTGCAGCTTTGAGGTCGGCTTCAGCTTTCAGCACGTTGTAAACATCTCGTGCGCATCGTTGCCGCCACGAACACTGGATCGTCAAGCTCGCAGCGTGAGCCGCTTTCTCTTGCTTTAACGTCCGCATTAGCATGCGCGCGTGTGTGCTTCTCCACGCGCACTGAATGGTCACTGCAGCCAAGTCCGCTTTTGCTTGCGCTCGCGCGGCCGCGGCTTGCCTGGATGCCACGGCGCGATCGTTGAGCTCGACTCTGGCGCACATGCATCGCCAGGCGCATTGCATTACCGTTGCTGCGTGCTCAGCACGTATTCGTTCAGAAAGTTCTTTGGCTACGCGTTTGCCCTTGCAAACCGCCCTGGCTTTTGCAGATCGCCAGCAGCATTGGATTGTCACGGCGGCCGCACGGCGAGCAACCGCAATGCGTCGATTGCTGCATGTGGCCATTGCCATGATGCACCTCCAGAAGCACTGCATCGTCACGGCAGCCATCAGACGAGTACAGGCAGCTCTCTTTTCACTGCAAACAGCCTTGGCTTGAATACACCGCCAGAAGCACTGAATGACAACTGCAGCTGCCGTTGCTACGGCGTGGGCAGCCTTTGCACGCTCAGCTTTCCGTACTTTGACCGTAACTCGCGCATACATGCATCGCCAGCAGCACTGAATTGTGATCACACTCCGCGTTTCTAACTGCTTCCGCTGACGGCATCGATAGCCCCGCCAGAGAGCTTGGATTTTTGTGGTGCATGCCGTCTCGCGAATATGCCGTTGCTTCGCTGCCTTCTGCGAGCGACGTCGCTTCAGTTCTTGGCCAGCTTTAAAGCGTCGCCAAGCGGACTGAACGCGAATCGTTGCGCTTCGTATGTCAACGTAGCGTGTTCGGTCCAAATAACGCCGGCAGCAACTTTGGATTATCGTGGCTGCTTGCAATTTGCGCTGTTGTTCGGCAAGACGAATGCGCCGCAGGTGAGCTTTCTGCCGGCCCCAATGACCTCGAATACATGCTTGGATTACAGTTGCGCTGGTGTGCCAGGCACGGACGAATGACCTCACAGTCCAAGCTCTGAACAAACGCTGGATGTCGATTGATGCTCCCTCCCTTCTACGGATCGATGCAACACGCCGGCGAGCCAAGTGCCCCCTGACTGTGGCCTGCAAACATACTACGTTGGTGTGCCAACATCTAACCAGAGATCTGACGGCGCGCCCGCGCCATATACGCTGAATATCTATGGCAGCGGCTGAACGGACCGTTTGCTGCTGTCGAATATGCTCAACGAGGACGATGGCCAAGGTCATACGACAGAAACTCTGAACACGTACGACTGCAGCACGTGTTCGAGCGGCTTTTTTCCTCCCAATCATTCCACGAATTACGCGCTGTGACGTCCGCGCAGCGCTGTCGGCTCTCTTACGCCGCCTCAGACAACATATTGCGTCTACTTTGCGCCAGAAACATTGTATTTGGACAGCTGCAGTGAGCATTTTCCGCGTGCGAACGCGCACGGCATGGCCACGAATAATGCGTTGCAGAGTGGTTGCGGCCTCCCTTCGCGTAGTTTTCCACTCACGTTGCCTCCTCGCACGACGACGACCAACGAATCCGCGCCAAACCCGCTGCGCAGTCCGAGCAAGAAACTGAGTCAGTTTGAACAGCCGGGACGCTGTGAACATTCGTACTGCACTTTGAATCGTGCCTGCGGCGTGGTGGCGCTGCTCGGTTTCAAGGGCCTGCTTTTGCTGAGCAGCATAAAGGGCCATGAGATGCGCTTGACGCTTTTGGGCTTCCAACTCGAGGCGCCGCCGCTGGGCCAGCATCATCCGAATGTGGGTCTGGCAACGTGTTGCTGCACGGTGCATGGCCATTATTCGGAGACGGACCATCCATCCACGGACTACACGTTGAACATTCGTTGCTGCCGTCATTTGCAATGCTCGCAGCTTCCTATCCGCAATAATTTGAGCACATAGTTCGCGAGCACCTCTGATGGCATCGTCTTGTTCGGTGATGCCAACACTAAGAGCGGACTCAATCGCTTTGATGACTGGATCCTCGTCACCTGATACACGGGCTGTGATGGTAGCTGCCTTCACATTGTCCAAATTCCGCTGCCATTCCGACCGTTGGCGAGACAGGAGCTCGCGTGCCCTTTGCACGCCTGGGGATGTCTCATGCACACCTTCTTGGAGGGCCGATGCGATACATTGGTCCAGCTGTGCCATGTCCTGCACGTTGAAGTCCAGTTCCATGGGCTTAATCAGTTCCACCAACTTCCGCTCCTCTTCTTGAATGAGTTCTGCTTTCTTCCTGAGCACTCGCACCGCTTCATACGCAGCGGATACCTCGACGACAGTCTGGGGTGCCGACGAGCCCAGGGCTTTGCGGATGGAGTAGTTGGTGACACCTGCTACCAAAGCCAAACGAATTTCTTCCTCCAGCATTTTGGAGAACCTTGCAACAGCTTCAGCTTCAGCCTTTTCAGCGGCCATAGCTCGCGCCGCTGCGATTGTTTGTTGTCGCGTGGCTTCGAACTCAGAGATATTGAGTCCCGCTCCCGTGAGGGATGACTGCAATGGCGTCCTTGTGTGTTGAGCTTTCCGTCGCTGTGGAACAACAGTTTTCTCCACACGTTTGCGAGACTCGCGATCGGAAACGAGTGCCAACCTAATTTGGCTCGTAGCTGTGCCACCGCGCTCCTTGACACCGTCGCCGGAGCACACATCATCACCCATGGCAACTATATCTGAGACGTCGCGCTTATCAAGGCGGGCACGTGGATCACGGCTCGCTTGCGTCGCAGCCTGCGCTGGGGCGCGGCCGTCGAGGCTATCGGAGTCGGCTGCTTCGGTCCATGAAGAGGTTGTGTGGCTCGAGAGAGGAGATAATGCGCTTGGTACCTGCTTCTTGCGCGGACTCTTTCTGACTCGCGGTAGAGGTGTGGAGTCCGTCAACCAGCCCACTTTTGTTGGTGAGTTCTGCTGCGGGCTCTGTGTGTCACTCGTTACTTGCTTGTCCACACCGGCATCGGGCTGTTGCTCTCTGTACCTCGGAACCAGAGCTGGCATCATGTTTGGGAACCGTTTGGCCAACTCTGTAGTCGTTTGGTGCCCATTCTGGGGTAGCTTGAACGCTGCTTGGCGTCGCTTCCCACTTTGTTGACCGTCGTCACTTGCGACCGATTGGAGTCCCGAGTGGTGAGCGTAGGAGCTCGCACTGCGCGAGCGTGGGCGTACACCTTTGCGAGTACGTGTGCGAGCACGCGTGTTCGTTGTCGGTGCAGTTGCAAATGAAGGAAGATACGGACTCTTTGGTGTCGACCGAGATTTCGTTTGCGACGACTCTGCGGGCCCGCGGTCCCACATTCGTGCAGTCCGGGAAGAAGGCAGTCCGGAACGCGCGGATTGTGCCCCGTCCGTTTGTCGCTGTGGGATGTGATCGTGGCTAAACAGACGCGCCATTGAAGGAGCATTCATGTCCGCCTTTGGCAATTGCAGTGCTCCGTCCCAGGAAAGCGAACGCTTGTGTCTGTGCCCAGCCTTTCGAGTCGCCTCTTTCTTGCCACGCGCAGGCCCCGCATTTGATACGCGCATGGCTACCGCCGCAGACTACCTGCGGAGGCGTCGACAAATCAAGGTTGTCGCACAATCCATCGAGACAGCAGTTCTGCGATGCCAAAGGTCGCAAGGCAGTGTCGTCCGAGAAGTTCGCAAAGTTTCTGGCTGTGGTATGCTGTCATAGCTCTTCTTTGGCTTTCTGCGAACCATTGTTGATGATTTTGCAGCGGAACCAACAAAACTGGGGCGAAACGCACGCCCAGTCTCCAAACCGATGCAAAGCAGTTGCCCAACAACTCGTTGAGTGGCCACAACAATGGTATTTTGAACAACACGAGGCCAAAACATCACAACGTCGCAACGTCAAAACGTGTTGACATCACAGATTCACAGTGTCATAACAACGTAACACCACACCAAGCAGCTGCAAGTGGCAACGGAAGCCGTCGCAACACCACCACAGTGTGACCATTACAGCGCCGGCGCAACATTGCGAAGTTACGAATGCACACAACGACGACGCCGTCACCACCACCGTCGTCGGCGTTGGAATAACAACGACGATGCTCTCACACTGCGTCAAGCGGCGTCCTCGCCACAACGTCGCCGCAACGTCTCAGCAATGAGAACAACAACGTCGAACGACAAGGCAACTAAGAAGACGTCGACGACGCCGACGACGCCGATAGAAAGCAAAGCACTGGCGGCAGCGAGCGCGGCAACACGCCACAACCATGGCGACTGCAGTGACGACAACCACGACGGTGCCGACGACGACACCAACCATGCCGTCGTCACAACAGCACAGCAACAACGACGACAACAACGCAACGACGACAACGACGACGACAGCGACAACGACGACAACGACGACGACAACGACGACGACAACGACGACGACAACGACAACGACAACGACGACGACGACGACGACGACGACGACGACGACGACAGCAACACAAACGATAACCGCCGTTCGTTTGTTCGATGTCACTGAAATTGGGACTATGACATTACAATGTCACTACTGTGCACTTAACACAGACATGTTTTCTAAACGGTTTTATGTGCTGCTGTGGGTAGCATTGAGATTTAGTGAAAGTTTCTTATGGTAGTGTACGGTACAGTAATATGGTAATCAGACAACGTCGACAGCAGAGCAGAGCAGCAGCGCAGCGCAGCGCAGCGCAGCGCGACAACGAACCAACCGCACGCAAAGTGACAACAGAATGACAGAATGACAAATTCACGAAATGACGAAATGACGAAATGACGAAATGACGAAAGAGAACGAAAGCGACGAAATGACGAAATGACGAAAGGGAAAGAAAGCAACGAAGAAGTCACAAAGTCAGCACAACGTAACAAAGTCTGACTTTGTGATTTTGTGATTTTGTGATTTTGTGATTTTGTGACTTTTGTGACAAAACAAAGTCCACAATCCCACAGTGTCACTCAAAGTCTCAAAGTGCCACAAAGAATGAACAATGAATGAACAATGACACAGTGAAGAAATGCCAAAAAGTGTCAAAAAGTGTCAATTGGTCAATTGTTATAATCAGTTGTACAGTACCAGCTACTGTGTTGCTCTTCGTGAGCTGCGGAGTTGACGCGTTCACACGTTTTGCTGTCTGCTTCCTCGGTTTTCATATTTTGAAAATGTGAGATTTTTGACGTTTTGAGATTTTGAGATTTTTGAGGTTTTGAGGTTTTTTGTTCGCAGATTTTCAGATTTTCAGATTTGATTTGCAGATTTGCAGATTTTCAACAACATTGTCACTATTATAC
>ENA-OWNT01003708-OWNT01003708.1-seawater-metagenome-genome-assembly--contig:-NODE-3708-length-14141-cov-4.265074_pt1 | contig 14141 bp, 3 predicted proteins | sample MGYA00238136_ERZ651165 | MGnify/ENA primary metagenome ERZ651165 (study PRJEB26861, sample SAMN08777766) | seawater metagenome | isolation source: coastal seawater | place: USA: Florida | collected...
CAGATCGGCTTCGCTCGCCTTCGTTCACTTCCTCCTTCGTCGTCGTCGTCGTCGTCGTCGTCGTCGTCGTCGTCGTCGTCGTCGTCGTCGTCGTCGTCGTCGTCGTTCTGTCTTCGTTCGTTCGTTCGTTCGTCGTCGTTCGTCCGTGCATCCATTGCTCTGTCGTCGTTCGTTTGTTCGTCGTTCGTTCGGCGTTCGTTCTGTCTTCGTTGGTGCATTCGTTCTGTCGCCGTTCTGTCTTCGCTCGTGCATTGTTCTGTCGTCGTTCGTGCATTGTTCTGTCGTCGTTCGTGCATTGTTCTGTCGTCGTTCGTTCTGCGTTCGTTCTGTCTTCGTTCCGCGTTCGTTCTGTCTTCGTTCCGCGTTCGTCCTTCCGCGTTCTTTGTCGCCGTCGTTCTGTGTTCGTTCGTCGGTCGTCGGTTGGCGTCGTTCGTCGTTTGCTGTTGTCTATTCTCTGTTGGCGTTTGTGGTGCTTGTGGTGGTATTTGTGGTGGTGAGTGTTCTCCGTGCTCTGTGTACTGCTATCCACAACAAAACAGCAGATGGCGACGACATATAAGTGACGACGACCCACGATCACGAACGGTGACGACGCCGATGTCTGGTGCGGCGGTGGCGACAACGGGCGTGATAAAGACACGGTCACACGCGTCGCGTGTCTGTCTAGCTGACGACGCCACTCGCGTAACAAAGCGCCGCGCTGGACGGACCACGTCCTCGAGCGCCACGCCGTCTTTTTTCTCGTTCTGCTTTGTTTGTTCGTTTGCTTTTGGCGTTTGTTCTTGCGTGGTGCGTTCTGTTGTGTGCGTCGGCTATGTTTGCGTGACGGAAGCACACCGAAAGTGGATCCGAGCTTGCGAGCAAGCTTTGGCCCGCCCGCTTCTCGGCCGCGACGAGGCCGCACGACGCTCCCACTTGCAGTGGTTCGTCGCCAGAGAGTTTGAGGTGAGGCGCCTGAGGTCGTGGCGGCCGGGCGACTTCACAGAATGGCCACCGTAAAATTGACCAAGTACCTGGTCTCCACATGCCCAGTTGTCCTTGAAGGCGGCACGCCTGACGAGGTCAAGCATGCTTTGGTGGGACCAGACGCGCAGCGCATCTTGTTGCAGTTTGCCAACGACACACAAAATGTTCTCTGCGTCCGGTACGTCGGCCAAGTGGTGGACGAAAATGGCGAAGGATCACCGTCGGCAGCTGCAGCTGCCGACGGTGAGACCTCTGCGACGTTTCGATTTTCCGGAGAAGTCAACTACGTCGGAGAGCCTCTCCCCACTGTCGTGTTCGTGAAAAATACGGCCGGCCCGCTTGACGAGACAAGGAAAATTGGTGCTCAAATTCAAATGATCACCATCAACTCTGAGGCGAATGCTGGTGCTGACGGTGAGGAGACCAAGGAAGGGGGTTCCAAAGAGAAAGCCTCCACGGAGGCCACCACTTCTGATGTTGGCACGGGTACGCTGGAACTTTTCCGTGGCTACATCTCACAAGTATTTGCGCCAATGGTCCGCAGTTATGCTTCGGCGCGCGTGGGCGGCGAGACCAATGAGACCAAGGCCAGTGACGAAACCATGGCTGCTGCCAGCGGTTTTGCCAATTTGACGCGCAAAATCAACGAACTGGACATCGCCTTCACGCACTGCCAGCAAAACTTCCAGGTCCCAGACATCGTGCTGACCCCGCACCCTGACATCCTGGAGGCCAGTACGAAGTGCAAGACGGAGGGAAGGGTGCTCAGTGTCAGCGAGGTTGGCCTGGAAGCGAAGATCAAGGATCACACGTTCTTGAACACCTTGACTGGGCAAGTGAAGAAGTGGATCAAGGAAATTCAAAAGGTGACAGGTTTGTCACGCGATCCGTCCCTTGGAAACACGATGGCGGAAGTGACGTTTTGGAAGTCGATGGACAAGTCATTGGAGTCAATCAAACGCCAGGTTGAGTCGCCGTTCATCGAGTTGACCTTCTCTATTTTGCACCAAGCCAACAAGTTTTCGGTCCGATTTGGATTTGACGCTGGCACGTCGTTGTCGCCACGCATCGAGGAAGTCCGCAACATCATGAACCTCATGAAAGACTTCCCCATCGATGCACTCCTCACCGCACCGTCCATGGCTGCCATTGGTGCATCGTTGAAGGCTCTCTTGACGCACATGAACCGCATTAAAACCATCGAGCACTATTCCTACAATCGCACAGTGCGACTCATGCAGGCTGTGTCTCGTGACCTTACAAAGAAGCTCACAGGCTTGCTGTCGCAGCGCAACATCATGAAGGGCTCGTTCGCTGACTGTGCTCCCTCGATCAACGAGGCCGTGGAACTCCTTGAGGATTTCCAGGGCGACAAGCGAGACTTTTTGTCGGATTTGCAGTCATCGAAGAAGCGCAAGTCCAAGCGCCGAGAGAAAAACTTGCCGAAACAGTCCATGGCCCACGAACCGCTACTGACCAGGTTGAAGGCATTCAAATTGCTTCGAACCGACCACAGCAAGTTTTACTCCATCATTAAGAGCGTGCTGTCCAAGGACGCCAGCCTCGGCAACAGCGTGAAGATGCTGGAGCAACTTGACGAGGCCTACAGCCAGCTGTGTGAAGCAGATGTCCTTGACATCTCCGAGTCAGGCAAAACAAAGTGGGATGACCACATGAAGTGGTACCACAACAAGTTTGACCAAGTGGAGGCGACCATCACGTCAAAATTGCGAGAGGTGTTGGGAGCCACTCAGACTGCCAACGAAATGTTCCGCATTTTCTCCAAGTTTAATGCGCTTCTGGTTCGTCCACGTGTGAAGGGTGCCATCCAGCAATTCCAAAAGCAACTACTGGACCAAGTCTCTGCAGATATCGCGCGTCTTCAGGCGAAATTCACGGCCCAGTTCCAAGGGTCCGAGGAAAGCAAAATGAGTGCCTTGCGTGACCTCCCCCCCATCTCCGGCTCCATTGTATGGGCTCGCCAAATCGAACGGCAGCTCAACAATTACCTGCGGAGAGTTGAACACGTGCTCGGAAGCAATTGGGCCACCCACCCGGCTGGAGTGAAACTCAAAAACACTGGAGACATGTTCAAGTCGCACTTGAACGCCGACAAAATTTTTAAAATTTGGTGGGAGAACATCCAGAAGCGTGGCAAAGAAAGCCACAGCGGCTTCGACTACAGTCAACAAATCCTTCACGTCGTCGCGGATCGGCGGCAGCGTTCGAGTGGGTTCGAGTTGCGTGTTCAGTTCGACCCTCAAATCATTAAGTTGTTCAAGGAAGTACGGAACTTGGATCACTTGGGCTACGGCGGAAAAATCCCTCTCTCCGTTCGAGTGGAATCACTGCAGGCCAAGGAAAAGTATCCGGAGGCCATGTCTTTACAAGAAACCCTCCGTACATTCAACCGCTGCAACGCATCCATCCAACCGTCGATCAGGCCTCTCCTCGCCGACCGCATGATTGATATTCAGTCAACTATCGAGTGGTCATTCAAGCGAAAGATTTGCTGGGAGATGGACAAAAGCTTCCTTGAAGACTACGTCACGAAATTGCACAACAACGTCATGTCCCTGCATGACCAACTCGGTGAAATTCAAGACAGAGCCTCCAATGTTGAGGAGCTTGTACAGCAGCTGAAGACATGCTCATACTCTCACTCAGCGTTTTCTGAAATCCTCACCGAGCTACAGACAGTGATTGACAACATGAACTTGTCTAGTCTGTCCAACCTTGATTTCTGGGTGGCTCACGTGAACGACGACGTCGCCAAAGTTTTGCTCCAGCGTCTGCGAAACGAAGTGCAGGAGTGGGTTGATGTGTTCCAATTGATCAACGACCCTGCGTTGTTAAAGTCAGGCGCGCAAGGCCGAAACGCGAAGCGCTTGCGAGCGAAGGTCAATCGGGTAGGTCTCTGTACTCTTCTGGTGTAATGTTGCTGTGCGGTTCTCACCCGTGTATCTGAATAGGCGGTGAAAGAAGCTGAGCTTCCGGAAGTATCGCACGAGATCGTGTTGCATGCTCGTGTGCTGCAGCTGGACCCCCCGCTTGCCGAAAGCCGAGTCGAGCAGCACCGCGAGCTTCACAGGCGCCTCGGAACCATATTGGACCTGAAGCGCCTCCAAGCCAGTCGGTACGATCAAAACATTGACTTAGGTATGGCTGAAGGATCGTCGGCTGCGGCTGCGGCTGCGATCACAGCGCGTCGCCGCAACACGTATGCGTCTCTGTTGGACGAGCTGGACGAAGCTGAATTGTTGCATGCCTACGGCGCCGTCGAAACACAGCTGAGCGCCGTCGGCGTGTACGTCAATGAATGGCTGCAGTACCAGGCACTCTGGGACATGGATCCCAATGCCATGTTTGCCAGAATCGGCACCGACGTCGATGAGTGGCAAAACTTGCTGACTGGCATCCGAAAGTCCCGGGCCACATTTGACAATGCCAAGACATTCAAGCGCTTCGGCAACGTCGTCATTAATTATGCTCAAGTTCAAGAAAAAGTGGACTCGAAATATGACTCGTGGCACAAAGATGTAAGTCGCACTGTTTTGCCCCCTGCGTGTCTTTATGAGTACGATTTTTGTTGACGGCGTGGTTCATGGATTGTGTAATGTGTAAATTGTGCGCACCAGGTCTTGGTTCGGTTCAGCGAAATTGTGGGCGATGCAATGCGAAACTTCAAGACTGAAATCACTGAGTTGCGAGGTAAACTTGAGGAGTACCGTTTGGATGGCAGCACCTCCGACGTCATTGCTTTCATCAAGCATATTTTCGATGCCAAGTCCAAAATCCCAGCGTGGACCACGCAGTTGGAGAGCTACAACAAGGGAGAGACCCTTCTTCGGCGCAATATGTTCTCCTTTCCGTCCGATTGGCTGTGGTACACACAAGTTGAGGGCGAGTGGGAAACCCTCAAGCAGATTTTGGAGCGCAAGGATCGAAGCGTGCAGAAAGAGATCCCCATGCTGCAGAAGAAGATTGTTGGCGAAGAAGACGCAACGGCGTCGCGCATAGCAACGTATGCCAAAGACTGGGCTGAACAAAAACCTTTGAAGGGTGATGTCGCACCCAGCTCTGCATTGGACCAACTCAACATTTTTGATGGCCGGCTGACCAGATTGGAAGATGAAATGGAAGAGATTCGCAACGCGAAGGTTGCTCTCCAACTAGATCCTCCCAAGGACGATTCATTGCCCCCGCTGCGTGAGGAGCTGCGGGATCTCAAAATGGTGTGGAGCGAGCTCGTGGGCCCGTGGCAGCAGATCGACGATCTCAAGGAACTTCCGTGGACATCAGTTGTACCCCGCAAGCTTCGCCGAGAACTGGACGGCTTGCTCTCCGGTTTGGCTGAACTTCCCAACATGGTACGCCAATACGAGGCGTATACGCACCTGCAATCTTCGCTTCGAATGTGGAAGAAGACAAATTCAACTATTTCAGAATTGCGTAGTGATGCTCTCAAAGATCGACACTGGAGGTCGATTTTGCGTGAGCTACGACTCGGCACGACCTACCAACAGCTCACCCTTGGAAAGATCTGGGATTGTGGATTGAAGAAGTACTCCGTGTTTTTGGAAGGTGTAATCCGAGAAGCTCAGGGTGAAATGGCATTGGAACAATTCTTGAACGAAGTCAAAGAGTTTTGGAACGCGTACGAGTTTGAGCTGGTCAACTACCAGAATAAATGTCGGTTGATTCGAGGGTGGGACGACCTGTTCGAGAAACTCGATGAAAATCTCGGTTCTTTGGCATCCATGCAGCAGTCGCCGTACTACAAGGTTTTTGCATCAGAGGCAAGCACGTGGGACAAGCAATTGTCGCTGTTGCGCCTCGTTCTGGACGTTTGGATTGATGTGCAACGCCGCTGGGTGTACTTGGAAGGTATTTTCTTGGGCAGCCAGGACATTAAAGCGCAACTTCCCAATGAATACTCTCGTTTCAAGAGCATCGACTCCGAGTTTGTTGGATTGATGCGCAAGGTGTCCTACAAACCACGTGCTCTCGACGTGTTGGCCATCGATGGCCTCCAGCGCACGCTGGAACACGTCGAAGACCTTCTTACAAAGATCCAACGTGCTCTCGGCGAGTACCTGGAGCGCCAACGTGCGGCTTTTTCTCGATTCTATTTCGTTGGAGACGAAGATCTTTTGGAAATCATCGGCAACAGCAAAGAGCCACAGCAAATCCAACGTCATTTGTTGAAAATGTTCGCTGGAGTCGCTACGCTCATCGGCGAACTGGAAGGTGGTGCTATCAAAACGCAGGCAAAGGGTATGACGTCCCGCGAGGGCGAAGTGGTGATGTTTCACGGCGAAGTCAGCATTGGGGAGAGTGCAAAAGTTGTTGATTGGCTGAACCAAACCGAGCTCGCGATGCAAACTTCATTGGCTACGGATTTGCTCAAGGCCATCGAGGCCTCGGCAAAGTGGTCCGATCACGTTGACGCTATTGTTGCCCCAACTGCCAAGGGCGAGAAAAACGAACACCGCGACACATTCATTCAATGGATGGACGACTACTGCACACAAATTGTCATCATGTCAACTCAAATTCAATGGTCGAGCAGCATCGAGGCTGCCATGGCGGAAGACAGTACTGCTCTGCAAAAGCCTCTTGACCGGGTTGTGTCTTTGTTGAAGTTACTTGCTGATCGTGTCCTCGGTGATCTCCCAACCGGCACCCGCCAGAAATATGAGCAATTGATGACAGAAATGGTCCACCAAAGAGATGTGACTCGATCGTTATTGGCAGAAGCTGTGGGTTCTCCGGAAGACTTCACATGGCTTTATCAAATGCGTTACTACTTCCACACTGCAGAGGCAGACTTGATGAAAAAACTTGAAGTACAAGTCGCGAACGCGACATTCCACTATGGATTTGAGTACCTCGGTGTTGGCAAGCGTCTCGTGCAAACTCCTTTGACCGATCGCTGTTACCTGACACTGACGCAGGCACTGCACAACCGTCTTGGCGGCAACCCATTCGGTCCCGCTGGTACTGGTAAAACAGAATCTGTGAAGATGCTTGGTTCGCTGTTTGGTCGATTCGTGCTCGTATTCAACTGTGACGAAACATTTGACTTCCAAGCAATGGGCCGTATTTTCCGCGGACTGTGCCAGGTCGGCGCGTGGGGATGCTTTGATGAATTCAATCGTTTGGAGGAACGCATCTTGTCTGCCGTTTCTCAGCAAATTTTGGCCATTCAGACGGGATTGCTTCGTGGCGAGCGTCAAATTGAGCTTGTTGGACGCCAAGTCACCATCGACCCGAATGTGGGTATCTTCGTGACGATGAACCCCGGCTACGCCGGCCGTTCTAATCTGCCCGACAACTTGAAGCAATTATTCCGATCTATTGCCATGATCAAGCCTGATTGGGAGCTTATTGCTCAAGTCATGCTCTTTTCGCAAGGATTCCGCAGCGCCGAAGCGCTTGCTGGCAAAATTGTGTTGTTGTTCTCTCTCTGTGAAGGACAATTATCGTCACAGCCTCACTATGACTTTGGTCTTCGTGCACTCAAAACCGTGTTGGTGTCATCCGGAACGCTCAAACGCCAGCATTTGACTGAGATGAACAGAGACCTCGACACAATTTCTGACGCAGAATTAATGGAGGTAGAGAGGACCGTGCTTCTTGCATCTGTGTCTGAGACCATGGTGCCGAAATTTGTCGCTCAAGATATTCCTTTGTTCAACTCCATTTTGGCTGGCGTTTATCCCGGCACTGAGCCGCACACGATCAACCAACCCGAATTACGCAAGAAAATCCACGAAGTCTGTGCCGAACGCAACTTTGTGCCCGGACCGGCGTGGATCGAGAAAACGCTGCAATTGTTTCAGATTTTGAAATTGAGTCACGGCGTCATGATGGTTGGGCCGACCGGCAGTGGCAAAACAAGCTCGCGTTCGGTGCTGCTCGAGGCCATGCATCGTTGTGATGGAATTGTTGGGCGTGAGTCTGTGATTGACCCCAAAGCCATCAGCAAAGACGAACTCTATGGCACACTAGACGCCACAACGATGGAGTGGAAAGACGGCGTGTTCACGCACCTTCTGCGTCAAGTGTTGAACAATGTAAGAGGTGAAGACAAAATGCGTCATTGGATCACGCTTGATGGTGATGTCGATCCCGAATGGATCGAAAACTTGAACTCCGTCCTCGATGACAACAAATTGCTGACGCTCCCATCTGGAGAGCGCCTCGCGATCCCACCCAACGTCCGCATTTTGTTCGAGGTGGACACGTTGAAGTATGCAACTCTCGCTACAGTTTCTCGATGTGGCATGGTTTTCTTCTCGGATGACACTTTGCCCCTCCAAGACATTCTAACCAACTTTTTGGACTCCATTTACTGCAATGAAATTCCCACCGATGACGGAGATGCTGAAATTGCCGAACAGAAACGGTCCGATCGTTACGAAAGTAAGTTTGTCGAGAAGGCAAGTGAAGACTTCATCCAGGCCGTGCGCCCCATGTTTGCCGAGTTTGTTCCTGGCGTCTTGAATTTTGCTCTCGGTCAGACCCACGTGATGGACACAACTCGCGGCCGTTTGCTGATGACTTTGAAGTGTGCCGTGCTCGCTGGAATTCAGCAAATTGCCGAGTACAACGAATCACACATCGACTTTCCGCTCGGTCTCAGTCAAGCCAATCGGTTCGCGGAGCGTTGGCTGGTCATGTCGCTCATTTGGGCCTTCGGTGGCTCAATGGACTTCAAGGGCCGACTGGAGCTTGGCAAAGCGATTGGAAGCATGACAACAGTTGAGTTGCCAGCAGGTTCAGACAATGGTGCCATGCTCGTGGATTACGAAGTTTATGTCGAGGATGGTGAGTGGCACAAATGGAGCGACAAGGTGCCGCAAATTGAAATTGAGAGTCACCAAGTCTTGCAAACCGACGTTGTCATTCCAACTGTGGATACTGTTCGCCACAAGAGCGCGCTTCGAGGTTGGCTAGCCCAGCACAAGCCGCTAATTTTGTGTGGTCCTCCTGGGTCGGGTAAGTCTATGACGCTGATCGCGACTTTGAGTTCACTTCCCGAGCTCGAGTTAGTTTGGTTAAACTTTTCTTCTGGAACGCAGCCGGAATTAGTATTGAAGGTGTTTGAACAATATTGCGAGTTTGCCAAGGGTCCGAACGGATGGACAGTATCACCGAAGGAACAAGGCAAATGGCTCTGTATTTTCTGTGATGAGATCAACTTGCCAGCGACAGATGATTACAACACCCAAAAAGTCATCACTTTCTTGCGGCAACTCGTCAGCCGCGGAGGTTACTGGCGTTGCACCAAGAAGATGGCGCCAACCTGGGTTCAGCTTGAACGCATTCAGTTTGTGGGAGCATGTAACCCTCCAACTGATCCCGGGCGTGTGCCACTGTCACACCGCTTCTTGGCGCAGGCGCCAGTACTTTTGGTCGACTTCCCTGCGCCAGAGTCACTCCGCCAGATCTACGGCACGTTTTGCCGTGGTTTAGTCAAGATGCAGCCTGATATTCGTGGTCTCGCTTCACCCCTTACAGAAGCCATGGTCGATCTGTACTTGCGCAATCAAGACAAGTTTTCACCGGATCAGCATCCACACTACATTTACTCTCCTCGTGAGTTGTCGAGATGGATGCGGGCACTCTACGAGGCCATGCGCCCACTAGACTCAATGAACGCCGTGGAATTGGTGCGACTGTGGGCACACGAAGGCTTGCGCCTGTTCAATGACCGTTTGGTCACCCAAGAGGAACATGATTGGTGTGACGCAGCAATTAACGAAGTTGCTCGCCAACATTTCCCTTCTGTCGACTTAGACACAGCGCTCCAACGCCCAATTCTTTTCTCAAGCTGGATGTCCAAATTCTACGAGTCCGTGGATCGCGAGGAGCTCCGTAACCATGTCCAAGCACGATTGAAGGTGTTCAACGAAGAGGAACTTGACGTGCAACTTGTCGTCTTTGACGAGGTGCTGGATCATGTGCTGAGGATTGATCGTGTGCTCCGTCAACCGCTTGGCCACTTGCTCTTGGTCGGTGAAAGTGGCGCTGGCAAGACTGTTCTGTCCCGGTTTGTGTCGTGGACCAACAACTTGAGTGTTTTCCAAATCAAGATTTCTCGCAAGTACACGATTGAGTCGTTCAACGCTGACTTGCGAACGGTTTGCAAACGAGCTGGTTGCGACGGCGAGCGCATCTGTTTCATTTTTGATGAGTCAAACGTTCTCAGCAGTGCATTTTTGGAAAACATGAACGCTCTTTTGGCGTCGGGTGAAGTTCCGGGTCTGTTCGAGGGCGACGAATATGCTGCGTTGATGAATGAGTGCCGAGCTATGGCAACAAGGGAGGGCAAGATTGTCGACACAGAAGAAGAACTGTACCGCTTGTTCACGAAAAATGTGCAAAACAATCTTCATGTCGTGTTCACGATGAACCCGGCATCGATGGAGTTTGAAAACCGAGCTGCCACGTCGCCTGCGTTGTTCAATCGATGCGTTGTCGATTGGTTCGGAACTTGGAGTCCTAATGCTCTTGCTCAAGTCGCATACGACTTCACGAAAAATATCGATGTTGGAGGATCGAAGTATTTACCAACGGTTGCTGCCAACGACTGGGCGGACGAGAATTTGTCTTGCTTACCAACAGAACAATTGACACAACACGTTGCTGTTGTTGCTTCCATTACAAACTTCCATGCCAATGTACACGCGATGGTGAAAATGGCCGCAAAGACCGGGAGACAAACTTATTTGTCGCCCCGTGACTTCCTTGACTTCATTAAGCACTACGTTGCGTTGGAACGCGAGAAACGCTCTGAATTGGAAGAGCAACAGAGGCATTTGAATGTTGGTTTGGACAAGCTGAACGCCACTGCAGAGGAGGTTGAAGAGCTGCGGGGATCGCTCGCTGTGAAGGAGCGTGAACTCGAGCAAAAGAATCGTGAAGCCAACGACAAACTGCAATTGATGGTCCACGACCAAAACATCGCCGAAGGAAAGAAAACTGAGGCAGAGAAATTGTCGAAGGAACTAGATCAGCAAAATCTCGACATCGCGGAACGCCAACGCGTTGTGCAAGCTGACCTCGACAAGGCAGAACCCGCCCTCATCGAGGCCCGCAATGCGGTCCAAGGCATCCAAAAACGCCATCTGGACGAGTTACGCGCCCTTAACAACCCGCCAGCGCAAGTTGCGCGTACACTAGGTGCCGTTTGTGCTATGCTTGGCCACACTGAAACCGAGTGGAAGTCGGTTCGCCGAACACTTGCCAGCAGTGAATTCATTCCCTCTGTCGTGTCGTTCGATACAAAGAGGTTGAAGGATTCAACCCGCAAGAAAATCCAGACACGCTTCGTTGGAGATTCCTCTCTTTCTTTCGAGACCGTGAATCGAGGTTCCCGTGCTGCAGGCCCACTTTACAAGTGGGTGTGCTCACAAGTTAGCTATGGAGAAATTCTGCTTCGAATCAAGCCTTTGAAGAACGAACTGGCCAAACTCGAACAAGATGCACAGAAGGTCAAGGATGACTACGAACAGTTGCAAACGACCATTTCCGATCTTGAGAAGAGCATCGCGACGTACAAGGAGGAGTATGCTGTCCTCATTCGCGCGACTGAAGCTATTAAAGTCGAAATGGAGACTGTCCAGACCAAGTGCCAACGATCTGGAAAGTTGCTCGAAGGTTTGTCTGAGGAGCGTACTCGCTGGAATGCCGGTTCGCAAGGTTTCAAAGACCAAGTTGCCACCCTTGTGGGAGATGCCCTGCTCGCTGGTGCTTTCTGCGCTTATGTTGGGTTTTTCGATTTCAAGCAGCGCCAATTGCTGCTTCAGGATTGGGCTGACATTTTGCAAGATTATGGCATCGCCAGCAAAAGCGACCTCTCGCTGTCGCAGTATCTGAGTACTCCCGCCCAACGGTTGGAGTGGCAGAGCAACCGCCTACCTTCGGACGAACTGTGCGTGGAGAACGCGATCATCTTGAATCGATTCAACCGGTACCCGCTTGTGGTGGACCCTTCTGGGCAAGCCACTACTTTCTTAGTCCGGCAGTATGAAAAGCAAAAGATCAGCAAGACAAGTTTCCTTGACCCTGGCTTCATGAAACACCTTGAGCAGGCAATTCGTTTCGGTACAACGTTGCTGGTACAAGACGTCGACAACCTAGACCCAGTGCTCAACCCGGTGTTGAACCGTGAGTACACCAAGGCAGGTGGTCGTGTGTTGGTCCGCGTTGGAGAGCAAGAAATCGATTGTTCACCTGCGTTCAACTTGTTTTTGACGACCCGGGACCCAACTGCACGCTTCACGCCAGATCTTTGCTCGCGTGTGACCTTCGTGAATTTCACGGTCACACCTTCTTCTTTGGAGAGTCAGTGCTTGAGCACCGTGTTGAAGAGTCAGCGCCCTGAGGTAGATGAACGACGAACCAAGCTGCTGAAACTGCAAGGCGAGTACAAAGCACGCTTGCGCGAGCTGGAAGACCACTTGTTGGACGCCCTCAACTCAGTCAAAGGCGGGATTTTGGACGACGACAGTGTGATGAACAAGTTGGAAACCTTGAAAACGGAAGCACGGCAAGTTCAGGCGGAGTCTGACAAGTCAGAATCTGTTATGTTGGAAGTGCAAGAAAGCTCGAAATTCTTCGAGCCCATGGCGCGTGCGTGCAGCAGGCTGTATTTTGCCATGCAAGATCTTGCATCCGTGCATTTCTTGTACCATTTTTCATTGCAGACGTTCCTGTCTCTGCTCGCCAAAGCGCTCGCCGAAGGCCAAGAGGCCGCTGCTGGTGGTGGCGGTAGTGAAGAAGAGAAGCTTTCGAAACTGTTAGACCGCATGTTCATGCTTGTGATTGGTCGCACTCAAAAGGCTCTATTGGAGGAAGACAAGATCTTGTTCACGCTGCGCATTGCACAAATTCGCTTGGACACTCGATTGCCCCTGTCGTTGTCGCCAGCGGGCAGTGGGTTTGAGATGTCCGTCAAAGCTCCTCCGGCAGCGTCGAGCACTGTGGAGCACGCGTTCGAAGTTTTGACGCAGGCTGCAACTGAGCCGCCATCAATGCCGGCGAGTGTGTCGAGGGTACAAGCAGATTTCAACTTGTCTGCGACGCAAGCCAACGAGCTGTGCTTGCTGGCTAAGTTGTTGCCCGGCAAGTTTGGCCCCCCTGGCTCCTCATCTGATGCAGCGGATGCCATGCTGTCGGATACGGATCAATGGAAAGAATTGCTGGGTGCTGCCCAACCAGAACGTGGCTGCGCAGCTCTAGCAGCTTTGGGCATTGACGGTGAAGCATCCAAGTGGACCGCGCAGCAAACATTGCTGGTGGTTTCCTTGATGAAGGCACTGCGCCCGGATCGTGTTCCAGCTGCGGTTCGCCAGTTGCTGGAAGCTGTCTTTGGGTCGGATGTGCTTGACTTCGCCATCGACTTGCAGACGATCGTCGAGAACGAATCTGACGCGCGGCACCCGCTCTTGCTCGTGTCGTCGACAGGTTACGATGCATCGTCGAAGGTTGACGACTTGGCATTCGCTTTGAAGAAAAAGTATCAGACGGTCTCAATGGGTTCCGAGGAGGGTTTCGAACAAGCCAACCGCGCCATCGCAGGTGGTGCGAAATCCGGTTCTTGGGTCATGCTGCGCAACATTCATTTGTGTGGCGAGTGGCTGAAAGGCTTGGAAAAGAAGGTGTTTGCCCTGAACCCGTCTCCTACGTTCCGGTTGTTCCTCACTTCGGAAATTCACCCGGCGATCCCCCCCAATTTGTGCCGATTGTCGCAAATGCTTGTGTTCCAACCGCCGGCCGGCGTTCGAGCATCGCTGCTGCGTTCGTTCGCAACGATTCCTGCCCAGCGCATGGAAAAGGCGCCAGCAGAGCGTTCCCGGTTGTACTTGTTACTGGCATGGCTCAACGCCATCGTTGCGGAACGCCGCCGATACGCTCCTGTCGGCTGGACAAAACCGTACGAGTTCTCTGATGCGGACCAAAAGTGTGCGCTCGATGCCATTGACACTTGGATGGACAAGGTACGCGTGCAATGTTGTTGTGTTGTTGAAAATTTTGCACCCGATCGTTGTGATTGTCATTGCTTGGCCGTTGTGTTGTTTAGATTGCGGCCGGAAGAGCGCACGTGGACCCGATGAAGATTCCGTGGGCAGCTCTTCAAAGACGTCAACCTGCAACGTGGCACG
>ENA-OWNT01003709-OWNT01003709.1-seawater-metagenome-genome-assembly--contig:-NODE-3709-length-14141-cov-3.783703_pt1 | contig 14141 bp, 19 predicted proteins | sample MGYA00238136_ERZ651165 | MGnify/ENA primary metagenome ERZ651165 (study PRJEB26861, sample SAMN08777766) | seawater metagenome | isolation source: coastal seawater | place: USA: Florida | collected...
GGTTGGTTGGTTGGTTGGTTGGTTGGTTGGTTGGTTGGTTGGTTGGTTGGTTGGTTGGTTGGTTGGTTGGTTGGTTGCATTGTTGGTTGGTTGGTTGGTTAATTGGTTGGTTGGTTGGTTGGTTGGTACGTTGTTTCGTTCGTCCGTCGTTCGAAGTTGTTTTGTTGCCCGCTGTTCTGTCGTTCCCGTGTTCGTTCCCGCCGCAAAATGTTGTTGCTGGTTGCGTTGCTGGGCGAACTACAGTACGTTGGCGACGCTTGAAGGTGCGTTGCCGTTTGAAGGAAGTTGCGTTGCTGTTTGAACTTGCGATGGTTGAAGTTGCGGCGTTTGAAGCAACGGGTAAAAGGTATTCCGTTATTCCCCCATAGTTTGACTTTTGAATTGTAGTGTTGGCGTATTGGAGCGTTGGACTGTTGGAGTGTGGCACAGTCGTTGGTGCCGTCAATATATTTCGCTTGACTGCGCGTCGATCAGTTCATCCGTTATTGACCGAACAACTGAATAATTGGGAGTCACTGACAAACAGCAATCCACACCCCTGGGTCGTTGGATTCTGCTTGTCTGAAGTGCTACCCTGTGTATTCTCACGTTTTGAGATCGCTTCAAATATAATTAATCAAGTTGAACTTGGATTCGAATTGCGTGCCCTGGATCACGAAGTGAGATATTCCAATGCGGCGCAGAAATTACCAGCCAATCCAAAGGAGATGAGTCGATGATGAATTGAAGTTCGCGTGCGCTGCTCGAACCAAAACATGAAACGGACGTGCATCGGGCTGCTGCATGGGTTGTACCAGAACAAAACAGTGTTCGCTGCCAAATCAAAGGCTCTACAGGCCGCTTTGCCTTCACGAACCACGTTACTTGAGTATTTTGATGGTCCGTTGGCCGTCACGCCAGCAATTTTGAAGAATCCACCAAGAGGCGTTCGACCGAAAGCGAGGGCTCAGTCATCAGCTCGTGACTATCGAGCGTGGTGGGATCCAGACGGCGGTGGTGATAGCGATGCTGAGGCAGAAACCGCCCTTTTACAGGTCGTCCAAAGTTTACGGGAAGCTAAAGTCGATGGCCTCGTCGGTTTCAGCCAAGGCGGAATGCTCGCAGCACTGTTGTGCTCCCACAAAGCGCACGAACTCACTGGGTGGATCCCAAAGTTTGTTGTGGTGTGCAACGCGTATCAAAGCGAACGTATTTCACATCAGGAGTTCTTTCGCTCTGGAATCAATCCAAACGTACCGTCATTGCACATTGCGGGCTTAAAGGACCAGATTGTCAAATCACATCGTTCAAGATCGCTCAGTGAGCTATTTCACAACCCTGGATACGTCGAAAACAAGGCTGGGCACCACTTTCCCTCTGATGAGGGCACGCTGCATGAAATCGTACATTTTTTACAGAGCATTCGGGCTGACTCTTAAGTCGATCACTCGTGATTGCCAGAACCACTTTGCGCACGTATTTTCCATCACTTCATTTTATTTATTACTTATTACTTATATTACTCCTCATTGGTCCTTCGGCTCCGAAGCTCATCCAACGATGTGCATGGTGCCGTTAGTTTAAAGTTTGCTTCTTATCACATATGTCGCCGCAATCGAACCAAAATGTTATTGCTTGATGAATTCCACTCGAAGCTACGTCGTGCGCCCAGCCAGATGGGAGATACACTGCTTCGCCCCCATGCAATGTGAAAGATCCCATGGTCGTTTTGTGAAAGTTTGGGAGATCATCGTACTCGTATTCGAGATTTAGATGGGCGGTCACTGCACGACTGAAGCGAGTTACGGTATTGTAGCCATAGTACCTGTAGTAGTGGACCTGTTTGTGTCCTTGGAGTTGATCGACGTCACCCGTGGGACTTGTGTAGTGCGGAGGGACAACGTACTCCATGTTTTCTGCATCAGACGGTGCAAATACTTTCCAATCTTTCCGTCCTCGCAGCAACACGTGGAAGTTGTCGAAACGATCGTAGTGCAGACCACTGATTCCCGGGCGCTCCAACTTTGCTGCTCCCATCCAAAAAGAAACACCTTTGGGATCGAGATCGTAATCTTCGAAAAGTGATGGCATCGGAATGTCTTCCCGCATTCGATCCAGCGGGAAACCATAGATGCTGTTGCCAGTTGATGAATTCCCTTGATAAATCGATGATGCCCCACTTTTCCGCTCCGCGATTGATCCAGCGTCGAAATATGTCGGCGAGGTTATATTGAATTCAGGGTCGAATATCATGTCGACGTAGTCGCAGTACCGAACGTATTCTCGACGCAGTCGCGACGTACCAGAGAAAACAGGCATGCCATTGTCCAAGTTCTGGCTGGCAAGGCTCACAGTTTCTGCGCCAGCTTTTTTGCACAAGTACTCGTTGTCCCACTGGCAGGTCCGCCACCCGAACGCTTTCATTAGGCTGGGACATGAGCTTGTTGCAAGAGCGGAGCTATTGGCACCAGGACTGTCCAGATGTTGAACAAGTTGGTTAGATTCTTTTGTGTGCAGCAACCGAATGTAGCTCGACGACGTCCCTCCCCGCCTCTGGATTTCATTTGCACGAGCGCGCTGACTGGCGACAGGGCTTTTGGGTCGTTCGGCGGAGCCGTCCAGTGATTCCCACACGTTGGCTTCACCGACAGGCCCGTAAAGCTCTTCCACGCTGTGTGAAGGGCTACTTTCGTCAGACAAGGCATCGAGCGACAAAATGAATGGCTCACGGCGCTGCATGTAATCGTGCCACACTTCACGAGATGGCATTGTTGTGAACCGTTTTGGAGTCCACTTGCTTTCTCGTACCCGATATTTACCCCCGGGGCCCACTCGCAGTGGAGGAGGTGAAGGCAGGGTGAATCCTCGGTAGTCATTGTGGGTCACGGCCATCATGTCGTTGTAGTCTTTGCGTGCTGCAGTAATTGTTGCTTGAATTACGGGATCCTGGAGGGTGGAGTTCGTATCTTCCTGCTCTTTGAGGCGGGCTTCCAACCAGAAAAGCCAAAAGCCAATGAGGAACTCAGGGGACTGTGATTCTTCCTCGCCGTCGTCGTAAACAGCCGCAAACTGCCTCAAAGCAGTTCCATATTCTCGGCTGTATAAGGAAACAAGCGGAGCAAGGTGATTGATTTTGCTGGCGTCAGTGAGGCCGGTGCCTCGCTTGGCCTTGAAGAGAGGTGTCTCCATGATTGAGACCAGCCACCTGCAGAATTCGATGTCGAGGTCTTGCAAACCAACAGCCAGAGCTTCCATTGCAATGTCCCACACCAGGCCGGGATGCGTGACGTGGTATGGATTGTCCAGCGTATCGAAAATGGGCTCTCCTTTCTCATTGCGGAAAACCTCTCCTTGCACAATTCTTTTCATGATGGCAAAGTAACGGGCGGTTCCTACGCGTACCTGTCGGGACCGCGATTCGTGACGGGCGAGTCCAATATTTAGCCAAAGGTTCCAATAATCGACCTTGGCGTTTCGCAGTGCAAGCTTGCACAGTGTTTCTCCGAGTATTGCGCCTTCGACACTGTCAGTCACAGACTCGTACCACCGACCATCCTGCATAGTCAACTCGATGTAGTGCCAGCAAAATCCGCTTGCCAACTCTTGCAGATGGTTGGCAAGATCTGGATTCACGTTATCGTCAAATTTCTCGCAGCTCGGGGTCCCAACTGGCAAAGGGACACTTTCTGGTCCCGAGTACCGCTCCCATTCCGTCGGGTGCCACGCCTTTGTCTGGAAAACTTGCGTGATTACGTCTCTTGGTTGACCTTTCTTCCGCTGCTGAAACCTATCGAACAACAGCCATCTCTCGTAGTGACCTCTTAAGTTGTCATCAGCTGAAAAATGAGTCAAAAATGACTGAAGGTTTGTGTAAATCGTCGGATGCGGTTTCTCGGGGTCCGCTTGGATGTCGAAAGAGAAAAAAATACCAGAATACTTTGTTGCTGCATCCAAAGCCGCGTCGCCATTGGCGGACAATGCTGTCGAGTTTGATTCTGGCCCAAACCTGCAAATTTGAACGCATGGCTTCCCGGCAAACTTTGGAGTGTCGAACCGGGAAGTATCTCGATCTGGAAGGGTCTCCAGCAAATTCTTGTACGGGTGCTGGGGATCCACTCCGGGGAAAAGGTCAGGGAGAGCCTTCTTCTTGCTGGGAGGCCGAGGTGGTTCCCGACGCGCAGCTCGTCCTGTCGACTTCAACGACTTCGCTGCTGACAAGTAAGGAGCACTGGCGAAACAGGAAGTGGGCAGTGAAACCACCACACACACAGCAACCAGCCACTGCATGAGAGTCCATGCCATGGCTGCTCTGGGTCGCTCTATGCCGCGCTCAAACTTGGTAACACGTGACGGTCAGGATAATTGCGAGGCATGCGCACCAACGCGCACTTGTGTGTTGCGACCACTTCGTGGTTTGACCTATGTTTTGTTGTTGCAAACGATATTGTGCCACAGTTTTTTGCGTACAAGTTTGTGTACAGAACGAGAAAAGCTTGCAAGCATGGAGAGTCCACCATTGAAAGGCACTGTACGTGCGACGATTTTCAACAAAACGGGGTCGAGCATCGGGTCACTCACTCGTCACCTGCTGCTGCATGAACCGTCGTCGGGCTTCCATGCTTACTTGTTGTGCCTTCGTATGTCCGGACATCGAGAGACCAGACCAGAGAGCAAAATAGGCGGTAAGAGGATCAGATGCATCAATTCGTATGCCTCGATGCAAAAATCGTCGTTACGAGTTGCGGTTGGCTAATAAGGTTGTCCATCGTTAGCGGACGTGGAAGAGGTGTCGTCGTTCTTCGTTGTGTGCCGTCCGTCGATTGCCTCTGCGGTGGTGTACCACGTACAACAGCTGCCGGTAAGGAAAGGGGCGAAGGTAGGTGGTGTTGTTTGTGAGGTGAGGCGAGGTGAGGAGTGAGGAGTGAGGAGAATGACGCGTGGCGGCGAGATTGGCGAGATGGCAGCGAGTTTTCACAGCGGTTCATCCACCGTCCACCATCATCCACCATCCACCATCCATCCCTCCGCTCTCTGCTCCCGTCCGCTTCCACCCACACCGCTTCGCATTCGCCCCTAACAAAGCGGCAAAGCGGGCAGTTGTTGTCTCTGAGCTGCTTAGCTCTAGCCTTCCTTCTTGTGAGGGTGGCGGTGTGGTGGGCGGTGGTCAACGCCACCGCTTGATGTTTAACCCCCTCATCACTGTCGGGCTATCCGTCCGACGAGTTGACAAATGGCAATGCGACGGCTGCGAGCATGTACTTTTAGTTCTTGTAATGTGCGTAAAGGCGGCGCATAAAGTTGTATTCAGTACTGTACGCATAGTATGTGGATTAACACTAAATTGATCTCGGAAGCGTACTTTAGAACGTTACAGGGGTTGGATGACGTTTCATAAAAGGTAGAACAACGGCATAACAGTGGAAGACGCACAAATAACGGGTAGTGAACTGCAGAATGAATGCAGAATAGTCATAATAAGCCGTCATCGTCGTCGTCGTTGTCGCGTTGTTTGTGGCCACCAACAATCAACAACGACGTCGTTCGCCGTTCGCCGTTCGTCGTTCGTCGTCGTCGCCATCGTCGTTCGTCGTTGTTTCCTCGGCTGGCTTTGGTGTCGCAGACTGATATTCGGTGCTAGAATGAAACGGTGAAATGGCAGAGAGCCAAACGCGTCACCACAACCGCCGGAAAAAAATATGGATCGCGTGGAGCTTCTTGTGCTCGCCGTGCCGTTCGTCTTTCAACGAAATAATAAATGGAACTGGGCCTCACAGAGAGATTTGAAAATAGGGTTGGCGATGTTGCGCTGGAGGAGCTGGATCGACCGAAGTGGGACAGATTTTTGAACCACGTGAGGAAGTGCATGTTTTTTCAACGGTTTGGGAATGAATTAAAGATGTAGATTGGGGGCGTCGCGAAGCCAGCGTCGGGCAGCCAGAGACACGATGAAGCTGAAGCAACTAGAGGCGTGTTTGTCGCAAGTCAAACCTTTCGACACGCCAGACTACATGTTGGAGCAATATCCCACTTCAGCGCACCTTGCCGCGCGTATTTTGTTTGCAGCTGATGGCTTTGGCGATGTGGAGGACAAGGTCGTCTTTGATATCGGCACCGGCACAGGAATGTTTGCAATAGCTGCCCAAGTCATGGGCGCCGGCCTTTCCACTGGGTTCGACATTGACCAAAGTGCCTTAGATATCGCGCACCAGAACGCAGAGGAAATTGGTGTGGACGTCGACTTTGTGCGCTGCAACGTCGCTGAATTAGAAGCTGTTGTCAAAGAGCCACATGATGAAGGTCAGGATGATATTGAGCATGTGCCGACCGACGTGGATGGTGGATTGCCAACTCCTGCTGAAAGCGAAAACGTTAGTGCGGATACTGCCGCCCTGCCACAGGCGGCAGCAGACGCACTGTCAGTGCCCGTCCATGATATGAAGAACAAATGCGATACAGTGTTTATGAATCCACCATTTGGTACACGCGTGAAAGGGATCGACATGGTGTTTTTGAGGCTCGCCCTTGACATGGCAACCACTGCTGTGTACACGCTTCACAAGTCCTCCACGCGCAAGCATGTGTTGAAAGTTGGCGCGCGGCAAGGAGCAGTTGGGCAGGTCCTGGCCACGTTGAAGTTTGACGTCCCAAAGATGTACGCCTTCCACAAGGAAAAAAGCAAGGACATCCAAGTCGATTTCATCCGATTCGACAAGACCACAATGGACGGACCAGGTGCGGTCTTGGCAGCGACGGCTGCGGCCCAGGCGGTGGCATTCGCTTTCCCGGCCCCAGCACCCGCAGGCCGCAATGGATCGGGTGGTGGCAATAGAAAATCTCGGGGTAAGGGCAAACAAGGTGGAAGAAATCAACGGCAAGGAGGCAAGTCAGGAAAAGGTAGAGGGTCCGGCAAAAAGAAGAAATGATCCGCCATAGTGTCGCTGCGCCGGTGCGACATCTGGCCTTTGAAGTGGAGTTTGTCGTAAACATGCCGTGCAGAATGTTTCTGATTAAATCTTAATCCTTTCTATCTCCTTTCACTTGTTGCGCTCGGTATCGAAAGTCGTCCCAGTGACCTCGCTGGCATCCTGTCAAAATTAAGCTTTTTGCGTCGCTGCCTTTCTGCCATCCGTCGCCCCGCCGTCGTGCACGAGGTGGCAAGAAAGTCGCGACAATGTGCCGCAGCGTCGTCATGAATGAACTGTGATCGATCAACCCCACAAGCTATACCATACAGTCCTCAAAACAATGGCGATATTTCGCGGAGTGTATGGCCATACCATAACGTGCACTCCGTAACCCTGGTTTTTCCAATCAATCACCCATAAACCACCGCTCAGACAACGCGCGACCGCGCGACAACGCCACAGAGCGACAATGCAACCACGCGACAACGCGACAACGCGACACTGACAGTATGACATTGTGTGTGACCGTTGGTTCTGGGTTGTTGTTTTTTGTATGCTGTGCAGTTGTGAAAGATTGTAAAGTGGAAGGAAGGCCACACCGGACAGCGGACGGTCGTTGCCCAGTAGTTTGTTGTTCGTTGATTGACTGACCTTTGACTCCGGATTCGGATTCAGGTTCGGATTCGTTCGTTCGTTCGTTTCGTTTCGTTTCGTTTCGTTTCGTTGGATTTCATTTCGCTTTCGTTGGATTTCATTTTGAAGATTTCGGGATTTTTGGATTTTGAGATTTTGAGATTTTGAGATTTTGAGATTTTGAGATTTTGAGATTTTGAGGCCAAACGAACGAACGGCGTTCGCAGTGGCTGACTGCGAATGGTGAGAGTGGCGATAATAATGAATGACGGTGGTGAGCTGCGGTGCGGTGCGGTCGTTTCGTTCTGTTGTTGTCCTTCGTTCGTTCGTTCGTTCGTTCGTTCGTTCGTTCGTTCGTTCGTTCGTCGCATCGTTGTCGTTCGTTCGTCGCTTCGTTGCTTTCTTCGTCGTTGCTTCGTTGCTTCGTTGCTTCGCCGTTGCTTCGTTGCTTCGTTGCTTCGTTGTCGCTGCCGCAGCGACCGACGGTCGTTGGCCGCTTAGTCTCCCTGCGTTTTCGTTGCTTCGGTGGTTCGGTGGATCGATCGATTGTTCGATGGCCGTTTATCGATTGTCGTGACGTGGGGTGAGATGAGAAACGGCCACGTGTTCGCTTGTTTGCTCGTTTGCTTGCGTGTTTGCATGCTTGCTTGCTTGTCGTGGAGTCCTTTGCTTGTACTGCGGATGTCGACGGTGTAAAGGGCAGCGGTTGGAAGGCGACGCGATGAGAGTAGAGTGTCAGACCTCGTCCGCTACTACGAAGAGCTGACGTGGGATGAGGGCAGAACCGACGTTCACACGGACGACGACTCAACGAACCAAACGGCATCGAGACTGCCACACTCGCGGCATCAGTGTCACGTCGGCGGTCGATGCAGGTGATGTGACCGGGCCTTTATTGTGGTTGTCGTGTGATTGTTGTCGTGCCGTGCCTGCATCTCTGCCGGCATCCTCGACCTCGCACTGCTTTCCCTTTTCCTTTCGCTCTCTCTTTCTCGTTCTGTTGTTCTGGGCTGTTTTTTGTGTTTCCTCCTTGTTCGTGTCGTGTCGTTGTTTCCGCGTTGCTTTCCGTCGTCTCGCGGTCTCTGGGTTGTTGTCCGTTCGTTGCCGCCGCAGTCACACTAAGCCCGTCCGCTTGGAGTGTCCCTTTTGCAGTTGCCGTTTCGAAGTATCACACATCCCAAGCGATGTCGGACCAGGACCGCTCGAACGTGAACCAGTCCTTCTCGAAGAACTGGGAGCACCTGCAGGTTAAAAATGTCGGCACTGGGCACCCTGACATCAGCAAATAGTACGTCGCCTTGTCCATCGATGACCCGCGCTTGTATTTCCCTGCTCCGTGTGCATTTCGCTGACACTTTGTGTGTGTGTTGGGTGCCTCTCTGTGTCATGACCGCTCATCCTCCTGCTCGTCTTCCCCGCGCGATCCAGCGACTGGGCAGTGAATCACCACCGTGACAGCATCGCGTCCCACATCGGACACAGTGATATGCTTGCTTTTTTCTCCGTGGTACGTGCCGCATCGCAATCGCGTTTTGTGTTGTTGACTGCGTCGAGCTGACACGATGGATTGCATTGCTTTGCTTTGCAGGCCGAGAACGAATCGATCGGGCGCATGAAGTTTAACCTCATAGAAAGAATGGTGCAGCCGTGCGGACCACCACCGCAAGGTCCTGACGACGAAGACGACGATGACGACGACGAGATTTAACTTTTACAACATACACTGCCGCGATACCATGACTTCAATCAAGGTGGTGGTTCGCCAAGTAAAGCCCGCATGAATGTGCGCGTAGTGCATGCAGAAGAACACAATAACACAATGCATCGCGTACACAAACTCCGCGTCGACCGGTTGGACTTCAACATTGCGGGCGATACCCAACGATGTAACAAACTTCGATAAACATATTGAGCTTATTAATTTACGATGCGAGGTGCCACCGAACGCTTGTTGCCTTTGAAATCAAATTCCCCGCTGCACTCGAGCCTACTTTGCTGAGATCGTCGCTGCGCACTTCACTGCAGCAACGGGGCCACCAGGTTCGCCACCTGCGGCGCAATGACGCCGACGTGGTTGTACCCGAAAGGGTGCAGCCCGTCTTCGCCCGAGTAAAACCCTGTGGTGTCGCCGTAGAACACCGTCTGAGGCTTCCCCGACTCCGGTGCGAAGTGTTTCACGACGTTCTGAATCTGCGGGTCCGACGCGTCCGCGTGCGCTCCGTTGAAGGGTCGCAGTAGCAGCTGCTTTGCGGACGGTGCGGCAGCCGCCACAGCCTTCACAACAGCAATGTAGTTCGTTGTGATGTCCTCCGCATCGTTTGCGCCTTCATTGTACACCACGACGTCCGGGATGACGTCGAAGCTGCGGGGTTCGCCGTCCCAGAGCAGGTTCCAGGTCTCCACGAGCGCTGGGACGCCGCCGCTGCCTCCCTTTGTGAGCCCAGTTGCGCCGAAGCCAACGATCCCGATTTCGCACGGCAACGACTGGCACAGCTGGTAGCTGTAGTCACGCACAGCGTCGTTGCGGTCGGTGTCGTTCGCGATGCCCTCGAAGCCCAAAGTGCGGACGCCTTCGGTGATGGAGTCGCCGTAAATCAGCACAGTCTTGGGCTTGCGCGCCGGAGCTTCAACAGTTGCGTTCGCGTCGAGCCGCAGCCCCGTGAACTGCACCGCCGTGCTCTGCGGACTCCACCGGTCCACTGTCTCCGACGTCGACTTCACAATAACTTCTAGCAGATGCTTTGGGGAGCTGGAGTATGGCGGGCCCAGCGCAACGGTGAACTCGGGGTCGCCGGGCGCGAGGACGTGCTGCTGCAGCGGCCCGCCATCGACGCGCGTCCAGAACTGCGGGAACGGGCCCACGCTTCCCGACGTGTTGGTCGTCAACACTGCCGACTGCCCGCTGAAGATCACGCGGAAGTAAGCGCCGGAGTTGATAGTCTTTGCGGCACCGTTGCGGACGGCCCAGTTGTATGGGGAATACAAAATGGCAGCGTTGTCCATGCCAACCGTGACCGAGTCGGCCGCCACCGGAACCCCATTGGCCGCGACATCTGCAGTCGACAGGAGCAGTGCCGTCGCCGCAACAAAGCACAGTAGATGCAACATCTCTGCAGTTTCACGGCAACAAAACAAGTCGACTCCTCTGCAACAAATTTCACGCAAGACTTTGCAAGGTTTTCGCGACTCCCTCGGAGAAAGTTGCGAGTGGCAACTCATTGACATCTGCAAAGTCGATGCCGTCCACTAAAACGTCATTCGTCTGTGCTTTTCCGAGTCGGAAACTTAACACATCCTGCGCAGTTGCGCGTCATCACACCTCTGCAGCGGCGTTCATGACTGCGTCGTCGCGTCGACTCACACCGACCATGGCACACAGCTGCGCAACCGCGCTCCGTGCGAAGAGGGAAGAATCCGTGGTTGCATCTGCCATCGCGTGGTGGCATCCACCGCCCCGTCCATGTATGCGCCGCCCCATCCCACGTCCTCGTCACTGCGTTCGTGACTACGTCGCCGTGGCTTCTCGCAACCGAACGACGGTCGCGGTGAAGTGGTGCGGCCGGTGAAATGGTGCGGTGGAGCGCGCGGGGTGTCGACGACGGACAGACGAACGAACGGAAGATTTTCATCAAACGGAAGCAGAAGCAGCCGCCGCACCGAAGGCCAAAGATACGGACGACCGTTACGGCGTTACGGCGATCCAACCGACAGTCGCCGATGAGCGTTTGAAGTTAGTCGGCGACGGCATCGCTGTCTAGCTTCCGCGTTACCACCACCACCACCACCACCACCCACGCGCGAGCAACGCAAACATGACCGGGCAACAACGTCGCTGTCGGCGCGACAGTCGCGGCGCAAAACGTGTCGGGGGCGAGTTGCGGTGGTTGGAGTGACGGACCTGATGGAAGTGTGGATGGAGATGAAATGCATTTGAACGAGATCAATGTCTCACGACACTGACGAAGAGCCATGAAGCTGTTTGCGCAACAAGCCACACGATGTGAGAGCCAACACGGCAGAAGACATAACTGCAAGTTACGCGCGACACTATTGTTTGACGCCGAACGACAGATTCGGAGGTCCGGGTCGGAACAGAATGTGGGCAGTGCATTGCTACCGGAGCTGCTCTGCTCTGTGCTTGACACAGGAGCTTACTGCTGCTTGGCAAGTGCGAAGCCGACGCGATCTTGGTCGCGGTCAAAGACGGTGTAGTACTTGCGGAGGAAGGGGTCGCCGAGGATCCACAGTCCGAGCTGGTCGAGGGCTTGCATGCCAAGTTGGCATTCGATCTGCACACAAAGCCGATTGCAATGAGACAAGTGAGCAAAAAAAGAAACGATGCTGCAATCGCTGCGAACGATGACCACAGCAACAAGCTCTTGGCTGGTCAAACCACCACGCACCTCGCCAGAGTCCGGATCGGCAACCTTGAGGACGTAGAATTCAGGTTCCAGAACGAAGTCCTTGCCACCCTGTGCACAAGACCATGGATGGAATCAACAGGTGCCGTGGCAGCGCAAGCGGCAGACGTGGGCAATGGCACGCCTTACCAGGGTGATGGCGATGTCAGGGAGTGAGTCGATGTTGGAGCAATCACTGGCAACGTCGCCGATCTTCGCGGTGATGTTGTTGATGTGCTTGGTCGGTCCGGTGAGGATAGAAGTTCCGGTGTCCACAACGAATTGGCACTGCAGACACACAAGCGCGGGTGTCAGCGCAAAATGCGAGCTCGTTAATCGAGGCACCACAAGCTTCTGCCGAACCTTGTTCAACGTCAGAATGTCCTTGCAGGCGTCCATGGCAACGCCGTCGACCTTAATTTCATCGCCGTAGATGAGCCAGTACGCCTCGAGGCCTTCGTACCTTTGAATATGCGCAAAGGACGCATCGCGTTTAGCTCCACTTTCAGTGCACCGCGAAGATTGAGACCTGCATTAACTTACTTGTACACCTTCTTGTACGTGAAGTCGCCGGTGTAGTACTTGTCGTCAACACCACCGAGCAGCACGGCACTGGAAGCGTTCTTCATGTTGCCCTACGAGGTTTTTAGCATGCACCGCGTCAAATATAGTTGAGGGGCATTCCGAAGGAAACAAAACAACAAAACGTCGCCGCAAGTCCCGTGACACTTACGTGTTGAGTGGACAAGAAGACAGAGAACTGGTTGCTGGGCAGTGCTTTCATGTCCATCAAGTCATCGAAAGGCGGCAGGGGTTGGTGCTCTCCTACGGGCATGGCGATGCCGGGGTATGCAAGTCCAAGGATGCCGTCGAACGGAGACTACGTGGCAGGTATACCAAGCGCGGAAAGGATCAGGTCAAACCCACACGTTTGCTGCACACTGATTGTAGTCCGCCAGCGGTGACCACGTAGAGACGCTTACCTGAACCCACACGGCTCCGGGCTCGATGGTGATCTCGCCGAACTTCGCGCCGGTGATGTCGAAGTCGCCGAAGTGCACGGTGTCGCCCGACAAGTGTCCGTCGCAGACGCCGGAGCCGTAAGGCAGCAGCAAGTTCGTGCCGTCGGCCTCGTAGGTGGAGCTCTTCGTGGAGTCGTACTTGGAGTGGTTGGAGCAGGCCTTCCAGATCGCGCCGTCGCACTTGCTGGACGGGACCCACAAGTTCGACGACCCGGTGTCGTAGATCACCAAGAAGTCCTGCGCGGGGGTGCCGATGGACACCGGGCCGTAGTATTCAGAGTCCTGGAAGTTAACGATGTTGATGGGCGAGCTGCCGTTGCCGAGGCTGCCGTCGTCGACGGTGATGGCGGCCGCGAGCTCCGTGCGCGCTTGCAGACCAGCTAAGTACTCCGTCGTCGTCTGCCGACGGCGCACGAGCGGAACAGTCACAACGCCAGTGTCGGCGTCTTGCGTTGCCGCGCATTTCTGCAACACCGCGGACGTTCCGGCAACTTGGACCTCGATGGAGTCCTCCGCGGCATTGTAGACAGCCTGGAACGCGGACGCGCGGTCGTCTCCGAGGGCATGCAAGCAGCGGCTCTTGCCGGCGGATTCGAGGGCGCCACTGTGCGGCTCGAACGAGAAAGTCTACGACACAGAGCAACGTAATTGAACGCGCTGTGTTCAACTCCGGCGGACGCGCATGCTGCAGTTCAGTTACGACATGACATAACATGCATCAACAAACCTCGTCGCTGCACGAGTAAGTCTTCCCGAGCACGGTGACAGACACATCGAAGTTCACTGACTTTTCGGTGCTCGCGCTGGCGGACGGGCGGAGGTGGATCGGGGCAACCAGTCCGTCGTCGGACGCACCGCAGTAGGAGCCGGTGGGCTGTTGGTGCGAACCCGCCGCCGCGGTGGCGGCGAGCATGGCTGCGGCAATGGTCGGGCGGAGCATGTTGAGTTAAAATGAAATGACGAATGGAAGATGCGCAAGAAAGGTAATTAGAGTTTTTTGTCTGTGGAGCTCTTCCACGATTGGTAGGCGAAAAATGGTGCGCCGCGACGTTCATCGCTGATGGCGAAGCTTGGTTGGTGTCCACGCACACAACAGCAACACAGATAACCAACTCTACGCGTAGAGCGTGGATGCATGTGGTGAAGAAGATGGCTATATTCGACTCTAATGACGAACGACGAACGACGAACGACGAACGACG
>ENA-OWNT01003710-OWNT01003710.1-seawater-metagenome-genome-assembly--contig:-NODE-3710-length-14140-cov-2.828628_pt1 | contig 14140 bp, 13 predicted proteins | sample MGYA00238136_ERZ651165 | MGnify/ENA primary metagenome ERZ651165 (study PRJEB26861, sample SAMN08777766) | seawater metagenome | isolation source: coastal seawater | place: USA: Florida | collected...
GGCAACACCGACGTTGTAGATCGCCCAGGCCAGCGATGCTGCCAGCCCGAAGGCGATCCCGCCGCTGCGCGTCACGCATTCCCCCCGGCCATGTGGCGCGCGGCGATGTAGCCGAACGTCAGAGCGGGGCCGAGGGTGATGCCACCGCCCGGATAGTTGCCGCCCATGATGCTGGCCGCGTCATTGCCTGCCGCGTAGAGCCCCGCGATGGGCTTGCGCGCCTCGTCCAGCACCTGCGCGTACTCGTTGGTGCGCAACCCGGCAAAGGTACCAAGATCGCCCATCACCAGCTTGACCGCGTAGAACGGACCTTTCTCGATCGGAGCGACGCAGGGGTTCGGCTTGTGCTCGGGGTCGCCGAGCGAGCGGTTGTAGGAGGTCGAGCCCCTGTGAAACTCCGGGTCCTCGCCACGCCGGGCCGGGCCGTTGAAGGCTTCGACGGTTTTCTCGAACTGCTCCGGGTCGGCGCCGATCTCGGCCGCCAGTTCCTTCAGGGTGTCCCCCTTGAACAGGTAACCGGTGGTGATGTGCTGCTTGTAGGGCACCGGGTAGGGTTTGACGAAGCCCAGCCCGTATTTTCTGAGTGTGCGATGGTCGGCGATGAAGAAGGCGCAGACCTCGCCGCCTTCCTCCGTGCAGCGTTTGACCATCGACTGGCCGAAGTCGTGATAGCTGTCCGCCTCGTTGCAGAAGCGGCGGCCCGAGCGGGTGACTGCGATCACCCCCGGCTTGGAGCGGTCGACAAAGTGCGGGAAGGTTCCGAGGGTTCCGTCCTTGCGCACCGGGCGCGAGATGGGGACCCAGGCCGCGGCGTTGGGCAGGTCCTCGTCCACCGAGGCGCCGACAGATTCGCCAAGGCGCAGCCCGTCGCCGGTGTTGCCCGGAGGGGCGGGCGAGGCGTGTTCATTGCCGCTCGGCGCGTGACCGAACAGCCGCATCCGCCGCGCGACGTCCTGCGGGAAACCGCCCGCGGCCATCACGACGCCCTTGGCCGCGCGCACTTCGACCGTGCCCTTCGCGGTCTCGACCCGGGCGCCGATGACTCGGCCAGCCTCGTCACGGATCAGGTCCTTGACGGCGGAACGGGTCCAGATCGGCACGCCCTTGTCAAAGCACGACTTGGCAAGCCTAGCGGCCAGCGCGTTGCCGTTCATCAGGCGCATGGGGCGACCGTGGAACGCCATGTCGCGCAGGAACTTGAGAAACAGCTTGGCGACGTAGAAGGCCGAGACCGGGGACTTGGTGACGTTGAAGAAGTGCAGCAGTTCCTTGCCGGTCCCGATCATCATGCCGAGGAAGGTGATCTCGGAGAGCGGGGGGCGCAGACGCCTGATCTGGTCGCCGAGTTCACGCCCGTCGAAGGGGCGCGCCACGATGGAACGGCCCCCGTCGATCCCGCCCGGATCGTTCGGGTGGTAGTCGGCAAAGGTCGGGCCGAGGTCGAATTGCAGCGAGGTTTCATTCTCGAAGAAGTCGACCGCCTTGGGGCCGGCTTCCAGAAAGGCATCGACGCGGGCCGGGTCGAAGTGATCGCCAGCCTCGTTCTGCATGTAGATGCGGGCCTTTTCGACGCTGTCCTCGACCCCGGCACGCTTGGCGGGTGCGTTGTTGGGGATCCACATCCAGCCCCCCGAACGTGCGGTGGTGCCGCCAAAGACAGGTTCCTTTTCGACGACGAGCACCTTCAGCCCGCGATGGGCCGCGCTGACCGCGCTGGAGAGACCGCCTGCGCCGGAGCCGACGACAAGGACGTCGCAATCGTAAGTCTGGGGTTTCATCTTTTCTCCTCCAGTCAGTATTTCGTCATGCGGTCAGGTAGCCGCCGTCGACCGGCAGCAGGGCTCCGGTGACGTAGCTCGCCGCCTTGGACGCCAGAAAGACGACCGGGCCGACGAGCTCTTCGGGCTGTCCGACCCGGCGCATGGGCGTATGGGCCATGAACCGGCCGATCGCGTCTGGGGTCTGCCGCGTGACCTCGGTCATCGGGGTCTCGATCACGCCGGGCAGGATCGCGTTCACGCGGACGCCGTGCGGCGCCATGTCCTGCGCCAGCGCCTTGGTGAACTGCGCCACCGCGCCCTTGCTGGCGGCATAGGCCGTCAGGCCGGGGCCCGCGACGAGCGACATGATCGAGGCGAGGTTCACCACGCAGCCGGCGGTGGTCTTGAGATCGGGCAGGAAGGCGCGAACCATGTTCCGGGGGCCGGTCACGTTCACCGCAAATGTCGCGTCCCAGTCTGATTCGTAGTTTGTGCCTTCGATCTCCGTGCGCCGGATGACGCCCGCGTTGTTCACCAAGATCGACGCCGGCCCAAAGCTCGTATTCACCGCGTCACGGAAGGCGCGCGCGCCCTTTTCGTCCGTCACGTCCAGCTGCGCCGCGATGGCCTCTCCGCCCGCTTCGGCGATGGTTTCCCGAACCTTTGCAACGGTTTCGCTGTTGATGTCGGCAAGCGCCACGCGGGCTCCGGCCTTGGCGAGACCCAGTGCGATAGCGGCCCCGTTCCCCTGTCCCGCGCCGGTGACGACGGCGACCTCCCCTTGAAGAACATGCATCTCATTTTCACTTTCACGTATTGCAAACGCGTTTGCATATATCTAATAATTGATGCATCGCCAAGGCATATTCAGTTCGGACCAGAGAGGATGGTGAACTGGAACTCGGGTGTCTGGCGTGCGAAACGCTTCAGCGGGGCCGCGCCCCGCAGTGGGAGGAAATATGAATAGATTTGTTGCGATGGCCGTTGCGGCCACGGTTGCGTTCGGCCATTCGGCGGCTGCGGACAGCTACGACCTGCAGAGTGTCTTTGGCCTGAACGTTCCCTCGATCGGGCCGAGCCCGGTGAACTGGGCCGACAAGGTACGCACCATGACCGATGGCGAGGTGGACATCACCGTACATGGTTCCGGCGACTTCGTGCCGCCGTTCGAGGTGTTCGGCGCGGTCAGCTCGGGCGCTATCCCGATGGGCTTTGACTGGATCGGTTACTGGGCGGGGCAGATCCCGGTCGCGAACCTCGTCGGCTCGATGCCGTTCGGCCCGTCGCCGGATATCGCGCTCAGCTGGATGTTCAACGGGGGCGGCCTCGAGATCATCCAGAAGGCCTATGACCCGCACAACGTGAAGATCATTCCCTGCCACCTCGTCGTGCCGGAGGCAGGCGGCTGGTTCAACAAGCAGATCAACACCGTCGACGACCTGAAGGGTCTGAACATGCGGATCGCCGGTCTGGGCGGGCAGGCGCTGGCCAAGCTCGGCGCCAACACGCAACTGGTGCCCGCGGGCGAGATCTATGTCTCGCTGGAAACCGGCCGGATCGACGCGGCCGAGTTCTCCGCGCCGCAGCTCGACAAGAACTTCGGGTTCCAGGAGATCGCCAAGACCTATTACTTCCCGGGCTGGCACCAGCCGTCGAGCTGGGACTCCATTATCATCAACATGGATGTCTGGAATGGCATTTCCGAGCGTGACCAGAAAGTCATGATCGAAGCCTGCAAGGCGAACATCGTCGACAACATGGCCGACCAGCTGAACCAGCAGGTCACCGCCATCGAAGAGATCGAGGCCGCCGGGGTCGAGGTCAAGCGCTTCCCCGACGAGGTGCTGGCGGCGATGAAGGAAGCCTCGATGCAGGTGATGGAAGAGGAGGCCGCAAAGGACCCGATCTTCAAGGAAGCCTACGAGTCGCTGACAGCCTATGTCGCGCGCGTCGGCCGCTGGAGCGAGCTGCAGGCCCTGCCGCACTGATCCGTTCCTGTTAGACAGATCGAAGGGCCGTCGCGGCGGCCCTTCTTCAACATCGGGCAGCACCACATGGACCAATTCCTGAAACGGATGATCGACCTCTGCGTCCTTCCCGGACGACTGGTGGGATGGCTTCTATTGCCGCTGATCCTCTTCGTCTGTCTCGCCGTCTTCGCGGGGCAGGCCGGGTGGAACAACTTCGTCACCTGGGAGGGGGACCGTTTCCTCCTTGGCTCGGGTCTCACCGTGAACACGATGATCGACCTCCAGTGGCATATCTTTGCTCTGCTGGTGCTCTTCGGTGGCGCCTATGCCTTCCGCGACAACGCCCACGTCTCGGTGGACTTCCTGTCGGCGAGCTTCTCACCACGGACGCGCGCCGTGATCCGGGTTCTTGGTGACCTGATCTTCGTGCTGCCCTTCTGTGTCATCATCGTCTGGTTCGGGACCAAGTTCGCGATGACAGCCTTCACGTCGGGCGAGGGGTCCAACTACGGCGGGCTGCAGGACCGCTGGCTGATCAAGGCCTGCGTGCCGTTCGGCTTCGGCCTGCTTGGCGTTGCCGCATGTGCCCGTGCCCTCCGAACGATCCTCGGCCTCGTGCGGGGCGAGCTTTCCAAAGACGAGACCCTCGAATGAACGACTTCATCTGGCCCATCGCCATGCTGCTTGGCCTGATGGCGGGCATCTTTGCCGGTTACCCGGTGGCCTTCGTGCTGGCAGGCGTGGGTATCATCTTTGCCTTTGCTGCCGACATCCCCGTGCTGTTCCTCTCCATCGGCGTGCAGCGGATCTTTTCCGGGGTCCTGACTAACTGGCTGCTGATCGCCATCCCGCTCTTCGTTTTCATGGGCCTGATGCTCGAACGATCCGGCGTGGCCGAACGTCTTCTGCGCTCGCTCGCCACTCTATTCCGCAGTCTGCCCGGGGGATATGCCTTCGCGGTGGCGCTGATCGGCGTGATCATGGCGGCCTCCACGGGAATCATCGGCGCGTCTGTTGTGCTGATGGGCATGATGGCGCTCCCGCCGATGCTGCAGAACGGCTACGACCCCAAGGTCTCGACAGGGTTGATCGCGGCAAGCGGGACGCTGGGCATCCTGATCCCGCCGAGCGTCATGCTGATCATCCTTGGCGACCAGCTGTCGATCTCCGTCGGCAGCCTGTTCATCGGCGCGGTCGGGCCGGGCCTGCTCCTTGCGGCGCTGTATCTCGGGTACCTGATCCTGATCGTCCTGCGTTCTCCCGAGCGGATGCCGCCGATTGCGCAGGAAGCGCCCTCGGGCCTTGGCGAAGTGGTGAGCCGGCTGGCGTTTGACCTCGTTCTGCCCATCGTCCTGATCCTCTCGGTGCTTGGTACCATCGTCGCGGGTGTCGCCACCCCGACCGAGTCCGCCGCCATCGGTGCCGCCGGTGCCATGCTGCTGGCTCTGCTCTCGCGGCGGCTCGATTGGCGCACGCTGGGGCTGGCCCTGTCCGACAGCACCCGCACTACGGCCATGATCGTCTTCGTGATGATCGGCGCGACCATCTTCAGCCTCGTCTTTCGCAAGCTCGGCGGCGACAAGATGATCGTTGACCTCTTCGCGCTGGAGGGGGCGAGCCCCTATGCGTCGCTCCTCCTGATCATGTTCGTGGTGTTCCTGCTGGGTTTCTTCCTGGAGTGGGTCGAGATCACTCTGGTGGTCGTGCCCATCGTTGCGCCTGTCATCACGGGGCTCGATTTCGGGCTGCCCAAGGATGAGGTGCTGGCTTGGTTCGCCATCGCGCTGGCGGTCAACCTGCAGACATCCTTCCTGACACCGCCTTTCGGCTATGCGCTGTTCTATCTCAGGGGAATCGCCAAGGACGTGCCGATCACCACGATCTACAAGGGCGTGATCCCCTTCGTGGTGCTGCAGCTGATTGCGCTCGGGCTGATCATCGTCTTTCCCGGCATCACGTTGTGGTTGCCGGAGTACCTGGGTCGATAACGGCATTTAGGGAGGCCCGCGCAGTTCGCGCGGGCTTTCTCGCGCAGACAATTGATCCTTAACATAACTCTCATTATGCGTTTCATGGTGGCTAACCCTCTGGCAGATGAACCTGTCACTACGGCCTCACCGGGGAAGACCAACCTCCCCGGCAAATCCGTCACTCAAGCGATACCTGCTGACCGCGCTCAGGCGCAGCTGCTGCGGACCCAGTCCCAGTAGACCTTTGTGGCTTCGCGCGTCATCGGGCCGGGTTTTCCATCGCCGATAATGTGACCGTCGATCTTGGTCACCGGTGTGATCCCGCCGAGCGTTCCGGTCACGAAAGCCTCGTCGGCCGAATAGGTCTGCGCCAGCGTAAAGTCCTTCATCTGCGCCTTTCCGATCCGTTCGCCCCAGAGGTCGAACACATGGCCCCGGGTGATCCCGTTGAACGAATAAAGCCCCGGCGAGGTCCAGAGCTCGCCCTTGCGGACAATGAAGAAGTTCGTCGAGTTGCAGCTTGCGACCATGCCGCGCTGGTCCAGCATCAGCGCCTCGTCCCCACCCGCCGCGATGGCCTGGATCAGCGCCTGGATCAGATTCAGGCGACTGTGCGAATTCAGGCGCAGGTCGAACACGTCCGGGGTCGAGCATCGGAAGGTCGAGGTGAAGAGCGTCAGGCCCTTCTCGGCGAAGGTCGCGCGCGGCTTCTTCAGTTCGGCCACGATCACCACTGTCGCCCCGGACGCCATGAAGCGCGGATCCTGGTTCGGCGTGGTCTTGCGCCCGCGCGTGATCATCAGCCGGATATGGGTGTCATCGGTGAATCCGTTCTTTGCACAGGTGTCCAGAACCGCCTGCGCCACCTCCTCGCGGGTCATCCCGATGTCGAGCGAGATCGCCCGCGCGCCTTCGAACAGGCGATCCATGTGCAGGTCGAGCGACAGGAGCTTGCCGTTCACCAGTCGCAACCCCTCCCAGATCCCGTCGCCCAGCACGAAGCCGGCGTCGAAGATGGAGACGGACGCCTTGTCGCGGTGAACGAACTCGCCATTCACGTAGACCAGGGCGTCGTCGTTGCGGGGATCGCCGTCATAGGCCTGGGCGCTGGAAGCGGAAGTCATGGGGTGCCTTTCTGTCGGACGTTGACTCAGAGTGAGAATTCGGAAGACCGCGCGATGAAGGCGCGCGTCTTGTCGCGTTGCGGATTGCGGAAGACTTCTTCGGCGGTGCCGGTCTCGTGCACGACACCATCGCTGAGGTAGATGACGTGGGTGGCGAAGCGATAGGCAAAGCCCAGTTCGTGCGTCACCAGCAACATGGTGCGACCGTCCTCTGCGAGCGACAGGATGGTGCGCAGCACCTCCCCCACCAGCTCGGGGTCGAGCGACGAAGTCGGTTCGTCGAACAACAGGACCTCGGGATCCATCGCCAAGGCGCGGGCGATGGCAACGCGCTGCTGCTGTCCGCCCGAGAGGCGCCCGGGATAGACGTCGAGCTTGTCACCGAGGCCGACGCGGGCAAGTTCCTGCGCCGCCCGCTCGCGCGCTTCGGCCTTGGGCCTGCGCAGGACCGTCACCAGCCCCTCCATGACGTTCTCGACCGTGCTCATGTGGGGAAACAGGTTGAACTGCTGGAACACCATGCCGACGCGCTTGCGGACGGCCATCAGGTCGCGCTCGCGATAGGTGATGGTCTCGCTGCCGTCCTTCGCGACGCGCGCGTCACCGATCCGCTCTCCGTCGAGGATCACCTGCCCGCCGGTCGGACACTCCATGAAGTTGAGACAACGCAAAAGGGTGCTCTTGCCCGACCCCGATCCGCCGATGATGGCGATCCGGTCGCCGCGCTTCACGTCAAGGTCGATGCCCTTGAGGACATCGAGGCTCCCGAACGACTTGCGCAGGCCGACGCTGCGCAGGATCGGCGCTCCGGCTTCCGGCGTGGGTGTGTCGCTCATCGTCATCTCTCCGGCTTTGTCTGTCATCTCGGTCCTCATGCCCGGCGCCGCATCCGGCGCTCCATCGCGGCCGAGGCCCATGTCATCGGGTAGATCATGACAAGGTAGACAAGGCCCACCGTCGTCAGGATCTCGAGCGGGCGGTAGAATGTCGAGGACAGCACCCGCCCCTGGTACATCAGTTCGTGCACGCTCAGCACCGAGGCGAGCGAGGTCACCTTGGCCACTTCCACCGCGCGGTTGGTAAAGGCGGGGAGCATCCGGCGGAACACCTGCGGCAGCACCACGCGCCGGAAGGTGGCCGCCCGGCTCATCCCGATGGCCATGGCGCCTTCCCACTGCCCCCGCTCGATCGACTGGATCCCCGAGCGGTAGATCTCGGCCGAAAAGGCGGCCGTGTTCAGGCTGATCCCCAGCACTGCCGCCACAAAGGGCGAGAGCTGGGCGCCGATCACGATAGGAAAGGCGTAAAAGAACCAGATCAGCTGGATCAGCGCCGGGATGTTGCGGAAGATCTCGACAAAGGCCCGCCCGACAAAGCGCAGCGGCGCAGCGGGCGAGACCCGCAGGAGAGCCACGAAGAAGCCAAGGATCAGGCCGACCGCAAGGCAGGCAACCGTGAGTTCGACGGTCACGATCACCCCGCGCCAGAGCACCGGCAGGATCTTGATGACCATCGAGAAATCGAACTGGTATCCCATGTCTCAGACCTCCTGAAGCCGGTCTTCGGCCAGCTTGGCCAGCGACGAGAGCAGGTAGAGCAGCAGGAAGTAGATCAGGGCCAGCAAGGTATATGTCTCGAGCGGCCGGTAGGTGATCGAGGCGACCTGCATGCCTTGGTAGAGCAGTTCTCCATAGGCCAGCGTGGAGGCCAGCGATGAAGTCTTGATGATCTCGAACGAGCGCTCGACGAAGGGCGCGACCATCCGGCGGGCCGCCTGCGGCACGATGATCCGGCGCAGGGCCTCGGTATGCGACATCCCGAGCGCGGTCGCGCCTTCCCACTGCCCCTTGCCGATGGACTGGATGCCGCCGCGCAGGACCTCGGCGTAGAAGGCGCTCGACTGTGTCGCCAAGGCGATGATCGCAGCCTCCAACGGTCCGAGGTTCACGTTGGCCACCACCGGCAGCGCATAGTAGACCCAGAAGAAGTGCACGATGCCCGGCGTATTGCGGTAGAACTCCACGTAGATGGTGCCGACCACCCGCAGCGGCGTGTGGCGCGACATTCGCAGCGTCGCGACCAGCCCGCCCCCAAGGATCCCGAGGATGATCGCGAGAACCGAGATCGCGACCGTGCCCCACAACCCCTGCAACAGCATCGGCCAATAGGCCAGCACCGCTCCGAAGTCCCACTCATATTGCTGCATCGTGTCTCCTGCTTGTCTCGCGCCGCCCGGGGGCGACGCGATGTCTCAAGCGTCCGTCAGGCCACATCGGACCCGGCGGTCCAAGGCATCAGTTCCAGTTTTCCTTGACCAGCCCCGGTACCTTGGCCGGGTCGATGCCCTTGGTCTTGATGTAGGTCTCGAAGATCTCGGTGGTCTTGCCGCTCTCGTAGGACTTGGTGATGAAGTCGTTCACCCAGTCCTTGAACGAGGAGTCCGCCGCCTTGGGCAGGCCGACCGAGGTGGGAACCGCGTGGATCGGTTTGGGCAGCACGACGCTGCCGGTCCCGATGCGCGACACCTGCACGATCAGCGCGGGGTGGAACTGCGATACCGCGTCCACGCGGCGGGAGGCAAAGGCGGCCACGGCCTCGTCGTTCGATGCAAAGCGCTCGATCTTGGCGTTCGGCAGGGTCTCGGTCAGCAGGCGATCGACCGTGGTGCCCAGCGTCACACCGACGGTGGTGCCTTCGACGTTCAGGTCCTGCCAGTCGGAGATCTCCATGCCATCCTGGATCAGCGCACCCATGGCATAGTAGAACAGCGGGTGATCCGGGAAATCGATTGCCTTCTTCCGCTCGTCGGTGGCGTCGAGGACGAACATCAGGTCGATCTGTCCGGCCTGGATCGCGGCGACGGAATTCGCCCAGGTCGTTTCGACCGGCTCAAAGGTCACGCCCAGTTCTTCGGCCATCGCCTGCCCCATCTGAACGCCGACGCCGGTCCATTTCTCCGAGATCGGGTCTTTGTAGAACCACGGGTCCGCCGCCGCCATCCCGACCCGCAGCGTGCCGCGCTGGGTGACGGTTTCCAGAGCGGTCTGCGCAACCGCCGGGAGCGCGACGCCAAGGCTCAGGGCGGTGGCGGCAATCGTCTGCATCATTCTGCGTCGTGAGATCATGGGACTTTCCTGTTGGTTGATTGCTTGATTCTTGGTCGCGAACCTCAGAGTCGTTGACCGATGATCGCTGATTGTTGACAATCAACCGCAATCGGAATGTAATCAACAAAAAACTGAGATCCGCCCGTCAACTTCTGCTAGCGCATTGGGAGGAGAGCCAATTTTGGGCACTACAGCTGGGCACGGAGGAGCCATGAGTACGGTAGAGACCAAACCGGGGATGGGGGTGCTGGCGCGCCGCACCTTTCGCGAGCAGATCGTCGAGGCTCTGCGCGGGTCGATCATCAGCGGCGAACTCGCGCCCGGCACGCCGATCGTGGAGGCCGACATGGCGCGCACCTTCGGCGTCAGCCGTGGCCCCTTGCGGGAGGCATTGGGCGACCTGATCAAGGAAGGCCTGCTGGTCACCATCCCGTATACGGGTACCCATGTGGTCGACCTGTCCCTAGACGAGGTGAACGAGATCTTCTCGCTACGCACCGAGCTCGAAATCTTCGCCTTCCGCCAGCTCTGGGAAAAGCGCGACGCCGCCTACTTCGAGGAACTGAACCGCCGTCACGACCGGCTGCTTGCCAGCATCGCCGAGGGCGACGACGAATCCAGCATCGTCGACGAACTGGCCCTGCACAGCCACGTCTACGAGGCCTGCGGTCATTCCCTGCTGCTGGGGGTCTGGAACGGGATGCGCGGCAAGCTGCAGCTCTACTGGGCCGCGCACCACCGCGCCCACGGACGCCGAGGCCCCCTGCCCGAGGGTCACGCGCGCTATGTCGCGCTGGCGCAGGGGGCGGACCTCGACCTCATGATCTCGGAAATCCGCGACCACATGGTGCGCGGTTTCAGCAGGACCGAAGCCTTCCTGCGCGAGCGGGACCAACTGAAGCAAGGCCAGTAGACCATGACAGGGACAGACCGTCCGAACATCCTCCTCATCACCGTCGACCAGTGGCCCGGTCACCTTCTCGGGTCGGCGGGCCACCCGGTTATCCAGACCCCGACGCTGGACGAGCTCTGCCGCAACGGAACCCGCTTTACCAACGCCCAGAGCGAGTGCCCGATCTGCGTGCCTGCCCGGCGCACGCTGATGACCGGCGCCTCGCCGCGCCGTCACGGCGACCGGGTGTATGATGACCAGCTCGCCATGCCCGCCGAAACGCTGGCCGCTACCTTCTCGGCTGCTGGCTACCAGACCCAGGGTGTCGGCAAGCTGCATGTCTTTCCCCAGCGGGACCGCATCGGCTTTGACGACGTGCAGCTCGAGGAAGAAGGGCGCGCGCAGTACGGGGTGATGGATGACTACGAGATCTGGCTCGGCGACAAGGGTTACCCGGGCCAGCAATTCGATCACGGGATGAGCACCGACGGTTACGTGCACCGGCCCTGGCATCTGCCCGAGGATCTGCACGTGACCAACTGGGCCACCCAGCAGATGATCCGCCAGATCAAGCGGCGCGATCCCAAGCGCCCCGGTTTCTGGTACCTGTCCTACCGCCACCCGCACCCCCCGCTGGTGCCGTTGCAGGCGTACCTGGACATGTACCGGGACGTCGAGATCGACGCTCCGCTGACCGATGATTGGGCCGAGACTCAGGACCTGCCCTTCGCGGTCTCGTCCAAGCGGGCCCGCGGCGAGAAGTACTCACCCGCCCAGATCGCCGCGATCCGCCGCGCCTTCTACGCGCTCTGTACCCATATCGACCACCAGCTCCGGCTGGTTATCGGCACGCTCCGCGAAGAGATGCTGCTGGACAATACCATCATCCTCTTCACCTCCGATCACGGCGACATGCTTGGCGACCACGGGCTCTGGGCCAAGAGCCTGTTCTACCAGGGTTCGGTGAACGTCCCGATGATCCTGCTCGGTCGTCCCTGCGATAGCGATATCGGGGTCGGTACCGAGGAGGACCGCCTCGTCACGCTTGCCGATGTCATGCCGACGTTGCTGTCGCTCGCCGGGCTCAAGGTTCCCGACACCGCAGATGGCAGGCCGATGGTCGGTCCGGACCCGCGCCCGACGGTCTACGGCGAATTCGGCACCAGCGATGGCGCGACCCGCATGGTCAGGGACGCCAGGTTCAAGCTGATCTACTACCCGGTCGGCAATGTGCGGCAACTCTTCGACCTCGAGGCGGACCCGACCGAGTCCCATGACCTGGCGACGGCCCCCGAACATGCTGAAACGCTGGCCCGGTTGACGGACCTGCTGGTCGCGGAACTCTACGGCAGTGATCTCGACTGGCTGACCGAGGGCCAGCTAACAGGTCTCCCCACGAAGGAGGCAGGGCCCCGCCGCAACCGCGATCTGTCGAGCCAGCGCGGCCATCATTGGCCGCCCCAGCTGCATTCCGACATGCCCCAGCTGCTGACCAGCGCATGACCCTCTCGGGCCCCCTCCTCCCCGTCGAGTCCCTGCCAACGGGGCGTGAACTCCTTGCCGAGGGTGCGGCTGCCGCGCGGGACTGGTCGGTGGGCCCGTCTGCCTTTCTCGCGCAGGTGGGCGAAACCAGCGAACACGCCTACAAGCTGCGCAGCATGGCCGAGGGGCGCGTCATGCAGCATGCCCAGCTGGGATATCGCGACCCTGAGAAGAGCTGCCGCGCCTATGCCGAGATCTGGGCGGCCTGCGACAAGCGTGGGGTGACGGTCGACCGCTATGGCCTCTGCCTCGACTGGTCGATGGCGGTGCCCCGCGCCCTGCGCGCCCGCGCCACCCGTGGCACCGGCATGATCCTTGCAGGCCCCGAGGATTTCGCGAGGCTCGCCAACTCGGCCCCGGTCGCGGCGCACTTCGGCGATTTCGTTCTCGGTTTTCCAGCGGCCTTCGAGAACACCAAGGCGGCGATTGCCGCCGGTGGGACCGTCATCGGGAACCTCGGGCAATACTTCACCTTCCGCATTCCGGGTTACGACGACGATGTCGAGGCGACCCAGCAGACCGTGCGCGCCCTTGGCCTGATCGCGGCGCAGCCGGTTCCGGTTATGGTGCATTCCAACATCGACGACGGCTATGCCGCGCAGTTCACCGACCTGACTTCGTGCCTTGGCATGGTACTGATCGAGCGTGACCTGATCGAACGCCTGACCGGCGCGCCGATGGGACACTGCTATGGTCACCACTTCTCCGACCCCTTCGCCCGGCTCGCATTCCAGCGCGCCATGGCGATGGCCGGCGCCATGCCCGGTACGATGATCTACGGGAACACGACCTCCTACCGGGGCTCCGCGGCCGAGAACTACGGCGGGCTCGCCTCCTACCTGCTGGCGGACGCGCTGGGGCAAATGATGCGTCCCACGGGTCATGCGATCAACGCCGTTCCGGTGACCGAAAACGAACGGATCCCCGAAGTGGATGAGGTCATCGAGGCGCAGCTCTTTGCCGGCTCCATGATCCGCCATGCCGAGGGGTTTTCGCCGATGATCGACAACCCGGCGGTCGACCTGCTGGCAACCCGGCTGCTCGAGGGAGCGAAACGCTTTCAATCCAACGTGATGCGCGGATTGGCGGAGCGCGGCATCGATACCGGCTGCCTGTTCCAGTCGCTGCTGGCGCTGCGACGCCTTGGCGCGCGGGTGCTGGAACGCGAATACGGTGCGGGCCCGGAGGATCCCAAAACCACCGGCGGGCGCGCACCGCTGATCGCCGCGACCCTGATCGAGGAACTGGCCGAGATGAGCGCCGCCGCGCTCGAGGACGCTCCCGCCGACAGTCTGGACCGTATCCGCCGGGCGGCTCCCCGCGTCATGGTCGCTACCTCTGACGTTCATGAGCACGGCAAGATGCTGATCGACCGCATGGCGGTCGATATCGGGGCGATCCCGCTGGATGGCGGTGTCTCGACCGAACCCGAGCGGCTGGCCCGTCTCGCAGCCGAGCACAAGCCTGACATCATCGCGATCAGCACCTATAACGGCGTCGCGCTGGGATACTACCGCGCCCTGCGACAGGCGCTTGCTGAACAGGGGCTCGACATTCCTGTCCTGATCGGAGGGCGGCTCAATCAGATCCCGGAGGGGTCGAATACCTCGCTCCCGGTCGACGTTGGCGACCAGCTTGCCGAGGCGGGTGCCCTTGTCTGCCGCGAGGCGCGCGAGCTGGTCGAGCGGCTCGACGCGCTGGTAAGCAGGGCCTGAACCGATGGGCTGCTGCACGCCGCAGTCGTCGCCGGTGGCTCAAGCGGCGTCACCCCCGCC
>ENA-OWNT01003711-OWNT01003711.1-seawater-metagenome-genome-assembly--contig:-NODE-3711-length-14139-cov-4.249538_pt1 | contig 14139 bp, 22 predicted proteins | sample MGYA00238136_ERZ651165 | MGnify/ENA primary metagenome ERZ651165 (study PRJEB26861, sample SAMN08777766) | seawater metagenome | isolation source: coastal seawater | place: USA: Florida | collected...
GGCGACGCCCACGGGGATCCCGACGAGCCGATGATGGCGTGTCCGGGATCGGTTCGGTTCGCGGACGTCGCGGGCGACTGTCGCCACGACGACGCGATGATCGTCGGGGTGGAAGCTCACCTCGTACAGGCGCGACGGGGTGACGTGGTCACCCAGCAACGCGCCCTCGAGATCGTGGAAGCGCAGCAGGCCACCGGGGCCGACCACCGCCAGCCGCTCGCCGTCGTGGCTGAAGCGCACGCTCATCACCGCGCGCTTGGCGCCCTTTTCCTTGGCGATCTCCACGGCGCGCTCGACGGCGGCCTTACTGCCCGAGATCACCACCTGGCCCGGATCGTTGTCATTGGCAGCGGCGCAGACCTCGCCCGGCGCAGCAGCGGCCTCGGCCACCTCGCGCTGCCCCAACCCCTGCTGGTCTCGCAACCAGCGGAGCAGGACACCAAACGCGTGAGAGAGGGAGCCGAGCACGAGGGACCTCAGGAGCGGGAGCAACAACAGCAAGGGGAGGGAAGGGGAGCTAGCCGGCGTTGGAGTAGCCAGCCGCCGCCGGCCCGTGGTGCGAGTCGTCCCGGCGCGAGCGCTTCTCGAAGCGCCCCAGAAGATCGAACTGCGACGCCACGATCTCCGTGGCCCAGCGCTTCACCCCATCCCGGTCGGTGTACTCGTTGACGGACAGCCGCCCCTGGACGCGCACGAAGTCGCCCGTGGTGGCGTTCTTGGCCGCGAACTCCGCCGAGGGTCCCCACAAGACGACGGCGTGCCAGGTGGTCTCTTCCTTGCGGTCCGCGCCCGTGCCCCACGCGTGGGTGGTGGCCACGCGCAGGTTCGCAACGGGCTTGCCGGACTGCGTGTAGCGCAGCTCAGGATCGCGTCCGAGGTTGCCGGCGATGATTGTCAGGTTGAGCGAATGCATGTTGTCTCCGTGAGGCGGTTGTGGCGGAAGAGGGAGAGGGAGGGGCGGAGCCCCGGGGGCCTCTCACCCGTGCGCGGCACGGATGACCCGGAGCCCCACCACCCTTGACAGCGGGGCACCTCCCTCCGAGAACGGCGCCGCTCCAACAGCAGCGCCAGGAGCACCAGCCAGCCGATCACACCGGCACCATGGGCGGCGGTGTGGTGGGCGGCTCGCCCCCATCCCCCCTGCGGATCTCCGAGTCGAGGCGGCCCAGCAGATAGCCGAGCGCCAGCGAGACCAAGATCACCGCGGCCTCGGCAGCGGCGGGGGAGGAGAGCCAATCGTTCATGAGGCGTCCCGATAACTCGGGCTCATGGGGTTGTCGGTGAACACGTCCGGGGAGAGCCGGGGCGCGGCGGCCTCCCACTCCCAGAGCCGGCGATGGTTGCGGAGCCACGCGAACCCAGGCGAGGACTCCACCCGGTCGATCAGGAGCTGCCGCGCATCGAGGTAGTCGGCGGCCTGGACGGCATCCACGTGCCACAGGACATCGGACGCGAGCCCGCCGGAGTCCTCCGGCCTGGGGCGGATCATCACCTCGACCACCCGCAGATCCCCGGGGACCGCGGCCTGAACCCGCGCCATCAGGTAGGCGACGTTGGAGCGGACAGCATCAACACGACGGGGACCAGCGCTCATCGGTACAAGCTCCCTTCCTTGGACTGCATGACGTGATCGAAGCGACTGGAGACCACCCCGGCCTCTTCGCACCGATGACGGATGACCCACCATTCCCAGGACCAGGACACGAACCGCCACCACGCGACGGCGGCCGACAGCGACGGGGCCGCGTGCTTGCGGCGCCGCCGGTCGCGGACCCGCGTCTCCGCCTTCCGGCACTCATCCCAGGCGGACCAACAGTCGTCCTCGGCGCTGCCGGCCCCGTCCCACCGCGCCCAGAGCTGGCGCCGAGCACCGTTGACCAGCCGGGACCACTGCTCGTCATCGAGCCGCCCCGCGAGCCGCTGTCCCAAGGTCAGGAACGCCCGGGACACGGTCTTGCTGTGTGGGCAGATCCCGTCTCCGCGATAGCGGGTGTGCATCTTGAGGCGGGGCAAGCCGTCCGAGCTCGCGACGTAGACCCCGACGGGTCGGTGACAGTGGGGGCACGCCTCGACGGGTTCGCGGCCCGTGAACCTCTCGGCCTCCTGGGCGAGCACAGCCCGACGGGCATACCGGGCCATGAGGTAGGCGCGGAGCCCGGCGACCAGGTCCACCCGCGGGGCGCTCGAAGCCGGACGCATCAGGCGGCCCCTCGGAGCACGGCGACGACGACGGCCGCGGCGAACACCACGAGCAGGAACAGGAGCCAGGAGGCCACGATCCGCCACCACGCCCAGCGGGAGCCCCAGGCCCGGACCTCTGCGATCCGGTCGGGGTGGAACTCGGCGCGCTTCGGCGTCTCGGGCGGGGCCGGTCGGAGGCGGCGGATCTTCCTCGTGCTCACCCGCTGGCGCGGCCTCAGCTCGCCCTGTTGCCAGTGCTTGCCGAGCACACAGCGCCCCACCTCGGCGCATCGGTCCGGATCGGGACAGGTGCCGCCGCTGGTGCAGTTCATCGCCCGGCCCTCCACTCGGGAGGCAGCGACGACGACGGGCACAGCGGCTGACAGGTGCAGCGGTCCACGCGAACTTCCAGGACGCCGAACTCACCGCATGCGGCCGCGCATGCATCCAACTGCTGAACAGCGACCATGTCACACCCGCTCAGCGCGACGACGCCGATCAACAGGAGCAGGAGCCGCCTCACGGGTGCGACTCCACCAGCGCGCTCAAACCAGCCGTGAACGCATCCACGAGAGCGCGCGCGCCACGGGCAGCCCGCCACGCTTCCAGATCCGCACGCCAGCGTTCAACACGCGCGAGGTACGCGCAGTAAGGGCGGTTGAGGACCCAAACCGGCTTCCCCGGGGGGCGAGTAGCCATAACCGGATAGCTCACGCCGACACCTCCCGGAGCTCGAGGTAGGACCCACCCCGCCGCACGCGCTCCGCACGCTTGAGCCGCTCCGAGCGAGAACGCCGCGGACGCGGAGCGAGCTCCCGGTCCAGAGGCGGAACGGAGCGGCGGGACGGCAAGACCTGATCCCACCCCTCCCAGCAAATCGTGGCGCTGGGCATCATCGACGACCCTCCTTCTTGAGCATCGGGGCGAGCTGGGCGCGGAGCTCCTCGACGTGGGCGCGGCGGACCTGGAGCGACGCGGGCGCGGGGGCGCCGGGGCTGAGGGTCGAGAGCACGCCCGCAATGGCGCGCTGTTCGTCCGCGATCCGGTCGATGATCTCGCCAGCGTCGAGCGGGAGCCCGGGTAGGCAGAGCTGCATCACATCGCCTCCAGACAGACGAGGTCCGCGCGCGCGGACAGCGTCTCGACGTGTGCGACGCGAGCCAGGGCGGAGCGCCCGGTGTAGTCGAAGCGGTCCGCGTCGTATTCCCGGAGGACCAGGCGCAGCCCAGGCGGGAACCTCATCGACGCCGCCGCGAACTCCCGCAAGCCGAGGCCGAACGCGTAGAACGCGGCCCGGTCGACGCGGACCTCACCGGGCCAGAGCGAGCGCCGAGCGGCCGCGAGCGGCATCAGGCCCGGACGAACGCAGCACGGGCCCGGGTGCCCCACCAGCAACAGGCAGGCCGGACCGGCGCTGCCGCCGATGGGGAGCCCACAGACGCTGGTGGGGGCCGACGGGGCACGCCACGGGGGGAGGGGAGTGCCCATCATCGGACCCGCCCCACGTCGTGGCGCCTTCCGAGGCCGGACAGGAAGTCGCGGCAGCTCTGGAACTCCCGCTCACGCTCGGCGGGCGAGGCGGCGTAGCCGTAGGTCCACCAGGTCCCATCCGGCGCGAACGCTCCGAGCCAGAGCCAATCGAGGTCCGGATCGTCTGGCACGAGGACCACCACGCCGGGCGCGATGTCCTCCCGAGGGAGCATCAGGCAGTCAGGGAACGCGGGGGACGGGCAGCGCCCGCGGGCCGCCGCGTTCCGCTCCGGCGCTTCGATCTCGAGCGCTTCAAAGATGGTGGTCGGGAGGGACCGGGCAACCGCGCAGATGCAGTCATCACACAGCGCGAGCACCACGGCCCCATCCATGAGCCAGCCCGCGCGGGTCCGAAGGACGCAGCGCGACCGCTCGACGGCATCACAGAGGCAGCCGTTCATGACGGCACCTCACGAGGGATGACGAGGACCGCCGAGGCCGTGTCCGGGAAGACGCGGACGTCGCGGGGCGGCCCGGCGGCGTAGAGCAGACCGCCGACGCACATGGCAGCGACGACCAGCACCAGGAGCAGGAACGCGGGGACGGGGGAGGGGTTCATAGCGACACCCCCGCATCACGAAGCGCGCCGAGCGCCACGCGAGCGACCTTGACCAGGTGCCGGCGGTAGCCGGCGGGGAGCCGTTCCCAGGAAGCATCCCGGTCGGCCGCGTCGGGGTTGTCGTTCTCGAGCTCCACGAAGGCGCCATGCAGCGCGACCGCGAGCGCCTCCGCACCCAGATCGGGCGCGGCAGGAGCGGGAGCAAGCCGACGAAGCGCAGCAAGGGAGGCCCCGGCCCCCTGCGCCCGGGCCGCGACACCCGATTTCTCCTCGACCACCGCGCCCACCACGGGCAACGGTGCGGCGTCCGGGGCCGCCGTGGCGGAGCTGCCGCCGTTGGAGATCCTTGATTCTCTCGCCTGCGCCGCCTCCATCAAGCAATGGAGGCAGCGCGGATCGACCGAGCTGAGCAACGTCCAGCGGCCACAGCCGTCGGAGCAGAGCACCGCGGGCCCGTGCGCGCTCATGCCGTCACCCCGCCCAGGCCGACGGCCTCAACGCGCTCGGTGTGCGCCGAGGTCCCCAGGACCGGCCGCCCGTCGTCGTCCGCGCAGTCCACGCCCACGCCAGCGCCACACCTCGGACACGGCTTCGAGCGGAGCTGGCGCAGGAGCTGGACGATCTTGCGCCGGAGCGCCTCGGGCAGCGGCTGCCCATGGGCGGTGTGTCGCGGCACGCGGTCAGCGAGATCCGGCGCCGCGGGGTTCACGTAGGCGGGACAGCCGCAGTCCGGCAGCGAGCACGCCCCGAACAGGTGCAGGGACACCGTGTGCGCGCAGCACGCACACGGCAGCGAGAACAGCGAGGATGCGCCGATCATCGGGGCACCCCGTAGCGCCGCCACCACAGATCCAGCTGGCAATCGGCCGCGTGGTCGTCCTGCTCAGCGAGGCACCAGGGGCACGGGCCGTCCATTTCGAGCAGCGTCCGGATCGCGTCGCGGGCGAGCTCCACGAGGTCATCCACCGATGACGGGGGCGGGGCCCCGAGCCGCACGATCCCCTTGACCCCGTCGGCGGAGACGAGGTCGCCGCAGTGGGGACAGCTCGGCATCGCGTTGTCTCGCAGCGGCGTGGGCCGCGCGGGGCCCCGGAGCACGAAGCCGGGCGCGTGCGCCTCAGCGACGTAGATCCACTGATCGAGCGGGACGAAGAACTCCGCCGGGCACGAGCGACAGGTGAGGCTGATCAGGTTCATCGCGACACCTCGCGGATCGCGGCGTCGTCGTCCCACCCGGTGGGGGCCGTCCCGCGCCCCGGCGTGGGCCACGGCGACGGGTTGACAGAACCCTGAGGCGGGTTCTCGGAGTGATCCTCAGGGCGGGCGTAAGTCCGCGTCTGATAATCAATATTATGTAAACCGGGAGCGCCGAGACCACCGGGGTTCCGTCGGGTTCCGTCGTCGCCAGCTTCTGGGGTTCGTCGGTTTCCGGGCTTCTCGGGGTCTTCCGGCCCTACTGGGCGCAGAGCCTCAGCCGGCTCGCCAGCTCCGCCACCGGCGCCGGATCGTGGTCCGTGCCCGGCGTCTCGGACGCGAGCACCACCCAGCGACCGCCGATGAGCCCGCCGTCTCCGCAGTGCAGCTGGAGCGCCGTTCCGCGACCGCTCTCCCGCGCGGCCGTGTCGGGATCGACCCGCAGCCACGAGAACGCGAGCCGCGGGATCGACCGTCCACTCACCGTGACCGCATCGGCCCCCCGGGGAACCACGTGGTCGTACCCGAGCAGCTCGAACGGGTGGCTTCCGTCCACCGCGCCGCCCGCGAACAAGGCCTTCATCGTCGACGCGTCGGCGCCCGGAGCCGCCGGGTCGAAGTCCGCCAGCGTCACCGGCTGCGCGTCGGCGGGGCGCGCCAGAACCAGCATCCGCAGGATGCCGAGGTCGTAGCCCATGCTGACGGCCCAGGGCCCGAGGTCCTGCGCGCCGATCATCGCGGCCGTGAGCTGCTCCTTGCCGGAGGGAGCTGCGGGCGCGGGTGTGGCTGCAGACGCGGGTTCCGGCGTGCTCTGCGGCGTGCTCTCCGGCGCACCCGTCGACGGAGCGGGCGTCGAGCCGCCGGTGCAGGCGGCGGAGACCACGGCGAGCGTCAACACGAACCGACGCATCCTGGCTCCTGAACGGACAACGGCCCCGAGGCGTGTGCCGTCGGGGCCGTGTCGTGGGTTGGTGGAGGATAGGGGGATCGAACCCCTGACCTCAGCGTTGCGAACGCTGCGCTCTCCCAGCTGAGCTAATCCCCCGCAAAACACAGTGTGTTCTGGGGTCCGTCGCCGGACCGGGCGGAAGATATAGACCTCAGCCCGGGCAGGTCAAGAGTCAGTACATCTTTCGATACACACCCACCACGACACCGAGCACCGAGACGTCCCGGAACTCCGCTGCGCGCACGTAGATCGGCTCCATCGTCGCGTTCTCGGGCTGCAGGCGGATGCGGTCGCCCTCGCGATAGAACGTCTTCACCGTGGCCTCCCCGTCGACCATCACCACCGCGATCTCGCCGTTGCGCACGGTGCGCTGCTTCTTCAGGAAGAGGTAGTCCCCCGGCAGGATGCCCGCCTCGATCATCGACTCGCCCGTGACCCGCAGCGCGAAGACCGTCGCCCCGCCCGGGACCATGCAGGAGTCGATGCGCAGCGTCTCCTCCCGGTCCTCGACCGCGAGCAGGGGCTGGCCGGCGGCCACCTGGCCGTAGACGCCGATCTCGACGATGTCGCCGCTGAGCAGCGGATCCGGCTCGTTCGCCGCAACACCGAGCTCCGCGAGCGCGAGATCGGTGATGCCCATGGCCCGCGCGAGCGCGCCCTTGCCGGTGCCGCCCCGCCGCGTCAGGTACCCCTTCCGCTCGAGGGCCTTGACGTGATCGGAGACCCCGTTCGTCGACCGGATGCCCATGGCGTCCCCGATCTCGCGGTACGACGGCGTGATCTGCTCGGTGTTCAGCCGGTCGTGGATGTACTCCAGGATCTCTCGCTGCCGCTTCGACAAGCCCTTCATCTGCGCTCTCCTTCAGCTGGTGCCCGCCGCGACCGGCGCTACACGCCTGTTCAGTAATGAACGGATGTGCAGGTGTTGTCAAGTGGGGCGCGCGGAGTCATGGTCTGGGCGATGGCGGTCGTCCCCGGCACCCTCCCTGGCATGGGCAGCTTTCACCTGCGGTTCACGCCGCTCGGGTGGAGGCTCATCGGTGCTTGGGGTGCCCTCTGGGCCATCGGCTTCCTACTCTTCCTGCTGCCCGACGCCTGGCTGCCGTTCCTGTACATGGCGCTGCCCGACGTGCCCGAGCCGGTCCCCCTGTGGCACGCGCTGCTCTTGAACCCGCCGGGCACGGGCGTCGGCTTCCAGCCCTGGCAGGTGGTGACGGGTCCCCTCCTCTACCCACCGGTGGCGCTGGGCGGATGGGTCCTGGGGGCTCTGGGCATCGGCTTCTTCGGCGGCACCGTCGAGCGCTTCCTCGGCAAGCGGCGGTACCTCGAGCTCTGGGGCGTGTCCCTGCTCGGCGCCGTGGCGCTCGGCACCCTCTACGGCTTCGTGGGATCCGCCGGCCCCCACTACGGGTTCGGGCCCGTGGTCCTCGCGCTCATCGTCATCCACTGCCTGCTGACGCCCGAGGCGACGGTGACGTTCTTCCTCGTGATGCCGGTCAAGATGAAGTGGATCGGCTACGGCGTCGCGGCCATCGTCCTCGCCCGGGCCCTGGGGGCGTTCGCGCCCTTCGGGGGCGGCGCCGTGGGCGGGTACGAGCTCGGCGGCCTCCTGGCCGGCGTCCTGTGGTGGCGCTATCGGGACGATCTGGACCCCCGGGCCATCCATCGCCGCCGCAAGGCCAAGCGCCTGCTGCGCGCCGTCGAGGACACGATCACCGGAGGGGACGATGGCCCCGTCTACCACTGAGCCGGTGATCCAATGAGTCGCTTCGGCCAGGCCGGGGGCCCGCGGATCCAGTTCGGGCCGCAGAAGCTCCCGCCCGTGATCAAGCACCTGATGATCGCCACCTTCGTGGCCTTCGTCGTGCAGCTGTTCGTGGGGATCGGCGGCGGGCCGTCGTTCCTGGAGCGCTACGGGTCCCTGCAGTCCGACCAGTTCTTCCGCGGGATGATCTGGCAGCCGCTGACCCGTCTGTTCCTCCACAGCGAGCTCTGGCACATCGGCGGCAACCTGTTCGTCCTGTGGATGTTCGGCAGCTCCGTCGCCGAACGCTGGGGCTACAAGCGCTTCCTGTGGCTGTACCTGGGCACCGGGGTGGCCGGCGGGCTGCTCCAGGTCTGCCTCTCGGGGCTGGTGCACCTGCTGGGCTGGGACTGGTCGGTCTTCTCGTGGACCATCCCGAGCCTGGGCGCCAGCGGCGCGGTCTACAGCGTGATGGCCGTCTATGCCTTCACGTTCCCGGATCGCGAGATCAACCTGCTGTTCGTGCCCCTCAGCTTCGAGGCGAAGTGGCTGATCCCCATCATCCTGGGGCTGGAGCTCGGGTTCCCGTCCCCGGCGGTCTCCCACGAGGCCCACGTCATCGGGATCCTGCTCGGCTGGCTCGCGGTGAAGGTGTTCGGGGCCGACGGCAGCGCGGGCCCACGGCTGCGGCGCCCCCAGAGCGATCGCCCCAGCCACCTCCGCGTGGTCCGCGACGACGACGGGCCCATCTATCACTGACGCGCGGCGCGCCACCCCCGAGGACGGCATGAGACCCCGCACCCGCCGTCTGATCCTGCTGATCTGTCCACTCCTCCTGGCCGCCGGGATCACGGCGATGGGGCGGACGCGCGACGCGGCGGAGGTGTCCCTGAAGGAGTGCGTGCGGGACGCGGCCGCCTGCGCCGGCGCCGAGCTCTTCATCGGCTACGCACGGGTCAAGCGGGTGGATGGCCGCGCGGTGTTCACCCGGTCCTGGATGGGCGATCTACAGCTGGACCCCTGGCCGGCGACGAGTCCCCTGCCCTCTCCCGGCGGCCACGTGTCGGTCCTGGGCTCCCACGGCGGCGGACGGCGCGTCGTCCCGACCGAGGCCCGCCACCACCCCCTGCGACGGCGGAAGGAGCTGACCGGCCTCACCATGCTCGCCCTGTGGCTGCTGGCGGGCGCCGGCTGGGTCGTCCACGCCTGGAGGCGGCGCGGTGCCTGATCTCCTGACTCACACGCTCCTGAACGCCGCCCTCCCGGTGGGGACCCTCAAGCCCCGGCACCTCGCCTGCTTCGTGGTGGGCGGGGTGCTGCCCGACCTGGCGAGCCGGGTGCCAGGCCTGTTCATCGCGCGGTTCCTCCAGCCGCTCATCCCGGAGGGCGGGCCGGACATCGACTGGCTCATCATGGGGCACGAGTTCCTGCACGTGCCCCTGGGGGTGGCGCTCCTCGCCGCGCTGCTCGGCGCGGCGCTCCCGCGGTTCCTGCTCAGCGGCCTGGGGCGGTGGCAGATCGCAGGCCTGCTGCTCGCCGGCGCCGCGGTGCACCTCGGCGTGGACGTCATGCAGGAACACCTGCGGCCCAGCTACCGGTACCTCTTCCCCGTCAGCATGCGCCCCTGCGAGCTCGGCTGGTTCGGCGCGGAGGCGAGCCTCACGTGGTGGCCGTGGCTGATCCCCGCGACCGTTGCCTCCCTCGCCGTCTCTCGCTGGCGCTGGCGCCAGAACGACGCCCGCCCCGGCGGTGAGGCCGAGACGGGCGCGTAGTTCGGGCCGGGTCTACCAGCGGCGGCTGGCGTACCGGCGGGTCTCGCGGCTGCTGGAGTAGGAGGACCCGGAGGTGCGCTCACACTCGGTCGTGTAGCTGCCGCGGCCGTCGTTGGTGGCCAACCGGGGCACGCTCAGCAGCCCCCCGGACAGGGGGTCGACCTCGACGCTCAGGCTGGCCACGGTGCGCCCGCGGCGGCCGCCGAGGACCTCGATCTGCGTCCAGCCCACGGGCACCTCGGTGAAGTAGGCGCGGTCACGCCCCTCGATGCGCCCCAGGAGCTGGCCGCCGGCGTACACGTCGACCGCGAACGGGTTCGGGTTGCGGACCGCCAGCGGCGCGAAGTCGGGCAGGTCGATGACCCACTGGCTCCGGTCCCACGGGCTGGCGAGGACGCTCGCCTTGTCGATGGACTCGCCCCGGTAGGCGGCGGTGAGCGCGACGTAGCCGGCCTTCTGGCTGAGACGACGCGTGGACGCCGGGGGGACCGTGGCGATCACACGGCCGCGGGCACAGAGAACGTCGAGCGTGTGGGACCGCGAGGGGTTGGTGATGCTCACCGTGCCCTGGGCCGGCGGGATGAGGGTCAGGGAGCCCTTCTCGAGGCCGTCGAGCCGGATGGACTGCCGCGCCGCCACGGCGCCCTGCGGCGTGACGAACTGCAGGGTGCCGAACGCGTTCGGGATCTTGACCAGCTTCTTGCTGTTGGCCGGGACGCGGTCGATGGTCCGTCCGTTGAGGGTCACCACCATGGGCTCGACCCAGGCGTTGTCGAGGTTGACGATGGCGGCGTCCATCAGCGGGGCTCGCAGGCGGACCGGGTGCCGTCCATCGATCTCGACCCGCTCCTTGAGGACCGGGAAGCGCAGCCGGTCGCAGATGTAGCGGACCTTCACGCGGTGCCGGCCCTCTTCGAAGGGCCCGAACTTCGCGGTGCGCTGGGGGCCGACGGTGCCGACCACCTTGCGATCCACCAGGACCTGGAGCTCGGTGAAGTTGTCGTTGGTGACCGTGATGAAGCCGCGGTCGGCGTAGCGGGCGTGTCCGCCCTGGCGGTTGCGGTCGTCGTGCCCGTGGCGACCTCGCGCGGAGGCCATCGCAGGCAGCAGGAAGGACAAGGTCAAGGCGGCAAGAACAACAGTTCGTAGGGTTCGAATTCGCATCAGCTCTCTCCTCTCAATCTGGCGGTCGCTCGGAGGCGGCGCCTTCTGTTCACTCCGACGGGACCCGCGGGCAGGCCATTCGACGTCGGGTGCAGATCGAGTCAGGAGAGCTGGATGACGGGCCCCGGGGACACGCCCAGGGGCGGGCGCACCCGATCCTTGCGCGGGAAGGTGCCGACGAGGCGCTCGCCGGACCAACTGCCGTCGCGCAGCAGCGTGTCGGCCATCTCCACCACGGAGTCGGCGAGCTCCGGCCAGGGCATGGAGCGGAAGCACTTCCGGGGAAGCGAGCAGGACTGCAGCCAACAGGGGCGACACGGGACGTCGGCGAGCACCTTGATGCCGCGTCCGTAGACGTCGATCTCCTGGTGGCAGGTGATGGTGAACCAGGCGACGACCGGCTTGCGCATGGCGATGGCGAGGTGGAGCGCGAGGGTGTCGCCGGACACCACCATGTCGCAGGCGGCGACTGCGGCGATCCCCCTCCGCAGCCCGCGAGCGCACGGCGTCTCGGTCACCGGGATCCGGCGGGTCGCGAGCTCCGCGGCGATGCGCGCGTTCCGGGACTGGTCCTCCGCCCCCCCGCCGAGCAGGGCGAAGCGCACCCGCTCGCGCCGATCCATGCGGGCCCAGGCGGTGCTCATGAGCCGGACCTGGTCCTCCACCTCGAGCCGCTTGTAGGGGTACCGGGGGCCGCAGCCCGTGTTCCAGCCGACGAGCACCTCGTCGTCACCGACCCCCGCGATCCGACGGTCCTCGCGGGCCAGGCGGCGCTCCTCGTCGTCCATGACCACCACGTACCGCTCGTTCTTGTGGGGGAGCGACAGGGCTTCGGCGGCCAGGCGCTGGGCCGACTTGGTGTTGGTGAAGAACTTCGCCTCGTTGTCGAGGCCGAGACCGAAGAGCTCGTACGCGGCCTCGGTCACAGGCGCGATGTTGCCGGCGTCGTCGATGGTGAAGCCGCGCTTGTCCGGCGCCCGCGCGGCGCGCATGAGGGCTCCGGCGGGGATCGACTTCTCCGGACACAGCACCACGTCGAACTCGAGGGCGGCGAGGACGGCCGTGGTGTCCTCAGCCAGCGAGAGCACCCGATCCACCAGGGGGTTGTGGGCCAACAACGGCGCGGCCTCCCGCCGGGTGATCCAGGTGACGTGGGCGTTGCGCCAGGTGGTGCGGATGGCCGGGAGGATGGCGGTGGTACGCAGGACGTCGCCCAGCGCGTCGAGCTGGATGACCAGGATCCGCTCCTCGACCGGATCGAAGTGAGGACACCCCGCGCACGAGCGCCGGTAGCGGCACGGGGAGAAGCCGGTGAACAGCCGGCAGTCACTCTTCCACTCGGAGGGATCCACGGATCGAGTCTAGTCACTCCCGCTGGATCGCGTCCGCGGCGGAGGGGTGCGGGCGAGCACATTGGCGAGCGCGTCGGCGAGCGCGTCGGCGTGAGCCTCGGATCCGGCGAGGTGGAGGCCCAGTACGAGCGTGTCCGCTGGCGCGCGCGCGGCCGCCCAGCCCACCGCGTCCTTCTCCGTCACCAGGAGCCGTCCGGCACCGCGAAGCTGCCGCGAACTGGGTCGGCCGTGGTCGCGGACACGCAGGGTTCCCCTCACGGTGAGCCCCGCGGCGCGGGCACACGCAGCCACGGACTCCGGATCGCCGACTCCCGCGCAGACGCTGACGGCGCCGGGGTCTCCCTCGACGAGGGCCCCCGTGAGCGTGCGGAGGGCGGCTGGCTCACGCCGGATGTCCGCACCGAGGTGGACCCAGCGCGTGTCGGGTGGAAGCGAGGTCACGGACTCCCGCGTCGCGACGGGGGCCCGGCTCCCCAGGAGATCACGGTCCGGGTCGACGAGCACCACGGCGAGATCGGTCCGGACGGGCGTCTGGAGGCCGTCGTCGAGCACGAGCACGTCGACCGGGTGCGCCGCCAGGACCGCGCCGGAGGCCGCGACGCGGTCGGGGTGCGCGACCACCGGGACTCCCGTCACCGCCGCGAGCCACGCGGCCTCGTCGCCCGCCACCAGCGCGTGAGTCCAGGCCGGGGCGGCGCAGCCGGCGCGCACCAGGGGGACGAGCCAGGGGGCGTCGAGGTCCGCGCGCTCCCGGTGGAGCAGGACCGGTGCGGCGGAGCGAGCGACGCGGGGGTAGCCGCGCAGCAGGATCGCCGGGCGCAGGCCTCGCCGCTGGAGCGCCTCGGCGAGCGCCGCCACGAACGGGGTCTTCGCCCGCCCGCCCAGGGCGAGGTTGCCCACAGCGACGCTCGGTCGCGGCAAGGTCGGCCACCGCGCGGAGCCATGCCGTCGCCGGAGCGCCGTCGCGACCCGGAGCGGCGCCGTGAGTGCTCGACGGGTACGACTCACGGGAGGCTCACGCCGCGCGCCGACAGGAACGCGAGTCCAGCCGCGCGACCGTCGAAGCGCGCCCGGAGATCCGCCCAGGCCTGGGGGGCCCGAGTCAGCGACGGCGGAGAGCCCACGGGGATGGCCAGCCCCTCGTGCGCCAGGACCGAGGCCACGTCGCCCTGATCCGCCGTGGCGAAGAAGAGGGGGCGGAGCCCCACCTGGAGGGGCTCCAGCAGGTCGTGGGTGGCGCGCCCCCGCGCTCCTCCCCCGACGAGCGCCGCGTCGGACCGCGCGTACCAGGCCCGCAGGACCCCGAAGCGGGCGTCGATCACGGCCCCAGATGGCAGCTCACGGCGGATGCGGTTGGCGCGGCGTGCGTGCCGGGGCACGACCACCCATCGCGACCGGGCCGGGTCCAGGGCGGTGCCGTGCAGGGCCATGTGAGCCAGGCGGACCTCACCGGGGTGCACCGATCCGAGGACGAAGAGCGGGCCGGCCGTGCGGTGCTCACGAACCAGCCCGTCTGCCACCGGATCGGGAGTCAGCGCGACGGGCTCAGGCCACTTGAGCCACCCCGTCACCCGGACGCGGTCCGGGCTCACGCCCAGGCGGAGCAGCCGCGCCGCGTCTCCCTCGGTGGCCGCCGCCCACGCCGCCGGGCGTGCGAACCAGGCCCGTGTGGCCCCACCGAGAGCGGCGTGAGT
>ENA-OWNT01003713-OWNT01003713.1-seawater-metagenome-genome-assembly--contig:-NODE-3713-length-14134-cov-6.954258_pt1 | contig 14134 bp, 10 predicted proteins | sample MGYA00238136_ERZ651165 | MGnify/ENA primary metagenome ERZ651165 (study PRJEB26861, sample SAMN08777766) | seawater metagenome | isolation source: coastal seawater | place: USA: Florida | collected...
CCGGCCAGCATGGTCTCCGAGATGAGATCGATCGCCGTGCGCCATGCGTCCTCCGTCGCCTGGTCCCAGGAGTCCTCCAGGAGCTCGGCCAGGGCGCCCAGGAGCGTATCGCGGACGATCGGGTAGTGGGCGGGCGCCGCGCCGTACTGGGCGTGCCGCGCTCCCATCTCCATGAGCGCGGGGGCGACCGTGTCCAGGCTGTGGATGTGCTGCACGACGACGCTCAGCGTGTCCGCGAGCTTCATCGCCTGGTTGTCCATCGTGCGCGGGAACAACGTGCGGACCGACGGCGCGCGCTCGAAGAGCCGGGCGTAGAACAGCGCGGTGAGCTCAGAACGGCGGGGCCCCAGCGCGGCGTAGCTCGATTCGATGAGGGCGATGGTCTCGGGGGTCATGCAGGTGCGGTCTCCGGGATTTGCCGCAGAGCCTAGAGCCCGAGTGGCGCTGCCGACAACAGCCACGCAAAGACCCTGTCATGATCTGGCAAGCCCTCTCGATGCCCGCTGCCCTCGGCACCAGGGTGTGATAGATGCCCCCTTCGTCCATGCGCCCGCTCCTCGTCCTCATCGCGCTCCTCCTGTCGCTGCCCGGCGTGCTCGCCGCGCAGACGGTGGAGGTGGGTCCGACGAACCTGGACCCGGCCACGCTCGCGGAGGAGCTGGAGCTGCCCGGCACCGAGGAGGCCGCGCTGCTCGTGGTCGCGGGCCTCGGCATCGACGCGCTCGAGGTCGGCTTCGACCCCATCGATCTGGACGCGCTGGACCTCGCCAAGAACCCGCCGCTGCTCGTGCGCGGGCTGGCGGAGGGGCTGACCCCCATCAAGCTCCGGCGGGGCCCCGCCACCTGGGACGGCCAGCTCCGGATGTTCGCCGGCCGCGTCACGAAGCTCGACGTGGACGCGGTGCTGCGGGCGGTCGCGGCCAGGGCGAAAGGCGAGGCGCCCGCCGCGCCGGACTTCGACCTGTTCGCCTTCTACGACGCGCTGGACGAGTCGATCGACTGGGACCGCAAGCTCGGGCTGTGCGACGAGGCGCTGCACGAGCTCGACGCCGAAGGGCCGGACCATCGGCTGGTGAGCCAGGCGTGCGACAAGGTCGCGGAAGCCCAGGCGCGGGCCGCCGAGGAGGAGCGCCGGACCCTGCTCAGCGCAGACGCGCTCGGAGGCGAGATCAGCGCCGTCGCCGAAGAGGGGCCAGTCGCCGTCGGCCTCGTCTACCGCAAGGACGGCCGGCCGCGGCTGTCGGCGCGAGGCACCGGGGCCCGCTGGGGGATCGCCGGCGCGGGCCTCCTCGGCGCGTCCATCTTCACGTACTCGGCGGTGTTCTGGGAGACCCAGGCGCAGCACGAGTACCTCGCGTTTCGCGACGCCGAGCGGGTGGGCGACAGCCTCGCCATGTCGCGGCACCTGTTCTTCACCAAGAGCTTCGACGGGCGGCGCGACGCGTCCATCGTCGGCGCGGGGCTCTTCTTCACGGGGACGCTCACGTCGCTGGTGGTGCAGGCCATCGAAGGCGCGCGGTTCCGCAAGGCCCGCAAGCGCCTCATCGGAGGGACCTCCCAGTGAGGCTGCGCGCGCTCGTCCTGGTGCTCGCCGTGGGGCTGCTGTCCTGCGAAGAGGAGTACAACTACCTGACGTCGGTGGAGTACCGGCCGGACATCCACGACGTGGTGGAGTGTGACTTCTCCCCCACCGAGGAGGGCTGGGAGCGGTACACCTGCCTGCCCGTCTTCAGCGACCGCGACCCGGAGTCCGAGCCCTGGGAATCCAGTGGAATCGGGGACTTCGACATCGTCCAGCGGGAGATCTTCGGCGCTCCGTTCTATCAGATGTGGTACTCGGGCCAGGCCCCGTTCACCGGCACCGAAGAGATCGGGTACGCCCTGTCCATGGATGCCACGAACTGGATCCGCCACCCCTGGAACCCGGTCCTGAAGACGGGCGAGCGCGAGGGCGACTTCGACCGCGACGGGGCCAGCGTCGGCTGCATCGCGTTCGACGGCCGGCTCGGCCGCTACCACCTCTGGTACACGGGCACGAACTCCGAGGCGTCCGGCACGACGTTCGGCCACGCCACGTCCACCGACGGCACCCTCTGGCTCAAGGACCTGCAAAACCCGCTGGATCCGTTCGCCGGCATCACGAGCCCCACGTCCATCTCGCGCGTCTGGGGCTGCGACGCGCTCTACGAGGACGGCCTGTTCCACCTGTGGGTGGGCGGCGTCACGCGCCCGGACAACTTCGCTGGCCTCGAGGAGTTCCTGGAGCAGACGCACTACGACGTGGGCTACATGAGCACCGTCGACGGCGTGAACTTCGACGTGGTCGAGCAGCCGGTGCTGCTGCACACCCAGCACCGCGGTCCCCAGTTCGACGCCGAGGGCGTGCACAAGCCGTCGGTGTTCACGTTCGGCGACGGCACGGAGACGGACCGCTACTGGATGCTGTACGCGGGCTACAACGACGTCATCGCGACGGACGATCCGGGCAGCAACCTCATCTTCATCGGGCAGGAGGGCCAGAGCCTCGGCCTCGCCAGCTCGAACGCGCCCGACAGCGGCTGGGAGCGGGTGACGGACACCCCCGTCCCGCTCGACCCGGACCTGACCCGGACGCTCGACAGCCCCCGCGCCTTCTTCATCAATGGACGCGTGCACGTCTTCTTCACGGACTCCTTCGTCGACGAGGAGTCCGGCGAGGAGTTCACCGGCATCGGCCTCGGCATCGCTCCGTTCCCGAGCTCGGAGGAGTCCCAGTGACCCGCATCGCCCTGCTGCTCGCCTGCGCGCTGCTCTTCGGATGCGGCGGAAGCGGGGACTCCGGCCCCCGCTGCGAGCAGGTCTGCCGCAAGTTCGTGAACGTCTGCGGCTGGCCCGCGTGGACGTCCGTGGAGCAGTGCAAGCGCGGCTGCCTCGAGGACATGTACCGCCGCTCGGACGCCAACGAGGTGCTCGACTGCTACGCCGCCGCCGCCGATCCGCCGACCACCGAGGCCGTCAACGCGGCGGTCGACGAGGCGGTCGCCAGGGGGGTCTACGACTCGGGGATCTCCCAGGGCACGTTCGACCGCGCGGCAGCCCTCTCCCAGATGACGGAGCAGATGACCTGCGACCCCTTCGCGGCGGTGCAGTGCAAGACCGACGCGGTCCTCGTGCGACCCGACCTCCCCCTGGTGAACGAAGACTCCGTGGGCTCCTCAAGTCCGGACTGATTCGGCCGTTAGGCACTCCACGACTCCGGTTGGGTGGGGTCGCGCCGCCGCGTGCGGCTACCAGGAGTTGCCATGTCCGTTCATCGCATTCACCGGTCCCCCGCTCTTGCCGCCGTCCCCGTGACGCGAAGCGGCCGCGAGCTGCGCGCCGCGCCCCGCGTCGCGTGTCGCATCCCCGTGACCGTGGACCTCGACGGCACCAAGGCCATGACCGTGATGAAGGACATCTCGTCGAGCGGCGCCGCCGTGGGGCTGCCCATGGAGGTGGAGCTCGGACAGGTGGTGCGCCTCGACTTTGCGATGCCGCACCTGCGCGACGACCCGATCTCGTGCGCTGGCCTCGTGCGGTCCGTGCGCGACGTGAAGGGCGACCAGATCTGCGGTCTCGAGTTCCACAACCTCGATCCCGCGAAGCGCCGCGCCATCGCCAGCTGGGTCCGCAAGGAGCTCAACCCCGAGCCCGGCGACATCGCCCGCAACCACTGGAGCGGCCCCGTCCACTCCGGTGAGGCGTACATGGTCCCGGCGTCCGAGAAGGAGCGTCCGGCGCTGCGCTGGTCGCCCGGCATGGCCTCGCTCTTCAAGCAGGTCGCCAAGCACCTGCTCGCCCAGGACGGCGTGTTCGTGCCGTACGCGGGCACCGAGCTCGCCGAGGGCGACCGCATCTACCTCGAGGTGCTGCCGCCGTCGTCCCACTGCGTCCTGCGGCTGCTGGCCGAGGTGGTCTGGGTCCAGAGCCCGGCCGAGGGTGGGTTCGAGCACGGCATCGGCCTGCGGATCGCCGGCCTGTCGCCCATGGACCGCTACGTGCTCAAGAGCGTGCTGAAGTACTTCAAGCACGAGGCCGAGCGCTACCGGTAGAGCACCCTCAGCCGGCGATCTCGTCGGCGATGGCCTCGATGAGCTGGGCCATGTCGGACTCCGCGCCGGCACCGACCTCCTGCGCGGCAGCACGGGCGGCCGCGAGTCGCTCTTCGGCCGTGGCGGCGTCTCCCTGCAGGAACGCCAGCAGCGCGCCGCGCGCGAGCAGCTTGCCTTCCTCCACCCGATCGACGCCCTCCGCCAGCAGCTGACGCCCTTCTGCCCAGAGCCGGGCGGCCTCGGCGTGCTTTCCCTCGCGGGCGGCGACGACCGCGAGCATGGACGCCGCCGCGCCGGACCCCAGCGGCCAGGTCCGCCGGCACAGATCCATGCCCCGCGCGAGGTACCGCCGGGCGCGACGCAGATCGCCCCCATCCGCGCGGATCTGCCCCAGGTTCAGCAGGCAGATCCCCTCCTGCGCGCGGGCGCCGACCTCTCGATGGATCCGTGCCGACCGCACCAGGAACTCCTCGGCGCGCGCCGCGTCCTGCCGCGCCATGGCGCTGACGCCGAGGTTCCCCAGGATCACGCCCTCCCGGAACCGATCGCCCGTGGCGCGGGCCAGCTTCAGGCAGATCGCGTGCTGGGCGTCCGCCTCCTCGAGCCGGCCCTGACCGATCAGGAGCATCCCCAGGTCCGTCCGCACGTGCAGCTCATCGCGCCGCCCGGCGTGGTCCCGAAGCAGCGCCAGCGCCTCGTCGAACTCCACCCGCGCGTCGTCGAGCCGGCCCTGGTGATAGAGCACGCTGCCCTTCCAGGCCCGCGCCCGCCCCGAGTGCACGAAGTCCCCGCGGTCCTCGAACTCCCAGGCCAGCTCGTCGAACGTCCGGGCGAGCCCGGCGTCGTTCGCGTTGCCCTGACTCAGGCCGCCGTGCATCAGGCGGGCACGGAGCTCCAGATCCCGCAGCTTCGCGGCCCGGGCCTGGGCCATCGCCCGATCCAACCGCCGCTGGGCGGAGCGGAAGCTCGTCCTCCTCCGGCTCCAGGCCGATCCGATCAGCAGCCGCACGGACAGCTCGGGACGGATGCCCTCCATCGACAGCACCCGCTGCGCGAGGGTCTCGGCCACCACCACCGGGCCGGCGAGATCCAGCGCCTCGAGGGCCGCGATCGCGCAGGCGGCGGCCGTGTTCGGCTCCTCGGCCTCGATCGCCCGCTCGGTGGCCACGACCAGGTTCTCCAGCTCCCGGACCAGGCGCCGGCGCAGGGTGCCGCCCCCCCGGCGATCGAGCGCGTCGAAGGCGTCGGCCCGCCCGAGCCGCGCGAACGCCCGCGCGTGCCGCAGCTCGGACTCCGCCCGCTCCTCCACGGAGAGCGCCGCGGCGGCGAAGTCGCGGATCGTCTCGTACATCGCGTACCGCGAGCGCCCCTCCACCGACTGGCTGGTCAACATCGACTGCCGCAGCAGGGAGCCGACCACGTCCACCGCCCAGGGCGCGTCGACGAACTCCTCGAGGTCGAGCTGCTGCTCCGCTTCGTCCAGCGAGAAGCCGCCGACGAAGGTGGTGAGTTGAGCCAGCGCGGCCTGCTCCCAGCCGGTGAGCTGCTCCCAGGACCACGCCAGCGTGCCGGCCATCGTGGCGCGCTGGGCATCCCCCGCGTCCGGCGCCTGGAGCAGCTTGAACCGCTGGCCCAGCCGCGCGAGCAGCTCCCGCACCGGCAGGGCCCCGACGCGGGCCGCCGCCAGCTCGATGGCCAGGGGCAGTCCGTCCAGCCGCCGCACGAGTTCCGGGAGCTGACCCAGATCGTCCTCCGACGGCTCCCAGCCCGGGTTCGCCCGCACGGCCCGCTCCCGAAAGAGCGCGACACCGTGGCTCGGGTCGAGCGCGCCGAGCTCGAGCACCTGCTCACCCGGCTGCCCGAGCGGCCGACGCGAGGTGATCAGGAGCTGCAGGCGCGATGCGCTCGCGAGCCAACCGCGTACGAGCGGCGCGAGGTGCTGGACGAGGTGCTCGGCGTTGTCCAGGACCAGCAGCGTGGCCTCGCGGTCGGCCAGGGCAGCGGCCAGGTCCGCCCCCGGATCGTCCCCCTGGCGCAGCCCCAGGGCATCGGCGATGGCGTGCACGATCCCCACCGCGCTGCGCGCCTCGGCGAGGCTCACGAACCACGCGCCCCCGGGCAGCGTGACCGCGCGGCCGCTGGCGAACCGCTGGGCGAGCCGCGTCTTGCCCGCCCCGCCCGTGGCCTTGAGCGTCACCAGCCGCACGCCCCCGTCGAAGAGCGCGCCAATCCGGGCTTGCTCGTCGTCCCGCCCGAAGAAGGCGTCCCGCGGGGCGTCCACGTTGGTGCGGGGGACGCCCGGCTCCAGCAGCCCGCCCTGGGTGGAGGAGCCCGCCCGGGAGGAGCCCATCTCGCCCACGAGCTGGTCGGTCTGCAGGTTGGGCAGGAGGTCTCCGAGCAGCCCCGCGAGCGCCGGCCCCGGGGGCAGCGTCGCCTGGAGCCGCGCCAGGTCCGCCGCGAGCGCTCCGGCCGTCGGCGGCCGACCGGCGGGATCAGCGCGCAGGCAGCGACACACGACGCCGCCGAGGCCCGGAAGCACCGCATCCAGCTGGGCCTGCAGCCCGATCTCCGCGACGCTCGCGTCGGCCGCGATGATCGCGGCGGCGGTCGCCGGAAGGGTGGCGCGGCGGAAGGGATGGTGGCCGAGGCACATGACCGCGAGCAGGTCACCAAGCGCGAAGAGATCGGCGCGGTGATCCACGGCCTGGCCCTGGAGCTGCTCCGGCGCCATCCAGCTGATGGTCCCGCGGAGCTGCCCGTCCGGCCGCTCCCCGAACAGTCCGGCGGCCCACGCGACGCCAAGATCGAGCACCTTCACGAGGCCGTCGCGCCCGAGGATCACGTTCGCGGGCTTGAGATCGCTGTGGACGAGACCCGCCGCGCGGCCCTCGACGCGGAGCCCGTGGGCGTGGGCCAGCGCGACGCAGATCTGCCGCGCCACCTGGAGCGCGGCGGCCGGCGGGAGCGTCGCCAGCTCCCGCAGGGCCGACGACAGCGCGACCCCCCGCACGTACTCCATCACCAACACGAGCCGCCCGTCGATCTCGTCGAGTTCGTAGACGTCCACCAGGTTGGGGTGCTTGAGCAGGCCGCCGAGGCGCGCCTCGCGCACGAAGTCGGCGCGGCCGACGCCCACTGCCGTGTCTCGCAGGACCTTGAGCGCGAGCTCCTTGCGGAAGCCGGCGGGGCCCACCAGCTCGGCGCGGAAGACCTTGCCCATGCCGCCCTCGCCGAGCAGCGCAGTCAGCCGGTAGCGGCCGAACTGGACGGGCAGCTCGGTGCGGGTCAGGAACGCGGGATCCACCATCGGCCTCGATGATAGAGGGGAGGCCCCGCGGTAGGCTCTGCCGGCATGGGTGTGGAGCTCACGGTCGGTGCGGTGCTGGCGTCCTGGGTGGTGTTGGCGATCGCCGGGCGCGGACAGGCGCGCCAGGCCGAGGGCACCCTGGCCCGAGTCGCCTGGGTGACCGGGGTCCTCGCGCTCGCCGCGTGCGCCCCTGTGGCCGTCTACGCGGCGGCGCCCGACGGCGTGTCGATCGCCCTTCCAACGGGGCTGACCGTGTTCAACGTCCTGGTGCTGCGCGCCCAGGTCGGCCGGACGCGAACCGCCCACGGGGTGGTGGACCTGCCGCACATCGACGACCCGGAGCTGACGGCTCGCATCCGCGACCTCGCCCACGCCCAGGGCATCGAACCGCCACCCGCCCGGCTGCTCACGTCGGCGGGGAGCATGCAGACGATCGCGGCCGTGTTCGGCCTGGTCGCGCCGGTGCTGCTGCTCGCGGACGGCATCCTCCACCGACTGGATCGGGAGGAGCGCGACGCGGTCCTCGCTCACGAGCTCGCTCATCTCGCGACCCGGTCGACGTGGCTGTTCGTGCTGGTCTTCCCCGCGGCCAGCGCTCTGACCGCCGTCGCGGCGTTGGTGCTCCCGCCTCCGGCGCTCATTCCGTTCGGGTTGGTCCTGCTGATCGGGCTGCGCCGGATCGTGGGGCGGCCCTTCGAGGTGATCTGCGATCTGCGCGCCGGCGCCACGGTCGGGTACGCGGCGATGTCGACGGCCGTGGCCAAGATCCACGCCGTCCAGCTGGCGTTCGAGGGGCGCCTCGTGCCCCGCCTGTTTCACGGGACGTCGACCCACCCGTCCCTGACCTTGCGCCGCGCTGCCCTGCGCGACCGCGCACCCGCGGACGAGGCCGCGCAGATCGTCGTGGACGAGCGGGAGCGCACCATCGAGCAGCGCATCGCCCAGGGGGCGCTCGGCGGGTGGATCGCGGTGCTCGGCGCCTCGATGCTGCTCGCCGACCGCGGCGTGGTGGCGGCGGCTCCGTCCGGGGCGGCCCTGGTGCTGCTCGCCGGGCTGCACATGGTGGTGGCGCGGCGGGCGCAGCGCGACATCCGGGTCCTGAAGTCCGGCGCGCGGCGACGATGGACCGTGCTCCTGCCGGTGCTCGCCGGCCTCGGCGTGGTGGTCGGCTTCGGCGGCGCGGGCACGCTCCTCTCGACGGGAGCCGGTGGCGCCGTCGCGGTCCTGCTCTCATTCGCCGGGGCTGCGGCCTGTGCCGGCTGGCTCGTCGCGCTGCTCTGGCGCGGCGTGCAGCTCCAGCAGACCCGCGCGGCCCTCGCCCACGCGTTCGTCGCGGGTGACCCCCGCAAGGCGGTGGAGGTCAGCGGCGCGGTCCTGCGCTCGGGCGACCCCTCCCTGCGGAACGACCTCGCGATGGCGCACGCGGCGCTGGGTGAGTTCGACCAGGCCGAGCGGATCCTTCGGGACGTCATCACGGACGCGAACGGCTTCCCCTTGCCGCGGGTCAACCTCGGCGTCCTCCAGCTGGGAAGGGATCCGGCCGATGCCCTGGCGCTCGCCCGTGGGGCCGCCAAACTCGTCCCGAACGCGCCGGCCCCCGCCGCCGTGGCCGCGCGCGCGCTCCGACTGCTCGGACGGACGGAGGAGGCCGCAGCGGTGTTGGCCCCGGCCCTCACGACGCACCCACGGGACGGCGGATTGATCGCGATCGCGAGCTGGCTCGCCGCCGATCGCGGCGACCGGAGTCAGGCCGAGGCGCTCCTGGCCCAGGCGCGCGAGTTGCTCCCCGGCCACGTGTTCCTGACCATCGGGGAGGCGCTGCTGGCGGAGGACACGGACGAGGCCATCACCCGCGCGGAGGAGGCAGCCGCGGCGTCGTCCATGTCGTTCGTGGACGGCGAGCTCGCGGCGCTGCGCGCGTGACTACTCCGCCTGCTGGATGATGAACTCGACGCGGCGGTTGCGCTTGCGGCCCGCCTCCGTGCGGTTCGTGTCCACGGGCTGCAGCTCGCCGTAGCCGACCGCCGCGAGCCGGGTCATGTCGACGCCCCGCTGCACCAGGTAGTTGCGCACGGACTCGGCGCGCCGCTGGCTCAGCTGCAGGTTGTACTCGTCGTCGCCCTCGCTGCTCGCGTGGCCCTGGATCTCGATGCGCACGCTCTTGTACTCGAGCAGCACGTTCGCGGCCTGGTTCAGGGTCGGGTAGCTCGTGCTGAGGAGCTCGTCGCTGTTCACCTTGAACTGGATGTCGGGGATGGCGCCCGTGAACTTCTGGAGCTCCTTCGGGATCTCGTCGGGGCAGCCGTCGTCGTCGCTGAACCCGTTGAACGTCTCCGGCGCGATGGGGCAGTTGTCCTTGCCGTCGAGGATGCCGTCCTGGTCGTTGTCGTAGTCCGGGCAGCCGTCGTCGTCCTCGAACCCGTCGTCGTCCTCGGCCTTGCCCGCGCACTGGTCCTTGTCGTCGGCGATGCCGTCCTCGTCGTTGTCGAAGTCGGGGCAGCCGTCGCCGTCCTCCCAGCCGTCGGAGTCCTCGGGCTGCATGGGGCAGAAGTCGTTCTTGTCCGGCAGGCCGTCGCCGTCGTTGTCCGTGTCCGGGCAGCCGTCGGCGTCCTCGAACCCGTCCAGATCCTCGGCCTCACCGGGACAGCGGTCGCGGTCGTCGTAGACCCCGTCGCCGTCGCTGTCCATCTCGGGGCAGCCGTCGTCGTCCTCGATGCCGTTGAGCTCTTCGGCCGCGTTGGGGCACCGATCGTCGACGTCGAGCACGCCGTCGCCGTCGTTGTCCGGCTCGGGGCAGCCGTCGTCGTCGCGGAAGCCGTCCTTGTCCTCCGCCTCGAGCGGGCAGCGGTCGCGCGGATCCGGGATGCCGTCCTGGTCGTTGTCGACCTCGGGGCAGCCGTCCTTGTCCTCGAACCCGTCCGGGTCCTCGGCCTTGTCGGGGCAGCCGTCCTCGGTGTCCTTGATGCCGTCGCCGTCGTTGTCCGGCTCGGGGCAGCCGTCGCTGTCGCGCCAGCCGTCGCGGTCCTCCGGGATCTGCGGGCACTGGTCCTCGGTGTCGGCGACGCCGTCCTCGTCGTTGTCCCGGTCGGGGCAGCCGTCCTCGTCGTCGAACCCGTCGGCGTCCTCGGGGGACTCCGGACACTCGTCTTCCTTGTCCGGCACGCCGTCGCCGTCGGTGTCCTTGCCGGCGCCGCCGCCGAGGAGAACGAAGAACGATCCCGTCAGCTCGATGTGATGGAACAGGTCGTTGTAGACGACGTTGGTGGGGTCGTCGTCGACCCAGGCGGGCACGCCGTCCTCGGGGCCGCCCTCGCCGATGGACAGGATGTAGCGCCCGTCGATCCGCAGGCCGCCGCGGTCGAAGATCAGGAACTTCAGGCCGCCGCCGACGTTGAACGTGAAGTCGATGTCCCGCTCGCCATAGATGAGCGAGCCGGCGTCCTGCTGCGCCTGGGTCAGGTACGGATCGCGCAGCAGCGTGGTGCCCGACGGGGGCACGCCCTGCCGGTACTTCTGGCTGATGATGTACGTCTGGAACCCGGCGCCAACCTCGAAGTACGGGATGATCCGCCACGGCGTCGTGTGGATGATGAGGTTGAAGTTCGGGTTCAGGTAGTGCGCGACGCGGCCGCCGTGCCAGGTGGTGCTCGGCGAATACCCGAGCGATGCTTCGAAGCCGATGAACTCGACGAAGTTGACGCCCAGGCGCGCGCCGAAGATGGGCGCCGGGCGCAGGTTCTCGAGGTTGCTGACGAACCAGTAGTAGCCGCCGAAGACGTCGATCTCGAGGGACTGCGGGATGATCTGGGCATCCGCGTCCCGGCTGGGAGTGGCGACGCCGCCCACGAGGACGGCGAGGGCGAGGATCAACGGGGCAATGGTCAGACGCGCGCGAAGCATGGCCGCGCGTGTCTACATGCCGGGCGAGCGGCGCGCAAGGGTGAACGTGTCGCCGTCAGGCGTCGGGGGCCTCAGGAGGGGGGACCGGTTCCGACGCGTCGTCGTCGTCCGATCGCAGCCCCTGAGCGGCCTCCCGGATCGCTTCGAACGCCCGGTACGCGGCCAGCGCGAAGAACGCGTACGCGATCCAGCGGCCCCGGCCGGTGCCGTCGCCGTAGACGGTCGCTCCGATGATCACCATCAGCCCCGCCGTGACGAGTCCGAAGACGCCGCGCAGCAGCGGATGCATGCCCTGGGTGGGGTTCCTCATCCGCCGACGACCGTGGGGCTCGGGGCCGCTGCTATGGTCCGCCGCATGCTCGCGGTCTCCGTGGTCATGTATGCCTACAACGAAGAGGAGAACGTCCCTCCATGCATGGAGGAGGCGCTCGAGTTCCTCGCGGGGGCGACGTCCGACTTCGAGCTGATCCTCGTCTCCGATGGGAGCAAGGACGGCACCGCCAGCGCTGCGCGCAGCGTACAGGAGCGCCATCCGGACCACGTGCAGGTGGTCGAGTACCACCCCAACCGCGGGATCGGAGGCGCCTTGAAGGCCGGCTTCGACATCGCCACCAAGGAGTGGATCTGCGGACTGCCGGCGGACGGCCAGGTGCCCCCCGCGGGGCTGAAGAACCTGTTCGACGTGGTGGAGGCGGACCCGAGCATCGGCATCGTCACCTGCCACTTCCCGCACCGCTTCCAGGAGGCCGACCACCTGGGCCGCAAGGTGCTCAGCCGCGGGCTCCGCGTCCTCATGTGGCTGACCACCGGCGTGTCCCGCAAGCTCGACGGGGTCTACCTCCTGCGGCGCGCCGACTACGCGCGCATCCCCACGGAGTCGAACACCTTCTTCTTCAACCTCGAGCTGCCCATCAAGGCCATCCGCGACGGGCTGAAGCCCGGCGCCGCCACCATGCACATCCGGCCGCGCATGGCGGGCGAGAGCAAGGTGGCGAACCGGCGCCGGATCCAGCAGGTGCTGAAGGACCTCGCCGGGCTGGGCTGCGAGCTGCGGCTGGGCCGGAGGCTCTGGTGACCAAAGCCAACGCGCCGAAGGGCACGAACCTCACCTGGCACGCCGGCCAGGTGTCCGCCGATCAGCGGGCCGGGCTGCTCGGCCACCGCGCCGCCTGCCTCTGGTTCACGGGCTTGAGCGGCTCGGGCAAGTCGACGCTGTCGCGGGCCGTCGAGACCGCCCTCGTCGATCGCGGCGTGCACGCCTACGTCCTGGACGGCGACAACGTGCGCATGGGCCTCAACGGCGACCTCGGCTTCGCCGCGGAGGACCGGACGGAGAACATCCGGCGCATCGGCGAAGTGGCGCGGCTGTTCGTGGACTCCGGCGCCGTGGTGCTGACCGCGTTCATCAGCCCCTACCGCGCGGATCGCGACCGGGCCCGGAGCCTCATCGGCGACGCCTTCGTGGAGGTCCACGTGGACCCCGGCCTGGGCGTCTGTGAGGAGCGGGATCCGAAGGGCCTCTACGCGCGCGCCCGCGCGGGCGAGATCCAGAACTTCACCGGCGTCTCGGCGCCCTACGAGGCGCCCGCCTCCCCCGAGCTGCGCGTCGACACCGGCGGCCTGAGCGTCGACGAGTCCGTGGACGCAGTGATCCGTTGGCTGATCGACCACGGGGTCATCCCCGCGTGAACGAGCGCCTGCCTCGCTGGATGTGGGCCTTGGGCCTGATCGCCTTCCTGGGCGGCTGGGTCTGGCTCAACGACGCCCGCGGCGACAACCGCGGCTGGCGCATCGCCATGTCCCTGAGCGGCGCCAGCGTGATCGTGCTGCGCGGGTTCCTGAAGGACGCCTGGCGGCGGCGCGTGTCCATGGTGCTGATCCTGTGGGCCCTGGTGATCATCGGCGCGATGGTGGCGCGCCCGGCCGAGCGCCTCGTGACGAAGGGCAAGGTCAGCGACTGGTCGTTCTTCCACTACTACCTGGGCGCCAAGTACTTCGACGAGCTCGGGTACGACGGGCTGTACGACCAGGCCATCCGCGTCGACTACGAGCGGAACCACGCCTGGGAGAACATCCCGCTCATCCGGAACCTGAACACCTACGAGTTCGAGCCGCCGGATCCGGAGACCCGCGAGCGCCTCCCCGCGTGGACCGACGCCCGCTGGGACCAGTTCGGCCAGGACATCGAGTTCTTCCAGACGAAGCTGCGCAAGCGCTGGCACGACGTCCTCACCGACCGCGGCTACAACGCCACGCCCACGTGGAACACCACCGGGTGGATCCTCAGCTTCCTGCCGGCCACGAAGTGGGGCCTGGCGGTCTACGGCTCCGTGGACAGCGTGCTGCTTCTCATCGGGTTCGCGTACTTCGTCTGGGCGTTCGGCCCGCTCTGGGGTCTGCTCGGCGCGGCGTGGTGCCTGCTGTTCTACGGCAACCAGGGCCACGTCATCGGCCGGCCGTTCCTGCACGACTACCTCGCCGTGATGCTCGTGTTCGCCGGCGCCGTCCACAAGGACAAGCCGCGGCTGGCGGCGGCGATGCTCGCGTACGGCGCGATGGTGCGCATCTTCCCCGGGTTCTTCCTGGGGGGCCTGGGGATCTGGGCGTTCGTGCAGTGGCGGCGCACGGGAGAGATCCCGGCGTTCCTGCGGCGGTTCGCACCGACGTTCGTGCTGACGTGCGCGCTCCTCGCCGGGTACGGGTGCCTCAACCCGCGTGGCGTCGGCGCGTGGACCGAGTTCCTCGGCAACATCTCGCTGCACAGCGAGGACCACCGCTTCGGCGGGCGGCGCCTCGGCCTGCAGCACTTCTTCACGCACGACATGAGCGCCGGCTTCAACTGGAAGGCGCGCTACCG
>ENA-OWNT01003715-OWNT01003715.1-seawater-metagenome-genome-assembly--contig:-NODE-3715-length-14131-cov-4.337911_pt1 | contig 14131 bp, 6 predicted proteins | sample MGYA00238136_ERZ651165 | MGnify/ENA primary metagenome ERZ651165 (study PRJEB26861, sample SAMN08777766) | seawater metagenome | isolation source: coastal seawater | place: USA: Florida | collected...
CTCGCGCTCGCCTTCCTCACGCTCGTTGCCTGTGGAGGCGACGACGAGACCCAGGACTCCGGCACCGGCACCACCACCGGCGAGATCAGCTACCAGGACATGGACTTCGCCCAGCGCCAGGCCTACATGGCCGAGGTGGTGATGCCCGCGATGCAGGCCGAGTTTGCTGCCTACGACAGCTCCCGGTTCTCCGAGATCACCTGCGCCACCTGCCACGGTGACGGCGCGAGCGATGGCAGCTTCTCCATGCCCAGCAGCAGCCTCTACCCCATCGACGTGGCGAACTTCCCCACCGGGGCGGGTGCGGACTTCATGACCGACGTGGTGACGCCCATGATGGTCGACCTTCTCGACGAGGAGCCCTTCGACATGAACGATGGCTCGGGCTTCGGCTGCTTCGGCTGCCATCCCCCCGCCCGCTGAGGTCCCTGTCGGCACGCCGCGGACACGAACGGGCTAAGGGCCCGACATGTTCGTGCGTGTGGCGGTCGCTCGACCGCTGACCGACACCCTCACCTACAGCGTCCCCGCCACCATGGGCCCCTTGGCGGTGGGGCATGTGGTGTTGGTGCCTCTGGGGCGCCAAGCCGAGACCGGCTACGTCGTCGACACGCTGCCCGCCGATGCGAGCGCCGAGGCCATCGGCTTCGACCCAGCCCGGGTGAAGCCGGTCCAGCGGGTGCTCGACCGGCGTCCCGCCTTCCAGTCCGACCAGCTGGCCTTCCTCCGCTGGGCGGCTCGCTACTACAAGGTGCCGCTGGGCCTGGTCATCCACACGGCGCTGCCGTCGGAGATCCGGGCCAAGGTGCTGCGCGTGCTGCACGCGACCGACGACGGGGTGCTCGCGCTGACCCAGCGCACGGTCGACGGCACCGACGCCCAGGTGCTGCGGGAGGTCGTGTCGCGGCCGGGGCTCACGGCCCGGGGCCTGGCCCGTCGCCTGGGCCAGGAGCTCGAGGCCAAGGCGGTGAAGCGGGCGGCCGAGCGGCTGGTGAAGGCGGGTCGGGCCGAGTGGGCCGACAAGGAGGTCGGCGGTCGCGTGGCGATGGTGCGCACGATCCAGCGCACGGAGGCGCCGCGTCCGGCCCGGGTGGGGGCCCGCATGGCGGTGCTGCTCGATCGGCTCGAGACGGTGGGCACCGAGGGGATGGACCTCGCCGACCTGCTGGCCGACCAGCCCTCGTCGGCCCGCTCGGTGGTCACCCGCTTGGAGCGGGATGGTCTGGTGGCCCTGGGCGAGCGAGAGCAGCGCGACCTGTTGGACGACGCCCCGGCCCTCGGTGCCAGCGAGCCACCGGTGCTCAACGAGCACCAGCAGGCGGCCCTGGCGGCCCTCACCGCCGCCGACGCCGATGGCACCTTCCTCCTGTACGGGGTCACCGGCGCCGGCAAGACCGAGGTCTTCCTCGGCGCGGCCCAGGCGACCCTGGCCCGCGGTCGCCAGGTGCTGGTGATGGTGCCGGAGATCGGCCTCACGCCGCAGCTGGTGGGGCGCTTCCGGGCACGCTTCGGTCGGGGCGTGGCGGTGCTCCACTCGGGTCTGACGGGCACCCAGCGCCTCGCTGCGTGGCGGCGCATCCGTGCCGGCGAGGTCGACCTGGCCGTGGGCGCCCGCTCGGCGCTGTTCGCGCCCTTCCGCGACCTGGGGCTCATCGTGGTCGACGAGGAGCACGACGACTCCTACAAGCAAGACGAGGGCGTGCCCTACTCGGCCCGCGACCTCGCGGTGGTGCGGGGGCAACGGGTGGGCTGCCCGGTGGTGCTGGCGTCGGCCACGCCGGCGCTGGAGTCCTGGCACAACGCGCGGCAGGGGCGCTACCAGCTGCTCACGCTGCCCGAGCGGGCCACCGCCCGGCCGGTGCCCCAGGTGGAGGTGGTGGACCTCACCGAGGTGGAGCCGGGCCCCGATGGGGAGCGGCCGCTGCTGGCCCCGGTGGTCGAGGCCGCCCTGCGGGACACCTTCGCCCGCGGCGGGCAGGCCATCGTGCTCTACAACCGGCGAGGCTACGCCACGGTGGTGAGCTGCACGGCCTGCGGCGCCACCTACGAGTGCCCGAACTGTGGCGTGGCGATGACGCTGCACAAGGGGGCGCGGCGGGTCACGTGCCACTACTGCGCCCTGTCGCTGCCCTACCGCCGGGCCTGTCCCGTGTGCAAGGCCGAGGCCCTCGAGGAGGGAGGCAAGGGCACCGAGCAGGTCGAGGAGCGCCTCCGTGCCCTCTTCCCCACCGTGGCCATCGAGCGGATGGACGCCGACACCACCGCCCAGCGAGGGGCCCACCACCGCATCCTCACCGACTTCCGTGAGGGCCGGACCCAGCTGCTCGTGGGTACGCAGATCGTGGCCAAGGGGCACGACTTCCCCGGGGTCCACACGGCGGTGGTGATCAGTGCCGACCGGGGCTTTCGTATGCCCGACTTCCGCGCGGCGGAGCGGACCTTCGCCCTCCTGGTGCAGGTGGCGGGGAGGGCGGGCCGTGGCGACGTTCCGGGGCGGGTCCTGGTGCAGACCTGGAAGCCCGACCACTACGTGCTGGAGCACCTCGACGACGTGCAGACCTTCGTCGATCACGAGCTGCGCCTGCGCCGCACGCTGGGCTACCCGCCCTACACCAGGCTCTGCCTGATCCGCCTCGATGGGGTCGACCGCCGCCAGGTGCTCGCCGCGGCCGAGGGCTTGGGGCGGAGCCTGCGGGAGGCGTCCCGCGCGGTGGGGGGGGTGGGCATCCTGGGCCCGGCGCCCGCCGCGATGCCACGGCTGGTCGGCCGCTGGCGCTTCCAGCTGGTGGTGCGTGCCGAGCAGGCCGGCGTGTTGCAGCGCTTCCTCGACGCGCACCTGTCCGGCCTACGCAAGGCGTCCCGCAAGGGCGTCCGAGTCAGCTGGGACGTGGACGCCCGCCACCTGATGTAGGCGGCCGCGGGGGGATCAGAGGCGCAGGTGCTTGCGGTAGTTGGTGCGGGCCACCGCCTCGAGCATCTCGTCGGCCGTGGTCTCGTCGTCGATGAGATCGGCGAAGCGCTGGGCCGTGCGCTCGATGAGGTCGAGGAGACCGCCGACCAAGGTGGCCCGCTGGCTCGCCTCGGAGCAGGTCGCGACGTTGAACAGCACGCGGAGCTCGGGCAGGCCGGTGCGCTTCACGTCGACACCCTGGAAGATGGCCTTGAAGCGACGGGGGGCCACGTCGATGAGCAGCTGCAGCTCGGCCCGACCGGCGCCGGCGCCGTCTTGGCTGTCGAGGGTGGCGAGCATGGCGCCGAGGGCGCGGTTGGCGACCTCCATGCGGGCCCGGCCATCGGCGAGGGAGAGCTGGGCCTGGGCGGCCTTGAGCGAGGTGCTGCCCATCAGCGTGTCGTTGGCGGCCAGCTCTTCTTCTTCCTCTTCGTCGGACTCGTCGGCGCGGAGGCGGAACTCGAACATGGTGTCGCCGACCTGGAGGGTCTGGCCCGGCTGGATCGGCAGGCTGCCCTCCACCTGGGTCTCACCGATGAAGGTGCCGTTCGAGGAGCCGTGGTCGACCACGGTGACGTCGTCGGGGGCGCGGACCTCCAGGGTGGCGTGCTTGCGGCTCACCTTGGCGTCGTTGCGGATCTTGATGTCGACGGAGCGGCCCCGGCCGATGGTGGTGGCGCCGGCCGCGAGGGGGATGACCTTCCCGAGGAGGGAGCCGTCGTCCATGATGAGCGACGGGACCAGGTCGTCTTGGGTGGGGGGCGCGATCTCGGGGGCGACGGACTCGACCCGCGCGACGGTGTAGGTGGTGCCGTCGAGGGTGAAGTGCTCGCCGTGCACGACGAAGCGCGACATGGGGCCGTGGGTGAGCCGCCAGCCGTCTTCTTCCTTGCGCAGGGTGGCGCCGTCCGGCAGGTCGGTGATCTCGTCGACCAGGGGCAGCAGGAACTCGTCGTCGTCGCGGGCGTACACCAGGGCGGTGGGCACGTCGTCGGGGAGCATCTCGAAGAGGGTGGGGGCCTCCTCCTCTTCGACGACGACCTCGGACTCCTCGACCTCGTCGAGGAAGTCGGTGAGATCGTCGCCCGCGAGCTCCTCGGCCTCGGCCTCGCCCACGACCTTCAGCGGGACACCGTCGACCTGGAGCTGGAGGCCGTCGGCGAGACGCCGGTCGGAGTCGTCCAGGCCGTCGACGGTGAGGCCCTCACCGACCACGTAGTAGTGGTCGCCGGCCCGCTCCACAGCCACCCGGGCGGGGGGCACGCCGTCGAGGAAGACGTTGTCGTCGACATCGCCGCCGATGGTGAGGCGGTCGACCTCGGTGAGGGAGAGCACGACCTGGCGGACGTCGCCGGGGTGCACCACGAGGGCGAGGGTCTCGGGCTCCAGGGCGACCGCGGCCGGCACCGGTGCGGTGGGATCGGCGGCGGGCGTGGTGGAGCGCTCGGAGGCGACCATGAGGATGTCGAGGTCGGCGTCGCTGGCCGCCCCCTGCCACACGCTCGCGGGCTGGGGACCGGACACGACGGAGCGCTGCACGTCGTCGTCGCTGGGGGGCACCCGCTGCCAGCTGTAGGTGAGGCCGATGGGGAAGGCGCTGGGGCTGGCGGCCGGCTCCCACAGGCGCTCGACCATGCGGATGGCCTCGGCCTGCTCGGGGCAGAGCTCGGTCAGGCGGGTGAAGAGCACCTCGTCCACCGCGTCGTGGGCGCACAGGCGGTCGACCGCGCAGCTGGCTCGCTCGAGGGAGGAGCGACCGAGGGGCGGGCCCAGGCGGTCGGTGTCGGCGTAGGCGTGGAGCGCGTCGACGTCGATGAGGAAGTCGAGCAGGCGCGCCAGGGCCTCCTGCGGGGTGAAGTGCGTGTGGGAGAGGTCGACCGCGAGCTCGTCGCGGAGGGGCGAGGCCGACAGGGCGGCACGGGCGGCGGCCCAGTGAGCCGGGCCGTGGTGGGGCCGGTGGCGGAGCACATCTTCGGCGATGCGGTAGCTCTGCACGACCTCGCCGTAGCGCCACAGCAGCTCGGCCAGGCCCATGAGCCCCTGCACCCACGGCTCGGTGCCAGCGGGCGCCGAGGTGGCCATGCGGTCGAGGAGGGGGAGGGCCTCCTGGTGACGCCCCCGGTCGCGGAGCAGGGCGATGCGCAGGGCGAGCGCCCCGCTGTGGCCAGGAGCCTCCTCCAGGATGCGCCCAGCGAGGTCGAGGGCGTCGGAGAGCTCGTCGTCGCCGCGCCACAGGGTGGCGAGCCGCAGGGCGGCGTCGACGCGCTGGTGCGGGGAGAGCTCGTCGCGACCCATGGGCATGAGGGCGGTCAGGGCGTCGCGCTCGGCGTCGGTGTCGCCGGCGTCGCGGGCGGAGCGGGCGAGGTAGAGCAGGGCCTCGGTGTCGTCGGGGATGTCGTCGAGGACCTGGCGATAGAGAGCCTCGGCCTGCTCGGCCTGGCCCATGGCACGACGGGCGATGCGAGCGGCTCGCCGGCGTGCCGCGACGCGGTCGTCGGCCTCCTCGGCTTCGTCGGCCCGGCCGACGAGGAGCTCCTGGAGCTCACCCCAGTCGCCGCGCTCGCTCTGCAGGGCCTCCAGCATGGCGTGGAGGTCGGGGTCGTCGTAGCCTTCGTCGAGGGCACGACGGAGCCAGAGCAGGGCGCCGTTGGGGTTGCGGAGGTGGGTCTGGTAGGCCTCGCCGATGCGGAAGGCCAGGCGGGCCCGGGTGGACTCCGGCTCGTAGCCCACGAGCTGCCGGCCCCAGTTGACGAAGGCCACCCAGTCGCCGCGGTCGGCGGTGTGGCGCACCAGGTGCCGCAGGGCCTCGTGGGCCTGCTCCCGGTGGCGGTGGTAGTGCAGGGCTTGGTCCCAGGCGGCGATGGCGCCTTCGTCGCGGCGCTCCCGGAGGCGGGCGGCCTCGAGCATGAGGAGGTCGGCGCGCACCCCCTCCTGAAGGGCCCGCTCCTCGAGGGCCTCGATCAGCGGCTCGACCTCCCCGCTCGGCTCCACCAGGCGGCGGAGCTCGTCGATCACCCGCTGCTCGTGCTTGAGCCCACGGGACCGCAGGGCGGCGTAGAGCTGATCGGTGGCCTGCTCCTCCTTGCCGGAGCGCGCGAGGCACACGGCGAGGTCGGCGCGGACGTCGGCGTCGCCCCGGGTGAGGGCCAGGAGCTGACGGTAGTGGCCGAGGGCGGCGTCCCATCGCTCGAAGGCGACGGCCCGCTCGGCGAGGGCGCGCACCTGGTCGGCGTCGCCACGGAGGCAGCGGACGAGGTCGCTGATGCCCTCGGGACGGTCCTCGGCGCGCAGGGCCCAGCTGCCCTCGAGGGCCTTGGCGAGGGTGTCGGGGGGGGTGAACTCGCCGAGGAGACCGACCGGGTCGCGCATCGCCCAGTAGGGGAGCTCGCCGTCGAGCTCGACCCAGGCCACGAGCATGGCGAGGGCGTAGCGGTCGGCGGTCGCGGAGGGCTGGAAGCCGGGGTCGGCGCTCTCGGGGGCGGCGAAGAGGCTGCCGGTGAAGACCGGCGCCCGCTGGCCGAAGCCCGTGAGGACGGCGGCGCCCTGGGGGCCGACGAGGATGTTCTCCGGCTCGATGGCACCGTGAGGCACGCCGGCCTCGTGGGCAGCTACCAGCGCCTCGCCGATGTCGAGCAGGACCTGCCGCCGGGCGGTGGGGTCGAGCTCCGGCAGGGCGGAGGCGAGGGGCTTGCCGCCGTGGTCGGTGGCGACCCAGTGGAAGCCCTCCCACACGTCGCCGGCCTGGCGGACGGTGGCGATGCCCTCGATCTCGAGCTCGGCCTGGGTGCGGGCGGCATCGTGGAAGCGCTCGGCCGTGCCGGGCACCGCGAGGAAGCGTGAGTGGAGGATCTCCACGTAGACGTCGGACTCGTCGTGGAGGTCGGTGGCCTCCCAGCGGGCCGTCAGCGGGCCATCGGCCAGGTGCTGGCCCAGCTGGTAGCGGTCGGCGACGATCTCGCCCACCAGCGGGAGGGGCCCCGTGCGCGCAGCCGAGGCGGCGGCGCGGTAGGCGGCGGCGTGGTCGCCGTCGTCGGGGGCTTCGTGCCATGCCCGCCAGGCGGAGGCGAGCGCTTCGGGGTCGTGGTCACCCATCGTGGTCTCTCACTGCGAAGAAGGGCGCAGTGTGCCACCGAACGAGAAGACCCCCTGCCGTTTCCTGTGGCAGGGGGGTGTAGTGGGCTTGTTTCCTGGCGGATGGCGTGGTGTATGGGTGGTTTCACCCGGCGGGTTCGCCGATCCCGCCGAGCGGACGCTCAGTCCTTCAGCTCGAACACCAGCGGGTAGCGCACGACCACCTGCCCGCCGCCCCCGGGTGCCGGGAAGCGCATGCGCCGGAAGCGGCTCACGAGGCAGCTCTCGACCGGCTCGTGGTTCATCGTGCTCTGGTCGACCGAGGCGGACAGCACCGAGCCGTCGGGACCGATGGTCAGCGCCATGGTGATCTTTCCGGCGAGGGTCGGGTCCTTCTGCAGTTCCCGCTCGTAGCAGTAGCGCATCTGACCCATGTAGCGGCGCAGGGTCTTCTGGATGAGCGACCGGTCGATGGACCCCATGATGACGGGCTGGCCGGACCGGGCACTGGCCGCCGGAGCGCTGCTGCCGAAGGTGCCTCCACCGCTGCCGTAGCCGGAGGCCCCCGAGCCGATGCTGCCGAGGCCGGCAGCTACACCACCACCTCCGCCGACGCCGACTCCTCGTGTCCCGAGACCCCCGCTACCGATGGCTCCACCGAGGCTGTGCAGGCCCGGGCTGGGCGACGGCGCACCCTTGAGCACGCCGAGCAGGCCGCTGTTCTCGGCCAGCTGTGGGTCGATGCCCTCGGGCATCAGCTGGGGCACGTCCACGTCCCCCTCCGCCCGGCACCCTCCTGGCTGGCTGTCGACCGCCACCAGGCTGGTGTAGGTGCTGACCAGGCGGTGGGCGAGGGCGAGCTCGGTCACGCCTTCCTGCCGTGTGGAGGCCGACAGGTCCATGTCGCGCTCCAGGGCTTGGATCTCCCGCCGGGCCCACAGGGTCGACACGGCCTCGTGGGGCACGGCATCGGCGAGGTCGACGGGCACGGTGGTCTCCCAGGCTCGCCCGGCGAGACGGCCCCGGACGGTCACCTCTCCGCGGCGAGCGCCCTGCAGGCGGGCCACCAGGTGCAGGGGCTGCCCCGCGAACAGGTCGGGAGGACTCTCGAGCTGCACACCCTCGGCACCCAGATCACCCCAGTCGACCTGCAGGTCGGTGAGGGCGGGCCGGTCGATGCGGCCGTAGAACGTGCGCACGGTCTCGTCGATCGGGGTGCCGGGCAGCTGGTAGCTGGCCGCTCCCCGCCCGTGATGGGCCAGGCCATCGAGGAGGAGTCGGTTGGTGCTGGCGCCCACACCGAGGGCGAAGATGCGGTCGTTGGGCCCCAGGTGCTCCCGCGTGACCCGGAACAGGGTCTGCTCGTTGCCGATGTAGCCGTCGGTGAGGAGCAGCACCATGCGGAGGGCCTCGGGGTCGCCGTCCTGCTCCAGGGCCTCGATGATCCCGGCGCTCATCTGGGTGCCGCCCCCTTGGAACCGCTGCATCCAGCGGCGGGCGTGGGCGATGGTCTCCGGGGTGGCAGGGACGGGTCGGTCGAAGGCGGCCCCGGCGGCGTCCGAGAAGCGGACCAGGTTGAAGGCCTCGCCGGGACGCAGGCGGTCCAGGGCGACCTCGACGGTCTGGACGGCGGTGTCCCAGGGCTCCCCGTTCATCGAGCAGGAGCTGTCGAGCACGAAGAGAAGCTCCCGCGCGCGAGGCGCCTGCACGTGCTCGGCGGCGGGGGGGACCAGGGACAGGCTGACGTAGGCCTCGCCGTCCTCCCCGGTGGTCGCCAGCGCGGTGGCCTGCGGGGCGGCGCCGGCCTCCGTCCAGCTCACGTGCAAGTCCTTGTTGGGCAGGGCGTCGGCCTCGAGGAGCTCGATGTCGGCACCCAGGTCGTCCTCCCCGACGACGACGATGGGGAAGGTGTCGGACCAGATCGACTCCAGGGGGACGCCTGCGTCCACCTCGAGCCGGATGGAGAGGTCACGGCCGGGCCGTGTGGCGGGCTCGAGCGGCGGCTCCTGCAGCGTGCCGGGGTCGAACCGAGGCCCGAGGGTGGTGGGGAAGACGAAGCTGTGGACGCCTCCTTCCACCTCCAAGGCCTCTACGTACTGCAGGGAGACGACGACCCGCTCCCCGGGGCAGAGGCCGGCGACCCGCTGGGTGAACACGTTGTCGGCCTGCTGCTCGAGGAGGGCCGCCCGGCGTCCCTCGCTCCGGGCTTGGTCGTAGCGCTTCCGCGCCTCCTCCTTGGAGAGGATCTCGGAGCCGATGACCCGCTCACCGCAGGTGACGGTCATGTCGCGGACGCCCGCGTCCACCGGCAGGGGGAAGACGTAGGTGGCGTCGATGGCATGGTCGAAGGGGTTGTCGAAGACCTGGGTCACGTCCACCACCGCGAGGTCCGCCATCACACGGGCGTGGACGTCGGTGTGGGTGAGGACCAGGGCACCGTCGCCGGTGAGGAACTGGCCCGGGGGGAGCAGCCCCTCGTGCACGGGCGCATCGGTGAGGTCGGGTGCGGCGAACGCGAGGGCGGTGACGAGCGCGAGCATGGGTCCTCCTGGGATGCAGGGTGGGACCACGCCCGTGCGGGGCGGTTCGTCAGGGACCCGTCAGGGACCCGTGCAGAGGATGTGAAGCCAGCAAGCCCGGTCAGCCGGGGGTGATCTGGCCGTCGTCGGCGTAGAAGATCGTGCCGCGGTAGCTGCCCCGGGGCACGGTCACGCCGTCCCACACGACGCAGTCGACGAGCTCGGCCCCCGCGGCCACGGTGGCGCCATGACCGACGACGGTGGAGGCCAGCCGGGCGCCCTGGCCGACGCACGCGTCGTGCCCCACCCACACGGGGCCATCGAGGTGCACCTCGGGGAGCTCACCATGACCCTCCCCCGAGGGATCCCGAGCGACGGCGGCCCGAGCGTGGGGGTCGAGCGACAGCGTGACGCGGCGGTGGAGGAGGTCCAGGTTGGCCTCGAGGTAGGCCGCGGGATCGCCCGCATCGAGCCATACGCCGGGATGCCGGAGGCTCCCCACCGCCCGTTGGGGCACCAGTGCCACGTAGGCGCTCCGCACGATGCAGGCGAATCCCTCGGGGACGTGCTCGAGGGCGGATCGGTCGAGGGCGTGGATGCCGGTGAAGTGGGTGTCGGTGCGGACCGCTCCCTCGGCAGGGCCCTCGGCCACGTTGCTGAGGGTGGTCACCCGACCAGTCGCGTCCGCCGCGACGATGCCGTACCGCGCCGCGTCCTCGCGATGAGGGCGGAGGGCCATCGCGCCGCCGCCGGGAGGCACGGCGGCCAAGAGGGCCGTGAGGTCGACGTCGTGGAGCACGTCGGCGTTGAGGACCGCGAAGCGCTCGTTCAGCTGATCACGGACGATACGGAGGCCCCCCCCCGTGCCGAGGATGTCGGGGGACTCGGTGCTCACCCGGACGCGGACGCCCTCGTGCTCCCCGGCCCAGGCCTCGACCTGGTCGGCCAGGTAGTGGGCGTTGACGATCACGTCGGTGAGGCCGTGCTCGGCGCAGAGGGCCAGGCTGTAGGCGAGGGCCGGTACGCCGCAGAGCGGAACCAGCGGCTTGGGCCGGACATGGGTCAGCGGCTGCAGGCGGGTGCCGAAGCCGGCGGCGAGGACGAAGGCGGAGGCGGTCATCGGGGGAAGGCTCCGGGGAGTCCGCCGTCGACGGGGAGGACGGCGCCGGTGGTGGGGGTCTGGCGGGCGGCGAAGAAGCACACGGCACGGCCGACATCGGCGGCGGTGACGGAGGCGTGGAGCAGGTTGCGCTGCCGGTAGTGCTCGGGGAGGTCGGACAGGGCGAGGCCCTTGGCGGCGGCGCGGCTGGGACCCACCTCCTCCCACAGGGCACTGGGCACACCCTCCCCCTCGAAGACGGCATCGGGGGCGATCAGGTTGACCCGGATGTCGTGGGGGGCGAGCTCCAGGGCGGCGACCCGCGCCAGCTGGTGGGCGCCGGCCTTGCTGGCGCTGTAGGCCCCGAAGGCGGCCCCCGGAGCGGCGACGTTCTTGGTGCTGATCAGCACGATGTCACCGCCGTGGCCTTGGGCGCGGAGGTGGTCGGCGGCGGCGGTCAGGGTGTGCCGGGTGCCGGTGAGGTTGACGGCGACGGAGGCGTCCCAGTCGTCGTCGTCGAGTTCCTGGAGGGTGCCTCCCCGGGCGATGCCCGCGTTCACCACCACGAGGTCGATGCCGCCGAAGGCCCGGGCGGCATGGCGAAAGGCTTCCTCGGTGGAGCGGCGCTGGGTCACGTCGTGGGGGACGGTGGCGACCCGGCCCGGGGCGCCCAGCGCGGCGGCGGCACGGGCGAGCCGCTCGGCGTCGACATCGGTGAGGACCACGTGGGCCCCTCGGTCGAGGAGCTGGCGGGCGACGCCGACCCCGATGGCTCCTGCGCCGCCGGTGACGAGGGCGACGCGACGGGCGAGCTCGGGCTCCGACCGGGCCAGCTTGCGCTGCTCCAGGGGCCAGTACTCCATCACGAAGAGCTCGGCGTCGGGGAGCCCCTGCATGGGCCCGAGGGCGTGGCCGGTGCGCTTGGTGAGGAGGGTCTGGACAGCGATGTCGGCGGCCTTGTCGGCCTCGGCGGCGGTCCGGCCGGCCGCGATGATGCCCACCCCGGGCCAGAGCGTGACGGCGGGGGTGGGGTCGAGGGGAATGTAGGGCCCCTGGGCGCAGGCATCGACGTAGGAGCGGTAGTCGTGCACGAAGGCCTCGACGGCATCCTCGAGGTCTTGCGTGAGCGTGGGGCTGTGGGGGTCGACGCCCAGCACCATCGGGCGGGGCTTGGTGCGGATGACGTGGTCGGGGGTGAGGGGGCCGGAGCGGGCCCAGCCCCCGAGGCGGTCGTCGTCGAGGAGCTCCAGCACGTCGGCATCGCCGCGCCAGCGGAGGACCTTGCGCTGGCCGCCTCCTCGCCGGGTGAGCACGCCGCGCAGTGTCGGGAGCGCCCAGCCGGCACCGCGCCGTGCGTTCGCTGTGGGCGGCTCCCCCCGGCTCATGCGGAAGGTCTGGCGGGAGAGGGCGTCGAGCAGTGCCTCCTCCGCCCGACGGACGACCTCGACGTGCCGCCGGTAGGAGGTGGCGTGGTCGGGCCCGAAGGTGAACAGCCCGTGGTTCATGAGGACCATGGCCGTGCAGTCGGGCTGTGCCTCGAACACCTCCATCGTCACCCGGGCGAGGTCGAAGCCTGCCATCACGTAGGGGACGATGGCGACGTCGTCGCCGAGCACCTCGCGCACGACCCGCTCGCCGTCCGGACGATTGGTCAGGGCGACGATCGCGTCGGCGTGGCTGTGGTCCACCACCTTGTGAGGGAGGAAGGCGTGCAGCAGCGTCTCGATGGAGGGGTTCGGCGCCGATGCGTCGAACAGCGCGCGCCGTAGGGCGTTCACCATGTCGTCGTCGCTGAGGGCGGTGAGGGTGCGCAGGGCCCGTGCCGCCTCCAGATCGACGGCCACGTGGCCCTCGGGCTCGATGGTGGCGAGGTCCCAGCCAGACCCCTTCACGAAGAGCGCCGGGCGCTCCACCCCGAGCACGTCGCGGACCACGGACTTCACCGAGGTGTTGCCGCCGCCGTGGAGCACCAGCTGGCGCTCGGCGCCGATCAGGCGCGCGGCGTACGTCCGTAGCGCTACGTCTTCGTGCACGTTCGACCAGCGCGCGAAGGCCGCCCGAGCGTCGTCGTCGCTCCATCGGTCTTCGGTCATCGATCCCCCTGCGATGTCGTGAGCGACGGTATCAGGTTCCATCGGGCGCGGGCAGGTCCTCGGGGTGGGACCGGCCGGGGAGGGGGCCGTCGCGTCGGGCGGGAGAGGAGATCGGCTGGGAAGTCGCCGATGGTCGTGCACGGGAGGTTCCCCACGAGTATGCTAGGCGCCATCATTTCCCGGAGGTCCTCCCATGCTCGTCCTTGCCACCGCACTGGCGCTGCTCACCGGCTGCACAGAGGCCGCGACGTACCAGGGCATCTCGGGGATCACGGTCCATCACCAGACCGCCGGTGGCACGAGCAAGAAGGACCTCCGCGGCCGTCAGCTCGAGGAGGCCTCGGCCTGCCTGTACACCACGCGCACCGTGAGCCAGGAAGAAGCGAGCGACCAGTTCCTCGGCCAGGTGTACCTGATCCAGGTCAAGGACCGCCTGGGCGACCGCATGTTCGAGATGTACACCGACCGCAACTTCAAGGGAAACAAGGGCAAGTACTACGAGAACCGGTGCATCTACCGGATCATTCAGGAGCTGAAGTAGCCCTGGCGTAGCGCCCTGTGCTGAGCCGCGGTCAGCGCTGAACCTCGGTCATCCATTTCAACGCACGGTCAGGTCAACGCTCGGTCATTTCAACGGTTGCGGAGACGCCGCACGAGGTCGGCCGCCGCCCGAGCCGAGCCGGCCACACCCAGCTGGCCCCACCACCACCCCGCCAGGTCGACCCGCGGGTCGAGCTGACCGAGAAGCCGCAGCCGCCGGGCATACCCAGGCGGGTACTGGGGAATGATGGCCCGGTTGACCTGGGCGAAGAGCGGCTCGGCACGCACGCCCTGCACGGTCTGCATCAGGCTGCGGGCATGCTCGATGAGCTGCTCGTCGGTGCGGCGGGCCTGGGAGGGGTCGCGGGCGCCGCCCATCATGAAGCGGACGAGGTGCTGCCCGGCGGGGGCGTGCTCGGGGAAGGCCCCGCTCACCCAGAGGCAGCCGAGCAGATCGGTGCGCTCGCCGCTGTGGACCAGGTAGCCGAAGCCGGGGAGACCGTCGGGCACGGAGGGGCCGTCGTAGGCGAGGTGGACGGCGGCGATGGGGGCCACCGGGATGTCGGCCAGCCACCCGGCGGGGGCGTCGGGCAGGAGCTGGCGCGCGGCCTCGAGCGGGCAGGTGAGCACGACATGGTCGGCGTCGACGGTGGCGCCGTCGGCGGGGTCGGAGGACTCGAACCCGGTGTGCGCCCCAGCCGGGGCCGTGGCGAGAACGGTGAGGGCCGCGAGGGTGACGACCGTCGTGGTGATGAGTTGGCGGATGAGTCTCACGATGACCTCGTCGAGGGCGTTGGCGCGATCGGTGTCGGTTCGGAGGCTGTCCGCCTCGGACCCCTTCGGCGGGGTCGCCGAGTAG
>ENA-OWNT01003716-OWNT01003716.1-seawater-metagenome-genome-assembly--contig:-NODE-3716-length-14128-cov-5.732973_pt1 | contig 14128 bp, 11 predicted proteins | sample MGYA00238136_ERZ651165 | MGnify/ENA primary metagenome ERZ651165 (study PRJEB26861, sample SAMN08777766) | seawater metagenome | isolation source: coastal seawater | place: USA: Florida | collected...
AGGCCTGCTGACAGCCGGGCTGGTTCAGATCCGGACCGACAGCGCTGTCGTCATCGTCTCCAGCATCGTCATCGTCCCCCGCGTCGTCATCGTCGGCCGTGACGTCATCGTCGTCCCCGATGGCGTCGTCGTCGTCCCCGGTGGCGTCGTCGTCGTCCCCAGTGGCGTCGTCGTCGTCGCCGGAGTCGTCGTCATCGCCGGAGTCGTCGTCATCGCCGGAGTCGTCGTCATCGCCGGAGTCGTCGTCGTCGCCAGTTGGCTCGAAGCGCACGGCCCAGGGCGCGGACAGTGCCGCCGTGTTACAGCCCACCTCCACTCCGCTCGAGGCCCCGTCGTCCAGGCCGATGGTCCCGGTGGCCCCCGCGCTCGCGCTGCCGACGTCGACGTCCAGGTAGTGCAGCTCGATGGCGTCGGTCCCTTCGAACAGCCGGATCGCGTAGGACCCGGACTCTTCGGTCACGCCGTGCTGCACGCCCGTGAAGCTGATGAGGAACGTGCGCTCGTTGCCGCCGCCCAGCACCCGCGATCGCACCTCGCCGAGGGCCGAGTCCCAGGAGTCCCACCACGCCGCGATCCCGGGCGCGCCCAGCCCGGGGAGGCAGACGTTGGCGGAGCCCGGGTAGGGCCCGTCGAAGACCAGGGTCCCGTCGTCGCCCACGTAGGCGCGGTCGTAGGGGACTCCGAAGAACGTGAACGTGAAGGGCAGGCTGATCTCGCGCTGTCCGCCCGTCGGGGGCTGCGCGCTGTTGGCGGTTCCCTCGACCCACTCGAACGTCGGGCCGCCCGGGTCGTCCGACGTCAGCCAGCTGTAGCTCTGGGCGGACGCCGAGGCAGGGCCCATGGCGAGGAGGAAGAGCGCCGCGCGGAGCCTCAGAAGCCGAGCTCCAGCCCGCTGCTCACCGCGCCCAGGGCGAGCGGGCGCATCGAGCCGTCGCCGATGGGGTCCAGCACCGTGCCGTGCACCGAGCCGTTCAGTACCCACGACAGCCCCGCGCTGATCCGCACACCCAGCTGCAGCGTGGGGCCGGCGGACACGAAGAGCAGACCCGTCTCGTCCGGCCGCAGCGCGTGGACGGGGCCTTCCATGGGCGAGGGAGGAACAAGGGTGGAGCGTAGCTGGAGCCCCGTCCGCAGTTCGAGCCGTCGGTGTCGGGCGCCCCAGCCGAGCTCGCCTCCGACCCAGGCGGCGACGCGCGGAGCGAGCGTCTCGGTGACGACCCCGCGACGGGTCATCGTCGGCGCCAGGCCGAGCTCGACGGCGCCGTACAGCCCCTTTCCGGGGCCGCGGGCCTTGCGCCAGGTGGCCTGACCGGCGACCCCGATCCCGACCGCGCCCAGGTATGGGCGGAGAGCCTCCGCGGTGCTCCCGAGCACGCCCACCCGGAAGGCCAGCAGCGCCCGCGGCTCGCGCAGCGCGAGCCGGAGCCCCGCGAGGTCGAGCGATCCGCCCGCCGCCAGATCTGCATATCCGTTTGCGGCGAGGCTGCCGTCAGGACGCCGCAGCTCCACGTGGTGCTGGCCCGGAGGCACGACGAGCGTGCCGGGGAACGTGCCCTTGGCGCGCCCGTCGATCACGAGGGTCGTGCCCGCCCAGGCGTCCTGACCGCCGCCGTAGTGGAAGACGAGCGATCGGTCGCGCGAGGCTCGCTCCGTGGGTGAGCCGGCGAGCACGAGGTCGCTCTGGCCGACGACGCGGATGGTGGCCTCGGGCACCTGCGCGGCGGCCGTGTGCTGGATCACGCGGGACCGGGCGTAGTCGTGCGCCTCCCAGGCGGTCACGACGGTGTCTTCGTCGCGATCGGCGTCCGACCGCGCCCAGGTGAGCGCCTGCAGCAGGAAGTGGGTGTAGACGCCATGCCCGAGCGTGTCGTCTTCGAAGGCCGGGCGCCCCGGGGACGAGGCGAACAGCAGCGCCTCTCCTGCATCCAGGCCGCGGGCGCGGGCGGTGGGCACCGTCGGGAGCAGCGCGTCCAGCTCGGCGGCCACGTCCGGGTCCACGACCGACTTGCCCTCGCCGTGGAAGCACGCGTCGACGATCAGCGCCTTGCGCTGGGCCGCGAAGTCCCCGAAGAAGTCCTGCAGCGTCCCCAGATCGATGGCCGAGGCGACCAGGTCGGCGGGCTGCGCGTCCGAAGGGAGGAGGAAGTGCCGGCCCTCGCCGCCCTCCGTCCGCACCAGCGTGCCGTGGCCCGAGAAGTAGAGGACGAACAGGTCGTTCGGCAGCAGGTCCGCCTGGAGCGACTTCACCGCCCGCAGGATGCTCGTCCGCGTGGTGGACTCGGGTGTGTCGAGCACCAGCACCCGCTCGAACCCGCCGCCCAGAGGGGCCTCGAGGGTCTCCGCCAGCATGCGGGCGTCGGACGCGGCGTAGTGAAGCCGCGGGAAGCCCGGCGCGTCGTAGCGGTCGATGCCGATCACCAGCGCCACCCGGCGTGGCTGGAGCGCCGCCTCGAGGGCGTCCTCCGTGGTCTCGGCCGCGACGAGGCCGCGGGGGCGAAGCGTCTGAGCGTGGGCGCACCCTGCCAGCAGAGCGATCAGCGGCAGCAGGGCGAGCCGTCTCACTCCGCGAGCCAGGCGAGGCGGGTGGTGGCGGTGGCCACGGGAGCTCCGCACGCAGGATCGGACAGATCGAGCGCCGCCCGGTACCGGCGGGTGCCCGGGCCCAGGTCCGAGACGAACGCGGCCAGCGCGCCATCGAGGCGGGGGGTGTGCTCGCCGGGCTCGACCCGCCACGCGCCGGACGCGGGGATGACCCTCACGAACCCGCTCGGGGACTCCTCGAACAGGCAGAGGTAGCCGGGAGCGGTGGCCCCGATGCGGAAGATCACGCGCTCGCCGGGGCCGATGTCCGGGCTGGCCAACCGCGGCGCGGCGGCGCCCTCGACCACCCAGCTCAGCGTGACCTCGCCGTGCTCGGTGGGACCGCGCGCCCGGAGGTTGGGCTCGGCGCTGGTCCACAGGGCGACGGCGATCATCGCGCCCGACAGGAGGATCGCTGCGGCCACCAGCGCGAGGCCGTGACCCGGGGGGGCGTCCGCGCTCGCGGCCCGGGCGCGGATCTGGTCCGGCGTCAGCGGGTTTGGCGGATCGGCCTGCTCCTGGAACAGCGCGCGCAGGTCGTCATCGGTCATCACCGACCCCCCTGCGGGCGAGCGACTCCTTGAGCAACCGGCGGGCGTACGTGATGCGCGACCGCACCTGCTGCCCCGTCAGTCCGAGGACCTGACCCACCTCCTCGGACGACATGTCGTAGCGATAGGTCAGCAGCAGCACCGAGCGGTGCTCCTCCTTGAGCCCCTGCAGCGAGGCGTCCAGGGCACGCGCCTCCCGCGAGCGCACGAGCCGCAGGGCCGGCGACGTCACCACGCGGCGGGCTCCATGCTCTTCGAGCGCCGCTCCGAGCCGCAGCCGCCGTCGGATCGAGCGCGACTGGTCCTTCGCGCAGCGCCGCCCGATCGAGAACAGCCACGCGCGGAACTGGCCCTGGGCGACGTACCGGGATCGGGCCCGGACCACGCGGACCCAGGTCTCCGACCAAGCGTCCTCGGCCGCGGCGGAGTCGCCCAGCGTCATCTTCAGGAATCCGTGCAGGGCCGGGCCATGCCGCGTGACGAGCTTGTCGAAGGCAGTCTCGTCCCCGGCGATCCAGCGCGTGACGAGCGCGTCGTCGGTCGGGGTCGGGCCTGGTTCGGGAAGTCCCACGAACCACAGGATATCGGTGCGCGCCAGCCATCGCTCGGGATTGAAACGCCGGCTCCCCGGGACCTGGAGAATGTGGTTCGATGGCTCCGTGCGGATGCGGCTTCTCCTCGTTGTTCTCCTCCTGGCCGGCTGCGATCAGCAGCTCGTCGGTGCACCCGATGCCACTCCGGCCGTCCCGGACGATGACGACGCGACGGGCGACGACGACGACGCCACCGGGGACGACGACGACGCGACGGGCGACGACGACGACGCCACCGCCCCGATCGACGCGGACGGCGACGGCTCCAGCGTCGAGGCGGACTGCGACGACAACGACCCCACGGCGTATCCGGGCGCCGAGGAGATCTGCGACGGCGTCGACAACGACTGCGACACCGAGGTCGACGAGATGGAGCCCGTGGATCCGGGTCCGGCGACGACGCTCGCGGTCATCGGCGACTTCGGGAACGGCAGCTTCAACGAGGGCGTGGTCGCGGCGATGGTGGACGCCTGGAGCCCGGCCTACATCGTCACGGTCGGCGACAACAACTACCCCGACGGGGAGTTCTTCACGATCGACTTCAACATCGGCTGCTTCTACAGCGAGTACATCGGCAACTACCAGGGGATCTGCGGCCAGGGCTCGTCGACGGGCAACCGCTTCTGGCCCGCCCTCGGCAACCACGACTGGAAGACGCCCGGCGCCCAGCCGCACATCGACTACTTCGACCTGCCCGGCAACGAGCGCTACTACACGTTCAGCGAGGGGCCCATCGACTGGTTCATCGTCGACTCGGACCCCGCGGAGCCAGACGGCACCGACGTGAACTCGGTGCAGGCGGCCTGGCTGGAGTCCGCGCTGGCGGCGTCCACGGCGCCCTACCGCATCGTCGCCCTGCACCACCCGCCCTACAGCTCCGGCCGGGGCGGCAGCGCCACCTGGATGCAGTGGCCCTACGAGGACTGGGGCGCGGACATGGTGATCGCCGGGCACGAGCACAACTACGAGCGGACGATCAACCAGGGCCGCGCCTACCCCGTCAACGGCGCGGGCGGCGCGTCGCTGCGGGACTTCGAGGAGTGGAACTCCTTCACGCTCATGCAGTACGACGACGTGCACGGAGCGCAGCGCATCGTCGTGGACAGCGTGAAGATGCACATGCAGTTCATCGACACGTTCGGCGACATCATCGACAGCTACACCCTGCGGGTCGGCGCGATGGACGCCTACGACGGCGGCAACGCCACCGTGCTGCTGAGCGAGGGCGCCACCTGGTCCTGGTGGACGACGGGGGACCAGGCCCCGAACGGCTGGGCGAACCCGGCCTTCGACGACTCCACGTGGAACAGCGGGCCCGCGCCGCTCGGCTACGGCAACGGCGACGAGGCGACGGAGCTGCCCTGGGGCAGCGATCCCACCCAGAAGTGGACGACGAGCTACTACCGCACCAGCTTCAACGTCGACTCGGTGTGCGCGCTCCAGCACCTGCGCCTGGAGATGGCGCGGGACGACGGCGCCGTCGTCTACCTGAACGGCCAGGAGGTCTACCGGGTGAACCTGCCGGAGGGCGCGATCACCAACGGGACCTTCGCGGCCTCGACCGTCCAGGGGCAGGGGGAGACCGCCTTCCTGGACACGTGGCTGGATCCGTCGTCGCTGGTGGTGGGAGCGAACACGATCGCGGTGGAGATCCACCAGGCGGACTTCAACTCCAGCGACATCCGCCTGGACCTGAAGCTCACCGCGTACTAGGGCTACAGCGGCGGGACGGCCGGCTCCACCACCGGCGGCGCGTGCTGCGGCCAGTCGTCGGGCATGGCGACCTCGCCCATGACCAGCTCGCCGCCCTCCCAGGGCAGATCGCAGGTGGCCTCCCGATCGTGGGCGTCGGCCCAGGCGCCGAGTCCCACCACGGTCACGGCGGCAGCGGCCGCAGCGGCCACGACCTTGAGGCGCGAGCGGCCGACGGCGGCGCGGCTGCCCTGGCAGTCGGCGGTGAGGATGGTGCCGTCGGGGCGGCGGTACAGGCGCATGCAGACGGTGCCCTCGCCCTCCATCAGCAGGTCCATGGCCTCGTCGCGGCTCAGGCCTTCGACGTTGTAGACGTCCTTGCTGCAGTTGCTGCAGTGACGCTTGCGGCCGTCGCCGGTCATCAGGTCCCAGCTGGAGTTGCAAGGGCGGGCGACTCGGATGCGATCGAAGGGATGGGGCGCGGTCATGAGCGGTGGCTCCGGGGGCAAGCAGGTGCCTGGAGATGGACGCGCGGCGCGGCTCAGGGTTCCCGCTTCTTGGGCGGATCGGGGTGCAGGAGCCGGACGTCGCCCGCCGGAAGATCGGGTCGGACGACGAAGATCCCGGCGTACCCGGAGCCTTCCTCGGCCAGGTAGCGGGGGAGCTCCGTCTCGACGACCTCCCCGGCGAAGTGGTCTGCCACGACGAAGCGGCGCTGGGGTCCTCCGGAGTAGATGGCCGTGTGCCAGACCCAGAGGGGGGTGCCGGAGACCGTGGCGAGCGCTGGCTCCGCGGGGTTCTCGGCGGCTCCCAGGAAGAGGATCACGTCCCCGGGCTCCAGGGACGGCCAGGGAATGTCGGCGGTGAGGACCCCGTCCAGTCCGGGGACCGGCGCGCCGAGCTGCTGCTTCTCGACCATCTTCGTGGGGTAGACGCTGATGCGCTTCCAGGAGGTGCCCGTCACGTCCTGCCAGGCGCGGAACACCAGACCCAGGCAGTCGAGGGAGGCGCCGCGACCACCCCAGGCGTAGGGGCGATCGAGGTAGCTGCGGGCGGAGGTCACGAGCGAGGCGCGGTCGGCCGCCTGCGTCGGCGGTGCGAACAGCAGGAAGGCGAGGGCGAGGAGGACGGCGGCGAGGGTGGCGTCACGGCGCATGCCCTTGGGACCGGGCCGCGCGGGTCGGGTTCCCGGTCAGGGGCCGATCACGATGGTCACCCGGCCGGGGCCGTGCACGCCCAGGGTCAGGTGCAGCTCGATGTCGGCGGTGCGGGACGGGCCGGCGATGACGTGCACGGACGAGCAGCTGTCGAGCAGATCGCGCCGCGCGATGAGCGCGGCCTCGAGGTCGTCGTGGATGTCGCCGCGGCGCAGCACGGCGATGTGGTGCGGCGGCAGGAGCGACGGGCGGCGAGGCTGATCGGCCCGGGACCCGAGGATGAGCGCGCCCGTGGCGGCGATCCCTCCGTCGGCGCCGGTGACGCCGATGGCGGTGTGGGGCCACTGCGCGGGGTCGTCGACCCCGGCGGGGTCGAGCCCGTAGGGGAGGTGGTCCCAGCGCAGGACGGGGGCGTCGCCGATGAGGGATGCGACGCGCGCACACACCGCGGCGGCGTCGTCCTCGATGAAGACGGTGGCGGTCAGGGCCTCGGCCGCGGCCACGAAGGTGGCGAGCGTCGTTTGCGTGGGTGAGCTCTGTGAGCTCCCCGGGGATGTGTGCGATTCCGGGGCGTGGAACGTCGTTTGCTGGGGTGAGCTCTGAGCGCTCACGGCGGCAACCGACGGGTCCTCCACGAAGGTGTCCCAGAAGCTCGCGCGCGCCGGCACCGGGAGGTCCCGGGACGCCGTCCACCCCGCCAGGGGCGCGGGCGCCGAGGAGCGCCATCCGTCGCTGGACCCGCGACGCAGCCACCAGCTCCCGATCCGCCGACCGAGCCGAAGCAACCACGGCCGGCTCATCAGCGCCGCGAACAGGCGCATCGCCAGGCGCCGACTGCCTCCGCGGCGGGCGGCCTTCTCAGCCCGCAGCGACAGCAGCATCCCCGGCAGGTCCAACCGCACCGGGCAGATCTGCTCGCACGCCCCGCAGAGCGTGCACAGGGACGGCAACTCCTCGTGGTCCTCCCCCGGCAGGGCGGCCATGAACACCGCGCCCAGCGGTCCCGGGTAGGTCGCGTCGTACGTGTGGCCGCCGACCTGGCGGTAGACGGGGCAGGCGTTCAGGCACGCGCCGCAGCGGATGCAGCCGAGGATCTCCGCGTGCTCGCCCGCGCGGATGTGCGCGCGACCGTTGTCCAGGAAGACGACGTGCACCTCGTCGGGCCCCTCGTCGTCCGTCCGCGGGCCGTTCACGAAGGTCGTGTAGACGGTGGACTGCTGGCCGGTCGCGGACCGGGAGAGCAGCCGCAGGATCCGCTCGGCGTCCGCCAGGGTGGGCACGAGCTTGTCCGTGCCGACGATGGCGACGTGCACCCGGGGCAGCGACGTGACCATGCGGATGTTGCCCTCGTTGCTGACGAGCACGATGCCGCCCGTCTCCGCGACCGCGAGGTTCGCGCCCGAGATGCCCAGGTCCGCGGCCAGGAAGTCCTCCCGCAGCCGCGCGCGGGCGATGGCCGCGAGCTCCTCCGGCTCGTCGGTGAACGGGACATCGAGCTCGCGCTCCATCACCCGGCCCACGTCGGACCGGTCCATGTGCACGATGGGCAGGATGATGTGGGACGGCCGATCGTCCGCCAGCTGCACGATGTACTCGCCCAGGTCCGTCTCCCGGACGGCGATCCCCGCCGCCTCGAGCCCGGCGTTGAGGTGGATCTCCTCGGTGGCCATCGACTTGGACTTCACGGCCCGACGCAGACCCAGCCGCTCCGCGATGGACACCACCCGCGCGATCGCCTCGGCGCCGTCCGCCGCGCGGTGGACGTGCACCCCGCGGGCGCTGGCGCGCTCGGTGAAGCCGGAGATCAGCGCGTCCACCTGGGGGATCCCCGCCAGGCGCTGAGCGCGGGCCGCGTCCCGCACGCCCTCCACGTCCTCCACGCTCGTCAGCGCGACGGCGCGGCGCTCGCGCAAGGTCCGGGCGGCGGTGCCGAGGGCCGCGTGCAGGTGATCGTCCTGCACGGCGCGGGCGATGCGCTCCTCCAGCGTCACGGGACCAGGCACTCGGCCAGGAGCTGGGCGATGTGCACGACGCGCACGGGGCAGCCACGCCGCCGGAGTCCGCCTTCGATGTGCAGCAGGCAGCCCAGGTCGCAGCCGGTGAGGATCGTGGCTCCGCTGGCTTCGACGGCGTCCATCTTGCGGGTCAGCAATGCCGTCGAGATGGGCTCCCGATCCACGCTGAACGATCCCCCGAACCCGCAGCATTCCTCGGCGTCCTGGAGGGGGACCACCGTGATCCCCTCGATGCTGTCGAGCAGCGCGCGGGGCGCGTCGTCGATCCCCATGCCGCGCAGGAGGTGGCAGGACGCGTGGTACCCCACCGTCCCGGAGCCGCGGAACTGCAGGTGGGCCAGCGCGCCGCGGGCGACCAGGAAGTCGGTGAGCTCGGACGTGCGCACCGCGATGGCGTCCGCGCCGTCCACGTTCAGCGCGCTCCAGGCGTGCGTGATGGTGTGGGCGCAGGACCCGGACGGAAGGACGACCGGTCCATCGGTCGCCCGCAGACACGCGACGTCGTGCCGGGCCACCCTCCGCGCCTCCGGGCGGAAGCCGGTGTTGAACGCCGGCTGGCCGCAGCACACGACGTCGCGAGGCACCTGGACGTGCAGGCCCATGGCGCGCAGCAGCGTGACGGACGCGTGGGCCACCTCGGGGCGAAGCTCGCCGGCGAGACACGTGGGGACCAGCTGCACCGTCTCTGTCATCGCGCCGATTCTGGCACGCGCGGATCCCGGCAGAATGCGCGGCATCACCTCGATCACGATCCCCTGCGCCGACGGCGTCCGCCTCGCCGCCACGACCTTCGAAGCCGCGGAGCCCGCGGGCGTCGTGGCGCTGCTGGCCCCCGCGATGCTCGTCCGTCAGCGGTTCTATGGACGGGTCGCGGCCCAGCTCGCCGGGCTCGGGGTGGACGCCATCACCTGGGCGCACCGGGGCGTCGGTGACTCGCTCGCGCTGGACCCGCAGCCATCGGATCTCGCCCTGGAGCACTGGGCGCAGCGGGACCTACCGGCGGTCATCGCCCACGCCCGCGCCTGGCGTCCCGGCCACCGGGTCGTGGTGGTCGGCCACAGCATGGGCGGGCAGCTGATCGAGCTCTGCCCCGCGTTGGGCGAGGTCGACGCGGTGGTGACCGTGGCGGCCACCGAGGCCTGGTGGCGACACTGGCCCGCGCCCACCCGCTGGGGGATCCTCGCCTGGTACTCCGCGGCCCTGCCGGCGCTGGGACGCGCCCTGGACCCGTTCCCTGCGGGTCGCTTCGGCGTCGGCCCCGACACCCGCGCATCGCTCGTCCGCGACTGGGCCCGCTGGGGTCGGCGGCGCGGCTACTTCAGGAACCCGCGGTTCGGTCTGCCGTCCCACGCGGCGACCTTCGACGGCCCCGTGCTCGCCTGGAGCTTCGCGGACGACGCGCACCTGGGCTGCCTGCGGGCCGTGCGTGCGCTGCATCGGCCCTACCGGCGGCTGACCCACATCCACCACGATCCTCGGCCCGGACGCGTCGGTCACTTCGGCTTCTACCGAGCGGGCGGAGAGGGCCTGGTGGAACGCACCGTCGAGTGGATCCACGCGCAGGAGTAGCCTCGCACCATGGCCAGCCAGAAGTGCTCGAACTGCGCCGCGGCGCTCCCCCTCAGCGACGCGGACACCGTCGTCGCCTGCCAGTACTGCGGCACGGACAACCGCATCCATCCCCGCCGCCAGGGCGGAACGGGTGGGATCGCAGTCTTTGGGGTCCTGGCCGGGCTCCTGTTGCTGGCCGGCGGAGGCTTCGTGTTCTTCCTCCTGCTGCAGCCCGCCCCGGCGCCTTCGGGTCCCGACGTCGCCGCGATCCAACGCCAGGTGGCCGACACGCTCGCGACGCTGCCGAAGCCGGCGCCGGCGGGCGGCGTTGCGCCGTCGGAGCTCGGGACCATCGCCGACCGGGGCTGGGTCGTCGTGAACGCGCCGGAGATCGACGGGACGTTCGCCGCCTTCGATCCCGTGGCGAACCTGCCGTGGGCGATGAGCATGGCGCGCGCCTGGAGCACCGACGCGCGGCTCGGCTCCCTCTACATCGACGGCGTGCGGGCCGACGGCGGGCTCGACGTGTCCGCCCGGGACGACTGGGACGTGGACTACCGCTTCTTCTCCCCCACGCTCCGGGCCTCCGCCAAGGAGATGACGAAGGTCTCCGAAGAGGAGGTCCACAGCGAGCTCCGGCTGATGGTGTCCGAGGGCCGACTCGAGGCCCTGCTGTCCGTCCAGCACGGGCGCGACCGCAGCGCCATCCCCGAGTACGCGGCCCGCTGCACCTTCGCCGGCGTCATGGGCAAGGCCGTCGCGGGCGGGCTCGGCGAGCGGCCGACCTACGACCTGATGCTCACCTGGGTGTCCAACCGCTGGCGCTGGCACGTCGGCGGCAAGGACATCAAGTCCGTCGTCGTCTTCGAACCAGACTGCTGATCAGCAGCGTCGCGAGGACGCTCGCCCCAGCGTTGGCGCCCGTCGCGCATCCGCAGCCCCTCGGAGGCACGGCGTCGTCGTCGTCGCCGGTGGCGTCGTCGTCATCGCCCGGCGCGCTGTCGTCGTCGTCGCCGGAGTCGTCGTCGTCCCCCGTGGCGTCGTCGTCGTCGCCCGGCGGGAGGGGCTCGGTGGGGTAGGAGCCGCAGGCGGGATCTTCGGTGAGCAGCCCCTCGCGGTGATTGAGCGCCGCGATGTAGGCGCCGCTGCCGAAGCCGACCATCGGGGCGTTGTTGGTGTAGTCCGCCGTGACCGGGTCGAAGGTCTCCCCGATGGCCAGGTAGTTGGCGGTGCTCTGGTCCGTGATCCAGGCGAGGAGGTCGTCCGCGAGCTGCACGTCGCCCACCTCGCGCGCGGCGACGGCGGCGCGCAGGTCGATCACCACCCACTCGTCGCTGTCGTAGACGCCGCCCCAGGGCGACAGATCGTTGGCGTCCCAGGCGTCGTCGTTGCGGGAGAACCCGGGGCCGTCCGCGGTCTGGAGCTCCAGCACCATCGCGTCCAGCGTCGCGGGGCCCACGGCGCCCTGCGGATCCAGCAACCCCATGCTGACGGCTTCGATGGTCGCTCCGTCGACGTACCCGGTCCCGAACTGCAGCTCCTCCAGCGTCTGGGCGATGGAGCGGTCCGGCGCCTGCAACTCCGCCAGCACGGCCTCGCGGATCCCGACGGCGTCTGCGCGCCAGGCGTCCGCCTGGGTCTGCTCGCCGATGGCCTCGGCGAGGGTCGCCGCCGCGCAGAGGCCCCGGGAGGCGGTCAGCGACGTGTAGGCCCAGTAGCGCTCGTTGCCGAGCCAGTGGTGCTCCCAGATGGAGCTGTCCCGGCCGATCAGCCCGTTCTGCGGGTCGATGAGGGGCGGCAGGAAGCCTGCCACCTCGTCGCGGAGCTGCTCCCAGCGTTCCGTGACGAACGCCGTGTCGCCGCTGGCGCGCACGTAGTGGTCGAGCGCCCAGAGGAAGAGCCCGGCGCCGTCGAACTCGAAGTTGAAGTCGCCGTCGCCCAGGGTGTCGCTCTCCTCGACGCCGAAGCCGTGGTGGCGGCACAGCGAGATGGCGTACGGCTCGATCGGCACGCCCGCCAGCTCCTGGTAGGTGCGGTAGCGATCGGTCTGCGCGTCGAGCATGTAGGCGAGGGCGGCGCGGGCCTCGTCGTGCATGCCGGCGTAGGCCATGCCGACGATCGCGTAGGCGCCGTCGCGCGGCCACGCGTAGGTCCACTCCCCCGGTGGCAGGCTCGCCAGCACGCCGCCCGCCGCCAGGTGCTGGACGGTGCCGGGCAGCGTGCCGAAGGCCGAGTAGCGCTCTTCCCCGTCCGTGCTCAGCCACTCCCGCAGGTAGGCGCTGTCCTCCCGCACCTGGGCCATGCGCAGGACGACGGCGCCGTGCCGGTACAGGGCCTCTTCGTCCGCGCTCAGGTTCGGGGGGAGGGTCAGCCCGGCCTGAAAGGTCTGCCACGCCGACTCCTCGGCGGTGAGGAGCTGCTCGATGGAGCGGCCGGCGATCCAGGCGTTGAGGGCGTCGTGGGCGGTGGTGTAGGCGAACGGGTCGCCGTGGTGGGTCATGGCGAGGCCGTACCAGGCCGTCTCGCCGTTCCCGAGGGCGCCCGAGTTCCACTGGTAGTAGGCCACCTGGTCGTCGTGCACGCCCTGGTCGCCCGAGGCCCCGACGAGGTCGGTCGTGCCGCCGTTGTCGACGACCTCGAACGGGTTGGCGGCAGAGGAGCCGGGGTACCAGGACGTGGCGATGTCGGGCGTGGTGAGGGGCAGCGTGGCGACGACGCCGGCGAATCCTCGCTCCTCGATGGCCCGCGTCGCGCCGTCGATCACGATGGTCTCGTTCTGGGCCCCGATCTCCTGGGCGGGGCCGGGGCGGCCTTCACCCAGGTGCAGGTTCTGGAGCGAGAAGACCGAGATGGGCGAGGTCACGGCGCCTGTGTTCTCGATCTTCAGGACGAGCGCCATGGCGGAGCGCTCGAGGCCCCAGGGCGCCCAGGCGTAGGTGGTCAGGGTGAGCCCACCGAGGGACTGGACCATCTGGAGGACGTTCGTGCCGGGGAGCCAGCCGCTGGCGTCCAGATCGACGGCCACGTCGGTGAGCCAGGTCTGCTGTCCGGCGACGCGGACGCCGAAGTAGGCGTCGAAGAGCAGGTCTCGGGCGTGCACGGCCTCGGGGAAGCTGCCCGCCCACACCTCGTTGCCGTCGGCGTCCCAGCGCGGCTCCTCGGTCGCGAACAGGTGATCGCGCCAGTGATGGGCCCGCGCCTGCTGGAGGTCGACCACGACGGCGCCCCAGCCGTTGGAAGAGGGCAGGTCGTAGAAGCTCCGGTGCGGCTCGGCGGCGGACGCGGGCGCGGCGAGCAGGAGGGAGAGCGCGAGGGTCGGGAGAGCGAGGCGGCGCATGCGCGCACGCTAGTCGGCAATCGCCAGGGTGCGTAGGCGGGGATCGCACACGTGTGGGGTGAGCACGGCGGGCTCCCCGGGGATCTGTGCGATCGCCGTGCCCCGGATCGCACACATGTGGGGTGAGCACGGCGGGCTCCCTGGGGATCTGTGCGGTCGCCGTGCCCGGATCGCACACATGTGGGGTGAGCACGGCGGGCGCCCCTTGGATGTGTGCGATCACCGTCCGCGGATCGCACACATGTGGGGTGAGCACGGCGGGCTCCCCGGGGATCTGTGCGGTCGCCGTGCCCGGATCGCACACATGTGGGGTGAGCACGGCGGGCTCCCCGGGGATCTGTGCGGTCGCCGTGCCCGGATCGCACACGTGTGGGGTGAGCACGGCGGGCTCCCCCAGGATCTGTGTGATCCGCCGGTCCCGCGACACCTACCCGGCCAGCTTGTGGGGGGAGCTGTCAGCTGGTGGGCTGTTCTGTCCGCGATCGCCGGCCCCGCGATACCTACCCGGCCAGCTTGTGGGGGGAGCTGTCAGCTGGTGGTCTGTTCTGTCCGCGATCGCCGGTCTCACGGCTGCAACCCGGCCAGCTTGTGGGGGGAGCTGTCAGCTGGTGGGCTGTTCTGTCCGCGATCGCCGGCCCCGCGATACCTACCC
>ENA-OWNT01003717-OWNT01003717.1-seawater-metagenome-genome-assembly--contig:-NODE-3717-length-14128-cov-5.114440_pt1 | contig 14128 bp, 14 predicted proteins | sample MGYA00238136_ERZ651165 | MGnify/ENA primary metagenome ERZ651165 (study PRJEB26861, sample SAMN08777766) | seawater metagenome | isolation source: coastal seawater | place: USA: Florida | collected...
GGGAGGAGTTCCGATCGGACGACGATGTTTACGTCGATGACGAGGATGATGACGAGGATGACGATGATCAAAGTGGTGAACTCCGAGTGTCGTCCGCCATTGCCGCAGACTTGACTAGATCCGAGAAGAAACGGAGGTCGGCATCCAGCTCGCGGAAGAAGTCAAGCCCCGGCGTGTACAGGGATGATCCCTCTGATGAAGAGAACCCGCATGATCGCATCGATGTGGACGATGACCACGATCGAGAGGCAGTATTGCAGAATTACATCAATCAAAAGCTCAATGAGGAGGAACCGACGACCTGCATCATGGTGGTCCGCGGCCTATTGATCCTGTTGCTCGTTGGCGCCGTGCTCGCCGGCGTGATATACTTTTCGAACGCGGGTGTCAATCACATTTTCGATGCAGCCACACAAAGCGACCACGACGGCGATTCCGCACACCATCACAGCCACGATCATGACCACATGTCGTTGGCAAGCGTGGGGCACGCGCCAAGCGATGGGGGTCACGACGGCGCTGTCCGCCCAAAAGTAGCGACGGGCTCACGGCCGACGAAAAAGGACATCTTGCTTCAGAAAAAGCGGGAGACACAGGCGACGGACCAAGAAAGCGAACGAAGAAGAGATCGCGCGCAATTTAGTGACGACGATAGTGATTCCAAGGCAGTGGCATCCGCGCTGTCGTCGGCATTGGGGTTGGAGAGCGAAAATCGCATCTTGAAGTACACCCTCCAGAATTCGTTCGTCCACAACAGAGTACGTCGCATCTGCGTGTGTGGGGCATAGCGGTGCTGTCGTCTCAGTGTCACTTGAAGCGTTTTGCACGGTAAAATGTTCTCTTCTGTCATTGTGCAAAATAGTCGGACTTCACCGAGGGTTTGGAATTCCACCCCACAAATGGCCACCTGTACGAGTGCACGGGCTTGAAGCAGAGATCCGAGGTCAAGTCTTACGCGCTCATTGCGCCGGTGTCGAAGGGCCCAACGCTTGCGCAACAGAAGACGAGACGTGTTCTTGAACCGGAATATTTCGGAGAGGGCTGCACCATCGTGGGCGATAAATTGTATGAGCTTACATACAAAGCGAAGAAGGGCTTTGTGTACGACGTAGAATCGTTGCAGAAGCTGTCGGAGTTCTCATTTGAGTCGCAAACCGGCGAGGGCTGGGGTTCGTTGCGACTGACAGAGAAAGTTCTGTGACTACCGGCGACACACGCAATCTTCAGCGCCTTTCTGCTTGTGGATGTGATTGGAACAGGTGTGTCGCATGACTCGGAGCACATAATTGTGAGTGATGGATCGAGCACACTCATGTTCTGGGACCCAGAAAATCCAGGCAAGACAGTGAAAACGCTGAAAGTCACCGGCGTCGTTGGCGGTCGCCCGGTACGTGTCGAGCATGGCGACTGTTTTGTGTCGAGCTCTGGCGCCGCCGCATAGAACCTGCCCGTTTAACGAACAATGTGCAACTGTGCTGTGTTGACGTGCGTCTAAAATAGATTTGGGGCATCAACGAGCTAGAGTATGTGGAAAGTTGCACTGCCTTCCCGGATAGGCCAGTTATCTTCGCCAACGTAAGTACTGGCGTTGCGCTGCTGCAAGTCGCGAGGGCCGGGTCTCACGATACTTCCTGTTGCAGATCTTCCCGAGATCTTGGATTGTCGCAATTGATGCCAGCACTGGTGTTGTCGTCGGTACTGTGGACCTCTCGAGGGTGCTCAAACGAGGGCCCGGTAAGTGATGAATGACTGGTGTATCGCGGAGTCGCGGCCAGAGAAAGTAACAGTGCATGTCACACACAGGGATGGACGTTTTGAACGGGATAGCGTATGAGAAATCATCAGGGCACTTCTACTTGACTGGCAAAAAGTGGCCGAAGTTTTACGTCATTGACTTTGAGTAAACATAAATGAATAGACTAGCAATTCAACAACGACATGCACACAGGCCAAGTTGCGGCAGGTGTTGTCGTCCACTGTGCAATGCAGGACTTGCAGTTACCGCAGTTGGCTCTGCGCCTCCATGGCGAGCTGACCGATCTGACAACATCACCCACCAATGAGTACAAAATGCGGGACACGACGCTTCAGTGCACATTCAAAGGTGTGCAAACACGCACCTCGTTGGCCACAACCACAACATGATCATCAAGCGCGGCGACCAGATCGAAAATATCATCCATGTTCGCCTAAAGCCGACACGACGACAGACCACAATATCGGTGACTGACGTGTTACAGGGATCAATTGGATGAATAGGCATTCGTACCCCGCCGTCAGATGTCAGGTAGATGGGAGACACCGTTCCCTTGGGGTAGTTGTTGATTTCTGCGGCGAAGGCGGTGACATTCAAGTTTTGCCGATCTGACCCGCTGGTACCTCTCCATTCATTAGGGCGGAAGACAACGGAATGATTGCCGCTGCCGTGCTTGTTGTCTTCTAAGACCTTGAAAAACTTTTCGCCGAATGCCAGGACGGGTACCATGTACGGCACATTGACACCGACGGCAGCAGTAACAATCTCGTGTTCTGCGAAGCGAGGGAAGAACTCGGACAACGCGTGCTCCCAGTTGCCCGCCACCTCCCACGAGGTCGTGACACTCGTTGCCAAGGCAATTGCATCTCGTTCAGTGTTGGCAACAAACGAGTCTTGCTCGTCACCCCTGAACATTGAAGGGTACGAGTAGAGATCACCGCTTGGCGGAAGCGCGAATCGATCAACGCCGGTGAGAAGGAGCTAACCATTTGTACAAGGCAGACAGGAGAAGTCAGGGAAAGGACACACATTGCGCTTACTTTCGCTCTAAAGGTAAGATACACACCTGCTCAGCGTACCATTGTCCCCAATCTGGTGCAAGATGCAACACGTGTGGATTCATGGTCCACAAAAGAGGGAACTCGCAGCTGTTGAAAAGAAGACGACCACGTAGAAATGATACATGGGTCCGCACAGCTGCTCGAGCATGCATCAAATCGTACAAGCACTACTCACGGCTTGCCACCACACTTTGTCACTCTATCTAGTAGCCACTGTCGGCGGCTACTTTTCAAATATGCAACGTTGTCGCCGTCACCGACGAGAATGGCAATATACCTACACATCATGATTTGGGGTGAGCAATGATTTGGGGTGTGTGGGAAACGTGACAGGATGTGGTCGGTCCTTACGTTTTTGTGGAGTCATATGATACGGGTGTATCTGGGTTGCTGGGAAGTGGTTTGACATCATCGTCAAACGAAAGCCCGTCCGAGAAGTATCCCAGATTATTTGTGTTGCTCGACGCAATTTGACCGGCTCCCACCCCTGCAGCAACAACATTTACTGCGTTGAGAAGAATACGAGAGATGGGACATTGAACACGAATGCAGCGCTGACCTGAAAAGCAGCCGGTTTCTGCCTCAAATGTGTCGCCCCCAAACATCACGAACGTGTTGTCGTAGCCGTAAAACTCCAACGGCTTGCGCCATGGGTTGTTTTTGCCAATCTAAATCGATCAATCAATGTATGAGCAATCATAACCGCCGTGTTCGCAACAACGCGATGAACGATGAACGGGAAGCTTGGCGGTTGCCAACCTCTTCCTGAAGTTTGTGTTCGTCAGCAAGCGGCAGGCATCCAAGCACAAGGTAGTAATTGAACAACTTTTCCTACGCGGTCCAGTTCATATACGGGGAGTTAGTTCTCCTCGTAGCAACAGAAATGAAAGCTACACAACCACACCTTGACGATGAAATCTGTCAACCCGATTTCAGGGTCACGTGTGATATTTGGGCGAAGTATGGCTGGGCCAGTTTGCGATTCGTAGCCAGGGTTCATCTACGCATGCCATGCGCAGTGCACAGTATTCAGGGCAAAAAACATAGTGGATTGTAGGGGACGGTCGCGCACCTTGGAAACCCCACGCGTGTCATTGACATGGTTCTGATACACGTATCGCGTGGCATCAATCGGCTCAAAATCGGCGAACTCCTTCACAGCATCGAAAATAGGCTCTTGGTCCGCGGCACCTGCTTGGTCGAGTGTCGCAGCATACTTGGAGCGGTTTGATACGTCGAGTGGCACAGCATCGAGTACGCCCGCGAGTGTGATAATATTTGGAATGAGCTCTTGTTGTGATGAAGAATTGTACGAGATGTATCTGCCCGCAGCTGCGCCACTGTCCGACACGCAACCCGTGATGAATGTGTTGAGGTCCAAAGTTGGCTTCGGGTCCGAAATATTCCGCACAAGCTGCAACCATGCGGTGTCGTCGCTATTCGCGAGCATGTACACTGGCCCAGGAAGGTCGTACGTTACATTGGGTCGGTTGTAAAGACCTGCGCACGCGGCACCGGCGGCAAAGTCTTGCCATGAAGCTGAAGAGAAGTCAACATAAGCGGTGTTATCAGCCAGAGAGTCACCGCTTGCGGTAGCAGCAATTGTCAGCACTACAGGTCCAGCCACATAGGGGGAAAACAACCGCATCAAAGCTGCCGTGAAAAATTGGACTGTTACTGAATGGATGACAGCGCGGAATACGAAAGATGACGCCGAGATGTTTTCGATAGGAGGCCCGACTTTTTTTGGTGTCTTGATGCCTTGGACTGAAAAAGTTGTCACAGGCCGCCTTAGACTCGCAACTACAACCACCAGTTAATGAACTCTTTATCACCACTACTACGTGCGTCGGCCCGTCATAAAGCCGGAGAGGCGGCGCATTTTGGCATGGTCTTTCACTGCTGCCGGTGCCAAGTTGTTTCGTTTCGCTTGGCTGCATCACTTTCATCAACAACCCATCAGACCCGCAATCCACACATTCCATTGAAACTACCTCCATTCAAGCCAGTCACCGATGGTTCATGGTTCTGGCCCATTCCACGTATCATCATGGGTGTGTGTCGGTCGGTCGATGAAGGTGAGGCAGAAGGCAGGAGGCAGGACGCAGGTTGGTCGGTCGGTCGGTCGGTCGGTTGCTCGCCGTTCACCATTTATTTGTCGACGACAATGCGACGTTGCCGACGAATCAACCAACCGTTCACCAACAACCGAACGATCAAGCGACCTGATGACGTGGACGGATATCCTTGGATAAACAGTACTGCATAGTAACCTTTGAATCAATCTTTAAGCCTACGAAAGTACATGAATTGTTATAAATGCAAGTGAACAGTACACCAATAATTATTTCGTTCGTGCGTGGTGCCGTCGATCAAGTTGTGAGGAGGATGTTGGTGCATCTTCCTTCCTTCCTTCATTCCTTCCCGCGAACAACATGCAAACATTCTCCCTCCCGCTCCGCTGCTTAGCTAGATGACTTACTGAACCCGTCAGCCACGGATGGAAAAGTGCGAGTACTACCCCAGCAGCACACGGCTGCGAACAATGGGGCAAGGCTACAATGTCCGCCAGCTTGTGTCACAGACATGTGGAGTGCTGTTGCACGAGGCTCATTTGCACGGTTGTGGTTGTGCGTGCATTGACCAGATGAGAGGGCCAACCACCTTGCAACACCGTGTAGAGTACAACATTGCTGTGAGTCCGTACTGTGAATTGCAGATATCACATTCTCGCTAGACGGCGGCCGAGGTCTTTCGCTTTTATTTTGACAAAGTTTACTACTTATCGCAAAGGCAATGAAATAATGGTGACTGAGGCGGATGTGGATGCGACGCCTCAAAAGTGGGCAGTGTACATTAGTTCGTCAAGTTGAAAGTAATTGCAAAGTGATCCGAGAGTGTGATGTATGGGCGATCCGCAATCATCATGTGGTTGACACTTGCAGATCCAGCAACGGGCTATACAAAGACAGACATCATCATGGTTACTACCACCCTGCACCACAACATGTCTCAGCAACAAAGGCACATCCGCAGCACACCTGAACTTGGCCGTCGTCGTTGGATTGCACAAACCACAAGTAATCGAGTGCATTGCCGGCAGATTCATTGCACTTCAGCAAGTTCGACACCAGACCATCGTCGGTTGGAATAGGCTCAGGGTACGTCACGGGCATTACAAAGTCTCCATGGCCAAGCATGGACTGCAATACAGGGTTGCTGAGGGCATTGCTACTATTGAGCGGCGACATGTCGGAAAGAAGTTGCCAAAAGTGTTGATCTGAAAGTGCAGTGGTGAGGTGCACAGTCAGATTGAATGGCGGCCAAACTCAATATCACCAGATGAACACACTTGTAACACCATGTTGATCGCGCCCGTCGATGTTGAAATCACCGGCAATCACAATTGCTGGTTGTGTCTCTACAGATGATGCACCGTCCACCTGCAATGCGGGCTACGTGGTTATTGACGTCCTATAACCAGCAGAATACAGTAGCGCGGCGTTCTCACTCACCCTCAACTCGTTTTGAGCTTGTACGAACTGCACCAATTCTTGAGTTTGTGCGGATCGCACTGAAGGACCATCACCCGCATCGTACCCGGCCTGAAAGGTAGTACAACAACGCAATATTGTGATCAACTAGCACTTCAATTGCGAGGCGTGGGCATGTCACCAAGATCGCACCAGCATGTGTGTAGTGAAAAAGTCAACAGCGTTGCTGGAATTTCCGTTGACCCATGCCCGCGCATACAGGATCCCTTTGGAAGCAAGTGCTTCGCCACCAAGAGTCGTCTCGAAGGTGTGTTCCTCCACCAATACCAAAGGATGCCTTGACAAGATGAGAAGCATGGAGTCGATCGGCTGTCCAAGGCATTTTCCCCGCACGTAGTAGGGAAACCCCGCCTCACGAGCTTCCGCAACCAGCCTTTGTTTGCGTCCGTCACTGAGCACAACCCACAGCTCTTGCAGCAACAGTACATCGTACTGATCGAGCTGGGCGATGAAATCATCCAACCTCTCATCTTTGAAGTCGTTCTCAAGCATCTGCAGAACACAAATGAACACACCAAAACGAATAAGAGTTCAATACGAGCTGGAACGGGCGACAGCACATGTTACGATGAGTCGTACTCACCGTGTCGGGGTCGGTCACCAGCTGTGGTCGCATGAATAGGTTGTAGTTGATTACAGAAATGATACCCATCTGTGACCTTTCACGAGCAAGTGATGGCTGACTGGGATCATCATGTATCGCAACAAAGCTGTTGACAAGCAAGCACGAGATTAGGCGTCGGCATCGTATGACGATCAGGAAGGTCCAACAACACCAACCTCTCCATGTCACCTGGGTCCGCTAGTTCATATTGTGCTAGCCCCCAGCACGGCCAAAAGCTCGAGAAGAAAAGAAGAATTACCACAACAAGGGCGACAACGCCTGCCCAAGCGCATCCTGCGCAACAGGTGCAGTGGTCGCCTTGTTGACAGATGCAGCCAGGCTGTTGGACATCACAGCAAAATGGCAGTTTCTTGCAATCAAACTCTTTGCGCCCCGTCTCGGCCGCTTTGGTGCTGCTCTGGGCGCCCGCTGGCCCTACTTTCTTTTTCACGGATCCCAGCTCTGCCATTTCCAGGCCATTTTCCTTGTCAGCCATGCTGTTGTCTAGTCACAGGGGGCCGTGGAACAACTCACCTGCTACATCCTCGGCTTTCTGGTGGTGGAACAATTAAATAGACAGTTTCTCTCACACTTCTTTTTGTTGTGTACGTACAAATAGAGCGACTCGGTATGCCAAGGAAGGCGTAACAACACCAGGAGGCCGGAAACTGCAGTCCATCGTCGATCGAGCCATCAGTCTCCAATTCAAACGCTTCGGTTCTCTGCCCGACCTGCCGAGTTGGGAGTCGCCTGTTCATCGCTCGCTGCCTTCATCCAAATCAACCATCCCATGCCACCTCACCACACAACCGACACCTAACTGAAACTACCAACACCACCGCAACAAACAACGCGACAACTCGACCCAACGCATCATTTGTCGAAGAAATTGGCCTTGGATAGACGGTGTATGTCTGTGTCGACGTCACAGCAAGCAGCAGGCAGCAAGCAGCAACGGCAACGGTAGTGGCAACCGTTTCCCCCAACGACACCAGCGCAAAGTCGACGACGACAAACGAACTTTCGAACTGCCGTTGACCGCCGACCGCCGACCAACGCCAACACCAACACGCTCGCGGACGACCAAACGAGCGTGTCGGTCTGTCGGTCTGTCGGTCTCTCGTCTCACTCTCTCTTCGAGTTAGTTCGTGCCTCTGTTCGTTCGCGGACGGCGTGTGGCATCATGCGTGCGGGCGTGTGGGCAATACAGTGATTGTGTGGTGGGAGCGGGCATGACATGGACGTGCGGAGAGGGCGCTGTGGGAGTGGAATGCCATGATGTGATGGATGCCGTTGCCAATGAAATGACGCGGCCGGTGTCGTGGGTGGCACAGCCTTGGCACATACATGGTGCTCGTTGATCCAACAGGACCATTCATTAATAATGATACGGATTATACGTGTTGTGCTGTGCAATATACACCGGGGCCGCGTTAGAGAAGTCCCGTTGTGGGTTCAAGACAATAGCACTCACGAAAGAAGCTGCAGGCGAATGGCGAGCAGACATTTTTCATCATGAAATCAAGTGCCAGCGGCAAGATGCGAAGGTGCGGCAGTAGTCATCGCTTAGTCCGCCGGCCCACGAGCGGCACGGCACCATATTGACGCCATGAATTTGCTATTTGCATCTGTCGTGACCACACTGGGTGTCGTTTGGCACTCGACGGCCCATGTTGCTGCAGCAACAGCGGCTCGTGATGAGTGTACGTCCCGGTTCACTGTTGCTGCCGAGGTCCAACGATTGGCCATTGCGGGCAGGCTTCGCGCGGGCGGCGATGAATCTCCAGCAGTCAATTCACTGCTGAAGATCCGACCCATTCTACTCCGTGTCGCATTCCCAACATCGATATGCAGCCATGGGGTTCTTAGCAAAGGCGCACAGAGTGTCGCAACAGGCAATTGCAGTTCGCATATGTCCGGGCACGACGTGGCGGCGACCCTTCAATGTCGAAGGGCAGCGTTTCCAACACCTGCTGCTCACGCGCAGACTTCAGCTGGCGCGAATGCCGAAGATAAATCGGGTCAAACTAGTTTTTCCCCGGAACCAACGTCCTATCTCATTCCCTCTTTGGATTACGACCATGATGGTTCGTCTCGCACATCCATTGCCGACATGGCCGCTGCTCTGTTCGCACAATCAACTACTGAGGACGCTCGGGAATGGACTGTAATGTTGCTTCCGTGGGATATTGCATCTGCGGAAGTATGGGACACTCGCGACGACTGGATCCCTGTGGGAGATGACCCTGCCGGGGCGCGCCTGTCGTCTTGCACTCTCACCATCAGCAGCGGTTTGTTTACGACCAACGGGGAGGAATTGTGCGGTCAAGCACCAGTGCACATCAATTCACAGAGAAGTCAGTCGTCTGGCATAGACGTTTCGTCCGCTTTTCGAGACGAAGTGGTGAAGTTCGCGGCTTCGCACGAGACGGTTCAGAATCACTCCACCAATGCAACACACAGTGCCGACCTGCAGGAACAGCCTTTCGCCTCCATCGAACAAGCCGTCGAAAAACTTGGGAGAGGCCAAAACACATCGTCTCAAAACAAGACGTCCGAAATTCCTCGCGGGTTCTTCCACGAGCTGTCGCCGGCACATGTCAAGCTTAATGCAATGCTGAAAGCGACACTCGATGGACTACGGGAAGTTGGCGATGTGAACTTAGCGCTTGCTGCTCACTCGCAGGAGGTCCAATTGCAGCAGGATGTTACGAAGTGGCAGTCGCTGTCATTGGTGGAGGCTGGTACCGCCGAAAGGCAGCCCGCAACATCTGCGTCACAATCGCAACAACTTCCCCGATCGAAGCGCCTCATGTATGATCAAGCGCGCAAGCTTCAGCTCAGTTTAGTGGAGGTGCACTCTCGCGCAGAAGCGCTTCTTCGTGCAGGTGTTCACTCCAAGGAGATCTTTGCCATCATTGTCGACTTGATCATGAACATGGCTCCGACGATTATTTGTTCAATGATTGTGTCAGTTTTAGCACCTCCACTGATTCAAATAGTTGGGGAAATCTTAGGTTCGCCGCGATGTGGCAGTGTCCTGGCATGCTCGTTATCGCATGACGCTGTCACCGTTTTTGTTTCAGGCTGCATCCTCACTCCGATATTGCTGCCGGGAAGCAAGCCGCAAAAGTGTCCAACTACACTAGGGAAAAAAAGAAAAATGCTGTTTCGCAAAACGGTCTGTCTCACTGCTGTTGCCAAATTAACTCAAGGCCCGTCGATGACGGTTCCGGTTTTGTTGATCAGAAAGCACCATGTCAATGCCGAGCCCCACTGAAAAATCCCGAGTTCCAGTCGTTTTTGGAACGGCAGCAGCTAGGTCCGTTGGAGGAAACTTGCTGCCGCCCGAGACGTGACTGTGACACTTGATTTTATGTGTGCGTGTTGTGCGGTGAGTAGACGCTGCAGGAATGCAAACCGCAGAAATACAAGCTGCTTGCGAGAGGATGTGTGACGCCGAGGCCCGTTTAGGTGGCTCAAAGTATCAGGTGTGTTGCGAGACAGTATGCCTAATGTTGCGCCCACGATGTAACGGCTGCGTCCGATGTTTTCTCTCGTAGTTGGACGGTTTGCGACGAGTGTCACCCGCATCGCGTCGCCCGTACGGCACAGACGGATTTTCTAGTGCAGCGGATGTTGTGGACACGATTTTACAAACATTCGGGTCCCATTCAACACCGCGATCCACCTCTTTTGTTGAAGTTGATGAGAATACGCCGCCAATTGAGTCGCCGGAAGATGTTCAAGATATCGCATTCGTTGAAGTGGAAGCCAAAGCTGGTTCCGGGGTAACAGGACCGCAGGCAATTGTTATGATGTTGATGTCTCAGGAATTCCCGCCAGCTTTAGATGCTATCATCACTCCTGCGCTGCACCAAAGCATTTCCCACAATGTCATTGCGAACCTGGTGATTAGTTGAGACATGTTGCTGGCTCAGTGACGGCGAATCGAACTGTGATTTTGTGTGTGTTCTGTTGATTCGTTTTGCGGTAACACAGAGGCGTGAACTTCCTGCGTCGACTACCCGCCGCTTGCACAGTTCGTTGCTCGGGTATTTGACCAACAAACTCACCAGCGAACTCTCGAAGCCGCTGTTAGCATCGTTGGCATCCGGCTTGACACTGCATTTGACGCGGCTACTGACCAAGGTGAATCTTGTTTCGTTGGGTTCATGCGTATGTCGTATCCACGGTCACTCGCGAGCGTTGACTGAATGTGATGTGGTGCGCCAAATTGCAATGGCCAGGTTGCGATCCCTGCGATTACGCACGCTGTTACGCCTGCAGTTTCGTTTGCAATAACGCACTCTCCGAAAGGTGACTATTATTGTTATTTCTGCGACGCACATCGAGTGTATTGTTCGCTTTGCGACCAATCGAGGCACGACACAGCCTATCTCAGCTATGCGGTGGGTGGACGATGTTCGCGTGTGGTTGGCGTTGTGGTTTGCGCGATGACCCTGCACCACTGCGCAATACAGGCAAACTACTACTCATCATATTACTCCAACTACTATCAAGACTTCTATGGCGATTCAAACGGGTGGGCGAACGCGATGACGATGGAGTACTTCAATTCTAAACCACCGATTTTGCCGTGAACAATCCGACAATACCACAACATAACGAACGCACAGCGAGATTGTCACGGTCAAACGGGCTGTCTACGATGTTCATGAACTATTTATTATTTACTTTACCGACATGTACTTGTACTTCACGCCGGTTTCGAGCAAGTAGTCCGCGTTGCGACGAGCACTCACGAGTTCGCGTCGGGTTGAGCATCGGGATGCGCGCGCTTGACGACATCCAGAGTGTTCAGCTTGGCGTTGATACGCGAAATGATGGGGAACTTCGACATGTCTACCTTGAACCGGTTGGCATTGTACACCTGCGGGACGAGGCACAGATCGGCCATGGACAGTGTATCGCCGACGCAGAATTCACCGGACGTGTCCTTGAGCAGCTGTTCCAAAGCAGTAAAGCCACGATCAATCCAGTATTTGCCCCACGAAATCTTAGTCGCCGTTTTCTGGTCTTCGGGAACGAGTGACATCGCTCGCTGCAGCACGCGCAAATTCTGCACACTTTGAATCCCTTGTGCGATAAGGTCGGAGACTGCGCGCACTTTCTGGCGCTGTCCGGGGTCGCTGGGCAGCAGTTTGCCGTTGCGGGTCTCGTTGAGGTATTCGATGATGCTGAGAGACTGGGTGAGGTGGCGACCGTCGATGAAAAGGGTGGGAACCTCGCGCATGGAGTTCTTGGCTTGGTACTCTTCGGCGTGTTGTTCGCCGTTGTTTTTGACCAAGTGCACCGCTTTGTACGCGGTTTCGACCCCCAAGGCATTGAGCGCAATGCGCACTCGCCAGCTGCAACTGGAGCGCCAGTAAGAGTACAAAATCGGTTTCGTTTGGCTGTCAGTACTGGTAGTGACCGCATCGCCGTTGTCGGGGCGCGACCGCTTGGCGGGTGATGTGTCGGCCATCGTGGCAAAACAAAGATTCCTGAGCGGTGGAAGTGTTGGGGCTGATCAGGTAGGTGGAGGGCCGAAAGCGGGAGGTTCGAACAAAAAAAAATGCGACAAGATAAAACGACAGAGATGTTCATTTCCCAAAAGCCTGAACCTTCTTGACACGGCCCCTCCCCTCCTTTGCCACTATTCACCGCGCACTGCAGGGTGTTCAGTGCTGCATCTCGTTGTTGGTGCATGAATTTGTTCGTTCGTTCGCAAGCGACAACGACGAACTAACAACAACTCAACAATACGGACGAAGAGGTCGACTACTCATTGCTGTGATCATCTCACTACAAACAACGAATAACAGCGACCAACGAACGACTGCCAAGGGCAGCAAACATCCAACGACAACTTTGATAACTTTACAACGGCGACCACGACCAACCACAGAACAGAACACAAATAGCCAACGAGAGCAAACAAACAACAACAACAACACGACAGCGGCCACAAACAACGAACAGCAAACAACCGCAATGACCAGCGACGAACGACGACTGGCGAACGACGATTGGCGAACGACGAACGACGAACAACGAACGACGACCGACGCCCGACGACCGACGGACCGACGACCGACGACCGACGGACAGACGAACGACGAACGACGAACGACGAACGACAACACAACAACAACAACAAAAGATCCTCTTCAATCACAAATCACAACGCGAAACAAGTTGACAGTCTGGTGTACAGGCCATCCACCCACTCAACGGTGCGCCGTCAACCCAACCCCCAGCCCTCACTCACAGTCACTCACAGTCACTCACAGTCACTCACAGTCACTCACTCAGTCACTTATACATTTATTCCCGTTGCAGGAATCATTCCACAAGGCTTAACCAACCGTACATATATCCCGAAACAGGAAACAGTAAATATCAAGCTTGGTGGTTCCGCGCCTTCATCACGGCTTTGTCCATACATTCCTAATACGGGAAGCACAAACTTTCCCGCACCGCAGTGAATTGAAGTATACCCACATTTAGGACCTTATGAGGGCTCCGTCGGTGTCGCTCGATCGCCACTGTCATTCCTGACTATAGAAGCACTACGTGTTCGTAACATCATAGAGTGCACCCTTCGGCTGTCGGGAATAAACGTATCTGTGCACCCGCTGATTGAGCAAAGTTCGCTTGGTTTTTGTGTGTGGGCTTGGACACACTGTACGACTGTACGGATGGCACCCACACTACAATCTCATGGAACGACGTACTGCGCGCTTACTTCCACATTCACGTACTAATTGAAACACAGCACAAGGACACTGTAATGAGAAGTAGTGATGAGTAATTACGCAACAGTACAGTACACAAACAGGGAGTTCGATGTGGTGCACTGCGGTGCACCACATTCGCGCGCTCTCAACCACACAACGAGCGAAGGACCGCGCGTTCGTTCGTTCGTTCGTTGTTCGTTCGTTCGTTCGTTCGTTCGTTCGTTCGTTTTGGTGCGCCGCCGTATCTTTCTTCTTCCCTCGCATCTGCGCATTGTTTTGTATCTGTCTTTCTGTCGTTCTCTCAGGTGTGTGCGCAGGAACGTTGCGCGGGGCCTCCGCGGGTCTGTGCCTTCTGCGCGTACGCGGACACGTTCAGTCGTTCCGCCCCCCCCCCCCCCCCCCCCCCCCCC
>ENA-OWNT01003718-OWNT01003718.1-seawater-metagenome-genome-assembly--contig:-NODE-3718-length-14128-cov-3.939862_pt1 | contig 14128 bp, 14 predicted proteins | sample MGYA00238136_ERZ651165 | MGnify/ENA primary metagenome ERZ651165 (study PRJEB26861, sample SAMN08777766) | seawater metagenome | isolation source: coastal seawater | place: USA: Florida | collected...
ATTCGGAGGTCGACGAGAGTTCGTCGTCGTCGTCGTCGTCGTTGTTGGCGTCGTCGTCGTCGTCGTCGTCGTCATCGTCGTCGCCGTCGTTGTCGTTGTCGTTGTCGTTGTCGTTGTCGTTGTCGTTGTCGTTGTCGTTGTCGTTGCAGTTCGTCGATTTCATTTCATCGTTGTTGTTGAAGCTCGTTGAAGCCCGCCGTTGTCGTCGTTGGAGTCCGTTGTCGAATCCATCGTCATCGCAGTTTGTGGTTGCCGTTGCCGAACTTCGTTGCGCCTCCTCGGTAGTTGGTTGTCGGAGTCCGCCCGAAGATCACTGCAGTCAATGCGTTTTGCCACTCGTGTTGCTGCTGTTGTCGTCGTCACTGTGCCTGTTCGATTGGTTGTGGTGGTTACTGTTGCAGCTGCCTCCTGGTGGTGTTGAAGCGGTGGCTGCTGTCACATGACTTTCATTCCCGCGCTGGCGTCTCCGGCGTCGCTTCGTCGAGCTGTGGCGGTTCTGCCCGTCGACGCTTCTCGTGTTGCCATCGTGGCAATGGACACCGCTGGGGCGTCTCCGTAGTAGTTGCCGTCGCCTTTTCCGCTGTGTGCCTTGTTGTTGGTCGACGTCGGATGCTTCGGCAGCAGGACGGCGGATTGTCGCGATCGTCGCCGCAGTCGCAGCGAACTCTCACGAAGGAATGACACAGTGCCCATGCATGGCCTTTTGTTTGCACGGCGGCTGAGGGTTCCCTCTGCTTCCAATACCGAGCGACCTAATAAAGAAAATACCAAAGTCGAAAGTAAGTCAAATCCAATCAACGTTTCCAGCACTCAGACAACAACACCTCACGAGGCGGAGCGTCTCAAACGTGGTTTGCAGGTCTCTTCAACTTGCAGCCATGGATCTATAGCTGCGTCAGTTTTCTCGGTGAAAAAACACAACAGCATGTCTCTCTTGAGAGTGCGGAATGTCCTGCTGTCGCTCCTTCTACTGGTGCACGTGCCACAGGCGACCCCGTCTTACGTGGATGTCAATCTGGACACGACATCCGGCCGCTGCATCGACTACGGTCACTGCACCATTTCTGTGCAAAGTGAATGCGACCAAGCAGCCGCTTACCTCGGATACTCCGTGACGACCTCAAGCACAAAGGACAAAACAGACCAAGTGTCTGGCTGTTTTGTATCTCGCACTGGCGTATGTAGATGCTTGCACGACTGCGTTATTTTCCCTTCGCTTGCTTATTCACCTATCGTGATCGATCTGTATTGAAAAATTGTGTAGTCCTTGAACTTCAATGTGGACGCCAACACCAACTCACTTGTCACAGGCGCTACTCTTGTGTGCAAGCTCTGCACCGTAACCACGACGACCACCACTAGCGGTGGAAGAGTGGCGACTACGACCACGCTGGGAGCTCGGGCGACCACGTCTGCAGTGCAGCGTGGCACATCCACCGCCTCCACAACAACGGACAACCGCAACGGCAGGACGTCGACCACGTCCCGTGGCGGTGCCACGACAACAACAGCAGGGCGAGGTGGCCGTACCACAACTGCGCCACCCAGCACGACCGGGAGACATGTTACGACATTTTCCACAACAGATGACCGGAACCGTGGTTCCACTACTGCTGCTCGCACTGATGCAAGCACGACGAGGAGAGGGCGTTCAACTACGACGCGCGGTGGCAGGGGAACCACCACCTCCACCGGCCGAGGACGTGGTTCAACAACATCTCGTGACGTGCGGCGTACTACAACAACGGCGCCAAGGGCGACAACAGGCACCACAACCACCACAACATCCGGGTGCCCGGACCGTGACGGGGACGGCGTGTGCGACGACGTGGACGTATGCCCATTCAATCGTTTGAACCCCGATGATGATAGCGACGGGATTTGTGATGATGAAGATTCGTGCCCGAATGACAGCGACAATGATTTCGACGGAGACCTGCTGTGCGAGGATGCGACAACTACGACTAACCCTACCACAACAACCACGACTACCACTACCACAACAACCACGACTACCACGACTACCACGACTACCACAACGACCACCACCACAACCACTACCACTACCACTACCACTACCACTACCACTACCACGACCACTACCACTACCACTACCACTACCACTACCACTACCACTACCACCATCACCACGACAACGACAACGACCACCACCACTACAACCACCACCATTACAACGACTACAACGACGACTACAACCGCCATCATTACGACAACTACAACCACAACAACACTTTGTGACAGCGCTGTGTACCTGCAATTTTACGACTTTCGCGACGATGCACCATGCGACGCTGTTACAGCCGAAAAGGCAGTCGCCGACCACTTCGGTGTCTTCGTTGCAGAACATCTGCACGGAGTCAGTTCGTCGTTGCAGTGGGACCATTGTAAAGTGTTGACAACCTGCAACGATATGAGTGTCCAGCTCTACTTCGACGGAGCGGATGCATTGCAGCAACGCGACGAGCTATTTTCTTTGTTGAGCGACGTATTGGATGCATCAGGGCTGCCATATTTCCCCGTTTCGTTCCAAACCGACGGCGCAGGACGGGCACGGCGTCTAGACACGAATTATGACTTTGAACTGTGGCTTGATGGCTACGTGCAGCCGACCGAAGTCACGACCACAACATCCACGCCAATGCAACAATCAACAACGTCCACGGTGTTGGCCACACTCTCAACGACGACTACGTCAACAACGTCTTCTCGTATCGACAATGCCGCGTCCGCTGACGGACCCAGCGCCTCGGAAAATGATGATGTGACTTGGATCATCATTGTTTGCGTAGTCCTCTTGGTCATTATTATCGTGGTCGTCATTGTAGTGGTTCTGACACGCCGCAAGAAGCGCAAGAAGGTCTCCAAGGTTGGAGTAGCGCCAGCGGAATCATCAAAAGTTGCCCCACGAAAGCGCAAAGGCGACGACACTGTCGGCAACTCGAAGCAAAGCCCGCCCGACAATCGTTATGTTCGACGTCAATTTACTCAGCAGGTTGGCACCGCGCATTTGGAACGTATTGGTGCGTCTCATCGTGCTGCCATGCCGACGCTGGCATCGACACAGGATGTTGCTCCGTCAACGTCGAATGTTACTGTCATCAATACCCAAAATAGTCGACGCCGTGTCCTCAAGCAACGGTCGTCGCGCCGGGGCCGCAAGAGCCGGCTGATCGACGACAGTGACAGCGATGACAACAGTGGGCGTGATACAACTGACGGCAGCGCCAAGGCGGTGGCCAACCCGGTGGCAAACGGCAGTGTTGTGGTCACAGAGGGTGTGCAACAACAGCAACCAACATCTGATACTGATACTAATAAGGCCACTGATTCCGATGGCACAATCGACAAGCCAGCAACCTCCGCCAACGGTGGCAAGAACGGGGCTACACGCGTCGCACCAAAGTGCGATGTGCCTGTTAGAGCGCCATCGACAAAGGTGGAGGGTGAGGTTCTGTTCGTGGATGAGGACTCCGAAGACGACGAGGCAACAATGGACGAAGTCAGCAAGTCTCGTCGATCACGTCGACCATTGCGAGGGTTATCCACAAGCGATAGCGACTCAGGCGTAGGACTTAAAGCCAAGGCTGTTGGAGTGATGTCACCGTCTTCAAGTGCGTCGACATCGGCCGATATTAAAAATCTTGACGCGCTGGCTCCGAAGAACAACGACGTAGCACCAGAAGTCCCAAAACCTGTTGAGGAGGTAGTTGAAATCGACGATTTGCTGAGCGAACCATTACACAATGATTCCGACGGTTTGATGGCGATCAAGCCTGCTCGAGGGGGTCGCCGTGCGGGTGCGACCAAGGTTGGCAAGGCGGAAATGTCGAACAACAACGACAACGACGCGACGTTGGCCGGTGCATCACGACGTTCTCGTAAACATCGACAAAAGCAAGAAGAAGAAGAAGAAGAGCAGACCTTGGATGGCATCGACGACGAAGGCGTCTCAATCAATTCACGTAAAATGGCCAAGATGAAAAGCGCCCCTGCAATAGTATTAGAGCACCAGGAAGAGAAAGACGACGGCGTCATCGAAGATGCGTACGCAGTTCTCGCAGAGTCGACAAAGGATCACCGTGGATTGCAGAGAGCCGATACGGCCAACTGTGCAGTCGTTGACGACTTCCTTGAAGCAGAAGATGCTTTGAATGAGAGCAAATCAGAAACAAGTAATGAAGCTGCCGCAGAAATTGACGCTCCCACATCGAACGACGTTGTGCGGGAAAAGTCGTCCAGAAGAAGGGCAGGAAATGTCGCAGGTCAAGCCGGCGAGCAGAGCACTGGAGTTGACCAAGAGGGTTCACTTGCTGGAGTACGAAGGCGGAACGCTCGAGTTCGCCCACAAGCAGAAGACGCGCCCGAGGATGACCGTGAGTCCTCAACTGTTGAAAGCAATGGCCAAGACAGAGTACGCCGTTCGCGTGGTGCCAAGTTTCACGTTGCTGACGAGGTAGTCGACAGAGAGTCGACAGATGACGTCAGCGATAACGTGCCACAAGTAGCCACTCGAAGTGCCGGTCGCCTGAAGTCTCGGTCACCAAGCGAGAACAAAGCCACGGCGGTTGTTGCAGAGAAAAAGCCCGAAGTCAATATCGCAGAGGAAGACGCGGCCCCGGTGGCAGCCGTCATCTCAAGACATGACGATGATAGCGAAGAACACTCTGCGTTTGCCGAAGCGGCAAACGCTAGACGCGCTAGAATGCAAAGACACCGCAGTGAAGGGCCATCTGCGAGCCGGAAAGTGCATCAGCCCGGTGAAGGCATGGAGAAAACAGTGCGTCGCATAGGACGTATCAATCGAACCTTAAAAAGTCGAAACAGTGAAGCGGCCCCTGCGGAGGAACCTGTTGATGCGGATGCTGCCAACGCAGCCCACGAGGTTGCCGACGCCGTGAAAGTGGGACGTCGGCGCAGAGATGACGAACGCGATACCGCCGAAGAGCCAACACCACAGCCTTTGTTCCAACGCATTGATCGAAGCAAGTTGCCATAGGGTGATCACCGTGGCACCGTGAAGAGAAGCAAACTACCGAATAAATTATCGGCCTCGTGCTCATACAAAATGCTCATACAAAATGCAGTGATGATCATGCTTCAAAGTTTCATTTTATTTTTTATATTCTGGACCCGTGGCCTCAGTGCAACGTGACTCCACATGCGTATTCACAACTTTACTAGATCAGTTCACACCACAACATCCTTCAATGCATCGATACATGATCAACTTCACTCCATGTCTGATACAACGTGTACCGTCTGTTGTGATCGCTGTAAACCACAGCACCTAATTCTTTAGGAATGACTACGCCGTAGAACATGCCTCCAATTACCAGTAGTTGCCCCCTTCGGCTAGATCTTGCATTCTGCACGGTGCTGCCAAACCGTGCCTCCCAACACATGCTCTAACACCTCAACTCTTTTTCTGCTGTTATGAGAGTCACATTATTGATAACACGATATGCAAAATAGTAACACAACTACACTTACACGAGTACACTTAAAACGTACGCATCATACTTTTACGGTTTTGGCATTTTAGTATGCACAGACGCATCGGTGACTACCCCGATGCTGCTGCGGACGCGTGGTGCACCTGCGTAGCTGCCCCATCAATACGCACCAAGCAACAAGTAAGTAAATAAGTGGAATACGTGTCCACGTTGATGTGATGTTGGAAGGTGCCGCTGTGCTGCGGACGTGGTGCGTGGTGCGCGGTGGTGATTTCGCGGGCAATGCAAATAATGCAAAGTGGGCAACAACGTCGGCAGTGTCTGAGACCGTTGGTGTACAGGCTCAACATTCCTCATCCAAGAAATTTCGTTCGTTCGTTTGTTCGTTCCTTCGTTGCTTCGTTCGTCGTTCGTTTGTCGTTCGTTCGACGTTCACCAAAAACGGAACGAACGAACCAACGACGAAACGACGAAGGCCGCCACCACGAAAGTCATCATGGAGCGAACGAACGAACGAAAGGTCGACACGGGGCATCGATGACTAATGACCAATGACCAAACACCGTCCCCATCGCACCGCATCGACGTGCACCAAACAACGTTGTATTCTCTCGGGCCTAGTAGCAATGGGCTTTGTGACTTTGTTGGCGTTTCGCTATGATACATCTTGGTCGTTGCCATGTTGTGCTGTGTTGATTGGCATTCGATGTGGTTAGGTGTTCCCGTGTCCTCGCCTGTCCCGGGTTACGATGTCATGTGCACCTCGCAATGCCATTGTTGCCTGATCAAAAGGCTGATCGGGTCTCATCAATGATCTTGCCAGCTGGGCATCACTGTATCTCGTGAGACAAAGTGCAGCGCAGCCACAAAACAATGAAATTATTGGACCAGGTGCAAGCAGCCCACAATTGTTGTCTGCTGTTTCCTGCGCACAAATTGTCAAAGTAAATTGTATTCGGCTGTTGGTTGCTCTCCTTAACGATGGGGCGCCACCACTTATGTGCATGGGCAGCATGCGTTTTTGTGACAATGATTGCTGGTGCAGCTTCCAGGCCACTCGGTTCTCCAGGCACTGTCTCAATGACGGAGGCAGCAACCAAAGATCCCCTGCCGTTGCCGTCTGCAATGGGCAAGTTCGATGTTGACACCGTGTCTTTCTATGTCGGGGGGTTCATTGCCGGCGGCAATCAAGACGCATACCTTGTTTACCCCACCAACTACGACAATGCAACGAATGCAAGCTTCCCGCTCGTGGTATTTGCGCATGGTTGCTGCAAAAACACGGTCAACCAGTCTGCGAGCGATTACAACTCCGTCTTCGTCCATCTCGCGAGCCACGGCATGGTCGTTGCTTCGTACAACACGTGCTTAGGCGAGTGCAACATGATCACTTTTTCGGACGACCAGCTGTATTTGGTGTCCACTCTTCGCGAGCGGCCTTCTCTGCATCCCGTGCTGAACATGGTTGACTTCAGCAAAGTTGGTCTCTTCGGTCACTCCATGGGCGGCGGGTCCACCGTGTTCAGTGCCGCAAATATTTCGTCCCTCGACGGGGTTACTGTCAAAGTTGCGGTCGCTATCGACCCCGCGCCCTCGGTAGCTGCTGGTCTGATTAAGGTGCCGACCTTTTTCGGATGCGGACAAAATGACACCATTGTTCCATGCTGGTCTGTGAAGGCGATGTACGGCGCCGCGCCGAAATCCGCTGGACAGCACACCTACTCAGTGCTGCGTGATGCCGGTCATTGTGCCATTCAAGACCCTTTGCCCGGCAGCCCGTGGGACTACTACATCGTGCAGCACATGCTGTGCCATATGTACGATGACGCGAGCGCATGCGACGAAATTTACGGCACTAGTCAGAGTTCGCTGTGTTCCGCGGGCTACATGACGGATTGTGAGTTCAAGTCGAAGGAGTAGGCAGTCTGCTTCGAGACTACTCATTGTGTTGTTGCCATTTCCCTTAACAAGGACACCGGGTGTTGTTCAACTGGCACCCGACGCGCCACCACAGACAAACTTCATTGACACGATTAGATTATTTGATTATTTTGACTGCGATCACCGACGCATACATACACGTGATAAGATAAATATATTTCATTCAAAAAACGCCGACTGAAACGACATGGAGACGATGCGGCGCCGCAAAGGCCCGAAATCGACTCCGCTGAGACTTTTTATCGACTATGCGTCATTAATTTGCCAGGAATCTCCTGGCTCGACAGTGACGACATCACTGGTTGCCAACAAAGTCCCTGGGCTGTCCACGGATTGGAAGTCCGCATCGTAGAGATACCACCTGCCGGTGAGCGATGGCGCGTTCGTGTCCACGAGGACTGCGTCTGGGCCGAAAGAGCTGACGTTTCCTACGACAACAAAGTGACAGCACAAACACTCTCGTGAGCTGCGTTGGGCAACTTATGCATTGTCGCCCAAAATATTCGCACCTGCGCCCCACAACACGGTTTTGTCTTCCGACAGGAACAGAACTCGGCGTTGCAGCCACGTTGCAAACACTCTGTTGTTGTCGAGCTGCGGAACTGCACCAGCCCCGTACAACGCGCCGCGTAGGGTTTGTGCATCGTTATCGACGACGAAACCGACGCTGACGATGTATTTGTCGGAGTCGTCAACGTGTTGGAAGAGCTGTTGGGAAGGAGGCCATGAAGCCGGCGGCGAAGGGGACGCCGTGACATTTCCGCTCTTCCGCGCTTGCTTTGCTTGCATGGAGTCTTCTTTCACAACACTGATGAATGTTTCCTGGGTGTTCATGTGCGTCCCAAGCAACCAGTATCCGTTGACCAACTTAACGTCGGTTGGGACACGGCTTGGTTCCTCTAAAGCAACACCTTGGTACTCGAAGGAAAGGCTGGATTTCGTTGCGTCTGCAACGGCATGGAACACTGAATGGTTGGCCTCTTGCTTGAAGTCGAGGAAGTACATATGATATTGAGGCGTGCCGCCGCTGTCAGAAAAGACGATGACATTGCCACCATTGACATCTGCGGCGTCCCAGTTGTTGTAGCCGGACATCTACACCAATAAAAGGACAGGACCGAACACACACAAGACGAACAAAGATCAACGACCTCCACGCATACATCACGTGTACGAAGTAAGCTTTGGCACCAACCTGGACTAACTGCGCAGCGCCACCGGCACCCGGTGTCCACACAACGCCATCTTCCGAGGTTGAAAAGCCGGGTTTATTCAGTGGAGCCGTTGTGGGCAACTGTGTGTACAGCATGGCCCATGAACCGTCGTCCGGCCGCTTCAAGGCAGAAGGGTTGTTGACGTGCATTTCCGATCCCGTCGCAATGACGGATGCATGCGCGTTGAACGATTGAAAGTCGTCCTCGGTCACTGCCACAGACACCGAGTCGTGGCATGACGAAACTCCGTCCCATCCACCGAAGTACACGTTGACGGAGCCACCGTTGTTGACAGCGTTGGCGGCGTAGATGTTTCCCGGACAGCTGCCGCCGCTGTTGGGCGCGATCAGCGGCGCGCGCGAATCACGTCTCCAGTTAGCGATCTTGCTGGGGTCAAATGGGCCCGCACCAACTCCCCCGACTTCAATCTGCGATGACGAAGGGTTGTGACCGGTCTTTGCGAACGTCCAGGCGTCCACCCCGGACAGCGAAGCCATCAGTGCAACAACGGAGCCCGAAGCGAGAATGGGATTACGTGGCATCGTGGCGAGGCTCAGGTAGGTGTAGCTGTACCAAAAGCGACGACACTGTTTTTACAACAGAGCAATAACCTATTATAATTACGTTCCTTTTCTCGTGTTGACATCACATCCGTGAAATTTTCGCGCACATTATCATCGAAGTCGCCGACGAGAACAAGTCGCTCGCATGCCTGTGTCCTTCTACATCCAACGCAAGTGCAATGCCACCAATGCCACATTCCAATTACTCGATGCTGGAAACACGACGCCCACACGCGAGCATCTCGCCGCCACGTCAAAGAAGCAGCATATCTGTCTACACCAGGCCATCTGTGGTAGAGAAGCACGTAAGTACACACATGCGGCTGCTTGGAGGACGAGACGGGACGAGGAGGAGTACGCGAGAAAGTCGCGAGTTGTTAGGAGGAGTCGTTCCACCAAGATAGATACGGGTCGTTGTGGCGAACGGTTGGGCGGTTGGGCGGTTGAATTGGATACGTTTCACACCGTCGGTGCCAACAAACCAACTTCACGAATTTCAACGCAACGACACACACACGACACGACGCACGTTCATACACACACACACCACGACCACACCACGACGACCATACGACCCTTGCATTCGGGCTTTGTGTCTTGCATGCGATCGTGTACGAGACCCCGGTATTGGGTGAGGAGTGGTGAGGTTGATGTTGGTGTCGCTGGGACCGGCATGGAAGTGAGAGGGATGAGTGGTGGGGAATGGATTACGACGACGGCCAGCGTTTGCATTGGCCGCTCGGTTGCTGCGCAAGGATATCTGCAGTAGGCACCAATCCATGTCACAGTAAGTGCTTTGAGCAGCCCGGATGAACCATTAAATCAAATTTGATGTGCCACAAAGATTCGCGCACAATTTACGTTGTCCCAATGACCGCATAGTTTCGGCGGACAGCAAGACTGTTGGCGATCCAGTCGCGCTAGATTTTAATTGAAGAAATGCGACAGATTCTCTCTCGTGGTTTTACCCGCGCATGCCGACGATGCATACGTCCTTTGCCGTCACCTGCCCGGCGCGGCATGGCTCATAAAGTGGTAGACCCATATGCTGATGGCAAGTACGAAAACCCGGACGGTTCGCCTATCGACATTACTTCAAAGTTGACGAAGGGACTCATTGGAGGGGGCAGCAAAAAGTATGCTGAAAACTACGATAGAATATTCGGCAAGAAGGATGACAAGAAGAAACAGGAGAACGATGCAAGGGCGCCAAATAAATGACAGTCATAAACTAGCAAGCGGAGCAACACGAACACTTTGTGTCATGCATGCACGCATGGTTTGAATGTAAGACCTTAAAAAGACCTGCGTCGCCACTTTGCCATCCCAAAAGCACTTGGTTATTGAGCGCATTGGTGTTGTACTTGGATGCTGGTTGTACTGCTCTGCCGAGTTTACAAGAAAGCGCGAAGGAGCGGTTTAAGTTCGTCCTCGTAGTACGGAGTTTTGCCCCCGTTGGTGTTGAGATGGTTGGTTGCCACGCGGTTGAAGTAGTGTCGGTACACATCGCCGTCTCTGCGGCCCAACGGAGAGCGCAGAAGTCCATCGGAAAGACCTGGTTTGCAAGCAATTCAACTGCTTTTAAAAAAAAACTGGCGCAGCGACGTTGCACCATTCTTCGGTGTAGAAACGTACCGAATGCATCCACCAACGGAACTGCGATCTGCCGTGTGTCTTCGCACAGTTGCAGGACCTGTGTGATCATACAATGTCATGTGAGTTTAAATGATGGCTCATCAGATGGCGAATGAAGTTGCTGAGCTCGTGTGTGTACCTGAGACTTGACCATGAACATCTGGGAGGCGGACATGTACTTCATCGCCACAAACCAATCGAGCCAGAGTGCAAGAGATTGCAGGATGAAAAGCTGGCAGACCTTGGCCAGCGCTGATGCGGCCGCACGAACCTACAGTCGATGGAGATTAAGAGTTGTGCTGCGCTACAAACGGAGAGTGGTCCATGCGGCGACTTACTTTGGCGGAGTCGGAGGCTTGGGCCTTCACGACAGCATCAACGAACTTGCTGGACATAACGTAGTAGACGTGAGCACGACTGCAGTCCACCAGTTCGGGCGAGTGCCTGTCGAACATATAAAAAACAATGAATGTGTGAGGTGCCGTAGTTGTCCCCGGCAAGCCCGCGTGTCAGTCAACTTGCATGTTCCATGCTGTAGCGTGGCCAGACTTCGTTCGTTGCTTCAGGTATGCTTCGGAAACTCGCTCAACTTTCTTGGCCAGCAGGTAACGGAAAGCGTCGAGTAAGGCATCGAAATTGCGGAGGTGGCCAGGGTGCTTCACGCGCCACGTTCGCGGCTTCTTGTTGATGCGGGGTAAGCTTGCGAGATAATTCACAGTTCCTCGTACTTCTTCGCGGCGCTTGACTTTCTCATAAGAGCGGACCAGGTAACGAGCAGTTTGCAGAGCCATGACAGTGTTATCTCCTTCCCACGTACACTGAACGGCGAAGTCGGCGAACATGCGTGCCAGCTGTGAATATGCCGAGTATCCATGACCACCGATGCTCTGGCGGCAAGTGTCAATGCCATAGTAGGTGCTCCAGGTGCAGAATGCCTTCAAACCTGCACAGGTGGCGTGGATGTCCTTCAGGTCGACCTCCTCCTGTGGTTCAGCTTCGACTGCGGGCGGGGCATCGTCTTCGAGACTGTCGTCTCCAGATAGCCCTGGCGGGGCGGCAAGCTGCATCATGAACTTAGACGTGAAGTTCAGCGCGTAAGCTGTCGCAACGAGGGGCATCAATCGATTTTGAACAGTGCCATAATCCAAAATCTGGGGTTCGAGGCTGCGAGCAAGAGCTGCGGGGTCTGCGGCATCACGTCGGCCGCCACGAGTCACTTGCTCCACTGATGCTCCCGCGAGTGGCTCGCCTTGGCGCCGCAGCGCCAAAAAGCGCACAGCAATGGTCGTGGCAGCCTTCAGCCACAGGGCTGAATCTGACACCATGGTAGCACGCCCTCCGATGAGTGCGCCGTACGCAAGTTGTTTCGAGCCTCGGCGCGAGTACTCGCCAGAAGGAGACACCTGGCAATACTTGCTCAGCAGAGCGTCGCGCTTGACTCTGACGTGATCGAACTGGATCCAGCCATTGTCCAGGCCGTTACGTCCCATTTTGTGCCCCATGTCGCCCAATTTCACGCCCGGCATTGGTTTGTGCGTCTCGAGCGAACGAATTTGCACAATGAACGTGTGCACGCCAACGTTTTCTCCACTCGGCAGGATGAGCTGCGCGTACACAGCGGAGTGGGTGGAACTCTGGCCAGCACCACCGATCCACCACTTCGTCGCAGTCACTCTTGGGGTGTGAATGATAAACTCTTCGTTGACGGCGTCATACGTGGCGGTAGTTTCCAGACCACGTAAGAAAGAGCCATGACCCAGCTCGGTCATGGCGAAGCAACCGAACACCTGAAAAGTGAGCGTGAGAGGCATCCACTTGTTGAGCTGTTCAAGGGAACCCTGGCCTTGAATAGCGCCCATCCAAAGTCCAAAATGTACCCCGTTTTTCGTGAACCAGCTAGGGTCATACAGGGACATCAACTCAATGCGAGCCTGACGCTTCTTAACGGACACCGCTGCATCTTGCATCAACTGGTTGAACTGGTATCGGAGCATTTTCATCGTCTGGAGCCTCGCCTCAACGATAGAGTGATCTTCGTTCGGGACAGCGCCGTCTCCAAGTTCGTCGTCGTCGTCGTCGTCGTCGTCGTCGTCGCCATCGTCGTCTTCGCGCCCTGCTCCTGCGGACAGATTGCTGCGTGCTTGCTCCAAGAGTTCGTCGATCTCATCCATGATTTGTTTCCTGTACGCAGTTTCTGCCGACCCACCATTCAGCAGATCCGTCATCGTGACCTCGTCGAACGTCGACTTCGCCCGCTCGGCGGCCAGAATCTTGCATGTTTCGGGTTCCTCCTCAAACGACATGATCCTCCACAGTCGCAATTGATCACTCTTCTCTTCGCAGGAAAAAAATATTCGAAATGATGTTGTCAATTACGAATAGTGCGGCGACGCGCAGCGGTCTGTCGCGCTCCGTGACCGAGCTTTGTCTTGATGTCTTGACAACGACGACTACAGTGACACTTCATACACCCAGCGTAGATCCGGATCCAGCACTCCGTTCGTTCGCACAACACAACAGTCATAGTCACTGTACGAAAGTTCGCCTGTCCCGCAACATGCCACGAAACGGCAACTTTGATGAACGACAACTGCGTACAGCGACGACGGCGACGGCGACGGCAACGACGGTGAATTCACGCGCGCCACAACACGAACTGCGTTCTCAGATCTCTCTCTCGCTTCATTCACCAAAAGCAAAAAGCAACGACGAACGAACGAACAAACGAATGAACGACAACGAACAAACGAACGAACGAACGAACGAACGAACGAACGATCCAACACAGTGAGTTGAGGCTCAGTGTGTAATTACACGTTTCACAGTCAAAGTCATCGTTTTTACACACGTAAACGTGTAATTACATGTTTCAACCGTGTAATTACACAAAGTAATCCGTTGAAGGCGTCAGCTGACTTTGAAGGTCAGCTGACTTTCGGATCGTTCGCAATCATCGTCGTTGTCGTCGTCGTCGTCGTCGTCGTCGTCGTCGTCGTTGCCGCCGTTGTCGTCATCGCTGTCGTCGTCGTCGTCGCCGCTGTCGTCGTTGTCGCGGACGTGGACGTCCCTGGTTGGTTCGTCGTCGTTGTCGTCGTCGTTGCCGTCGTTGTCGTCGTCGTTGCCGTCGTTGTCGTCGTCGTTGCCGTCGCTGTCGTTGCCGTCGCTGTCGTTGCCGTCGTTGTCGTTGCCGTCGTTGTCGTTGCCGTCGTTGTCGTTGCCGTCGTTGTCGTTGCCGTTGCCGTTCCGGGTTGCTTAGTTAGCTTCGAACTAACAATAATGGAACCGCAATAACGAGGTCCTT
>ENA-OWNT01003719-OWNT01003719.1-seawater-metagenome-genome-assembly--contig:-NODE-3719-length-14118-cov-4.445552_pt1 | contig 14118 bp, 17 predicted proteins | sample MGYA00238136_ERZ651165 | MGnify/ENA primary metagenome ERZ651165 (study PRJEB26861, sample SAMN08777766) | seawater metagenome | isolation source: coastal seawater | place: USA: Florida | collected...
ACGCTCTTCCGATCTCTTTCATTTCTGGGCCAGGTCGCTGAGTTGCGTGGGCCGGTTCAACTGTCATGTTGGGTCGCGACATCATCGGCAGCGTCACACCATGGATCGAGTGCGTTTGGTGATGATGGAACAGAGTTAGGCGACGCTGCACGGCGCAGTCCTGTCGAAATGCTTGTTCCACAGGTAAGATCTCTATTGTCATCATCCTGCAATCAATGGCGTGCGTTGTGATGGTCTTGTGCGTTTAGGTTGTCGATAAAAGTGTGGCAGCATTGGCGAAGGATGGATCGACGGTCCGCTACCGCTTTGACAGAGTCTTCGGTCCCACGGTAATTTCACCACATTGACTGACAACACATGTTGGAGAATATCGGTTCCATAACACTCGTTTGTGCAGGCCGACACCCGAGACGTACTTGCAGACCTTCCGTCAACTGTCCGAATGGCGATGGGCGGATACAACGCCCTCATTGTCATGCTCTTCGTCATGGATCGGGACGGCATTTCGTCCGCGGCCCAGTCAACTTTTGACACGATGTTTGACGAAGTGCTGTCAATGAAGTCAAACGTTGTCGAGCATGTTCGGCAATCGTCATCAACTGCTGCCCACGAAGCAACACTCGCAACGACAAGTACGATCCTGGTTATGAAATTCATCTGATATTTTGACGTGTTCTCACGTTTGGTTTTCCACCGATCTTAGGTTCTACTCAACTGCTCAAATTCAAAATGACAGCCTCCTTCATCGCAATCCAAGAAAACGCGGTGTATGACTTGACTTCTTCCGCCCATGACTTTGAAGGAGACATGTCAGGCAAGGACAACAGTGGGCCGCTTGGTGCAACGGCGCATGGCAATGTTGTCGATTCCAAGGCGATATGCAGACGCCATTTTGAGAGTGGAATGGAGAGATACATGAATCTGGTCAAGTCTCGCGGGTGGCCCATGTACAGTTCGGATCTTTTATTTGCCATCAAAGTCGAAGTTTCTGACACGGTTACAAAAAAGTCAAGCGTTGGTATGTGGCCTCATTTTCTTCATCAGCCTGCCAGGTGGCCAGTTTAGTTGAAAATTGTGTTCTACCTGCAGGGCATGTGTACATTGCGCAGCCTGCGTGCGTGAGAAACGCCAGAAATGATCGTCTCCTCGGCAGTGGGTGAGTTTTCAGAGTCATGGATTCTGTGATTGGAGTGATGAGAGCTTTCAATCTGGATGCTGTTGTGTTCTGCTCATGAATTTCTAGTCCGGCAAATTTGGTCGCTGCACGGTCAATGCGAGCCTTGCGGGTTTTTCTGCACTGTTTGCGCGGCACACACGCGGACAGGAACTCTCATTCACATCACAGGATTGAGATTGAAGAAGCCGTTGCTCAGTCAAAACTGCTTTCGGTGTTACACAAGGCGAACGCATTCCCCCTCGCGGCCGACGTAAGTGTCCCGATTAACGCAATTTTTTTTGCGGTTAGTTTCATCCCATCTTGCTGCTGTGTAGACGTTCAACTCCACTGGCTCTAGGAACGGACGAGCTCCCAATGAGCTTCTCGTGTTCGGTTGCATCAAACTAGATGCTGCTTCATTGGAGCGCTCCTCGATTGAATATGTCCTGAGACTGGGCGAAGTTATTGGTGATGCGGAGCAAAGCCGTGATGGTGGGCAACTGAGCCGGAGTCAGTCTCTGTTGTCTGCGTCCAAGGTCCCCGAACGACAGCGTTATCGCCACAGCCACACAACTGTTGCGCCTGAAGAAGGACGACACCGAGATCGGGCCCCTGTACAAAAGTGGACGGACGAGACCCCTTTGACGAAATACCTTGGGATTCAGGACGTCGACGATACTTACTCTTCGGGCGCCCCAGCAAAGGACCCACATTCACGTGCTACACCAACGACTGGTCATCGCCAAAGATCAAATCGCGCCCCCCACGACGTGGATGAGAACCCTGGTGACAAACGGAGCATCATCATTAACAGCAGCCCTCAGAACCACTACCACCATCATCATTACAACAACTCAAAACCCGTCTCCGGGCACAAACCGACCAGTGTGCGCGGAAGCGATGCGATGACACCAAGTACAAAACGCCGAACAAGGGCAGAGGCAGCCCTTGCTGCTATGGAGCAGAAGGAGCGACGCCGCGCTTCATACTCGCAAGTCCAACACGCAAGACCCACGAGGTCGAGCCAAGGTGCAAATATGCGACCTCCATCCACCCGAGGAACCTCGGCTTTTGATCCACCGCCGTCACATCGCAGTTCGCAGATGTCACGCTCGCAACGAGATCCAGTACAGCAGCACTACTCGCAGTCTCATCGACACCGGAGTGTGGACTCCTCGCAACGAGCAGGAACACGCCATAATGGATATGGAAAACCACCGTCGTCGAACCACCAAAGATCCAGGTCGACTTTGAATCGTCACTCCTCAACTCCACTGCAACAGTACACTGAAAACACGCCCGCAAGTCGACATCATCGTGGTAGCACAGGCAGCCGCCCACCTTCTTCGAAAAAGAAATCTTTCAATGATTGGCTTCACCACCAATCTTTTCAGTAGACGTAAACAACATTGATAACTAAGAACTGTTATAACACACAAGCGAGCATGGATGACAATATTTACAAGAAAAATATTGAATTTACAAGTCCGAGTGGCTGTGCGTTTTGCCTTTGAGACGCGTTGAACCGCGGTCGACGCTTCGAATCTCTTGGTTAAAAGTGCTATACTCTCCAAGATGATGGAGCTAGCGCAACAACATCACAGTGACGGAGTTATCACACGCTGTGCTGTGCCAGCTTGTCGGGCACGTTTGCAACCACTTACAAGTTTGCTTCTCTCTTCTCCCGTGCTGTGCATGGTTCTTGTACGAATATGAAGTTCATTCTTCACAGTTAAAAGCAACCAATCCGCCTAGTGACAATAAAAAACAACACAAGGTGAAAAACAAAGGCATTTCGATCGGTTATTAGCCGTGGGTGGTGAGCGGGTTCCCCAACGACTCACCGGCTTCTCATCGAAGCGAGCTCGAAAATGTTCAACGATCGCTGGCACCTGCATGAACACGTTTAACACGAACCAATGACTATTTTACGAATTGGCGTCTTCTCTCGAGTGCCGGTGCGACGTACAATTCGGCTGTCATATAGAATTCCAAGCATGCCACCGACAGAGAGACGAGACAGTGGCCATCTAATGTGCTGATTTTGGCTTTCCTTCAGGATGTTGTTGATTTGAATTACTCCAGCTTCAGTCAACGCAACATCATCTTCCAAGTACCTACCATGTGATTGCAAAAAAATCAGTGTCAGTATCAAGATAATCACAGCGCGGTAGTTGCTAGCCGAGCAATTTCACGGATATGCATGCGGTGAGCAGGAACGAACAGAAAATTTTGAAAGTGTTCGGCTGCAGCCTCGAGCGTCATCGCACAGTCCAACACCAAGTGAGACCTCCAGCGGGCCCGTTCCTATGAAGAACATACTTATCATTGTTGGGACGATTTCCGCGCAGAATGCCGGCAAAATCAGGCAGACCTGAGAGTCCTGAAACACCGCGGCCCCGAATACTACGTTCTCGTTCAAGTGGTCCTCTGACAACATATGTGGGCGAGGCGAATGTCAATGCTACGAATTGTTTCCAACTTCACACATTCATAAGCACACACCATTGTCAAGTTCAGGGTGTATTTCTCTTCCAAAGTCGGATGGGGCATAACACCACTGCACGCGATCGGCATATTTCGCGCACAAATCCTCATCCTTAACTCGTGATACCAGTAGTATCGGCCAATTTCGAGGGATGGAAGCCAACACCTACATACGTGTCAAGAATTGTGCTCAGCGGCATTTCAAGCTCCTCGAACCACGCAACACCGTACGAACCTCGTCGATATACAAGCGAGGTTGCCTTGGTGCGACAGGAATCGCCACACCAAAACGGGTTTTGGTGGAATCATGTTCTGACATCAGCAGGTCGTTGAGAGTCGGAACGTAAACACTGCTTTCGGAAGAATTTTGTTCTGGGGCCACATTGAAACGCACTTCATATACGGACGGTCCCCATGGTGGTAGACTTCTTTTTAAACATTGTATGCGCACCCGCGTCACATTGTGAGTTTCAACAATGTGAGGATGAGAGTACTTTCCCCCTGCTGAAATGGAGGATCGCGGCACCAAAATTCTGTACGTGGCTCTACCCACCGCCAACGATTCTACTTCATATTCACTGGCATGTGAGTCTTCCCAATGAATATGTAGGGAATGAATACTTTGGGGCTGCAAAAATTCTATCTCAATCCAGTCTTTCACAGAGTGAAAATTGCGACGAGCTGCCCATCTCGTCTCTTCTCGCCCATCAAATGCAAATTCAGGCCTTGTATCAGCGCTGAATGATGATGATGCTCGGACCACAGCTGAGACAACATTGCCGTGGCCAAATGTGTATTGTATCGGTGTACCGCTGTTGTCACTGGACACCAGCGTCGCATCTGTTGTGGAGATTTGGTTTGACTCCAGTTGAGGGATGTTCGCCCACGGCGAGTTAAAATAGACTTCAAAAATGGAGCATCCCCATCTAGGTGCAGATCGTTGCAGACACTCGATTCGAATTCTTCGCACTTCGACTGGGTCTTGCAAGGTGTGGATGACATTACCGCCGTGTTCCGCATCATTCACAGTGACTAGTTCGTCCCACATCAATGGGCCATTTTCTAACAGTCCCATTACGCGGTAGTTGACGGCGAAAGCAGCCTCCCACCACAATCCCACTGAAGAAATAGTTTGCGGATGAGAGAAAGCCAGTTCAATCCAGTCAGGTCCAGCCAAGTTGCCCGGTGCTGCGGCCCACCTTGTTCTCGCCTTCCCATCAAATGCACGCTTTGGTGCAAGGGTTTCGTCACCCATTGATGAAGCGGTGATGGAAGCCTCAACCAATCTGAAGGCGTTCTTTGGTCCAATGGCAACTTTTTGTGTGACTGGTTCCAGTGGCACGGGTCTGTTTTCGCCACTGTCAGTACCGACATTGGAGGCATCGTCGACATTGTTCAAGTTAAATGAAATGTCGACAATAGAGCTTCCCCACGTCGGAACCCGTCTCTTAAGGCATTCGATCCGAACTTTTAGCACGCGGAACGCGGGCAATAGGTCGTCGGCGTGTGACACAAGTCCAGCCTTCGCGACGTCGGTTGTCAACACCAACGGAACCCAATTCGTTGAATTGTCCTCCTCCATTGTTTGAGCCCGCACTTGGTACGTCGATGCGTACGATTGCTCCCACACTATGTCCATAGAAAAGATGTCTTGCGGCTCCTGAAATTGAATTTCGATCCAGTCGATAGCTCCGGTCTCTTTCGGCGCCGCTCCCCAGCGTGTGTTTGGATTCCCATCAAAGGCATAATGGGGATAAAGTCTCGAGTTGGTGTCCGCGGAAGACGCAGATACCGTCGCAGTGACAGTGCGTATTCCATTCTGACCCCCAAATATGATGTCCGTTGTTCCTGTAACATGTGTGCCATCACTTCCCCAAATGCAAAGGGCAAAAGCAATTTGGAAGACGAGACCAATCATGTTTCTGGAATTGATACAGTTGGTGGGCATGCCCAATGTGAACCTGTTGGCGGCTCAAAAACCAAATGCTGTGTCATTCCGTGACGAAAACATACGACAAAATACTTTCAAATCTGCCCACGAGTTTCACTATCGAAAGAAAAATGTAACTATGCACAACGAGACTGCAGACTATGCATCTTGTGGAACGTACTTCACGTCTGGTTCGAGTATATTCAGGAAGAAGCGCATGGACGCTGCAGTACCACGGAATGGCGAAGCACGAACACAAGGCGCGACGAGGCTAGTATATTTTCACTGCGCCTTTTCTTCGTACTTGGGGATCCGCGCCCTCAGCGTGGCGGTCTGCAGCCCTCCCCTCCTGTGTGTTCGTTCCCCAGGCCACAACGCGCGTGGTTGCGATCCGAGCGGCATGGCGTTGCATGAGCAGCACATCATCAACCGCACGTGCAACACCAAAACAATTGACCACTTATCCAACACAGACAGAGAAACAAAAGACCGTGCCACCAAACAGTCCGCGCAGTTCGCATGGGCGTCGACGCTCGCCAACACAAACCGTCCGTCCGACCCGCCGCCACCCGCAACTTCAAACCTAAACTAAACTTTTCAAACGTCAAACTTCGGTCGTCCGCCGTCGTCGTCGTCGTCGTCTTCGTCGTTGTCATTGGTCGTCGAACAACGAACAACGAACAAACGAACGGCGAACGAGATTCTAAAATACTAAATACTGATTTTCATCGTACTCAGTACCATGTATTGTACCCGTCGGTATCGTTTCAATAGAATAAACCATCCACCTCCCGAACTCCAGTGGCTGACAGTGGGTGGGACTGTGGGTGACGACTGTTTGACTAACTGACTGACTGTGGGTGGGTGCCGCGGCGTCTCACTCACTCACAGTCACTCACTCTGCGTCGACTTGGTGATTCGCTCCATGTAATTGTTGTACTGTACAGTCATTTTTATTCAGATACTAAATAAGTGTGCAGTTGTATTGCAGTGGTACTCAGTTTAGTGAAATGGTTCGATGTCAGTGTACAGTTGTGGGAAATCGTAAACGGAATGAATGGGGCGAATTCAAATAAATCTTGCGGCGTCGAAGGAATGAATGCATTCAAACGAACGAACGAACGAACGAACGAACGAACGAACGTCGGTCGTCGTCGTCGGCGTCGTCGCCGTCGCCGTTCGCTGCCGCACCCAACTCCAACTCCAACTCCAACTTCGGTTCTCAAAGTGGTTCGTGGTTGGTGGAGGATGACTGACTGCCAGGACGGCACGGGGGGTGCCACACAAAGATACCGAACCCCGGAACCGACAAGAGAAGAGAGGAGGGAAGGGAAGGATGAAGATGCAAATGAAGATGGCAGGATTCGACGTACATTCACGCACCGATTCAACGCAGCGCCGGGAAACAGAAAGGCGGTCTTCAGAGTCGCAAGGAAGCGTGGCTGCATGTCTGTGCACGGCAACGTGCCGATAGTAGCATGTCCGACGACTACTTGGAACAGGCGCCGCAAAGGCTGCGAGGGCTGAGTCAGAACGTCTGTGACATACGGCAAGAAAAGAGAAGTAGTATTTTTGAAGTCCACAAAGATTAGGGACAGCAGACTCCGGATTGCTCTGTGTGACAAACAACTCTTCGAGCGCACGACGACAATTCGGCGCCGCCAATTTTGTGGCGTCGAAAACTTCCCTTACAGCTGCGTTTTTTGTGGCTAAGTCAGGAACAGCATGAGTTCCTCCAACCGCAATGTCAGTTCAAGTTTGGCGTTGGACATGGCTAGTGATGCCTTGGCCAAAATTAATCAGTCCCTGACATCAACGCAGCCCCCAAGCCGGAGTACCAACACTGCTGCCGCGAGGGCGGCGCGATTGCATCGCCAAGAACAGGCGGCCGGCAATCGCAGTGTTCTGAATCCTGTGTCCATGCATACACCGCGCAGTCTCAAGTTTGACCACATTGGCGCTGGTGGCGGCGGTGCTGGTGGTGGTGGCGGTTCTGGTTCTGTCAAAGATAATGCACCTGGAACCCCGGGATCATCCCTCAAACGTGCTCTGGACGGTTTGAACCTTGGTGGTGGACGTGGCCGTCGAGGAGTGGGCGCGGGTACCGGCGCAAAGCAACCGTCAGAGACGGATCTGAAGAATCCTGTGCTGGTCACTTTTGGAACCCTAGTAGTCCTACGAAGCGCTCAAATCGGAAAGTGTCTTTCCGTTGACCCAAAATCAAAGGCAAATTTGTCAAATCCTCACTCTATTGCAACCGTTGACGTTGATGGAAGCGGAGTTGGTGCTGATGACGAAGTGTTCTCCATCGTCAATGTTCACTTTCGAAATGACAAAGGACCTGTTCGCTTTGGTGACACAATCGCTTTGTGCTCTCAGGCAAGTCCATCCGCGAACTATACATAAGTGTGCATTGCGGTGCCTTGCATGACTGAATACGTCGTTTTTCTCTTTGTGCGATACAGTCCCCCGCAACGTACGGAAAGTACCTCGCCGTCGCGGCAGATTCTTCTAGTGCTGCTGGGTGCGTTGCACATGGATGCTCACCACCCTTTGTAACACTCGCACTGACTCTGATCTATCACGTCCTGAACGCAGATCTGGCAACACTGCACCAGCCACCCTGCAGTTAAACAGAACCACGTTCGGAGCTGCTGAGAAATGGACTCTGCTCAACGCTGGAGTGTCGCGGAGCGGAAAGTCTACGACTTCTTCGCAAGCCAGGCCTGCGCAAGAGTCGAAGTCACTCGCCAATGTCGTGCACAGTTGTGATCGGGTGGCGTTTCGCACGATGCAAAACAACTACATGCAAGTTGTCTTAACTCCCGTCTCAAATACCAACACGAAGGTTCGTGGACCAAAGTGACAATACCATCGTTTTCGCCGCGCATTGGGCATAGCTCGGCAACCTCATTTGTGCATTTGTGCATATCTTTAGGGCGACCCAAAGACTGTGGTTGCACGGGTGACTGCAGCGGCGCATGAATCTTCCAACGGCCGCGGTCGTGGTGGTCTGGGCGGCGTGTGGAACATCATTCGAGCAGGAACACCTTTTCTGGCAGATTGGACGCGGAACCGTCCTTTTTTGACTGGCGACTTCTTGTTTGAGAGTAAACAAAGCCCGGAAGCTGCGCCTGCGACGGCTGCTGCCAAGAAGGCTGCTGCCCAACTTGCCAGCTTCCCGATTCCTATTCAAGAATCACTTGTGGTTGATGATGTACTATCAGCAATGCTTGGCGTGGAGGGACAGTAAGTACCTACTAGTATGCTGGACTTCCACGATCGTGAAAAGTGAACGATGTCTTGCAATATGATTTGAACAAACTACCAGGTACATCGCTGTTGACGACCAACGCTTCACGTTCACGCTCCGCGAAGGACATGGTGTGTATGCTCAGCGCCTGATCAGGTGTAATTCCAGAGGTTGACAACTCTTTTTTGTTAGGACTCGATGAATCGTTAAGCTTCCTCGTGGAAAGAATCCTCCCACTGTGTGTGTCGCTGGTTCGCATCCAGGTATGCCTTCTATTCATCAAGCATCGTGAGTGTACCTGTGTCCCTTCAAAGCTTGGCTCTCTGTCTGCTCACAGAGATATATAGAAACGCACTCGCGCTATGAATTCGGACTAACAGCTCACGCTTTTTGCGCGGCACTTCGAGAATTGGTCAAGGAGTAAGTGTTTTCGTTCCCTGGTTGCTGCGTCCAAATCGCAGGCCTTGACCAAGTGACAATGTTAACTCGTAGATACACGGTTCTAATCGCTCAATTAGAACATCTGCACCGCAATGGACAGCTCAATCTGCAGAAAATCTTCTTTTACGTGCAGCCATCACTCAAGGTGCGCTCGCAGACAGTCGTCGTCTCCTCTTTCATCCGCCGCGCAGTCTTCTCTAATAATTGCTGTTTGTCAAGGTGATGGTAATTCTCGAGTACCTGTGCAGCCAAGCTGAAAACTGCTGCGGCGGTGATTTGCTCAATACTATTCACCACGTCGCAACCACACGCGGCAACCAAGTCTCCGCCCCTCTCTTCGATTTTTTGTTGCAGAAGGTGCGCTGTGCCTCTCTGTGCTCGATTCAACATGTGGTCTGGCTTCCCATCTGATTTTCTCAATTCACCAGGCATCATTTCCTTATTTTGCAATGTTGGAGCGCTGGATATACCACGGTAGCGTGGAGGACAAGTGCGTGACAACAGACGTCCTGTACGAATTCCATCATTCGCATAGTTTTGATTGATGCATTGCCGTGGCGATCGCAGGTACAAAGAGTTTATGATTCGGGAACGCAAAGACCTATCCAGGGACGAACTTCGCCAGGACTACAATGCCAATTACTGGGACAAACGCTACACCATTCGCGGCGTGATGGTGCCATGGTTTCTGAAGCCATGTGCTGACCAAATTCTCACGACCGGCAAATATTTGAACGTTATCCGAGGGAGCGACCAAGCAATTAAGTGTCCATTTGCTGCTCCGATTCGTTGGTCAACAGTTGACAGAACGTTCGTATGATTGGGTCGGCGATGTCGTTTGCACTCACCACACCTCTCACACACGTGTGCTCTGTAGCTATGTTGTCATTGTTGAGCGTGCGTACAACTTCGCAAGCAAAGCTTTGCTGGATTTACTTGTCACTGGAAACAAACTCTTCGAAAAGCTCAAGTCCATCAAGAATTACTTTTTCATGTCCACTGGAGACATGTTTGTTCACTTCCTGGACACCGGTATGCGAAACTTGTGAAAATGAACCGAGTGTGTCTAGTTTGTAATGTTTGCGATGTTGGTGCAGCCATGGACGAACTGAACCGATACATCGGTGAGATTGATGTTCGCAAGTTGGACTCTTTGCTGAAGATGGCTATCCACATCTCGACGGCTCAGGTTGGTTACCGAGACGGCGTTGTCATGTCGATACACTTGCGAATGCGGCTCATGAACCGACCGATTGCTCGTCTACAGGCCGACCCGCACAAAGACAATCTTTACTGCGTTATGGAATCATACAATTTGAGTCAGCATCTCGAAGCCATCCATTCCACAAGTCAAGGAATGGACGGGCCCATCGGACTCGCCGCAGGTTTGTGGTTCTTAGCGTTCACATCTCGCGTTGACACGTTGATTTTGAAGGGATCTACATTGTGTTGGTGCAGACTCTAACAAACTCCACGCCCTGGCAGCACCGGATCTAGAAACGTCCACACTCCGTGGAATTGAAGGGTTTTCATTGGGCTACCAAGTTCGTGTGATGTGGCTTATTGTCAGCTTGGTGTGCATCCATTTTAGCAATGTGTGTTGCTGTAGGTTTCTTGGCCGTTGTCACTCATTATCTCAAGACAGGCTCTGATCAAGTATCAGATTCTGTTCCGGCACTTGTTCTTTTGCAAACATGTCGAGAAGCAATTGTGCCAAACATGGCAGGAGCAACAGGTAACAGGCCGTCCCGCCAATGTGCCAATCGAATTGCAACTGAGTGAATGGGCGCTTCGTAGGTAACGAAGGAGCTCAAGCTGGGCCGTTCAATGGCAAGATCTTACGCTCTTCGGCAGCGCATGCTGCATTTTGTCCAAAACTTGATTTACTACATCACGGTTGAAGTGCTGGAACCAAGATGGCACTCTTTGATTGGCGATGTCAAGAAAGCAGCAACCGTCGATGACGTCAGTTTGCCAGCTGTTGTCTTTGCGTGACGTGTGGCCGGTATTTTGAACAGCAGGGTTTGATGGCGATTGTAACGCTGTGTTCGTAGGTTATTCAATTCCATCAAACTTTTCTTGACTCTTGTCTCAAAGAGTGTTTGTTAACCAACCCCGACCTCCTGAAAATTTTGACAAAGTTGATGATGAACTGCGTTCTCTTCTCAAATCAGGTGAACACGCTCTTCTTCATGTACATGACTGACATTTCCTCGCTCTTACCGCGTGTATGACTCCCGCAGATCAAGCGCTTCATGGAGAGTGTCGCGCTGGATACGAAGAATGATTCGGCGGACACTTGGGACACATACTACGGTGGAAGATTCGATTCAGGTACTCACTCTATCAACACGTCCAGCTGTCGTTTCTGGTTTTAACGCAATGCCCTTTGTATTGCAGTTGGTGGCGACGGTTCGAAGCAAGAAAAGGCGTTAGATCTTGCTCGAAAGACTCGGATTCGGGTTCAGGTAGTTCAACAATACCATCGGCGTGCCCCTGTCACAAATATTGCTGACCACTTTTTGCTTTTGCCTTTGCAGTCGCAGCACATCCGTAAAATCGTTGTCCAACGCTCATACATCGGAATGCTGGAGAATTTCAACAATAGTTTCACACGTCTAGTCCACGAATTTATGGCATCCTTGAAGGATGAAACGCACGCAGAATATCACATGCACCTTGCCAACCTGTGCACGCGTTTGGACTTCAATGAATTCTATGACGAAGGCCCTTGAGAACCTCCGTAGTTGTTGGCCTTGACCAAGGTCTAAGTTAAACAATAGTTATGACTGCCAACATCGACCACACTCATCTACCGATTTCTACTTTGGATCTGCCTTTATGGCTTCTTTCGTTTCACCTGCTTCCAATCGACCATTGCAGGTGGGGCAAACCTACATTGGGCACAGATCAGCACATCGTTACGGCGCAATCCGATGGGCTGGTGTGCAACAAGAACCAAAGAAGCAGCAACACACGAACCTTCACACTGCCGAAACGAACCGACGACTTCATTTCTGCGCTGCGAAGGTTGCAAAGCGAACACTGTGGTTTCGACCGCTTAGCATACGCAACTTTTAACCTTTCATGGCAGGGGTCGCACACTGGTCGGAAATCGGTTGCAATGCTTTTGGGTTTAGCACAGTCTTTCCATGGTTCCATCAGGCACTCTGAGCAAATGAAATTTTCCATCACGCCATGTCTGTGCAAAACGCATGCGAACAGTTACGAAGAGAAGAACATTTGCAACCAACACAGCCCTTCAGACACAACGACAGGATACGAACTTGGCCGCGGCTGCCGCTCGTTTGTCTTTCATCTTCTTCACCTCGTTCTCGCGCTCGGCCTCCAAGGCTGCCACCCTAGAAGCTTCAACTTGCTTAGCTGTGTCGACACGTTTTTGCAATTTGCTGTGATTTTGTTTAACTATCTTTGTCAGCCATTCCATGGCGCCCTGGATTCGTGGGTCGGGAGCCCCTAGCTGCTTTGGTGCACCACCCGGCTGACCTTCTTCACCCTCCCCTTCTCGTTTCGCTTTGCACTCCACAATGTGAGGTTGTCCCAGGCAAGGCAGCTTGTGAACTTCAAATCGCTGGCAGAATGTTTCAACTTTCATTGCGTCTGGACGATCTTGCTTGTTCAACAGAATGAGGAGTGGTTTGTCCACGAGCAAGGAATCACCGATGGCAGCGTGTAGTTCAGTCTTTGCCTGTGCAAACCGAGGTGTGTCCGCCGCGTCCACCATGAATATGGCTGCGTGCGCACGCCCAAAAAATGATTTCCAGATTCTTCTAATAGATTTGCCGCCACCTAGATCGTACAAGTGGACATTGAACTCCTTGCCAAACTTGAAAATAGCTTCGTTCTTTCCGACCGTTGGGACAATATCTTTGTCGGGATCCGCTGACAAAACGTTGAGCAAGGTCGTCTTTCCTGCATTGTCAAGTCCGAAGCAGACCACCGATACGTCCAACTCTTTCTGTCCAAGTTTGATGAACCATTCAGCAATCCGCGAAAACGGATTCTCCTTCTTGGGCTTTCCGCCCCCGCCACTCATCGCGCTTTCTTCAAATTACAAAAATCTGTTTTCTTCTCCCCCAACTCCGCTGCCTGTCGAAGAGCAGAACCAGGCCACAGACATCAACTGTAACCAAAATCAAAACAATTTTTGTGCAAAATGTATGACACACTCCATTACTACGGTAACAAACAACATGCCAACCACCTCAATGGTCAACGCAACGCCGAAAGCAAACAAACGACGAGTGGAAATTGGTCAACAGCACGTGAACAGCTTGCAGGTTCAGGAAACAGGCTGACCAGCCAGCCACCCGTCCCCAACACAAGCGAATTGCGACGACCACCAACCACGACACAAACAAACATTGTGATTGTGACCACGAAGGCGGCCACGATCTCGACGACGCGACATTACAATGAATGAACGACCTCGACAACGACACCAAACAACAAACAACAAACAACCGACAACACATCGTCCACAAAGACGTGGCAGTTACATAAAACGACGACGACGACAACCAACGACGACGACAACGACGGCAACGACGAAAGTTGCCGTCGACGAACGACGAACGACGAACAACGTCGTTCAACTTTTCGTCTTCCATCGTTCGTTGTTGTCGTTGTGTCGTTGTACCGCCACTCTCACTCACTCACAGTTCACTCACTCACAGTTCACTCACAGTTCCCACCCACTCACTCAACTGCCACTCCCACTCACTCACTCACCCACTCCCACTCACTCACTCACTCACTCCCACTCCCTTTCACTCCCACTCACTCACTCACTCACTCACTGACAACAGCGACCACTGAAGTACAGTGGAT
>ENA-OWNT01003720-OWNT01003720.1-seawater-metagenome-genome-assembly--contig:-NODE-3720-length-14116-cov-4.090676_pt1 | contig 14116 bp, 8 predicted proteins | sample MGYA00238136_ERZ651165 | MGnify/ENA primary metagenome ERZ651165 (study PRJEB26861, sample SAMN08777766) | seawater metagenome | isolation source: coastal seawater | place: USA: Florida | collected...
TGTTGTTGTTGTTGTTGTTGTTGTTGTTGTTGTTGTTGTTGTTGTTGTTGTTGTTGTTGTTGTTGTTGTTGCTGCTGGTGTTGTTGCTGTTGTCATCACCGCACGATGTTATCAGAATCAGCATCGGTTTAAAGCCGACCACTCCGCCGCGAATATCGACATGACTGCAGACTTCTCACGGCCTCATGTGTGTAAGAAAATCGGCAACAGACTAGTTTATGACGGGGCAGCCGATTTGGTTGGAGTCTAACAGGGTTTGTGGTGTATCGAGCTTTTTGTGGTTGAAAAAGAATTGTGTTCTCGATTTTGGGGCGTGGCTTTTGTTTGAACGAACTGATGTCCGCTGGCAAGCAGCCGTAGAGAGGTGGAATATTCATGGCGACGTAGCGTGTGTTTCAATGATGGATCTTCTTGCCCACACGCCGTGTTCTTCCTTGCTGGTGGAAGGACTCCTGAGTGGCGGCGTCACTGGAGCAATCTACGGTCTCTCCTTGTGGACATGGAAACTTGCAGACGGCATTGTGGTCGTTGAAGGTACACGACGGCAGCATGTAACCCATCCGTGATCAACAACCTACAGTTGACGCTGGTGCCATTGTATTTGCATTGTTGCAGGAACCAAGATGCCTGAGCCCAAACTAACTGTTCGTGCAGGGTTTCCCTTGACAATGGGGCATGCCGTGTTTCGTGGCAGCTGGCTGTTCGCCCTCGTCATGGGGACTTTCAATGGCATGACTTGTTTCCTCGAAAGAAACCGTGGGAAACGCGACGGATGGAATTCAGCTGTTGCCGGGTTCTTCGGTGGCCATATTCTTGGTGACACACTGGTCAGTCATGCAGAGTTGATGCATCACTTTCCCGTAGTGAGCATTGCTGATTGGCAGTTTTCGATTCTTGAATCAATGAACACTTTCTTGTCAGGGCACGGCACAACTACGAAAGCCGCACATGAAATCGGCCAGCACGGTGACTAAAGCTTCTGCATACTTGAGGAGAAGTCTACCGATCAGCGTTCTAGGTTCGTTGCCGTGTTGTTTCGTACTTTTGTTGCGATTCTATGCTTGTGCATTACTTCTCAACGGGTGCTTGTGAATAGGATTCGCATTCGGAGGGCTGCGCGCACAACTTGGATTCGACTTAATTCGCCGTCAGTCAAAGTGATTTAGCGAGCTGATCCGCCAAGAAGAAACCAGCACCGTCCGTCGGCTCGGAGATCGTCGAGTTGTAATTTTAGCCCATTGCATTTTCTTTTTGTGGTTATGCAAGTGTCAGGGAGTGATCCGTGTCATGATGGCCGCCACCTGTGTGCTCCAGCAGAAGCAACAACCTGTTCGACATTCAACGTTTTAAAAATGACGACTGCTCAGTTGCACGACATAGAAACATAGAGTCAAAGCACAAACCCGAGTTGCGTAGTAGTTTCCATTGAAAAACGACAGCATTGCGCAAATGGCGGCGGCTGACATTGGCATCGCCTGCACATATTATGGCATTCATCGTGATTCTCTCGCCACGGCCGAACTTAACATCCGCAACACAACATACCGTTCTGCCATATTTCGACGCAATGTAACTACAACGACGACGCCCGGGCATGAAAATGCAACAAACAAGATGGTGCTCATGAGCAATGTGGTGTACGCGCGTTCACACAGTCGTACAGGAATAATCATGCACTACAACACGAACATGGAATATCCAACGATGGTGAGGCCAGGTCCGCGGACCCACGCATTCATCATTCCGTTCACAACTTTTTCTGTTACGGCCTTCATGTGCCCATCTTTGACAGCCATGAGCATAGCGTAATCAACACCTGCAAACAACGAGTCGCCGAAGTTTGAGCACACAACGCCGCAATTTGCAAGAAGTACTGCAATGTTGCACATCTCGCGCCTCACAAACCTCCAGGAAAACCAGATATAAAGAAACTGAGAGCATTCTGGAGTGGGCCGGGGCAATAGTGTAGTCCAACACCGCCAATGCCAACGCCTGCCACGGAGCGAACCACATCAGAACTCGGTTCAGGAGCAAATGCATTGATGGCAGCACGAGCGAAGTCGTCAACTCACCGAACAGAATATGGTGCCACCATTCATCGTAGCCAACGTTTTTGAAGCAAACGACGTGGTAGATGAATAATGTCAGAATCATGTACCTGCCAAAACGTGCACCATTACTACAAGAGTCGTGTGACAGGTCCTTCAAAAAACACTTGACGACGCACGCTGGGATGACGTTGCATCGGCCTTCCATCGAGGACACAGGATGGAACGCGGTTTTGATAGTGTCAGGAATGGCCTTTATTGTCACTATAGCATTGACAAGGGCATGCAGTGCAAAAAATCGGGCCTTTGACACCAAGTAGCAACAGCAGAAAGTGAGACAAAGCTGATGCCACCATGGTGCAGCAACGGCGCCACCCAACCAAAATACCTTCGAGTGTCGTGCAAACAATACGTCCAGCACTCCAATGGCCACGAAGCACTTCGCAAATGACGCTAATGCCATTCTATACGATCGAGGTACCGATCTTTCTAACTCTTTGGCGCGGGACAGTCGTTCAGACCGCATTAGGTTCACCATGCTGGGAGTTTTTGCCATGCCCTTTGAGCCGCCGGACGGCGCCGCTTGAGGAGCCGGCGGAGCACTGCCCTCTTTCTTGCTCTTGGGTGGATTGTGTTGGTCATCCACAACTCGTTGGAGCCAGTGACATAAAACACCGATCACGACCGCCAGCTTGGCTGCCTCGATTCGAGGCTGTTTCGAAAGATTCGCGCCCATCACGACGCCGCTGTCTTCAGGCTCGCGACACAACACAGAACCTGTTTTGAACAGTTATCTCGACTTGACTACGCTTCACAAACGCACCAAAAATACGATTTTGTGACGTTTACAGCAATAACTAGCATGCATCAACAAAGTGCATCCTATCTACGCGACATCTCTGCAAAACCTACCAGAATGGTTTTTGCTTTTGACTCTGGTCGACTCTCTTCACAGTTATGTAGTTCACACACGCTCGGATAAGGTAGGGCATGCCCTTGCCTCAATGTGCCATACCACCCCGCTTTTTAAAGCGACGCGGGGACCTTGTTTTTGCTGTCCGTGGTTCTTCTGGCGGCCTCGATGTTCGCGTGCGCGTGTACGAGTCGGCTTGCCTCCCAAATACTTAGGATGACACGGCATCGTTCCTGCACCAACCCGACCAGCCGTGACCCTGAAGCCCGGGAGTGCAACACTTCTCATTTGTGTTCGTCGTCGTCGTCGTCGTCGTCGTTGTCGTTGCCGAAACTGAGTCGCGGATCACTGAGTACAAAGTCACACCCTATACTTCAACAAAACTCCGATAATGTCAGTACCTGAGTACCATTCCATCACATAAACCTGTTGAACGCCGAAAATCCCACATTTTGTACTTTCAGTACGAAAACTTGCAAAGGTATCCATATACAACACTATATACGCACAGACGGGATAATACAATTAATCCTATAACACGACATAATATCGTCCCATAGCCACAACTGCAAACATATCAAAAATTAGGATTCAACGGTAAATTGCAGTGTATCGTAGAAGAGTCTCAAATACAGAATAGTATGTTCGTCATAGCGTTGCAGTGCGTGCGACAGCGTTCGTTCCGTTGTTGACTTTGGTTTCGAAGTTCAATGACTGACTGACTGTGAGTGAGTGACAGTGAACGAGTGAGCGACAGTGAGTGAGTGAGTGAGTGCCGGTGACTGGGGTGGAGTGCAGTGCAGTGCAGAGCACTGACAGTCAACTCACTCACAGACTTTCTCACTGTCAGCCACAGTAAGTGATCTGAGGACGGATGTTCACTGACAGACACTCACTGTCGCTCACTCGACCATACATAAATCAGATGCCGCTTGTGGAATCACTGTACTGTACTGTTGGATTTTCGTATTTTCTTATTTTCTTATTTTTTTGATGTACTGGTTTGAATGCTGGGAGGGTAGTAATTGTCGGGAAGTTGGTTTTATGAACCGTACAGTACGGAAATTGGACTTTAGAAAGTTGTTTTGGCGCGGTGTTTCGGCTGGCTGGCTGGCCGCCGTCGAAATGGCGTTCGTTCGTTCGTTCGTTCGTTCGGCGTTCGTTCGGCGTTCGTTCGGCGTTCGTTCGTTCGCACTGTCTGTTTTGCGTTGTTGTCGTTGATGATGTGTTGTTTGTCGTCGTCGTCGTTCGTTCGTTCGTTCGTTCGCTCGCTCCTTCACTCGTTCGGTCGGTCGTGTACTACAGTTCGGTTCGTTGGTTCGACGCGTCGTTCGGTTGCTACGAGATTCCTTGGTTAGTTAGTTGGTGCGCGACAACCTACTCAGGTATGTCTCGTTCGTTCGTCCCTTCGCCGCTCACCGCAATATGAGGCGTGTTTGAAGAAGGTGGTGGTCTTCGCGAAGAGTTGGTGTGGGTTGGTTTGCAGTACACGACGCATGCGGCAGGCGTACGCAAGCGAACTAAATGGCGGATGGAACATAGGGGAGGCGATTGGTAATTTGTGCGAGGCTGCCCTTCTGCCACGGGAGACGTACGTTCGCCGCGATGACTGATGGCCCCACAAGAAAACTGAACGAAGAATCGATAAGCAAATTTTTTGAGCCGAAACACCGCTGGCATTGATCTTTATCGTGGACGCCATGTTTCGCAGTGCCGCGCACGCCCTGATTGTGCTGTGCGCCGTCGCACTCAGCAACTGGGTTGTTGTGGCTCGACCCCAGTTTTTGGACGACTTTTCCGTTGAAGAAGTCACGGACTGGCTGACGGAGCACAATCTTGGCACAGCTTTCGCGGAAACATTCGAAGAACTGCAGTATGATGGAGATGTCCTGGCCAACTTCCTCAAGCCGCACGAAGTATCGTTGACTGACTTCCCGGGAGCCACGCGAGCGCACTTGGGAAAATTGTTTGACCGCATTGGAAAATTTTCTCGGGCAGGAGTGGCCGCAAGACGACTGGAGGAGGACAGTGCCAATGTCCAAAGTGGACGCCGATTGAGCAAATCTTCTGGCACCCAATCGGCCGCGTCTGGCATCCGCATTCTACACAACAACAGCGTAATCTCTATGGGCGAGACTGGTGACGTCGAGCTGGTCCGTGCCGGCCCGGACCGACTCGCCACCGAAGACGAACTGTACGTCCAGGGCGTCGACGTCGTGCGCGCCGCCGAGGGCCTTTCTGGCGGTGGCGTGGCTTGGGACTTCTCACACCCTGCATCACGCCACTTTCTTCGATCCGACACGAATTTTCAGTTTCCTGCGCATTTCACCATAGAGATGTGGGTGTATCCGAAAACAAACGCTGCGGGCAAGTACTTCATGAGTTTCGCTGCTCACGACAACTTTAATTGCCTGCTCCTGCAAGCAAGCGGTTTCAAGACGTACAATGATTGGCATCACGTTGTAGTAACCTACGATCGCCATGCCCTCACTGTCCACGACAACGGAGACGTGAACATGCGGTTGCTGTACAGCGAATTCTGCGGAACGTACAATGGCACTTTGGTGTTCGGCCAAGAACAAGACAGCCTCGGTGGAGGCTTCCAATGGTCGCAAGGGACACCCATGCTCCTTGACACTGTCGCGATTTACAACAGGGCGTTTGACGAGACCGAGCGCGGAAACAAAGGCAAAACCTGCGTGGACATGAAAGACTCAACTCTGGTGACCTTGTGGACTGGCTATACCCGCGGAGCTGATCAGGTTGGAGCCAACCAGGCCGAAGTGTACTTTGACGGCTTCGTTCCTGGTGCGGTTGGCAATTTGTCGTGCTCCAACGCAGGTGTTGGTGAGGGTGAACCTGGTCCCAGCTACGACAGCTACACAATTACAGACGCCACTCCCGCTGTCGGAGCTGTTGGATGGGTGTTTCCGGGCGGCAACACTGATCACCACCTCATGGTAGAAGACTTCGTCCTCCCTCTGGATTTCACTATTGAGACCTGGATCTATCCTCTCAATGTCACGTCCGGCACGTACTTTATTAGCTGGGCTACGGAGAACAATTTCAACTGCTTCATCACCAAAGCGTGGTCATGGGAGAAACCATACGAGTGGTACCACATTGTGGTTACATGGGACGGGGTATCTGCACTGACGTACGTTAATGGTATCCTTGACGAAAGCATTCGTTACGGGGAGTTCTGTGGCGAGTATTCAGGATCGCTATCGGTAGGCCAGGAGCAGGACAGCGTTGGTGGCACGTTCGATGCCAACCAGGCGCCACCAATGATCGTAGACACCGTCGCCGTGTACAGCCGTGCATGGAGCGGGGATCAAATCACAACCGATGTCGGCAGTCCATGCGTTGACTTGGCCACCCCTGAATTGTATGCTCTCTACACGGGCTATTCGCGGGGCAAGGATCTGATCGGCGGGCAAGACGGCACACTCAGTGTGAGCGAGATTCTTTCTCCCGGCCAAGCGTTGACCGACGGTGACTCCTACACGTGGTTCAAAGACGATGTGATCTTTGATCTTGAAGCATGTGAGCAAGCCCAAGCTGAGTCAACTGCCCACCCGCCCGACTTCGACAACAGCCTGGTCGGTGGTGTTGGTTGGGACTTCACCGGAGACGGAACGGAGTACTACTTGATGACCGCTAGTGATTTTGAACTGCCACTGGAGTTCACCATCGAGTTTTGGTTTTACCCTCGCAGTACTGCTGGCTATGTCATGAGTTGGGCCTCCACATTCAACCAAAACTGCTTGCTCGTTCAGAATGTCAAAGCTGCTGTGAACGAGTGGCATCACATTGTTGTGGTTGTCGAGAAAAACGGGTACGACATTGCTCTTTGGACCAACGTTGACACCCACGCCCCTTACACGTTTGTTGTCTGTTTGTGCCTTTCTGACGTCATGCGCAGGTTCTACGACTACACAACAACGGTGTATGTGAATGGAACCGCAAATTCGGGATTTTTGTGGGGTGGCTTCTGCGGCAACCACACCGGTTCCCTGGCATTTGCCCAGGAGCAGGATTCCGTTGGTGGCAGCTTCGACGCGACACAGGCCACGAATGCAATAATCGATACTGTCGCTATTTACAACACTGCGTGGTCGTCCGATCGCGTTGGCACGGATCGTGCCGTTGGTGTTGACCTCAAGGCAACAGACTTGTACGCGCTGTACTCTGGTTTTACCCGCGGAAAGGATCTCATTGGCACCAATGACGCTGTGATGTGGCTCTATCAGTTTGCAGACGGTATGACCAACCCAGATGCCTCAGCTTCCACTCTGGAAATGGTCTCACCAGCCACAGTTGGCGGTGTGGCTTGGGACTTCCCAACTGGCCAGACAGAATACTTCCTGCAGACGTCGTCGATTACGCTTCCCACAACCGGGTTCACAATTGAAATGTGGGTGACTTTGAATTCACTTGACACGACAGGTTACTTTGTCTCCTACGCCGCAACATCGAGTGACAATTGTCTCCTCTTGACGATGGCCGGCTTCGATTCCAGCGATATCGGTGTGTGGCGCCACTTCGTTGTCACGTACGATCCCGACGCCGATCAGACCTACACCTACTTGGACGGGGTCAACGACCAAAACTTTATCGCGGGAGCATTTTGCGGAGACACCGGGCCTGGAGCTTTGGCGATTGCGCAAGAGCAAGACGCCATCGGCGGAAGTTACGAGTTAGGAGACGAAGCCGACATCGTCATCGACACGGTTGCGATTTACAATACGTACTGGAGCTCCGACGAGGTCAACGCTCGCGAAGGCAACTGCGTGAATCTGCACGACCCTGCATTGACTACGGTGTGGTCTGGTTTCACGAGAGGAAAAGACTTGGTTGGCAACAACGATGCCGAAATGAACATTTACGGCTGGGAAGAAGGCGCGTCACTCACGTGCGACGACTACAACTTGGGTAGCTAATGGAGCCATAGCGTGCACGAGTGTTAATGATAACATGTTTTTTTGTAAAAAGCTCAGATCATCGCAGAGAAAACGTCGCCAATAATTCACATCGTCGCTGGAGAGATGAATCACTTGAAAATCTGGTCGTTGGGGAGCTGATGGTGCTCAGCACAGAGAGTGCTTAGCACTCGATGTTGTATTGATGTACATTGCTATTCAAGCTGCATCCACAGTACTGTCGATTGACGTTGTGCTAACATACGTATGACCAATAAACACGTGACTCGGATATGATTGCTCATGATCGTCGGTGCATCTGTCAACAGAATGACCAGACTTTGTATGCAATGCCTCAAACATCGCGAGCCCGAGGCATGCCTTGTCGGTTTGATCAACAAAACCACCGAATCTGACAAGCGATGCCTGCAATCGACCTCAGTGTCGAAGTGAATGAGCTTGTGCAGGAGTGCAGGACCTCTCTGTGGTATGGCATTCATCCCGGACGTTGATTAACAGAATGAAAAGGTGAACAACTGCGCGTTCAATGTGATAGCTATGAGTATTCAGTTTCGGCATGGTAGCTATTGCGTGCACATGCTTGCATGGCATGCGAGGCGTAGTCCTCCACTTGAAGTTTGCCTTTTGATTATGCTTCCCTTCCATTTTGACTACATACCGCTGTGATACTACGACCGCTCCATACCATTCTCGAACCAAACGAAACATCTACCAATGTCGCCCCATCGCGCGCGACGAGGTTCCTGGGGACAGGAGTCGAGTGGAGTCGGCGCACATGCTCTTCTTCCTCCTTCGGTTGCCTTCTTCTGGTCCTACCCTCTGCTGTTGCTTTTGCTGCTGCTGCTCCTGTTCGTCTTGCTGCTGCTGCTGCTGCTGCTGCTGCTCGTGCTGCTGCTCTTTCTCGAAAGTACCGCGCAAAAGTGCACCGTGCACCAATGCACCAGCAGCAGCAGCAGCAGCAGCACCACCACCGTGGGGTGGAGCGTCACGCACCCATTCACCCACACGCTCGCTCGCTGGGTGTCAGTGGCAGTGGGGGAGTTGAGTTGACAGCTAACTCGAAGAGAGTGTTCTGTATACACGGCCGACTTCTTTAACGAAGATGTGTACTATATCTTACATGAATTTACGGTATACTATGTTGCTCTGGAGAGTTACAGAGAATGTCGAATTGTAATAAACTACCGTAGAAAAGATATTCGTTTCTCATTCAGCTTTCTATACTAAAAGTCTCCGATTCAGTGCGATGAGAGAACTCGAGAACTCTCACCGCTCACTCACTCACCGCCACTCACTCACTCAGCGATGTTCGTTGTTGTTCGTTGTGTTGTCGTCGTCGTCGTTGTCGTCGTTGATTTCTGATTTCGTTGATTTCGTTTTGATTCGTTCGTTGAATTATTTCGTCGTCGTCGTCGTCGTCGTCGTCGTTGCATTCGCTGTTCGGTCCGAAAAGTCGAGGATTCGTGGCGGTGTAGGGCGTAGTTGACTATGCGTTTGCTTCGTTTGTTTGGTTTTGGTGCTGCGTCGATTTGGGTTCTTGTCAATGTCGTCTCTTGGTGCTCAGTGGCTCTTTGTATCCATTCCATTGTGTACCTGTGAGCCAGTTAGTGTGCGTATCTTGTATTCGTCTCTGTGTGTGTGTGTGTCCAGCTGAGTATGTTTGTGTCAGTCTTTTGTCTCTGCATCAAAGTATCGATCTGCCTCTGTCTAGGTGTCTATCTGGCCGCTCTGTTGCTCTCTCCCTCTTGGAGTCGTTTGGTCCGAAAAACAAACACGTTGCAAGAACCGCGAATGGTGGAGTGGTGAGCTACTGACTGGGTCGTGAGTTGGCTGCTGAATGGCAGAGTGCCAAACCGATTGGGTTGACGTTTGAGCCGACACAGATACAGACACTTCCACTTGAACGCAAGCAAGCGCTTGGTATCTGGCCCTACTGGTTAAGGTGATTGGAAAACAAGCCGTGAAAAACGATATTTTTCAATCGTGTTCTGCAGCACAACTACATTGTTAGCAGATACCCTCGTAATTCCAACCATTGCGTCCCAAGTTCGTGGGACCGCGGGAGCAAAACACCGTGAACTTGGGACCATATTGTTTCTTGTTACCGCCTTGACTTTGCCGTGGCGTTGTTGCCCTCAAGCTCGTATGTATTTTTGAGTGGGTTGCAATGTTGGGCACAACCGGCCGAAGACGTATGGCGGCCTGACACACGATGGAGCAGCGCGTGCTCTACGCTCTAATCGGAGCGCCCGTGAAGTGGGTGTTCACCAAAGACGCTCGCGCTCAAGCAAGCAAGGCCAACTTTCACTTCAAGGACTGTACTTCAATCGGTAATTCTCCCAGCAAGTTTGCACTAATTGCTCGGAAGATATTTCAAGTCATCAATGCGCGCGCCACCGTCGCATCGCACGGAGCGCTGTCGATGTTGTATCTATCCGCCAACCACCAGTACGTCGTCGAACGATGCAGCCAGGGTGTGACATACATCTGCGTGCTCGAGCTGCTCTGTCCACTCAGTACAGCTCACGACTTTTTCAAAGCGGTGCGTAAGCGGGCGGACTACGTGTTGAAGTTCCTTCAAGCGGAACAATCCGCTGAGTTGCCGAAGCCAAATGCGAAAAAAGACCCTGTACATCGCCAGTACATGCAATGCCTCCAAAAAAATCTACAGGTGTCCTTGTGGAAGCGAGAAAGTGAAACTGTGGAAGAGCCGCTGCGAGTGGGAAACATTGATGGCAAGAATCGCGGCCCATCACCAACGCCTGTGTCTGGAGCCGATCCGCTGTCGCGGTCTCGCACCGGCACGGTGGAGGATGCTGCAGCAGACTTTGCACCCCTAACAGAGGAGTATGCATCGGCCGTACCCATGTCGCCAACGGCACGACGCAACTCTTGGAGTCCAGAAAAGTCGCCTCGGCACCGTGAAAGCCGCAACTTCGAGAACCCTAGCAAGAGTTTACAATATCCTCTTTCGCCTGGCGGCACCAAGCGCCTGCAACGATTAGAAATACGAGTCACGTTGCCTTTCGACAATGCTAGCTTAGGCGTGTTGTTCGGATTGCAAGAGCCGTCTCGTGCCACCACACGCGATGGACGTAAAACGTTCCCACGTTTGAAGGTGATTCTCTTGAAGCGTGACGCACCAGATTTTGAGCCCGGTCCGCTTGAGCAAGCAGGTATTTTAGTTGGTGACGTCCTTGAAACGGTAGATTCAGTTCCAATACGAAAGTTTGACGACTTGCATGGAGCGCTCCGTGCAGCGAAGTCTCGCGCATCTGAACATGTTCTGACCCGAGCAGCGAAAATTATGGTCCTCATTTGCGTTGTTCTGCGACGTTTTCCAGAGTCTCCCGAAAATGGGGCACTGCTCTCTCCATCTTCACATGCTCCGAATGATGTTGGAAACGGCCCGCATGTTCGGCGCAGTACACGGTCTATACACGCAGGAGTCGCGGGTTGGACGGCCGGGATGCGCGGTTCGCCGAACTCACTTAGTTCTACTGATCAAGCGAACCTGAGTGACCACGCTGCCGGAAACTCGGGACTTAATTCACAAATGCCGAGTTGGGCATCTGGACGTGCCCCGCCATCTCCAAGGGCACGGTCCGTCACAGCGGATGGGCCAGCAATTGGGCGCAGTGCGTCTTTCTCAACGCGCGGTTCTCCACCATTGGATCCCACGCGGGGCATCCCGCCGCGGCCCAAGCCTCGCTTGGCCCATCCACGCCAGAGCGAAGGTGGTTCAACACAATACCACTCCCTCCCTGGAAGGTTGCCGTTCAGTGATCGTGGGCGTCCTTTGCCACTCTCAGCAAACGCTGCTCGAAAGGCGGCTCGATCACGTATTCATCGAGTGTCGGCTGATGCCGTCGTCAACACAAGCGCAGATGTACCTTCTTCAGGTAGCAATCCCACCAGTCCTAGTGACGCGGAAAGCGAAGATGCACACGTGGTTGTTGCTTTTTCGAGTGATGATGAATGGCCCGCGGTACCTGTGCGAACTTCAAGATCCCTCTCTGACGGGCCCAAGCCCCGGCGCGTCCCTGGGACTCACCCCGGTGTGGTTCCCAAACACGTTAATCTGCATCCACCAGACAAGGACAACCGGGAAGTGAGCGAGTCAGCTGCTGCCGACAACGTTACGAAAGCAAGCGGGGTGGGCATCCTCATCTACACATTTGATCAAGGGGATGTGGCTAGCCATGACATGCAGAAAGATGTACTGTCATGCGTCGGCCCTGCTGCGCTAGAGGGACTGCAAGCGAAAATTTCAGATGCGAAGTCCGGCGTCGATCTCCAGGATATTGTACATGAGTTTCAGCCGATATTATCTCACATCAAGCTTCCACCTCCAACTGCTGTGACCTTGAAGCAAGCTCTCAAAGATGCTGCACGAGAAAAAATTGTGTTGAATGGGTTTCAATACGACAGCGTGGAAGCTCTCGTTGCTGCGTTAGAACGTGATGTCAGCCGTCTAGTTGCGGCAGGCGGTGATGCAACTACATTAGCACATGATATTTTGCGAGCGGCTTCTAGGACTATCAGTGGGCATGACTCATACTCCGCTTGCTTTCAGTTGTTTGCGATTTGCCCCGACTACATCCTGGTTCCCGGTGATGTCGAGGCACCACCCATTCTCATCGATACAATGAATCATGGAGAAGGCGTAATCAAAATTGAGACTGTGGCGTCGTACGAACTTCAAAAAAGAAACGAAGAAACAGACGACCTCGACACTTGGCTGGTCTTGGAAAGTACCATCACGGATACTTTGCGGATTTTTGATAGCGCAAAAGATCGCGTACTGTGCATCACAGAAGGGTCCGCGACACCTGCACGAAACGCATATCTTGTTGAAGGTGCAAGTGAACAGTACATAAACGGAAAGTACATCCGAACGGCGACAGCGAACCTGCAGGGAGCGGAAGCAGCCGAGGACGTTCCTGCCCGCAAAAAAGGCCACCGCAGAAGTCGCAGCTCCAGCAAAAGCCGCAGTAGGTCATCTTCGGGTATGTCCCTCGGCTCGTTATTTCCAGCAACACGACGTCAATCAGATCCAATGAAGCAGCACGACTCAGATCGCTTCACGGACAAGGCGAAACACGGCTCTCCTCCACTACATTCTGCGAGTCCTGGAGAGCATGGCGATGTTCAGGCCATGCATGCGCCAGATGGGGCCACGGCAGTTCGTCGAACGAAGAACGGATCTACTTACCGAAATGTTGTGACACAAGCCGACCTTCAGCAGTTTTTTGAGACTTCCAAAGACGTGTGGCTGCCAGTGGCTTTTCTCGATGCAAATACTTCGCCAAACACGACTCCAACGCACAAGCGCAACGCTCTCAGCAGCGTCCCGTCAGCTTCAGTTCGAATGCCTGGGTTAGCCACTCCTGCGACTTCACCGACTAAAGATCACCGCAAAGCTGCCAGTGAATCGGACATCAGTATCGACGAAAAATTGCTGCGCTGTCGTTGGGTTTTGAGGAACAGTCGAGGCGCATTTATTTATGCAACCGGAAGCACTTTGCTCTCCGAAGAAGAGTTGCACAACACGCACCAAAGACCGCCACGCTCGGGCTGGTTTGCGCTGGATCCATCCACTGGCCAGAGATCCGAACATGTTGGTGGCAAGCCTGCCGTTCCGCCAACCGTGAGCGTGTTTGTTCTCCCTGTGCATCGATTAGTTAAGCACAAACAGCCTGCCATGACGAAAATGCCTGATTGTGGAGTGTGCGGTGGTCGTATTTGGAGTGTGAAGATGTGGAGCTGTAAATGTTGCAATGCGAAATTTCACTACAAGCCATCTGGAAGCCTCGGAGGAAAACGATCCAAGCGTATCGGGAAGTGTCAAGCCGCAGCTGCTCAAATGGTGTGCGAGGAAGCTGTGCGCCGACGGGAAGCGAGCAGCAGCGCCATCGCTCGTATGCATGTCGCACTCGTTGGTGGGGAAGACACACTAAGTGATGACGACGCGTCCGCACGCCCAGGTATGCATGTTTTTGAGTTTGCTGGTCATAGCGTGGTTCAGAGTCGCTCAATGACGTGTACTGTTGCAGGTCATGGCAAGTCCCACTCTGCACCCAATACCCTTAATGCGCGCGAAGTAGACTTTCTCAGTAGTCGCAGAATAAGTGACGGACCAGTTGACGACATGTTGATGCCAACTGTTGTGTCGGGTGGAACTGCACGCACAGATTCTGTTGCTAAAGTGG
>ENA-OWNT01003721-OWNT01003721.1-seawater-metagenome-genome-assembly--contig:-NODE-3721-length-14114-cov-3.529102_pt1 | contig 14114 bp, 13 predicted proteins | sample MGYA00238136_ERZ651165 | MGnify/ENA primary metagenome ERZ651165 (study PRJEB26861, sample SAMN08777766) | seawater metagenome | isolation source: coastal seawater | place: USA: Florida | collected...
GTCGGCAACTGAACTGAAGTAAGTGTGGTTTGTATTGTTGTTGTCGTCGGTTGTCGGTTCCCTTGGTGCGCTGTGGACGGATGGAGGATGGACGAACGCTTCATCCGTCCGTCCGTCGTCCGTCCGTACGTCGTTGGTTGGTTGGTTGGTTGGTTGGTTGGTTGGTTGGTTGGTTGGTTGGTTGGTTGGTTGGCCTGCTGGTTGGCTGCTGACTTGGTTGTTGTTCCGACTTGGTTGGTTGATTGCTGCGTTCGTTCGTTGTGGGATTGTTGGTTGGTTCAGATATGTCATATAGCTACTGTAACTTATGGGAAGGTGCGGCGCCTTAGTTAGTAGAAGGTGGATGGATGCCGGGCGGGCGGACGGAGTGCGCAGGATTATGTGGTGACGTGAAGCGAGTGCGGCTGGGTGGAGGCCAGGCAGGTGTTGGGAAGTCTTGATCAACAACTCCGCTGGTCTGGGTCGGAATCTCCGCGCTTGGGTCAGACGCGTGTCACTCGCTTATTCGTGCTTGCTTGATGCCTCTGCCTTCCAGCCTTTTGGCGCTGTTTTGATTGGTTCGTTGTTTCTTTTGCTCGTGCGTCTCTCGGTTTTGTTCTTCGTCTACCCGTTCATTTATTCTTGCGCGTGAACGTTTGTACACTTATTTATTCGTTCGTTTGGTGAATCACTAGTCGCTCGTTCGACGCGTGAGCCCGGTCGCGATGGCTCCAAGCCGCACTTTGCTGACACGGAGACGTTTGTCGCTTTATTGCGGTAGTGGCCAATATGCTGACAAGATCAGTGCAAAGAAATCAGAATGCAAAGATTGCCAAGGAGGCTACTACAAAAGAGGTACAAACACAGAGACGTCATGCAAGGCGTGCGCAAATGGTCAGTACTCGACCCTTGCGTTGTCAACCTGCTACAACTGTGCCGCAGGGTATACTTCAGACACCCCAACGGATGAGTGCTCGGAATGCTCAGCGGGGTACTACTCGACCGGAGCCGGCGAGTATCCATGTCCAAGCTGTGCAGAGGGTGAGTACAGCAGCTCGACCGCAAGCTCAAAGTGCACATCGTGTGCTGCTGGGTACTTCACGGGAGAAACCGCGACGACCGCGTGTCTTGCCTGCGCCGTCGGCCAATATGCGCACACTCCCGGCGCGACGGCGTGCGTTCTCTGTCCAGCAGGGTCTTTTTCGAACCAAAATGCGACCACCAATTCTTACTGCACGGCATGCTCGCCCGGATACTACAACGATGTTCCGGGTCAATCGGGGTGCCGCACTTGCCCGTCAGGCTCGTATAGTGACGAATCAGACACGTCAAGCTCGACCTGCACGTCGTGCGTGGCAGGGTACTACTCCGTCGCCAGCACCACGCAAGGCAACACGATCTGCACGGAGTGTGCTGCAGGCAAGTACTCGGCTTCGTCACGATCCACAGCGTGCACGGACTGTTCAAGTGGCACGTACCAGAACCTCACGCACCAAACCGCGTGCCTGCCGTGCACGCCGGACATGTCGTGCTTCGTGAACAGCGGCGCTTCGTCATCTGTGGGCCTCGAAGTCGTGGCTGCCATCAGCGTGCTCGTGGCTGTTGCTACCATCGTGGCTGGCGCTCTCGTGTACCTTCGGTGGCGGCGGCAGCAGCGAAAGGACAAGCGTAGACCGTCGACGCTTGGAGTCCCGCTACTTGCAACCGAGTTCGACAAAAGAGAGGGTGAGCCACCAGACACCGACGAAATGATCGCGTGGCTGGCCGCAGCTGTGAAGTCGGGGCGTCGAGACTGGTCGATTGTGGAGAGGATGTGCAACACGGTCGCCAGGCTGGAGCGCGACGGCCAGAAGCAGTCGGCACGAGCCGTGAAAGTGATCCAGGACAGCGTGGCGACGATTCACGCCGCGCGCGCTGAAAACCAGCTCTTACTCGAACATGCCGTGACGAGTCAGGACTACGACTACGTTGCCTTTTACGGACTGCGAGAAAAGACGCTGCAAGCCGCTCTGCCTTCCAACGCGCAGCCGCTGACATCGGAGTTGGAGTGCGTGGCGACGAACCTGTTGTTGCACAAGGACAGGTTCGAGGCTTCGTCGAAAGCATTTCTCGGACGTGGGGCATCGGGTGCTGTCAGCAAAGGGTTCTACCTGCAAACGGTTGGGTCGAAGCAGATTCGAACCGAGGTGGCCGTCAAAGAAATTGCCAAAGCGAGTGAAGCCAGCGAGAAAGAAGCGATGCGAGAGATTATGATCTTGAAGTTGAAGTTCAAGAAGCGGCACGCCAACACATCAACATATTCGAGGTGCTGCGTGCTCCGCACACTTTTTTTGTGGTGATGCAATTGTGCCACTTCTCTTTGCAGAACTTGTCCGAGGAGTTCAGCACTTTCTTGCACTCGCGTGAGTCGGCCGGCCGCATCGTGCTCGACGCGCTCGTGCAGGATGTGCTGCGCGCAGTCGCAGAGCTGCACGCGCACAACATCCTCCACTGTGACATCAAACCGGCCAACGTGCTGGTGTCCTTCAACCGTGACGGAAAGGACCGCGGCAATGATCCCTCCAACTTTTACTTGGCGCAGCTGGTGCTTTCAGACTTTGGTGTGTCACGTATTTTCCAGCCTACTGACGACGAGTCCGTGACCGTCACCATATCTACGAGCCCCGAACGCGGTGCACATATTGCCGGAACGCAGGCATTCATGGCCCCAGAAATGATCCGGCTTCTGAGGCAAGTGAAGGACGGACAAGTGGATGCGCCTGATCTCGCGCGGGAGCAGCTCGGTGCCAATGACGCGTTTGGATGTGGTTGCGTAGTGGCATTCCTGTGCGGCAACAGCATTCACCCCTATTCGTCGGCGGTGTTTCCTCGGATTGCCGATAACATAGTTGCGGGGAGACGTCGATCGTTCGCCAACTTCGCGCGGAAGTTGCATTCTGAAATTTGCGAAGGGTTGACAGCCCAGGAGCCGGCGAAACGGTGGAGTGTCCGTCAGGCACTCGACAAGCTGGAAGCCAGTGCGGCATCTCGAAGTGATGACAATAGCACGTTGATACTGCTGGACCAGATCGAGTTCCACAAGCAACCCCACGGAGATGCTCGCCAACAACTCGTCAAGTTAACCTCTCGTCTGCCATTTCTGGGCGCGATGCTCACGGCCAAGGACGGGAACGCCGCACCGCTGGACGTTGCAATGCAAAAGCTGAAAGATCGGGAAGAGGGCCTTCCAACGAAACTTGACGATGACTCTTACTTCGCACTCGCAGCCTACACGTTTGACACTGGAGGCGACCGCGCTGATAACGTGTACTTTCAGTTGAATGACGCTCTTCGAACTCGCAAATCCGACCCATCGCGTTTTCGACTGTGGCAAGGTTTCGCTTACTACCTCCTGCGTGCCTTGGACCAGCTGGAGAAGCTTCGCACAGATGTGTATCGAGGATGCGTGCTGCAGCACGAAGCTGTCAAAAAGGACTACGCAATGGGACGTCCCATTCAGTGGGCGGCTTTTACCAGCACGTCGACGAGCTCTTCTACGTCGAAGATGTTCGTCCAAAAAGACGAGTGTGTCATCTTCAAGATTGCCACCATCACGGCCACGAACATAGGAGCGTATTCGTTCATTCCGAGGGAGGAGGAGTTGCTTCTCTCGCCAAATTCGCGGTTTGTGGTCACCAGAGAATTGTATATTGACGAGGACGGATTTGGCTGTGTGGAAATGGTGGAAACTCGAGGAGGCACGCTTCAGTCGTAGGGCTCGAGCCGACCACGGCTTCACCTTCGCGAAGCGTGTCAGCACCACAATTAACGGGCAGTGGCACAAACACAATGCGACAATGACAATTTTTAGATGCTGATTTCAAGATGTTGGACATGCCAAGCACTCGCGCATACACGCGCCCCACACGCACGCCCCATCGCAACCTCGCACCGCAGGAACTCGTAGGTGTCCATCGACGCTACAAGAATAAATAATTTGAGTAATTCGTGTGTCCATAACATCTCTGTTTTACACTGAAAAAGCGAGGGAGCAGCGCTTAAGACAGAGAACGTCGTTGTCTGTTGCTGAAAGACAGAGGAAACATTGGTTAGATGTGTAATTTGTATGAATGATGTTCAGACAATGACGGTGGAGTTTACACAATGGTTCATCAGTGTATTGTTGAGTCAATGTCATCACAAGATAATACAACAGTGTGTTGGACAAGGAAACAGATTCGGTAGTGCATATGGGTTCAAGCGACAAGATGATCAAATATGCACGTGATAGTTTTGAATGCATGCGGCTATGATTGCCGATGACGCCAAAGGTGTGTTGGAGGTGCCTGATGTCTTGTTCAATCCGTTGTTTGCGCTTGTTGGCAAGTGTAGTGACGTGGGTACTGAGCACTGGTGTTTAACGAGGCGATGGTATCATTGAGAACCGACGTTTCGGATCAGCACGCGGAGCCAGATGGCTCAGATAAGAACCAGTTACCAGACGGATGAAGTGGTCCGGAATATTTTTCTAAATTTGATGGTCACAACAAATGACGTCAAACGTCAAGCGATACATCGAGAACAAACCATACTTTGATGCTGACGAGTTATCACTTGTTTGGGGGGCCATATTCGACAATTCCTCTTCACCAAAAAGGTACCGTGGCGGTTAATGACAAAGCCTCTGAACTGTAATGACGATAAGATTACGAGAGACCTGTGCTGTGGGTGCTGCACACTAGCGTGCGCACCCGTCTATGCCTAGGACCCCACCAAGCTCCCGGATGCCGTATGGCATTGCGTTGGTCCGCATAGCATTCAATGCTGAAGTTGTTTGTCGTTGCTGTCCCCATCGCGGTTTTCGAGACACGAGTCTCGGGCTATTTCCGCTAGTGCTTTGTGTTCGTGGCACTGTTGATGACATCCTTGAAAGCGATCTTGATATCCATACGAACGCTTGCAGCGACGACGTGACAATGGAGCTGTCACAAACCAACAAACGTGGATGCTGAGCTTCGTTTTGATAAACAACAATACAATATGCCATGACACGCGGTGCAAACATATTTTCAGAAACCTCATCTTGTCGAAATCTGTGAAAGACATCACAAAACTTGTTTTTGATAAATTCACTGGCTAGTAAACTATTTTTGCCGCATGTGTAGTCTGGGAAGCAAGAGGCGAGATCCTACATTTCCGACCAACACAATTAAAAGAGTCCCAGGCACACTTCAATGTAGGCAACACAACACTCAGCAACCGTTTTTTGAATCATTTGTTCAAACAAGTCCTTCTTGTTTAGGAACAGCACAATTGGGGTGTTGACAAATATGGGATTGCTGATAAAGCAAGTTTGAGAAATGTGAAAAAGTACGTGAGTGATCACGAATGCATCGTGAACAATGAATGTCCAGGTACACAACGCAACAAACGCACCTCACAATTTGTGCGAATAATTGTAAGCTGTCGTGTAACCGGTTGCAGCTTTGGTCCTCGAACATTACTTGGTTGTACTCGATCAACGACACGACGAAAACTATGGCCTATGCACCCATACCTGTGAAAGGGCACATTCGTCAAAATATCATACAACGAACTCTCAGTTTTTACCTGAACGTTGTCGAAAAAGTGTATCCATTTACGTCTTTCACTTCGTTGGCCACCCACATCAATTATTGTGTACTTGCTTTGTCGAAAATTGAATTCTGCCCAGTATTGGACCGTGTTACACGATGTAGCCCCATCACATAGCACACTCGTTTGACGTACTTGATGTCACCATTCCTGTCGTTCGAGTTCTGGCCATGATGCAATCATCTTCGTCTGGCTCAAAGTCGTCCTTTTTACAACGTGTTCGAAATAAATTGTGAGAAACGTCGTTTGAATGGCCATGAGCATACGCAATGCCACCTGTGCTATCCTCTTCGCGTGATCGAAGTAATAGCTAGCAGCATCTAGAATCCAAAACTTGCCTATGCGGAAGCATGTGTGAGCACCGCACAAGGCGAATACGAACACGGGTCGTTGCCCAATCGAATTCTCACCGCGGTTCTCCCATATTGATTTGAACGCAATATCGTTGCGCCAGGAATCGAAAATACTCGTTGCTACCTGCAACTGAACGCGAAGCACGCTTTATTACCAGCGGGCAATCCCTGACCACCGTCGACACGAACCGTGAGCGCGACTTGGTCTTCCAAAATTGCATTTTGAAAGCTGTGGTTGACTGACAGTGTTCCATATGTTCCCATTTGAGATTGAGCAAATATTGCCTTCGCATCCACATTTCCTTGTTACCTTCACACTCTCAGTGAATTCAAATCAAGAGCACTCACCTTGGCGGAATCCAACACATTTTGTTTCAAGCTGCGTTTGAACATCAAAAGCTCATGGTCCGAGAACCCTACCTACATAGCAAACCACACATGAGTGCCATTCCACACTGTTTTTGTGATTCGATTTCTATGACCTTAAATATCATTTTGAGTTGCTTCAGTATTGTGCTTTTCCCAGATTCTCCGGCGCCGAGAACAAGGACTCTGTGCTCCCGCTGATCTTCAGCTTGCAATGACCGCATTGCTGCTTCAACTTCCAGGGTCTGAACACCGCAACAGCGCGTGTGTGAATAAAACACCGTGCAAGCAGCAAGTCAACCATGGCACACAAACCCGAGCATCCGCAACTTTGCATTGTGGGTTGGAGGATATACACGTTCCCATGCTGGCACAATTGTTTATGGCGAAAAATATGCATTGCCGAATGAGATTCGGCTGTTTTGAGCAAGACGCAGTGACTTCACAAGTCGCTGGTGGCGGCGAGATCAAAGTGGTTTGATTGAGTGTCTTCGTAGGCCGACCGTCCTTGTGTACATCAAAGTGTAACGACCATCGAGACTCATACAGGCGATGCTGGCTGTTCCGATTGATGGCAGGCACAGCGTTATTGAACACTTCGACGAACGTTACTGAACCACTTCGACGAACGTTGTTGAAGCACTGCGAGCGAACGCCGTGACAGTTCGTCAGTCCTCGGCTCCGACGTACGGCGGGAGGGATCAACGATCCACTTACAACGCGACAGCATTCGTACTAGTACGAGAAGATGGAATAGAGACGCGTATGGAGGGAATGCATGATTTTGGTACTAGTACTAGAATGTCGTACTAGTACTGAATGCTTTAGTACTAGTACCAAGTATACGGAGTATGCAACCCTATACACTCGGTCCCCACATCGCCACCAGCCCATCGCATTCGGACACACTGCAGGCTGCTGGCCGTCACTCACACTCCTCATTGGAGCAAGACAGCAATTTACATCTTGTGGCATGATGTCACTCATGTTGTGGGATAGCTCCAATCCCAGCTTGCTGGATCGTGAGGATTGCGAGCGTCACTGGTCACTGACACACCACAACCTGACGACGTAAGGCTGGGTGAGGGGGACACTGTGTCTTACGAAATTAGCTTCTACCCAACAGCTACGATTTGTACTCGACTAGATAATTGAGAATTGAGGAAGCGATCAAGAAGCTCGTCAACAACTGTATGTGAGTGCATGATTGGGCAGGTGGTTGGTTCTACGACAGGTGGTTGCTGGGGATCGGAGTAGCTGCTCCTGCGGCGGAGAGCTTCGTGTTGGGTGACTGATGGTCGAGTGGAGACCTGGTTGTGTTGACTTGGTGGTGTCAGCGCCTGTGTTCCAAGGCGACAACTTGGATCCCGTTCTCAAACTCCTTGCAAAAACACTCCACGTGCACACGCACGTGGTCACTGCATCGGGGTACTTCAAAGGGGTAGGTGGGAGCTCGCAAACGTAACGAGAGCACGCATGCAACTACGGACAGACTTCCTACTGCAAAGGTGGGCGAATGTAGCAAGTCGCTGTCTGGCCACGTAGAGTTCCGCGTATGAACTCGGTCGATTGTAATTTTTCTCTTTGTTTCTGCTGTCTTTATTTTACTATCACTTTCGGGCAGAGCATACCCAGTCGACGCAGCTTCCATGCAGCTCCTTCAGTTTGCGACATTACAACTTCAGGGAGACACACTTTGAATTTCACACTGGCTTAAGTTGAGAAGACAAACATTCACGACTTTGCATTGTTCCAAAATACCCATGGTACAGACAAGCGACTACCATGTCCAGGCAACGAAGTACAATTCGGGTGACTTTGGGCGTGAGGCTTTTGGCTTGACTATTCTATGTGACTTGAATTGTTTGCGAATACGGCTACGAAAGGCCTCGAAGTCCTGACCCATTGTCATTTTCAGTACGATGGCTGATCGCGTAGTTTCCCCAAATGTTGAATAGAAAATCGCATTAGCCTCCTCTGAAAAGTCCAACACATGTTCGCATAACTCGACTTGGCGGGCGTGATCGAGGTCCTTGTTGCCGCTAGTATTGCTCCGCATGTCGCTAAGTATACAGAGCTGCTTTAAATCCTGAGCTCTATCATCTGGACTTTGATCATTTGATACATAGAGTGACTGAATTTTAGAGAGCAGACTCTCTTTGACGGCATCGCACGAAAAGTCTCCTTGTACAAATTGAGATCCGTCCGGAGTGATTTGCATGGGAAGCAAGTCAACCGATATGACGTGCTGGCGTGTACTAGTTGCTTGAACTGCATCGCATGCAAGCTGAGTCCAGCTCCCAGGTGCTGCACCAATATCATAAACAAGCGTGGTGTTAGTCAATATTGACCTGTTTTTGTTGCATATTTCTTTCAACTTGTACGCTGCGCGACTAATGTAGCCATCTTGCTGGGCTCGTAAGACGTACTCGTCGCGAAGGTGGCGTTTCATCCAAGATCCACGGTGCTTCGTTTGACATTGACGTTGTGGCTTTCGGCGCTGTCGCCCACGAGCTCCATTCCGGCCCTGTGAAAAGCATCGACGACTAAACGTGGCTGCCGGGCACGCTCCACACCAAGTCAAACACCTTTTCATTTTGTGATGTGAAATATTTTGGTCGAAAGTCGAAAATCATCGAGGTCTCTCACATGGTTCAGGTGGTTAGAAGCCATTCACTCTGCGTGCAATTGACACCAAAGGGCTGCTCAGTTGCCGACATGTCACACAATGTTTGGATGTGCGCTCTCGTAGAGTTTGTGAAAAGACACTAAACAATTGATCACATTGCAAATGACACCTGGTTGGACGCCGTGCCTCTTGCGAGTGATAAGAACCCATTTACGCACATTGCAAATTCAACAAGCAAGGTAGAACACAAATTGGGCACGGCGCGTCTCCCACTACAACTTGTTGAATGACACCCTCCTCACGATGGTAAATTACCTATCCTACGAGCTTTGTGCAGCGAGTCCCTGGCAGACCTGTTGAAAGTTGTCAACAAAGCAGTTGGACACATCCGCGGACAAGTTCTTGCTGCGGACTACGGACACTGGTTGTCGGTTGTCGTCGTCGTCAGGTCGCAGAAGCACATGAAGCCAAATCAGCGCCACGAACAAACGAGAGCAGAAGTAGACGAGTCACGAAGTCACAATTGTTGGATGCACGCACGATCAACAGCTCGCTTCGAAACTGCGCTCGAGAGAGGGAGAGTGAGGAAGCTAAATGAAGAGTGATCAATGTACTACTCGAGTACTCTTCAGTACTGTATACCATGGAAAATTGGCTCTGTGACTCTGTGTTGACTGTTGGTCCAGCAGGATGAGGGTGATCAAATCATACGCCCTCAGCACGAGGCAGTCCACGCACTCAAGAGTAGAGGCATGGTGCGCACTCGAGTATGATAGTGTCGGTAACTGGCTTGTCCTGGTTGTTGCGCGTGAAACCGACAAACGATTGCATTTTGTTGTATTTGTTACTCCACGACGTCCAGAGTGTTGAAATGTTGTGTGCCAACAACAAAAGCAAACGTTAAGTGCATGACAGGTCGGATTGTGACAACAGTCGGTCACCTCTGATTTTGGACACTGCGACGCCACCTCGGCAAAACCAGCCACTGGCATCAGCAAGTGAAATTAGGCGTCTATCTACCACCGAGTCACCACCGAGTCATCAATTGGCCGGTTACAGAAGCATCCCTCTAAAGAACTGCGGCACGCAATAGCAGACAACAAGCTGCTTCTTGTGAGAGCTACGCACAAGGAAGCACGGAGGGTACAATTAACTTGAGAGACAATATTTTTTTTGTGAGCGATAAATTGCAATGACCAGCTCGAATGAATGAGTGGTGGCTATTGTGAAGATAGGAAGCACTGAGGAGAAATGCCTTCGAAGCGGCAAGTTGCGCCGCAACGCCCAACTCGTGAGCAGCATCGCACTGGAGAGCGTCATCTTCGTCATAAAAAAACACAGCCGAAAAAAACACAGCCGAAGGCTTTCAACAAACAAAATAGAAAGTTAAGTGCCACAGCCGCTGGCTCCGCATCTGCGTCACGGCAACGTTCAAACAAGCGTCGAAAAAGCAGCGAAACCAATCTGGAAGTGAAAAGGAGTGCAGACATTGAGGAGAGAGCTCGAATTCTCAACGATGATGAGTCTCAGCAAGACGAGGATAAAATGGTTGTCAAACCGAAGCCCAAAAAGCTCTACTGCCTCAGTTTTGTCTTGAACACACTCGTGTTACTATTGGCTGGGCCGTTGTTCTTAACGTTGTTTTGTAATGACGCCTGCGAGTACAACAGTCCGAACATTGTATGCCCGGCAGTCAACACCACAGATCCATCCAAAAGCTATGTATGTCTCAATGACGCTGACGAATGCCAGTGCGCAGATTCAACTCTCAAAGGAGATAATAGATGCGATCCGTTCAACAATAACTGCGGTTGTGATTGGGACGGCGGAGACTGCTGCACACACGATTTTGACACGACGTTCTGTAGCCTAGACCAAAGTTTATGTCAATGTCTGGATCCATGGGCAGTGAAAGTGTGCACATTGGGATCATGCAATGAAGTTACTGTTGGAGATGGCGAGTGTGATGGCCACAACAATAACTGCAACTGTAACTGGGACGGTGGCGATTGTTGTGCGGCAGATTATAATTGCAGCAAAAACTGCAACATAGTGGTTCAGAACGTCTACAACATCACAATTGAAAGCTTCAGCACGTGCGATTTCATCGGAACGGAACATCTTGGTGGGAGTTCATACTGCGAAGAGCTAGAAAGTACTTTTGGCTGCGATTGCAGTGGCTGCGCTTGCGGTGCCCAGTCTGTGGGGACAGGGTGTTCTGGAGAAGGATGCCACTGCAAAGACCCTTCGTCGCCTGCTTTTTTTGCTCACAATGACGCAGAAACCTACGCGACTTACATGCCTGAAAACTACGAACCACCAATACGCCCACCCAATGCGACACAAACCTGGAAGCTTGAAGATGTGTGCGATTATATCGACTTTGAAGTAAGTTGCCTATTTGAGACGTATTCGTGATTGCGCTCTGAGGTGTGACAGGATTTACGTGTTGTTGTCCAGGCATATGAATGGCAGCCATCTTGCACGTGCCCGTGTCGTGTTTCTGTGCGATGGTATGTCAACATTGTTTGGGTGGTTCTGTTCGGATGTGTGTACTTTGTGTACATTTTGGAAGCAATGCTACTTCAAATTCTCCTGGTGAAGCCGTCATGCCGACAGTCCATATTTGGCAAGCGCTTGCTGCCATTCTCTTCGGAAACGTTTCGATTTGTACGGCGAGTCCGCGGTTCAGCAACACCAGCAGGTGCCATCCATAGTTTTCGACAAGCTCCACCCGTCCTGTTGATGAAGATGGAAACCTACCAAAGCAAACAGCGGTACAAAGCAGGGTTCAAAGCGAATAAAATTGCAGCTGCGCGAATGAGGATGACCTTTTGGCGCGACGAAACGTTACAAATTACGGGCCTTTCAGCGACAAAGCATGGTAAATTGTGGCTCAAGAAAACATTGTGCTTCGATGGTTACTCCACATCAACATTCTTTGATCAACGAAGAGCAGCATTTCTTGCCAAGCATCGTTCAACCACACCATCAGAGTTTCAGTGCTTTTCCGAAGAATTCATTGTTCCAAAATTTCTCGACTACGGGATTTGGACAAAACCCCGGAACATCCTCATCGGCTCGTTGCCCTACTTAATTTTCACGTTCGGTGGCATTAGTTGGCTGTACAGAATGTTTGTGGAAGTCACGACAACCTCCTACGAAGTAGATATTGTCAAAATGGTGTCAACAAATGATCGTGGCTCAAGCCCTGGACAATGGAAAGTGGTGAGTGTGATTTGGTGCAATGTAATGAGCAGCGATGAAAGCTTGAATCTTGGTTCCTCTGTGTTGATGTGTAGCCACCTCAAGAACTCTTAATGGTCACAAAAACTCAAACATCTACCGCTAATCGGATCAGCTCTGACGACTCTTCAGTTATACTGGACGTGTGATGGGCTCAAACAGAAAGTGCGCAATCGGCGTGTCTTGCCGGCAAAACGTGCGCGAAGTTGATTGTGGAAGCCATGGTGTCCGTTATGGCATCTGACGTGAAGCAGAGGATGACACTTAGGTTCTGCGCCTATTTTACGTGCGTCGAGTACACAAGTTGGAGTTGCCCTCGTGCAACAGGAATCAAAATATGTAGCGCCACCACCTGCTCAAGAAGCGGTCTAAATATCTGTCACAACTCTTCGTGCTTGGTCAATTACGATTTGGGATCTTCCTGTGTCGATATATTTTGCTGCACAAACTCGTCAACAACGACGGTCATTTCGAAGAGATCAGCCTAAAACACACAAATAGCAATCAGGGTAACAGAAAAGTTCGAGTTCGATCAACGACAATCTTTATCACCGTTTTCAATGAGCTAGGCAGTGCCGCACTAATCGTTGATCGTGCGAATGATGTATCCGAGACCATCACAATTGATGGCAGTTTCGTACCCCGCGCTTGCAGGGTCTGTGCAGATTGTAGCAGCCGTGAATGACACGGATACAGTTAACCTTTGTTATTCAGTGATCTTACCTGGAGTAAAAAGTCTTGAGTGCTTGGGTCCGAGCAAATTATCGCGTTGGTTACGGTCGGAGATACAGTTGCTGCAGATGCAAACGTCGTCGCGTTTGCATAGACGGAATCCTCAATGGTAATTCTATTTTCGTACTTTGATTGCAGTTCTTGCAGGTATCTTTTGATTACTTTTGTGAAATAAGGTCGATCACTGTATACCTAATCACACACGAGGTCCAGCACAATAACGGGAATAATGGCATCCGCACAAACCAGTGAAGGTAATGCCTAACAGATAAACAAACCACAATGATTACGCGAGGTGTCCCTCGAGGGTGTCGGGCTGCGATTACTTTGCGCGACGCTTCTTCGTTTTGTTGCCGAAGGCGGTCCTCTGCAAGCTTTATTGCGGCGTTTTTTGCTCTTTCAAGCTGCTCCTCGACAGACATAGCAATTGTTACATTGACACCTGTCTTGTGTACGAACCGCAATTTGTAGTTGCGCCCCGTCTCGTTGGCGATGCTGCCGTCCTAGAAGGTGTTGTGTCCGAAAGTCACTTTCACTTTATTATTGTCTTTGGTGTTTGTTCCCACGAGTACGGTGGTGGCGTCCCATGCCCAGGATCACGTAATTTCTCTTTGTCAAGGGACAGACCAACACAGAGCCTTCAACACGAGAGGCTGCGGCCAAATACTTGTGTGCAGGAGCAGAATCGTGCACCAGCATCGCGCATGTTCACCGGCTCCGCGCATGTTCGCCAACCCACTCTTGTTCACCAGCCTGCTTATGTTCAAACTCCAGCATTCCTCCGTAGTATTCCGGTCAAGAGTACTGCGTGACTGTCAAGAGTCACCAGCGCAATGAACTGGTACGTCACAGCATGTGGACGGTCGTACAGCGTATGGCGGTTGTGTGGTGGCAAACTTTCCGTCAGCTGAACTTTCTGGGAGGATTTCCGTCCGAAAGTCGCAAGTGAGCGTGTGCAGGTGGGTCTGTGTGCGCGTGTGCACACGCACACGTGCATCAATACTCGAAAAACATGTACAATTGTGGAAGTAGTACTAGTAGTACTAGTACAAACAAAAGCAGTTTTTGGACAGGACTGTGGTCTTGTCGAGGCCTCTGCCATCCCGTCATCCCCTGGAACGGAGCTATTGTAGCATACCCCCCTTGCTTGCAAGTGTCACGTATGGACCGTTAGACGTCGCATGCACGTGATTGGC
>ENA-OWNT01003722-OWNT01003722.1-seawater-metagenome-genome-assembly--contig:-NODE-3722-length-14105-cov-4.467779_pt1 | contig 14105 bp, 12 predicted proteins | sample MGYA00238136_ERZ651165 | MGnify/ENA primary metagenome ERZ651165 (study PRJEB26861, sample SAMN08777766) | seawater metagenome | isolation source: coastal seawater | place: USA: Florida | collected...
TTCGTTCGCTTCGTTCGCTTCGTTCGCTTCGTTCGCTTCGTTCGCTTCGTTCGCTTCGTTCGCTTCGTTCGCTTCGTCCCTTCCATTATTCATTTCTTCGTTCCTTCGTTCCTTCGTTCCTTTGCTTCGATTATTCCTTCGTTCGTCGTTCGACGTTGTCGTCGTCCTTCCTTCTTTGTCTTTTGTCCTTCCTTCTTTGTCTTTTGTCCAACGTTCGTCGTCGTCGTTTGTATTATTGTATTGTATTTTATCCCTTCGTTCGTCGTCGTCGCCGCCGCCGCCGCCGCCGTCGTCGTCGTTATTTGGTGGGATCGTCGTCGTTATTTGGTGGATCGTCGTCGTTGTGTTTATCGTTCGCCGTCGTTGGTTGAGATCGAACGTTGCTGTTGTAGCAGCAGTGGCTTGTTGCTGTTGGTGATACGCTTACCTGGGCGGTGGCAGTGCTCTCCCAGAGAGCGTTGCCAACTTTTCGTCGCGCAAAACACATTTTTTTTTTTCTTTCTCGCAGAAAAGCGTGCTCTTGCAATATGAACGCATTGTATCTCCAGAGTTAACTCTGCCATCACTGCCCTTTGGCAGGCGTGTCTTGTTGAAGCTGTGGCGTGGCCTCGTTCCGTCATCTAGCTGCAGGCGCAGACGCCACCATGGACGTGCAGCGTGACTTGGAGCAGCCGCTGCAGTCTGGGGACCACTCTTCACGACGCAACCGCTGCTGTGGCAGGTCGATGGGATGCTGCTCGTACTACACCCGGGAAACGATGGCCAGAGTTAGAAAGGTGTCCTCGTTTGTCGGACCGCTTGTGGCTGCGAAGGTCCGGCGATGGACTGGCGCCCCTCTCGGCGACACAGACCGGTTGCTTGCGCGCAACGCTGCCTTTCAGCAGGCATCTGGTTACTTCCGCGTGGCCAATCGTGGGATGCACGGCCCGGCGCGACGCTTGTTCTGCGCCGACTGGTTTCATTCACTCCTAAGCTTGCCGTGCAGTGTCATCACCGCAGTGGTGTTCTTTGTCTACATCGTCGCGATTTTTGTGTTCGCGGCGGCATACTTCTGGTGCTCCGAGTCTTGCGCCATTGGCGCAGAAACATTTTTGGATGCGTACTACTTCAGCCTCGAGACCATGATGACGATCGGCTATGGCGTCTCGGACGAGTTCTTCAACGGTTGCTGGCAGGCTTTGGTCCTCATCGTGCTTCAAAGCCTCTTCGGCCTCTTCCTGGACGCCCTCTGTTTCGGCTTCATCTACACCCGCATTGCGAATCCCGCCAACCGTGCTTCAACCGTGTGCTTCACAGACAAAGCTGTGATTCGCGAAATAGCTGGGCACTTCTACTTCATGTGCCAAGCCGTGGAAATGCGGAAGCACAACTTGGTCGAGTCGAGCGTTCGCTGCTATGCCATTCGTACGTTACCGTCGGCACGCGCAGACCGCGGAGCGCAGGCGTTGTATACGCAACAGTGCACGATGCGGTTGCAGCAGCCTGATGATCAATTGGACAGCAGTGTGTTTCTCGCCCTTCCGTGTGTGTTCGTACACCGCATTGACCGCTTCAGTCCACTGCACCCCGACTTTGACGCGATTCAAGTGCAAGACCCGGGCCTCAGGGCGGGTTTGTCGGGCTCCGCTGTTGGAATCGGTGGTAACATCGACTTGCGTCAGCGTCGGGCTGGGACGTCTCTCAGTGCGACCGGACAGATCCGGAAAGACACGTACCGCTTTCCAGGTAAGTTGCGCCCACTTGTCATTTCTCGCCCAACCCTGCCAGTGACGTTGTCAATTTCTTCTGTGCATGTGATCAGGCATCTTCCAGCGCTCTGCTGACTGCGAGATAGGTGGCCGTGACTCCGTCGCGTGTTCTGTTTGCGGGGACTCGTTCATGACACCGGTACGCCTCGATTCCCAGCACCGATATTATTTTGCGAACTTCACTTGCTCATTCATGCGTCGATTGGTTATTTCTTCCTGCTGTGAATTCGTCTTGTGCGCTGCTTCACGCAGTCGCAGTTGGCTCATCACCAAAAGTACAGCTGCGCATCGGACATAGTGTCCGGCCACGACGCCGAGAAAACTGTGTGTGGGATCTGCGGCAATGCTTATGTCACAGCCGCACACCTGGAACTTCATTATGCGGAAGACCATAGCCCAGTAGACAAAGACGAGGCGGATACAACTCCTTCCAGCGCGTCTGAATCGTCGGTCAACAGAGACCCTTCCGATGAAATGGGCATGCGCAACGCCCCAAATCACAGCACGGTCAACCACTTGTCACTCAGTGAACCGTCCCATGGCGCAGGTGGAGGGGGCGCCCTGAACGCTCTCGTGCGGGAGCACCACCACTCATCCGTTCACCAGAGAAAACAGCAACACCTAGCTCAGGTAACGCCGGCATGTCCGTGGTTGTCGCAACGGCATGAACAGTTAGCACACATCTGCACCGCCTGCCTTGTAGACTCGACAAGCATTGAGAGACTTTTTAGCTACGAGCTTCATCGAAGTCGTCGTCATCATTGAAGGAACGGATCCGGCCACTTCTTGCTGCCTTCAGGTGCGTGGATATTTTTGAGTTTCAAGTCGAGAACTTCGTCGCAGCGGCACAAACGCCTGTCTGAAACACGTTAACCCATCTACTCAACGCAGGCACGTCACTCCTACGTCCTCAACGATCAGGAACTTCAATGGGACAAATCATTCGTCCCCATCGTCTCACAATGCAGGTTCGCGACATTCTGTCGTCAATTGTGTTCGCAATCACCTGCAGATCTCACGTCTTTCGGCGGCACGTAGGTCAACCGGCGGAGCTATTATAGACTTTGACCGATTCCACGAGGTTCGATCGTGCACTACTGGTGTGGCTTGTGTGTTGATGCAATTGTTGTGAACTGACACGGCAAATGTTTCGCTTTGTATTGAACAGCTCGAAGACGCACCGCCATCCAGTGACGATATCGTCATGCAATCAGCCATGTAACGACTGGAGCGTCGACCTGGCTGTGGCAAGATTGAACATGCAGTCGACAGAAATGCAGCCATCACGCAAACAGTTAACTAAAAACAAGACACACAATACAACAATTTCAAAAGATGGTGCAAATCGTAGGTGCAACAAATCTAACAAAAGTGCTAATCCACCGGGGAAAAAAATCAACCAAGTCGATGCAACAAGCGTAACTAACTCAACAGAGGGAGCTGCTTTATCACGCCTGCCTTGATTCAACAGAGGCAGCCGATTCTACAGACGCCGCCGCTTCAACATGCTGCGGGACAGATGCACATTGATGCAATGAAACACACAATGCAACACAACACAACAGACGCAACGCGTGACCAACGTTCATTCTGCACCCAACTGCCCACCACAGCACAGCGCAAACAGGCCCAACAGATGCAACAGATGCGACGGAAGACGCCACAGAGTTTGGAATGTGGTGCAATAGGACTGTCAGAGTACGCAGCCACAGAGTGAGTGAGTGAGTAGCTGTCTCTTTTTTCTGTAACTGTCACTGTCACTGTGCAAGCACCCACCACTGCGCTGCGGTGCCGCGGAACAAATCAATCAACGTTACCGAAAAAAACGTTCGTTCGACCTTTTGTTCGATCGTTCGGTTCGGTCGTTTGTTGTTGTTCGTTGTTTGTCGTTCGTTCGTTTGCGATGTTGATGTTGGTGGGACGTTGGTGATGAGTTGGGGTTAGTAGATGTTGGTGGATGTTGGTGCAGGTCGGTGGTGGAGGTCGGCGGTGGAGTGGGTGACGTTGGTAGAGTTGTGGTGTTGATGCAGTGGTGTGGATGGATGGATGGGGTGGATCACTGAATCGATGGGTCGGTGCGTGCAGGGAGTTGGTGAAGTGCAGGCGTTGGTGGGGTGAGTGCACAGACGCACAGTGGCGTCGATGGCGTTGATGGAACGGGGTGGATTGATGGATTGACTAAGAGTTGCTCCTGGTGTGTGGCCGTGATTGTGCTACCGTTGATCTGGGGTGGTCAAATTGAAACAGTTTGAACAACGACCACGAAAGCATTGGATCAAGCTGAGCGCTTTTCTTTCATTGTTTGTTTTGTTCGTTATTCTTCGAGGTACTCCGGGTATCGACGAACCTAGAAACTAGAAACGTGCAACTGCAACTTAGCGTTGACAGCGTCTCCTGTTCGAACGCTTGACAGCCCCGTTTGTCCAGGAAGGCCGTTCTCGAGCATCACAGCGCAGTTAGGTACAAATGGGCGCCGCAGCGTCCATCCCCGGGGGCTTTGAGTCAGTTGAAGCCGCTTTAGCTGCCGGAAGAACGCAGGAGGAAATCGATGCGTACCTCAAAGAACACCCTGAGGCACTTACGGCTCAAAATTCTACAGAAACACAAGACGACACCGCCGTGGCAGGAACCACTGATACTGCAGCAAATGTTGAAACCGCGGCGGAATCCAACTCTGACGCAACAGCAACGGACGCGCAACCCACAGAAGAGAAAGCCGTGAGTTCTGGCGACAAGGACGAGTCCAATCCGACCGACGCCGGCGCAGATGGAGACTCGCATCAGTCCACAGCCAATGATACTGCCACAGACCAAGCTGCGAACGCAGACGCTTCAAAAGCTGATGCAACGGTCAACCCGGACGACGGTGCCGATGCTTCAAAGGAAGCTACAGGCGAGGTCAACAAGGGTGAAGCTGACTCTGGCGACGCCGCCAATACAAGCAACGCTGGTCTGAGCAAGGCTGACTTAATAGCCCAAACATACAGCGAGAAACAGCTGAAGGAGCTCAAGGAACACTTTGTAGACATAGATAAAGACAACTCAGGCCACATTCATGCCAAGGAGTTGGCTGAGCACATGATAGAGCACGGCGCCGAGGACATGACCGAGGAACACGTGCAGGAAATCATGGAGGCACACGATCAAGATGGCAGTGGAGAATTGCATTTCGAGGAGTTTGTAGATCTCATGGGCCCAATATTCTACCCGCACGCAGGGAAACTGAACTCCCTTTCGTCCATGCGGTCTTTGCGGTCCGTTCGGTCGATGAGTTCCCTTGGCGATCTCGACACAAAAGAATTCTTTGCGATGGTCGACGCAGATGCCAACGGTTATGTAACGATAGACGAGCTTCGCCATGCGTGGCACGCCATGGGAGAGAAGATGGCAGACCATGAACTGGAGGCCCTAATCGCGGAGGGCGATTTAGACTCCGACGGCAAAATCAACATCACGGAGTTCATCCGAATGTTCGGCTAATTTCTTTCTCGAAAAAAGGATGTCACCAACAACTGAGACAACTAACTAGTCTAGATCTAACTTGAGCCAAATAATAAAAATGCAACAACTAGGATTGTCACCACATGCGTAGCACCAACGAATCAAGATACACTTCTAATGAATCGTAGCCGCTGGTTTGGGGCGCACTCTTCCAACTTGACAACGGCGAAGTTGTCGGCTTTATCGGGCTTCTTCGTCTTGTCCATTTCGCGAACGTCCTTCACCACTAAAGTGGTGCCGGGCATCAACAGCAGCTCTTCCTGTTGCAGATAATCGCAATCACAAGCACAGTGCCGAAACATGAGTAATGAGCGGTGTCATTGGCGAAACTCGTGAATTTAATCGGCAACAACTTGCCTCTTGCTCCAAGAGCGAAAACGAACGAATGTCTTTGGCGGTCCGTGTTTTCAGTTCCAGCAGCAAGCCTGTGTGCGGGTTCATAAATCGTCGAGCTTCGCTTTCATGCAAACTTGTGCTGGCGAACGTTATCCATTGTATGTAGACCTCCCGATTGTGTACTGAACCGGGGGTCTTTGTTTCACCGGGAGTATTGTCGCCATGAATGTACCGGGTCTCCCAGCCAGGTTGATTGCAAATTCCTCGGAACACGATGGTTCCTTCAACGCTTGGCAGTTTGGACAGACCCGACAACAAGTGCATCACATAGCAGCTCCAGATCTGCATGTGAACTAGGCGTGCAGAAGCAGTGCTACATTTAACGAGCGACTTTTTCAGCGCTCGGTACAAGCTGAATTGCTGCATATCTTGCGTGTACGCAGCGATGGCAAAGACCTCCTCGATGCTCAAACCGTGCTGACCAACAAACTCTCCGACGGAGGAAGCGTCTGACGAGTTGTGGTCAGCGGCGGAATTCTTCGCCAAGATCTCAGGCATATGGCCACACACTTCTTCCGCAATGTCTGGAGAGTGTCGGTCCATTGTCGTCAACATGAGGGCGGGCTGATTCCTCAACCATTCGTTGCAACGGACACTCGAGAACTCGTTGTCGGTGAGCGGTGAGGGGCGTTCTGTTTGGGTTCGTGACGGCACACGCGCTCGGCAATACACGTCCCACATCTTGTGAGCATCACGAAGTAAAGAGTTCCGGAAATCATCCACAGATTCTTGTTCAACGTTTGGAGATGAGAGCAGAGACGTGGCCATGGAAGGAAGCGGTGGGGCATCCACTGTAGCGGCTTCTGCAGCAGAAGTTGCGCTTGCATGGCCGCTGTCGGCGATCGCTGCGCCTTTGCTTGTCGGAAGTGAGCTATTGTAATCAGCCTGCGTCAAATCCTGCCGTGACAAAAGCAAACTCTGGATTTCCTGGGGCTCGATCAATGGCCACGTCCAAGCATCGTCCGCTTCCCATTCGACGAGTAGTGGCTCTAAGTGCGCGGCAGTGCCCAACGAACTTCCACGAAACAGTTGGAGCAATCTAGAATCTGTTGGGCACTCGTCCGGGTGAATGGCGATCCGGTGTTGTGGGCACACTGCGCATATCGGACTGGTTGGCGCACTTGGCAGCATGCTGATCGATGGAACGCTCGCTTGTTGCGCCTGTGCACCCGGCAATGTCGAGTCTGCAGTGTGAACTCCAGACTGGCCATGTTTGTCACGTTCCGCTAACAATTCGGACAGTATTTCCGCTTGCATTTCCTCGCTGAGTTGAAGCGACTTATTCTGGAGAGTGTTGGACAACCGGCGTTGTTTCGCCTGTTTCTTTTGCTGGACTTCACGCCTCTTTTCAGTCGATTTGCACACTGTTTCTAACACGTCAAAGCCAAATCCCTCGAAGTGCAGCAGTTGAGCGATGGCAGATAGCTGTGGCGATGCTGCCGCGACTCGAGCCGTAGTAGATCGAGCCGTTGCAGGGAGACCCCAAGCAAGTCCACATTGCGCGACGCACGGGGGCGACAGCAATGCTTTGCCGTACTGGATTCCCTCGAGACAACGGTCGACGGCTGTAACCAGCGGTTCCATTCGGAGCAAAAGGTAGTTGGTCGCGGTGGTAACTCGTCCATGCTGCAGCCACGCGTGCTCGTCGTTCGCATCAGGCCTGCGCTCATTGACCACAAACTGGCCTGCTGATTGCAATTGCCACTTGGGGTCGAGTGCCTTGATGGCAACATCAATGATCATGTGCGCACCGTCATCGACTTCATCCGGCAAATTTTGGCTGTTTTGATGAGCACTAGTGATGTGGGCTACGGCGCCTTTTCTCGCAACAGCCCACGCGTCGCCACTTGAGTAAATTCTCAGCAGCAATTGAGGCTGCCCGGGACCATCCACGTCGAGGACAAAGCCTTGGGTACATACTTGAAGGGCATCGTCACCGAGCAAGGGAGGTGCAGATGCCAGAAGCTGCCCGAGCACGCTGCCCATGATTTCGGCTACAAGTGTTGACCGCGACAGCGAAGCACCACGAGCTCGGAACCGAACACAGAGCGTTCTCTCTGATGCAAATGGAATCCCGTACCACGGAGCAAAGGCCGTGTTGTTGAGTTCGGCGAGGTCACGGTGGCGCCACAGGAAGCGATCGTTTTCACGGATGCCTGGCTTGCGACGAGCTGAAAACCTTGGGGCGTCAGACAACATTGCAGGCATCAAGATTCGCGGTGGGGAAAAGTGGCGTTCCGCGCGAGGCAAAAAGTCCTGTCGAACAGTACAGATATGTCACCTCCAAAGCACTTGGATAAGATACGGATTTTAAAACATTGCAACGGACCTGAAGTTTCATTGCAAAAGTTGCGCCATACACTCCCAGCCGCCGTTGGAGCAGCCGCACAAACCAGCGTTCCGGAGACTTAGGCAAGCGGACGCACACTTGAAACCGGCACAGTAAATCAACAAGTTGTCGCCAAGGCACGCCGCCTTTTGTTAACGACATCTTTCGTGGTGCAGCGGACTCTGACGCGCGCGGTAAATTTATGTTCGAGTTCACATCAACATACGGAACACCTTTCCACAGCAGAGTGAACATGCCTGGAGTAGCCAACACAGTCACCAACAGTAGCTCAGCATTGGTAAGCGCTGATGCGCGCCACGGGCAACAGCACCAACCTTCGTCGAATATTCCTTGCCGCAACAATCTGAGTGCCGTTTCTGCGTCATGCTGCAGGTCTCCATCATGCGCAGCCGTCGGAGAGCGGTGGGTCCTAATGAACTCGATGACATCCCTAATGGAGAGCTGTTCTTTGCCAGGGTGGCTCTCCTGGACAATCCGCGAGACAAGCGTTGCCATCCTATTCCAGAGACGCCAAGGTAGCAGGTTTGAGTGATGGACACGGCGATAGAAGAGCAAAAGATCGTGTCCACGAACCACTCCGGTTGCAAAATGATGTAAGCCGGCAATAACTTGGGGAACCACCTACGTGCCGCCACGTGCAACAATAATATTGGTGTACGTGTGCGTTTTGGCAGGAGCACCAACCGACGACGTACATGATGCAGCCAATACTGGACAGAAAACGTAGGCAGGACTGATGCTGACTAGGAGTCGCAAGACCGTGAGCGATGGCCTGTTCACGATGCAAGCGCGATCAACAAGAGAGTACTGCAAAAGATATGCAGTCATACATGCATTCCGCTTACGCGTGTGCAAAAGTCCTCATATGGTAGCAACACTTTGCTCTCTTTCAAACTCGTCATGGTGCGCTCAAGAACAACGTAGCTCTTCGGGAAAGTTTGAGTGACCAGAGTGGATCTACTCAAACTTAATGGTGTTTTGTTCTCGGGATCGGGATGCTCCGGAAACACACTTAGAAGCGCCTGCGTCAGCTTATGGATTCCTTCAAACGTCAATGAACTGACGAAATGCACTTTGAAATTGTGTGTCATAGATTCATAGATGGACATCGTCGTGGGCCCAGACGACGAGGCGTGATTGATGGAGCTCTCCTCCGTTTCTAGCTGACTTCTCAAGTACGCAACCAAGCGTTGCGTCAGCATGTTGATCGTATCAGCCTTCGCCGCGTCAATTTTGGAAGCCACTAACCACACTGCAGCCCGACCTAGACAAATCAACACCAAAGCACAAGCATTGGACGGTGCCCAACCGTGAATTCGCAATGCAGCAGTCAAATACAAACCTTGTGTTTTCCGCAGAAGAAGTTTCAACCACCATAGCATCATGTTCCGAGTGGAAGCTTCTTCGCACGACAAAACGTCGAAGACCAGGAACACACAGCACTGCGGAGCTATGGCCTACGAACACAAGAATACTTCTGTTTATCATACACGCAATGGTCTACCCACAACCACGACACACAGTAACGAAGGGTTTGCATTCGATTTTCGCACCAGACTGTGAAACGTGTAGTATTGAGTCTGTCCTGCGAAATCCGAGACTCGTACTCCCATCGTGCAATCGTGAATTGAAGTCAATCGTTCGAAGTAAGGCAGTTCAGAGAAAAGTACACTCGCGTTGGCCAATGTCGAGGCAGAGATCTTTTGTTGACGGATTTCGGCACAGAGTGCTTGCGTTCTGATCTTTTCTTTGGCTTGCTGTAGTGCTAAGGCTGCTCGCATCGCCTCTGGGTGTTGTCGGCGACTCGCCCGGCCCTCGATCAGTGCGGGTCGCTCTCGAGATTGTCGAAACCTGGATCGATCAGCTTCAGTGGGCCGCCTGCCGAGCACCGGCACTATGCCTTCATGTCGCAACGCTTCTCGGATTTGGAGATCCCGCACAACTTCGACAAAGCCAGCCGCCTCGTATCCCGAACCAAGATCGAAGAGCAACGGCGCACACGACAGGGCTACTTGGTCATCCGGTGTTGTCCCTTGCATGGAGAAAGCAGCCGCAAACGTACGGCGCTCTAAATCCAACAATCGCTCGATGAATTCGACATCATGGCACCGCGCAATTGCGACTTCATGAGGCAGTCGCCCGCTTGCGTCCAGTTGAGCCCACCACACATTCGACCCAAACGGATACGACTGTTGCAGCCAGTCGATCATGTCGGCACTGCCCCAAAAGGCAATGTGATGCACGAAATAGAAGCTCCTTCGCCCTGGTTTACAGTCCAAGAGAAAGGGGTCGCCGGCACCTTCGCCGGGGCCGATGGTGCTCGTAGATGCCCCACCACCGCTGCTACCTTGCCTCGGCCGAGTGGACGGAAGCAATATTTGCTGGCACTCACGGAATTCGTTTTGCTTGGCATGTTCTAATAGTATGTTGGCAACCGACACCGTTGCGCCGGAGAATACGCCTAGCCTTCTTGCTGGACTCTCAACCATTACTATCCTCTTGTTGGTTGGGTGTTGATACACGGCAGCAATTGGCAGGACACGGCCTCCAGGGTGGGGACCTTTCGCATCGCTTCTCTTGCTAGGGTTCGGGCGCAGTTGGAGCACGATGTACCTAGCACAGCGAGTATGGCATCGTGCTGTGAGCACCGAGTGGGCGCAGACTGCATAAGCGTCAAAGACAGCACGGACCGGTCCAGACAGAGCAACAGAGTCATCTCCATTTGAGGAGCCCATTGACCACTGTACCAGCAACTGCATCCAGTTTGGATTGCGGAACTCCCGGCCTGAGCATCGGGCGTTGCAATCTTTGACGCGGCTACTGTGGCTGGTTCTCTTTCGGACGCAACGGCGGGAGAGTGCTGCACGAGCCAGTCCAACAAGCTGTTCATGGAGTCGTCCCCTTTAGGGGCATTGCTGTGTACAGCAGCATCCCGAGTGACTGACGTTGGTCGTGCACCTGCAGCAAGGCTACACCAAACCAAGTAATCAGGACAGTTGGCTAGAGTGTAGCAACGACGGCACGGAAAACAAACCTGCATCTCGCTAGCAGTTCCGGCCAACATGAATCTGATACCTGTGACAATATACAACAAGATGTCAATGGTGCGAGTGAATGCCACCACGTTTTGGAAAACATACCAGCTGCAGAGGAATCGAAGGATGAGGTGCGTCAGGAGCTGAACCGTGCTCTGGCCCCACCGGCATCGGTTTAATCCTGCACCGGCACACTCCGTTGCTTTTGGCGGAGTCAGTGGAACTATCCACGTCTTCTACGTGATCGTTGTCGAACACAACACTCGAGTGCGATCGAATCAGCCCGCCTCTTCTGCGCACATGCAACCGTATAACTCCTGCTGCCTGAATCTTCGGTTGGCGTAGTTTACTTCTTTCGACGCAAATCAGCAACTCCTTCGTTGTTCTTCGACACAATCGATGATATCGCAACACAGCCACGTGTTTCGCGCGTGGGGATTGGGAATCTTGTTGACGTGAATCTGATTCCGCAGGCTTCAAGGGCAAGATTTCGATTACAGTTTGCTCGAAAGGAGCGAACGGATTTCCGCTGTCGCAGCCATGGACAGAATGAGAGGATTGTACGCTTACTTGCGACGACACTGCACAAGCCCAACTTACACAGCCAATCGAACAATACCGGGCAGCCGGCATCGCACGTCCCGAAACTTGTGTACGATTTGTGAATCGAAGCAGCACAGGGAGAACCCGCTCGTGTCCACGCCAACCGTTTCCTGGTTCGAGTTGCTGGAGATGTCTCCGGAACATTGCTACGGTTACAATGAACGATGCGGCTATGTCAACCTGGTAGACGGAAAGCATGCTAACAATGCCAGGTGCACAGGCGTACCTCTCGTTGGAACAAAGCGTTTCGGAGCGAAGTCTTCCCTGCATGTTGGCGGCCGACGATGAGTAGCCGCTCCGCCGCCCACTGCGCTGATCCTTTTGCCAACTGTAACAATGTCAAACGCACGGACACACAGTGAGCAAGAGTCGAGAACGACGCACGAAACGAGCAAACTGATAAAATAAAAATTGCGCTGAAAGAGACAAATAGAGGTCTCAAACCTGAGAGTAGAAGTTCACGACATCCGAGCCTGTCGCTTCGGAAATGTTCGATGGCGGAAATGAAAGACGTTGGTTGCCCTTAATCACCAACTGCTGAAGGCATTTGGTCGCACCGTCGGTGCCAGACTTGGAAATCGCAGCAACTATGGACGCGCCGTCAATGTGCTCAATGTGATTGTCCGCAACATTCAGCGAAGTCAGCCCTACCAAGGACCTCGGCACCGTGAGGCGTTCAATCTTGTTCCCCGACAAGTTCAACACTTGCAACTGCGCAAAGTCGATGCTCAGCGTATTACCACTCGGATCAACGTCAGCTTGCGGTTCCGAAGCATCGCGAGTGGCGCTGCCCACTGCAGTTGCACTCGAAATCACACGCGTCAGCTTGTTACCAGCCAGGATTAGAATCTTGACGTAACACACATCGACGGCAGAACTTGGGCTGTCGGATGCTGCGGCTGGCGGTTCGAATTGAGGGAACCTTGTAAAGCAGTTGTTGGACAAGTCCAGTTTGCGCAACAAAGGAAGGTCGGTGAGCAGTTCACGGGGGATGCCTGTCAGTGCATTCGACCTGAGGCTGAGCTGTTGCAGGTGCTGAAGATCAGCGGCTGCGCGGCCAGGTTGCGTGAGCTGGAACTGTAGTGGCGCAGTCGGGCCGGTGGATAGCCCGTCCAACGCAAGGATCTGGACATCTGCAAGAACCTGGCGTGCACTGTCTAGTCGCGCTGTCGACACTGCGAGGCCACGAACCAAGAATTCCTTAATACGCCGTTTTGGGCGCCCGTTCTCGTCCGGAGGATCCGGGTGCCACTTCACATGGCATTCACTACCGGGACCGAAGCAGTACGGATTGTCGATGAAAATCGATTTCTGTGCGAACCACGGCAACAGCTTCTTGATGTGTCTGTTCAAATACCTGCACCGTGAGTCCCACGATAAAAGCCAAGGGAGACTACTCAAATTCAGTTGTTGAGCGTACTGCAAGCAACTTAGGTGGTGGTCGACTCCATCTGATAGACACTCTGCGACTGCATCACAGAAGGGAACGCTGTCTGGCTGCAGCTGCAGCTTGGCCATGCACTCGAAGAGTAAGCTCTCCGAGTGAAAGGCATCGAGCAGCTGCAGCATCTCATCTCGGTCTAGCTCCACCGATGACATCGTCAAGTTGTGATTTCGAGCGGTTCCATGCCGGTTCCGTCAGCCACCACGCCTCGCGTGGCGTTGCCGTCCTACGGCACCGGCTCGGGGCGTCACATACGCATCATCTGCATTCCCGCACCGGTCGCGGAAAATAATCTGCAAAAAAGAAGAAGAAAAAAAACTCACGCGGTTAATTAAAGAACACGCACACACTACACTCTATTCTTCACGCTCAAACGCTTTTTCGTCGTCCACACGTCTACTTTTCAGAATCGCACTCTACGAGTAGTCGACCACATAAAGTACTCGATCGCCACCACCAACCGCTTCCCGTTCGTCCGTCGTTCAGCAGAAGCAACAACGACGACGACGACGACGGCGACGACAACGACAACGACGACGACGACGACGACGACGACGACGACGACGACGAATTTTTTGTTTTCGTACTTTCAGTACGATGCACGATAACCGCCCACTGAACTAGATATGTACTAGTACAATTAAAACGGTAATTAATGCATGATCATTGATAGTACTTTTAGTACATGGATGTTTAGTGAATGATGTGAATGCTACCGTACTAGTTCCTGAGTTACCATAGTTAATTAATGGTAATGGATACGAACAGTACCGATAGTACAACAATGGTGGCAAGTGCGGTTTGTGCGGCCGTACTAGTACTGATAAAGGAAGTGACCGTGAGTGAGTGAGTGAGTGAGTGAGTGAGTGAGTGAGTGAATGAGTGCCTGTGATGAGAGCAACGCTGGATACGCTTCACATCATTCATTCATTCATTCAGTCGTTGTTGGTTTCTTCGTCGTTCGTCGTTCGTCGTTCGTCGTTCGTCGTTCGTCGTTCGTCGTTCGTCGTTCGTCGTTCGTCGTTCGT
>ENA-OWNT01003724-OWNT01003724.1-seawater-metagenome-genome-assembly--contig:-NODE-3724-length-14103-cov-4.575360_pt1 | contig 14103 bp, 15 predicted proteins | sample MGYA00238136_ERZ651165 | MGnify/ENA primary metagenome ERZ651165 (study PRJEB26861, sample SAMN08777766) | seawater metagenome | isolation source: coastal seawater | place: USA: Florida | collected...
CGGAAAGTTATTGTTCTCCAAATCGGTAAAGAGGCAGCGGAGACCCTCGGATTGAATACACCGTTGTCTGATGCCAGCAGCGAATTAGTTAAAAAGTTGAAGAAAGGTTCTGCCTCTTCTTCGAACAAGTTGTTGCGGCGCCGCTCATCAAGTGACCAGCGCAGTGGAAGATTGTCTCGGCGAACATCCAGTGATAGTCGCCAACTTTCGCGGCAGAGCACAGCTCGCGGCACACTTAGTCGACGTTCGTCGCGAAACAATACTAGCCGACCCACCACTCAGCAGACGCGTCTTCTTCGGCGCCAGAGTACGAATGAATCACGATCAGCGACGTCAACCGAAATAGATGTAGCGAGGCGTAAGTTTCAGCAAAAGCTGTCGGAGTTCGAGCGATACCGAGACGCGGTTCGCGACAGAGTCAACCGACAGAGGGATCTATTGCAAGCGGCTGAAAATGGACCCACAGGTCGGAATTCGCTGCCTGTTTGCTGTGTTTTACCTTCGAGTTGTCCGGCATTGACTGACGTTGCTTGCGCAGGCGAAGAAGGCTACGATGCTGTGGAAATCGCTGCTCTGGCAGGTGACCGACAGATGATCGAAACTCTTATTGTGCAAGGTCATGTCGAAGTCAAGTCCAAACGACCCGCAGCCATCATCGAGTGTGTTCCAAATTGTCTGCAATGCATCGTCCCGGAAGAAGCGTTGCAATCACACCTTGTGCTGTGTTCTGTTTTTGCAGCTACTTTTATGATTTTCCAAAGCGGTTGTTCGGGAAATGGGGCTTTCCTGGATACTCGAAGTCTGGATTTGACGCCAACGATGCCGATGATGCCGAAGGTACCGATGCGCAATTGAAGAATGACGACCAGCAGACGAAAAAGAGCGGATTTGAGAGTGAGCCAGAGGATGATGAAAGCAGCGATGGTGGTAACAGTGCTGACTCTGACGCATCCTCCGACAGCAACAATGATGGTAGCCGTCAGCAAAGAAGACAACTACTCCGGAAGCGGCCGGCCACGGCAGCGAAGGACGTCCCAGAACCAACCGTTCGGTTGACAGAAATACAGCGGCAACGTCAAGCCAAAGGATGGGTGTTCGTTGGTGGCACCGATGCACTGAACCCTAGTGTTGGCGCGGTGCAAATTCCACCGACGTTGAAAGAAGACTTCGTTTCGCCTGCATTGCCTCCGCGACGTTTTCGATTGAAAGCTAACACCGCTGTATGGGGCGCGCTTGGCTGGACACGTCCGCGAGAATATCGCATTTGCAAGGGCTCCGTTCGCAAGTTGAAAGCCTTCTCATCCGCTGCCAATCTAATTTCGAAGCGCATTGAATCGACAGGGAGTGACACTACAGACGACGTGTCGCAAGCCCCTTCCACCAAATTGGGCTCACTCGTCGATTCTTTGAAGGGGAAATCACTGGATGTGCAGCGGCACGACCAGTTGCTGTTCTATTACCGTCCGCAACATGGCTTTACCATTCCACGAAACACAGTCGATCCAGATTGGGTGCCTCCTGGCGCACAGTCAGGTTCCGTGTGGCCGGTGTCGTCTGAGTTTCCAGAACGCCCACGAAAAGAGGTTGTTGCAGACATCGACTCCGACGACTTTGACAGCGACGAGGAAGGCGAGGCCGAGCTGCGGACCGCGCGAGCTGATGTTGCGATGGCCAAGGAGAAAGTGAGTTGTTGCGTCAGCTTGTTGCGAGTGGTGGGAACGTGGCCGTAATTGAGTGTTCTTGTTCCTGTTCAAGGCCGAACGAGACTTCGCACAAGCTATGGCAACCTGGCGCCCATTGTGGGCACGCCTCGATTATCCTCGTGACAAAATCCAAAAGCACTTCGATGAAGGAGAAGGGCGTTATTGGATCCCTATCGTTGATCCAATTCCCCCGCCAAAAATTGATCCACTTCTGGCGGAAACTGTCGGAAAAGTAAGCATTCCGAGCCTGGCGTCTTGTTACGCCGACTGTCACGTCAATGTCATGTTTCCTCATTGATGTATTCCAGAACCCTTTGATGCAGCAGCTTGAGCAACTTGCCAAAATGTCACCAGAAGCTCGAGAAGCACATTTTGACGAATCCGTAACATGTTCCGTCGTCGAGATTCGCGACTTGTGCGTAGCCCGTATTTGTAGGCTTGCGGGGCCAACATGTTGACGTTTGTTTTGTTGTTTTGTGCTGTGTTGGGTAGATGGGAAATGCATCAAGATCCGGTGACATCGGCTTTCTTTTTCTTCAATAGATCCCTAGCAACAGCGCTGTTACGTGAATGCGACAGCTTGTTGGTAAGTATGCAGTGGCTGGTGCCGCTCACCAACACTTTCGTGCTGACATATGGTTGCCGTTTGCCAGAAATCAGCACCAAAGAGAGCCGAACTTCTTGGGAAGGACAACATCGAGATTCATCTTCCAGATAACTTCGACATGTCTTCGTTGTGCACGTGGGTGGACCCGCGCGTGGTGCAATCACGAGAAGACGTACGCATGTTAATCCGCGAAAGCGTGTTCTTGGCGACGGAGGACGACGATGCCGAATCTCTGTCAGCTGTGTTCGCAAAGCCAGGAAACGAGTCGTATTTTGAATCGGTACAAGAATCACAGCGTCTTCGTTCCGCTTCGCTCGAAGCGCATGTTGATTTGGCTGATATCTTGTGCTCCTGTGTTGTAGGACGGCGGTGTGGTCAACGTTCTAAATGATCGCCAGGAGACCCCCCTGATCCTTGCTTGCTCCAACAATAGTCTGAAAGTGCTACGCGAAATTCTGCGCCGTGGTCAATTTCAACCGGCTCCACTGTCTGATTACGCTAGAAAAGCGTTGCGGCGAGAGTCGAGCGAAATTAAGCTTGGCGAATCGGAAACCAAGACCGAAAGCAGCACCAGCGCCGAGCTGGTGGACGTTGATGAAGCTAGTGATATTTCCAACCTGGAAAGCGCTCTTCGCGAACTGCAGCGACTGCGGTCTTTGGCTCGCCATTTTATTTCCACCAGATCTACAATTCGAGCATGTGATTTGAACTATAAAGCTCCAGCGTCAGGCATGGGGGCGTTGCAGATTGCAATCAGCAAGGGACACGTGGACACGGTAGTGGAACTTTTACGAGTTGGTAAAACCAGGTTCCTTATGGGAGAGGAGTCACTCGACTTTAGCTGCCTCGTCTTTCCGCAAGGTGACACAATTCTGCACCTCGCTGTCAAGGTCGGCGGTAAAACCGCAAACACGCTGCTTGAGGTAAGCGTTTGCTGTGTTGAGACCGCCTTGGCGTCGTGGTTGTTTTGTTTCTCACCTTGCATTGTCGTTTTGGCCCAGATCTTGTACGATTTAAAGCGCCGATGTGGCAAATCAAGGAGGCTCGCAGGGTACTTACTTCAACTACCACTAGAACAAGCAAATGCAGACGGAGCGACACCGTTGACACTTGCCATAAAGTCCGGCTCGCTCAAGTCCCTGGAATTATTGCTTGCGCTCAACGCAGACCCCAATGCCGGTTGCCTTCAGTTGTGGGACCCCAGGGACGCGTCAACGCAGCCGCCACGTTGGACCAACAGATTAGAAGATGAACCTCCTGAATTCAACATGAACCAAGTCGGGCGTTGCACAACGGTTCCTGAGCGAATTTTGGTTGAGCAAGGCATGCGTTTCAAATTCGACTTACCTCCACTCCTAATGGCGATGGCTGGACCGGGGCATTCGGCCGTTGTACGGCGTTTGTTGGACGCGAAGGTTTGCAGCACTGCTAGCATGCATGACCGACCACTAGTTTCAAGACTGATCACGGACTCATTTCATGTCATAGGCCTGGCCGAACTGCGTTGAGAGCACAAATCGTTTCGACGACGCCATTGCATTCAACCGTGTGGTGGAACAAAACAGCCGATATGGTCCCCGAGTCTCTCATTTCATGGCGTCACAGTTCATGGTCAACAAGTACAGCTGCGCAGACCGCACACGGCGCATGCCACAAGTGGTTCGAGGAGAATCATGTCCCGCACTGTTCGCCCAACAGTCCCGTGGTAATCTAGTGTTGTGTGATGTAGGGGATTTCACCACTGCTCATGGCGGTTTCTCGTCGAAATACGGAGGGTGTCGCGTTGCTGCTGGAGCATGGCGCGAAACCTGGATTGGCAGCGGTACCACCTTTGATTGAAACCTTGGACGAGGACCAACAACGTGTCCTCACTTGGGGAGACAGCACAACCTTCGAAGACGACGACCTGGAGGGATGTGTGCCGGGTGATACGGAGTTGTGTGCGGCGGCGAGAATGGCAGACTTTGAAATGTGTAAAGTGCTGTTAGACGCCGGAGCAAGTCCAAGTACGCCAACTGAGTCGTCAACTGCACGTCTGTGTTTTGGCTCCACTGCGTTACACTCCGACCGCTTCTATGTTGTGCTAGAAGAGGTCCAGGCGATTGCTCCTCCGGTTCCCTTTCAGACCCCTTCCAGAGAAATGCCAGCACCTGTTTCAGATCAAGTTGGCGAACCAAGTTCCGAAGATGGCCCCAGCAGCTCGGACGACGAGCTCGCGCGCCGGGAAGAGTTGCGTGTGAAATTGGACGGCATCGACGAACTGGATGCGCCCAAAATTGTCACCAATTCTGCAGAGAACGCGTGCACTCACACGTACGTTTTCCCTGATTCGCCCCGCATCGAAACTGATCTAATAGTATGCACGAATATCATGGTTCGACAGGTACAAAATAGTGTTGCGAGTTGCAGTGGATGACTTGACTGATTTGACTGAAGACCTGCCGGAAATAGAACCGGAGCAGCCGGAACCGCCAAGGTTGATCCTGTTCATGCCACTTTTTTTCGCGCCCGCTTTCACTGATAGTGAGAGCTTTTTGTTGTGTTCGTACGTTTCAGATACGCCCTGAAGTCGTACGCGGACATTCAAACGAAGATGCGAGCTGCAGCGTACACTGTCGGTGGTAAGTTGTCAGCAATATGTACAAGCGTATGTACAACCCGCTGAGCTGGCGCTACAACTTTTCATATAATTTTGCTAGGTGTGGATTACAAGTCGATCGTTGCGTTTTTCTCGCTCGCATCACGCGGGACGGACGGCATGGCCCCGAAGGAGTTTATCCGCACCTTGCGCAAAGAAGCCAAAATTTCGAACGACACCATGTCCGACAAAGAACTCAGTGTTGTGTTTCGCCTGATCGACACAGACTCCAGCGGTGATGTGGATGCCGACGAGTTTGCGATTTGGCTCGGACATCGCAAGAGTCTGCAACAGCGACAGCAGGAGCTTCAAGACAAAATTGACGACTTGCGCGCACGGCAAGATGCGAAAATTATTCCTGACACGGACTCGATGTTTGACAGAAATGCAAATGAGGTGCGCTGGTGTTCATGCGCTGTTGGTCTTTCACGGCAACTAAGCCCCAGATTTCTCCATGTTTAGCAAACTCTCCGCAAGGCGTTCGTAGCTGTGGCCAACCGCTGCAACATTCGTGACACATTGAAAGATGAAAACAACTGTCCGCCGTGTCCGGCGACCGTTCTCATTTATCTGTCGGACTTGCTGAGTTTCGTTGAGACCGAGAACATCATTGACGAGACACCTTCACTCGCCAGCCACTACGGGGCTGAGTTCGTGAAGTTTGTGTCCGCTCGCGCACTGTGCTCCGGCCGGCGGAAACCATTGCAAGCCTCAGGTAGGTGTTTGGTCGCAGGGTCATTAGTTATCGGCGCCAGTCTAAACGTGTAGTCGGTTGTTTGTCAACAGGGTACTCTCATGTTCCCTCGCGCGGTGGGAGCGCAGACTTGGCTGACCATCGGCTCAAGTCATTCGAGATTTGGGTGAACTTCGATGACTTCCGCGAGATTGTTCGAGGTTTTTGGAACGTGAAGAGACTGATGAAACAGAGTGCCGACCAGATGCGCGCGCTGGCACGGAAAGAGTGAGTTTGGCACTGCATGGGATTTCGACTTCATGAATTTAAACTGCACCTTGACATTCTTACACAAACAATGATAGGTACATGGAGAAGAGAATGGCGAAGTTAGCTGCCGAAAAGGCAGCTCTAGCGGCCGAAATCGCTGCTGATGAAGAAGATGGAAACTGGTAGTTAACGTAACAAGTGAGCAAGGCTCTGTTCGTTCGTAGCTGTCGCGACCGTGACCGTGGGGCAAATGTGCCGTTGCTTCACTTTCGACACAGCATCGGATCGTTCATAATGTTGCATCGCTGGCCTCAACAGGTTGCTGGTTGCACTGTGCTGCTTTGGCGTGCCCCTGGATCAATGCCTGGAGTTCAATATCTTCTTTGTTGCTGAAGTGCTTGAATCCGAGAAATGATGTGCTTTATCTCCACAATGCAGCTACAGTGCGCAATGGAAACAGAATGCCGATGAAAAACGTTTCCCATTGTGCATGGCACCAATGCAACGCGCATCCTGCATCTATTCACACAGTGCACCTACCTTCGGCTGCTGTCGACGTCGTTTGCCGCACGGAGTGATGCTTGCAGTTTGAACAGTTGCCTGAAGTGAGTGTGTTCCTCTGGCCCGGCCGCAGCGGCAAATTTCTGTTCGTCACCCCACTCATGCAAGTCGACCGCGTGGGCATCGCGCGCGGATTGCGCATCGGGGTTTCTTTCAACGATGTCTGTGGGCGCGTGTGAAGCGACGGAATCCGCCACTTGGAGCTGCACTGCGTCCTTCTGAGATGCGTCAGCAAAGTATTGCTGGCATGCGGGGCAGAACACGTGCCCGGAAGCGTTTTGTAGTAGCGGACAACCTTCCGAGTTGATGGAAGTTTCTATCACCACAGCAAACCAGACGATACAATGCACAAGGTGAGGGGATGATTCGACATTGAATACACATGCTAGACCCATGCGCACCTCGTGTATGGTTCGGGCATTCAATCGACAGGATATTCCAACCACTGAGGGCGTAGTTGGCCAGGTCATGCACGCGCCGCCGCCAAGATGCCTGCGGTTGGCTCTTTCGCGGCATGCTCGAGCTATCAATTGCAATGTTTACAACTTCTCACGCCAGCAGACGTCCGTAGTGCAGAGTGTCGGCGCCACATGTTGTAGCATGCCGAACACGGTCACACACTGCCCAGGGTTGCGATCACCTAACAGTTCGTACAACATCAACCCTAAAACTCCCCTGTCGAAAACACGTTGTTCCTGAAATCTTCAAAGTTCCAACACATAAGCTCGCCATCAACGGCTACTTGTTCCTTGACCCACACGTTCTTTGCACCACGTGTGTTTGGATAGGGACTCGGATCTTGGCACAGCAGTACCCGAAACGACGAACGCCGGAGTTGTTGCCACCCGCTTCATCCTTTCCTTCACCTTCACCTTTTGCTTCTCTTCACAAGTCAAGTCAAAGTTGACAACGGCGACAACAACGACGGAAGACAACGGCGACGACAACGACGGAAGACAACAACAACAACGACGGAAGACAACAACAACAACGACGGAAGACAACAACAACGACGACGGAAGACAACAACAACAACGACGGAAGACAACAACGACGGAAGACAACAACGACGGAAGACAACAACGACGGAAGAAAACAACAACGACGGAAGACAACAACGACGGAAGAAAACAACAACGACGGAAGACAACAACGACGATGACGACGACGATGACGACGACGACGACGGAAGACAACAACGACGGAAGACAACAACGACGGAAGACAACAACGACGGAAGACAACAACGATGGAAGACAACAACGATGGAAGACAACGACAACAACGACGGAAGACAACAACGACGGAAGACAACAACAACAACGACGACGACGATAACAGCCAAAAGTCGTTGGCGTTCAAAAACGCCTTCGCCGCAGTGCGCACTTCGTTTCAAAACTCCGAAAATTGCACTGTCAACAGTTCAAACACTGCACACGAATTAACTCTCTCAACCGCGCAAAAAGCCGACACCAAACTCGCGCAAAAAGCGTTTTGTGCTACATCGCAAGTCTTCTTTTTGTGCAGTTGTGGCCGTTAACTCAGCTCCTGTATTTGAACCAATAACAGTGTACATTTCGGACAAATAAAGCGCAGTGGCCGCACCCTTGTGCATGAGCAAAGGATCGCTCAAAAGTGCGTGGTTGTACGTTGCAATACAGCACTCGGTTTACACCGTGTGAACGCGCAGAAACAAGACGCTGCAGTGTGTCCCCAACTCACTCACAACTCAACACGTGGTCGTCGAGCTCGAACGAACCGCGGTTTGCGGCGGCAGTTTGTCGTTTGTTCGCAGTTCTTCCTTCCGTCGTCCACTTCGTCGCAGCAGCAGCCGTGCGTTGTAAATCCGTGGAGCGGCCATGCAATGCGCCGCTCGAAACGCGGAGGGCAACGGCGAAGAATGGCGAGGAAGGCGGGGGGTGAGCATAGGACGCGAGGAGGCACGCACGACGACGTGGCTCAAAAGATAGCCGGAGCAGCGATGGCGTGTAGATTTGCAATCGACGGCCAGGTCTGCACGTGAAAAATACAACAGCCCTGCGGGAGCACCAGAAACGGGCGGCGGATTGGGGCGGAGAAACGCCAGTGTAAGCTCGGGGGCGACAGCACTGGCATGCTTTGTGAAACCCTCACTCAGGAAAGTGTTTCATTTTTAATTCACCTCCCTCTGTGCAAATCTTTTTGGGTGTTTGTGCTGCTTGCTGACTTGTTGAGCAACATGGGAAACTCATCCTCGAGCGAACAGGCCGCGGAGGCGCCCAAGCCGGTGGAGCTTGCGCCAAACGGAGAGCCGAAACCGAAGTGCCCGATGTGTGTGTGCAAGGAACTGCGCGCAGAACGCGACTCTTGCATGTTGGAACACGAGGACGGCAAAACGGTGAGTTGTGCTGTCCCGTTCAGATTGTGTTTCAATGTCCATTCGTGACTGCTTCGTGTACGTTGTGCTGCGCTGGAACCAGGCGTGCAAGGAGCAAATAGACGCTTTGAACAAATGCCTCCAAGGGTATGGATTCAACATCCCCGCGGCAAAGTAGAACCTCTGCATGCGGTCTCGACCGCTACATTTCGCATGATAGTTTAGAGTCCCATCTAGCTGTGACTCCCCAGGAAACGTTTCGTTCCAGTGTGAGCGTGAAAAAGCGCATAGAATACAATATAAAAGATAACACACAGTCGCTGCAAATGTTAAGGAAGGCGTTTAGTGCCCACACCCAGTGCTATCTGGGACACTACTGCCGCGAGCTATTCACTGTTGTTCTCGGGGTCGATGACTTTCCCACTCCTCGCGACATGGTTCAGCTTGCGAAGGAAATGATCAAACTTCAACTCTTCAAGGTGGGCACGTTCCAGGTTCAACATACGCTCCAATTCATTGACGCGATGTAGTTTTGAGGCCATGACTTTCACCTACACCCAACGCATACACATTACATACAACGAGGATTTTGAGCACTTCTTCACAACGATAAGCACGCAGAGCCCGCGAACGTGAATGGGAAAAAACATACCTGACTCTGCAAGAGCTGGGATGACAATTTCAAAATTTGCCGCTCCTTGTGCAAAGCTAATCGCTGGAGGCGGAGCTGTCGTCGTTCTTCACTGAGGCTGTCGTTGGAGCTGCCCTTCTCTTCGCCCGTGGCGGTCACTGTCTCTGCTTCATTCAACATTTGTTCCACAGCGCTAGCGGGAGATGCGGCGGCTTCCGCAGCATCGTCATCACCACGTGTGGCGTTTTGCACGAGTGGCAGTCCCACGAAGTGGCTGCAACACTCCGCTGCGCTGCGTCCTGGTTTGTCGGCGGTCTCCTTCGTTGTTGTGCGCTTGTTCACCGCCTCTGCAATCGTAATCCAATCGCCCAATTTAACTTCAGTCTGGACAAGATGTGGAGCACACGGTCAGATCATCCATTGGCATATCACAATCGGTGGTGCAAAATACTTCAAATTCACACCTTGAATGTCGCGATTGTTTCCAACAGCAACTGTGTTTCCTCTGCAGTCCAAGGTCGCTTTTCGGTTGCGTTGTTGTGCTCTCCCACAGGGACAGGGCTTTTATCAGCAGCCTTCGCGAACAAAACGGGCTGGCCTTTGCGTTGCAACTCCTATGCACCAACAATTACAAGTGTTGAGTTCAAGGCAATGGCAACTTCGGTCACCGACGCAAGTGCCTTGCGTACCTCACGTATTGTGGCGGGCATCGCCTCCAAGTTAACTCGATGAAGTTGATCTGCGAAATTCGGAGGCGCAGCATACCGCGAGACCACCCTTGGAAAATGCTGCGCGTCAAAGTTTAGCAACCTGGGAACGACAAGAACGGGCCGTGATCGATTTGCACACTCGATGGCGGGGACGTAAAGCACGTTGAAACAACGGGCGGGCAACAAAGGAACTGCGAAAGCGTACCCATGACGCTCAAGGAACTCGTGAAGCCGAATCACCGAACACGCATCGCCGGATATTAATCGTCTGCAGCACAAAAGACGATTCGAAAAGACCTATCAGTGGCGGTGCGGCGATTCTTTGCGCTAGCATGGCCCAGTATCAAGGATCGCGCACCTGGACTCAGTTGCGCTTAGGTAACGGGCAGGGTCCAGTCGATACAACCGGATTAAGTAGTTGCGGGCAGCTCGATATCCACGGATTGACCACAGTGGGCATCCAGCGGCTTCGGCGGCGGCGTCCTGCAGGAACGGAAGAAAGAGTCACGGGCCGCGCAATGGGGGTGCCACAGAGCAATGATGCCGTCATCAACAAATTTCGAACCTCCGCTTCAATCTCGGACGAAGAGGCACTTGACTTCGCAGGCTTGCTGCTCGCTGGTACAGCGAATAGAGCAGCGTCGTCATCATGGAAAAAGTCGTCGAAATAATCGCGTTCATAAGTCGACACAGATCCCTGTAAGCACAGCGGGGCAAAGATGAGAAGACGGCGGCACGAAGTGACGTGCGCTACCACGTGGGGCGAGAGACACAACCACCCCACGATAAGGCGGGCCGGCTTGGCTTGTCGTGGCTCACCTCATCGAACCAATCATTTTGCTCCAGCAGTGCTCGTGCACTCTTCGCTGCCGTGGCGAGTTCGTCGCCCTGCAATTCGGAACGGGAACCGCCCTGTTGTTGCTGCGCCGAATTGTCATCTCCTGCCGCCGAGGCGTCAATGCTCGATTCGAGAAGACGTTCATCAACGCCAAGCGGAGTGCATACAGGTGCACTTTCGGTCTCCGTCGGAATTTCGGTGGTGCCCTGAAGTTCCTGCGCACGTTGGCACGGCGTTCAGTATCAACAAAAGCAGCCAAAACAACGCTACAAAATCCCCTAACAGACAACGTGCGTATGCAATGGCACGAATACGCTTGAGTACGTACGTTGACGGTGGATTCGTCGGTCTCAAAGATACGTTGCTTCTCGTTCTCCACGACAGTCGAATGCAACTCACGGCCGGTGTCTAGAAACCGCACGGGCACTTCACCGTGCTTCTCGACGAAGTTGGAGACCACGTTCGTTGACTTCACGCGGTACCGCTTGTCGTCAATGCGCACAAGGTGGATTCGCAAACCGGTTATGTTTCTCTTCGCCGCGCTGCTTCTGGATGGCTTTTTCGCACCCTTGGCGCTGGCGTTGCTTTGCTTTTTCTTGGCGCCGAGGCCTCCAAGACGAATTTTCATGGACCTCTTTCCCTTTTTGGTTGGTGGCGCGTCCGAGTCGTCTGCGCTTCCCGTGGCGCTCAACTTGGTCTTGTTGCCTGCGCCTCCCCGCTGCAGCTTCGCTGTGGCCTCACTCGCCGCAAGCTCCTCGGTATTAATGGCAAGGGACGAGAGCGCTTGGACGCGGTGGCGGCTGTTCATCTCGGCCCCGAGGTCCTGCAGCACCTCCTCTGCAGTGCGGTCCCAGTCGTCCTCCTCCAGCTCGTAGTCCACATCTTCCATCCATTCGTTGAAACGATGGGTGTCTTCGATGAAGCTGCAACTCACCACAGCGGGCTCGCTGGCTTCGAAGTTTGTGACCGGCTTCTTCGCAATGCTGGCCGGGACCCATCGATCCCAGCTGCCCGGGTACTTCTCCCAATGGATGAGGGCCTTTGGCCCGACCTTGTCGATCACGTTGTACACGGGCTTGGTGGTCTGCTTCGCATCGTCCAGGCTGGGCACGAATTGCACAATGTGCGAGGCTTCCTCGACGAGGTGTGTGACTGTGGCGCCATGCAGGGTCGCGAGTTTGCGCAACCGGTACAGCCGCTCGCCGGTCACACTTCGATCGAAGAAGATCTTGGGGTTCAGCCAATACCTCGCGTTGATCAAGGCGGTTTGCATGGTGCGTAGTAGGTCAACGGTCGCTGCCTCATCGTCGAAGTCGAACTCCAACAGGTCTCCGTCCACGCCCTTGACCTCGGCTTGCCGCTTGAAGAGCGCTTTGAGCATCACGTGCAACGGTCCCTTCATCTCGAAGTCCCGGAACGCAAATGCGGGAATCTTGGTCATCGGCGGTGCTTCAACGTCCGCGCCCAGGTGCTTCTCCATGAACTCTTGAAAGTCGCAGCAGAGGTTGGCCATGTAGTCCGTGGTGATGCGGGAGTCCCGCAGCTTGCGTTCCATGCCGCTCGCGATTTCATCATACTGCTCCACGAACGCCTTGTTCTCCAGCTGGGTGGCACGCTCCACTTTCCCGGACGGGCTTTGTTTCTTCATGGTTGCGGTCTGGGTGCACGCGGTTGGCGAGTCGGTAGTTGCTGGTGGCACGCCGCGCGGGGGCTGGCCTGCTGCACACCGAGAGCAAGCGGTACTGCCGGCAGGGCAGAGGAAGAAGAAACAGGCACAAAACGACAGCGCCCTGAAATACCTTTGTCAAAACTGTGAGCGTTGGCGTCGACGCACCGAAAAGGAGACTTGTGGCGACAGCAGCGCATCAATCAAGTAAAGTAAATGGTCGTGATGACAACGAGCAAAGCAATGCCACCGGCGACAACTGCAACTCTCAACCGCAACTTTCACCCATGACCACAACGTCGGCCACAGCGCCAGTGTACCAGAAAGACGACTACGACGATGTCGACGACGAAAAGCAATACGTCGACGACGAAAGTGCACGCAATGAAGCCTTCACGGACGGGCGACGGCAACATTGACGACGACGACGACGACGACAACAGACAACAACAGCAACGACGGCAAAGACAATGACCACGGCGGCGCCAACACCGACGACGTCGACACGCTCCTTTTCTGTGTATGGAGGAGGAGGAGGAGCGTGTCGGCGCCAAGCGCCAACAAGAAAGTAAGAAAGCAGCGAAGGCGAAAGTCAAAGTCAAAGTCAAAGTCAAAGTCAAAGTCAAAGCGAACAAACGAACGAAGGAACAAAGGAAGGAAGGAACGAACCGATGACAGAGACTCAGTGAGTGACTGTGAGTGACTGTGAGTGACTGTGAGTGACTGTGAGTGACTGTGGGGTATGAGTGAGTGAGCAGTGACCGCATTGACTCACTCACTCACTGTCACTCACTCACTCACTGTCACTCACTGTCTGTCTGTCTTGACTGACGGTCACTCACTCACTGTCTCACTGTGATTCACTCACTGTCTCACTGTGATTCACTTTTCAGATTTTCAGATTTCATTTTCTCATTTTCTCATTTTCTCATTTTCTCATTTTCTGATTTTCGCATTTTCTGATTTTCGCATTTTCTGATTTTCGCATTTTCTGCATTTTCCATTTTCTCATTTTCTGCTTTCCGAATTCCATCATCAAAGTATCAATCAAAGTCATCAAAGTTCAAAGTCTATCATCAAAGCTCAAAGCTCAAAGCTCAAAGCTCAAAGTCCAAAATCCAAAATCCCAAAATCCCAAATCCCAAATCCAAGAATCCCAAATCCAAGAATCCAGAAAAGCAAAGCAAAGCACCAAAAGCAGCGAACGACGTTGTATCCACTTTCAAGACTTTACTCGATTTCCCACAGTTATCGCATTGCGAAAACGTACTTAGTATCATTTGTAGATGTGTATCTATCCCACTGGGATCACTCTGTGGTGACTGACGACCGACGACGACGAAGTTCGTCGTTCGTCGTTCGTCGTTCGTCATTCGTCGTTCGTCGTTTGTCGTTCGTCGTTCGTCGTTCGTCGTTCGTCGTTCGTCGTTCGTCGTTCGTCGTTCGTCGT